>Ga0187893_10001492_pt1 | contig 55923 bp, 50 predicted proteins | sample MA1701074metaG_FD_139574 | JGI IMG/M metagenome (GOLD analysis project Ga0187893, IMG submission 139574) | White microbial mat communities from a basaltic lava cave in the Kipuka Kanohina Cave System on the Island of Hawaii, USA - MA170107-4 metaG ...
CTTCAGAAGCAAAAAAGATAGGGTAGGTCTTGCTATCACACATTCATTCGTGTGTCGACAATTTAAAAAGGTTGAAAACAAGAGTGATGCTTGAATGCAAGATCTGCCCCCATTATGTACGGTCGTATATTGAGTGGGGCGTGGTCAATAGCAAGCTGTCTACACTTCGAGGCTATTGGGAGACTAGTGGGACATTCTCGGCATATAAATATCCTTGGCTTTCCTTGCAAGAACACTGCAAGATAGGCTGTCAGAATACGAAGTATTTCCGCAGCCTACTTACTTAATAGTTAGTCTATTAGTAATGAAAAATCCGATCGAGTCGATCATAGCTGACATCCAAAAAGGACTGGCGCGGGCAGCTATGGACTACGCTAATGTTGGCCTAAATCTGTACCACTCTTCAAAAAAACTGGGGCCGATGAAGATCCAGTTAACAATCGGAAATTTGGCCATCTCTGTTGAGCTTATGATCAAAACTTATCTTTTCAAACAGGATCCAACCCTTATCTACAAAAATCTCCCTCTTGAACTCCAGATAGCCCTTAAAGTCCCGGGCAAGATGCCGACCAAGTTTCCATGGAAAGTCCATGAAACTGAGCTCAAAGGCTCTGGCCACAAAACGATCGAGCTCACTGATTGCATCAACTGCTTTGCGATTCTCTTTCCTGACGAAAAGCAACAACTTGGTGCCCATTTGCGATTTCTAGCTCGTGCCAGGAATGTGGCTGTCCATTCTGTGCTCCCAGCATTTCAACAATATGAGCTTGATCGGTCGATCTACGTGATGCTCTCCATGCACGAAGTTCTTACAAAAAATGACGGGAAGATGTTTCATTACTTCAAACTGGATCAGAATGATAAAAACAAGGCATTTCTCAAGACTTTCGACGAACTCAGAATAAACCGGGTCCATAAGGTAATTGAAGGGGCAAAAAAGAAAGCAAAAACACTAGGAACAACTCGCGCCCCCCTGGTGGTAACTGACTGGAATTTTATGGCGACAGAATGTCCAATCTGCGGTAACGACGCTCTCTTGGTCGGGGACACACAGCACGAAGTGATAGAGCTTGACCCCGAAGGATTCGGGGAGCACGACCTTGCCTTCGCTGCAGAGTCATTCGAATGCGAATCATGCGGTTTGAAGCTTGAGGACACAAAGGAGCTCGAACTTGCAGGCATAGAAACAACTCTAGACAGATCGGCTGAACTCGACAGATGGTTTGGAGAACAAGCCTACGAACCTTCATGGGAAGATTACGAAGATATGTCGGAAGATGAAGATGACGGACAAAACGTAACACACCCACAACAATAAATGGATTAACAACCGGCTGAGATTTACGTTCTACACGCGACAGACAAATAAGCAATAGAATAAGCAATAGGGCCAGGTCTTGCAATCACACATTCATTCGTGAGTCGGCATTTAAAAAGGATGGAAGACAAGGATGATGCTTGAATGCAAGACCCCAATGTTTGTGTAGTAGCTGCTATTGCCATTGTATTTTCTTAACGCTGATTTTTTTATGTGTGAATGATGGATGTAAACGCATTAACCGAAATCCTTAGTGGTTATCCGCTTACTTCAGCGTGCTTCTCCCCTTACGTGTACTGGCTCTCGAGTCACCCTGATGCTGACTTACGGGAGAATGATCTCTTAAAAGTGATTGCAGAGGGAGACCATAATCGACTGAAGAGCTTGGAAGCTATTCTGATCCGGTCTCGGAACCTTCTGTCTTTATCTGATGAAGAGTTTCTTAAAGTCTTCGGATTTTCCAATGACCTCCTTTCCCTTGATCCCGAGAAAGTTCATGACATTTTGGCTGAGCCCATTCTGGTCGTGAATCTATCGGAACACGGATTCGTGAATATCAGAAAGCTTCCCAGGTTTATAAAGCACGAGGGAAAGCGGATAGCTGCGGCTGACTTTGTCGGAGAACGCTCCGGGAAGAAATATGCAATAGAGCTTAAGACAATTCGAATGGAGAACAACCCAAAGCCCCAACCAGGTAAACCGTTGGGCAATGCCTTTATCTCTAATTGGTGGAGTGACATGTTCAGAAACAACATCATAACGAAAATTGAGGATAAGAACCGGAAGGTTCTAACGCAACTGATCAATACGAAAAAACAGATGGCATGCGATTACACGATGCTTGCACTATACACACGTCGCCTCGGGCCGTCGACCTTGATGGAGACCGAAGACTATGATCAAGAACTTGCTAATATCCAAGCCCAATACGAGAATATTGACCACATATTCTTTAAAGACTATTTCGGTCAGGTGGTGGTGTCTCCACCATTCAGCACATAAATAAATGCATGGGGTCAAATCTTTACTTTTGACTTAGCATGAGTAATAGGGCTTGGTCTTGCAATCATTCATTCGTGAGTCGACATTCGAAAAAGGTTGAAGACAAGTGGGATACTTGAATGCAAAACCTGACCCCAGTTTTGCTATAGAGTTTAGCTTTTCTTGATAGGCTCTGCTTCTGGGGAATATGTTCTACCATCTGTATAGTAAAAAAAGTCTTTAGGAGCGATAGATGCGAAGGAAGCTTATACTCTTCTACCTTTTGCTTTTGATCCAGTTACCCGGCTGTGCCACGTACATTTTTTTAGATCCAGTTGTCCAGATATACGATGACCCGGACCTCAACTATTCACAGTATAAGCGTTTTACAATACATCCTTTAGCTGGTAGTGAGGCTGCCAAAGAATTAAATCCATTACTTGAGAAGCAGATTTTATCTATAGTTAAAGAGGAGATGGAGCAGAAGGGTTTTGAGTACACAGAGGATAAGGAAAAGGCAGATTTTGTACTGATTATGCAACTAAGTAACGAATTCAAGGAAACCTATGTTCCTCCTCAGACAACGCTTTATCCTGTATTCTCTTCCGGGCATGTAGGGGGAGAATATTTTTCAAGCAGTACCCTTGTTCCTACTACCCAGCCGGGATACTTTCGTGGGTATTACTATCCCACAATTAGTATTAATTTTATTGACGCCGCATCATTTAAAGATAATCAGGTTAAGCTCATTTGGTCAGCTGTTGGTGCAAATGTTACAAGTTTGAGCGATATTCGCTATTACGCACCAGACATCATCTATGGCATTGTGGACCGCTTACCCTTTCACAAGCCATCAAGAAAATCTGGAGTTCATGGTATCCATATGATTCCCACAAACGGGCAAGGTGCGAAGATAGAGAAAATAGATTTGATGACTCCTGCCAGTAAAGCCGGCTTAATGTTAGGAGACGTGATTATAGAAATAAATCAAAAACCAATTAAAGAGGTATGGGAGGCTAAATTGTTATTGCGTAAGATTGGCTCTGGCGAAGCAGTTAATTTAAAAGTCCAACGCAGTCTAGTAGGAATCAAATCTTTTGAGTTCGCTTTGGAATGAATATATTCAAAAATAGTAGGTCTTGCAATCACACATTCATTCGTAAGTCGGCATTTGAAAAAGGTTGAAGACAAATGGGATGCTTGAATGCAAGACCTGACCCTATGATCACTTACAGCATTTGATTATGTGGATTGACAATCATCCTTTCATATTCTTCTATTTAGTAGGTTGCGTACTCGTTGTTGTTTTGACAGTTTTCAAAGTAATTTTCTTTTGGACGATTAACTGGATCATTAAAGCCAACATCCTAAACAAAAACCTAAGAAAGGTACTTCCGCCTGATGACGTGACTTTTATGGAGAAGGTAGCACGATTAGTCGGTACGCTTGTAGTGGAGGTTATGCTCTCGTGGATCAATGTGGTGGTTATATTATGGCAGATTGTGGTGGCATTGCTTCGAACTGCAAGAGATCTTCTGTCACCAGCACCGGAAGGAATCAAGCTGCTCAGATTCCCGCTTAGAAACAATCCAGCCATGCCTAGAGAATCCGTATGGGCATATTTGCTAGCGCTCCAGGTGAAAGTAGGCGAAAAACAACCGAACGAAGCAACGATTGTCAGATCTCTCAATGAGCTGACAGATTATTATCCCTCATTTGATCGTATCGCTGCCTTAAAACAATTGGAAAGCCTGAACGTGGTCAGTTCCGATGTAATATCTGCATCGTTAGCTCACTTAGGAGACTCCCCAGAGGAAATATAACAACTAGATGAAGCAGATTTTTGCCTGACGGTAAAAATTGCATATCCTGTACATGATATCAGGTCTTGCAATCATTCATTCGTGAGTCGGCATTTGAAGGTGGACAAAGGTGGTGCTTGAATGCAAAACCTGCCCCCAGCTTTTGGGAATAGACTGCAGAGTTTTGCAGTGTTTGGCATATTAGGCGGTTCTGTCTAATTATAGTTGGGCGGCTTAACTGAAAGGCCCTTGTAGGAGGAAATAGCGATGTCCAGAGTCAGTGTGCGCTACATAATTGATGATGTCCCGGCTGCGATACGTTTCTATATGACGCTCCTCGGTTTTACATTGGAGCGGGACGCCTCACCGGCCTTCGCATCGGTCGTACGGGACGGCGTGCGCCTCCTGCTCAGCGGTGACGGCAGCTCGGGGAAGCGTCCGTTGCCAGACGGTCGCCACCAGGTACCGGGCGGCTGGAACCGAGTGCACCTAGAAGTGAGCGATCTCGCTGCGGAAGTTACGCGGCTGCGTGCGGCGGGGGTTTCCTTCCGCACGGATGATATCGTGACCGGGCCAGGCGGCGCACAGATCATTCTCGACGACCCGTCGGGCAACCCGGTGGAGTTATTTGAGCCTCGGCACTGAGATCCGCCGCATCGCCAGCAGGAGGAAACTCGTGGCACTCGTAGTTCTTCTAAGAGGGGTCAACGTCGGTGGTCACAGGACCTTCCGACCGACCACACTCACCGAACAACTGAAGCACCTCGATGCCGTCAACATCGGCGCGGCGGGCACCTTCGTGATCCGGCTGCCAGTCACGCGCACGCAACTTCGCGCCGAGTTGGCACGCAGGCTTCCCTTTAATACTGAGATCATGATCTGCCAGGGCCGCGAGATTGTCCGGCTGATGTCTCAGAATCATTTCGCGGACCAGCCCGTGGGACCCGACATCGTCCGCTTCGTGAGCGTCCTATCTCGACACCCCCGCTCGGCGCCGTCGACGCCCATGAGCTTTCCTTCCAGCGGAAAGTGGCTGCTGAAGATTCTCGGGAGGGACGACCGGTTTGTCTTCGGCCTGTACCGGCGCCAGATGAAGGTCATCAGCTACCTCGGCACGTTCGACCGGCTCTTTGGGGTCCCGGTCACCACGCGCAACTGGAATACCATCACCGCCATCGCCAGAGTGCTGGATAACGTAAAGCAGTAATAGACTCAGGTCTTGCAATCATATATTGATTCGTAAGCCGGCATTTGAAAAAGGTTGGAGAAAGTGGGATACTTGAATGCAAGACCTGACCCCAGTCCTTTTGAAACGGAGCGTTAAACGCTCTTTCTTCCTGAAAGTAATATTGTTTATCTTGCTCTTAGATAAAACATTTCATCCGGGGATAAATAAAATCACGCTAAACAAAAATGAGATCTTCGGTCAAAGACCGATAGGAACGGCGAGTTTTTTGGGCAGGTCAATAGTCGCAGGTTTAACATAGAAAGTGGTAAAGCATGCAAGGGCAGGTCACTTAAAAAACTTTGATGCGGAGTGGGGATTTGTACTGCGGTAACCCGGATGAAAGTCCAGTTATTAAAGTTCTATTTGATTGATTTTACAGCGGCAACTAATCTTGGGAGGTAATTAAGAGCAGCCGGATCACGCCAATACCTTGGGGGATTCAATAAAATAGCGTACACCGATTCGCAAGGTCTTTTACGGGGAACTTTCCACTTGTCGGATCTTAAGATGCGCGGAAATCATTTGATGTGCTGATCCAGATAAGAGAGAAGCCTTCCGTGATCCGCTGGATTCAATCCCTCAAACGAGATTCCAACCACCCACGATGATATATTTAGTCTTCTCCTCCAGCACACCTGACCCCATACGAACTCAGCAACTGGCTTTTCCTCATCAACCCCAAGACTTATTGCCAGTTGCACCCGCCCTTCCAACGGTTCCGTAAAATAGAGGCCAATCCCGCCATAACTGATATTGACAATATATCCTTCTATCGGAGAACTCAGGTGGTTTGGATTAACTATGAAAGCGGAAGCTATAACAGGAATACGCTCCTTTTTCCTATTTTCATTCTCCTTCATGTTAGGTTTCCTTCATACGGCTTAAGCGTAGACGATATCCTGGTAGAAGTCAATAAGGTACTATGTGTTTTTCGATCTAAACCCAGGGCCAGGAAGACATGTAGGCCTACGATAATATCCGCAGTGTCATTTAGTCCTTCCTGAAAGAGTGATTTTTAAATCATGCCAGTCAATACAACATTTCATCTGGAAATAAAATCATGCTAAATCAAAAGCGTTCATCAGTCAAAGGCCTATAGGCATGGCCAGTTTCTGGGGGCAGGTCATTAGTGGTGGGATTTACATAAAAATGGTATAACGAATGGGAGAAGGTCAGTCACGCCCTCCCATTTTTTATAGCAAAAAGTCCTACTAAACAGGGATATGCGAAAAAATGGAGGGGTTGATTATTTCAGTTCTTGTGGTTTGCCGAACAAAAAACCCTGGATAAGATGAATTCCAATATCTTTCACTACTTTTAGTTCCTTTTCCGTCTCGACCCCTTCCGCAATAATTCCTTCGGATGAGTAATTCCGGATAGCCTGCACTAAATCCTTCGAAAAGGTCATAAATTTCTGGGACCCCACCGCCTGCAAAATGGTCGACCGATCCACCTTGATATACTCCGGTACCAACTGGGCTATAAATGGTAACGAAATAAAACCTGCCCCAAAATCATCAATCGCAAATTTATATCCTGACTCACGCCACTTTGTGGCAATCTTCAGGTGGTTTTCTACATCATGGAGGGCCTCCAACTCTGAGATCTCCAAGATCACATCCATACCCCGAGGCTTTGGGACAAGTTCAAGTTCATTGAGTACATTAAAATCCACATTGATAAATACCCTTTGTAGGCCAACCTTATGCGCTGCCTTGAGCTGGGTCCTAAAACAAATACACTTCAACTCTTTCAATTGCCCAATGGCTTGATACCTTTTGAAGAGCTCTAAAATACTGAGTTTGCCTTGAGAATCACGGCTTAGGGCCTCATAGCTGATCACCTCATTTGACCGCACATTCACGATAGGTTGAAACACCACCTTGATGGTATGCTCATCCAGGTGGTACTCTTCTATCCCAATGTGGACCTTGTCCCCACCCTTCTTGGCGATATATAACGCCCGATCCGCCAGACGGATTAATCCATCCACACCCCTACCATGCTCTGGGTACAGAGCCACCCCAATACTCACGTCCAGCTCAATTCCAGCCTGATCGCTGATTTTGTGTACCCCGCTCCTAATTCGCTCCGCCACAATCAGAATCCCCTCACGATTGACCTCCGATAAAATGACTACGATCTCATCCCCACCCCATCGGAACACTAAGTCGGTTCCACGAGTAGACTCCTGAATGCTTTTGGCCACTGCCTTTAATACTTCATCCCCAGATTGATGGCCTTGGGTGTCATTGATAGTCTTAAAATGATCAAGATCACAAAGTAGAATGGCTAAAGTTTGTTGATGACGATCTGCCCGTTTGAGCTCTTCTCGTATCCGGTGGTTAAAGTATCGACGATTGTACAGATTCGTGAGGGCGTCACGAACCGCTTGTTCTGCGAGGGCCTCTTCTGCCCGCTTGCGCTCCGAGGCCTCTAGCGTCAGAGAGACCATATCGGCAATCGAGGCCCCAAAATCCTGTTCTTCCAAAGTCCATGCTCTCATGGGCCCAATATGCTCATGACAAGCAACGCCGACAACCTTTCCATGAAGCCAAATAGGAACATCCATCATGGAAGTGATTCCCAAGGGTTTTAGGTATCCCTCAGAGAATTCGCTGGTGCACGGGTCGGTGCAGGCATCATTTGCTGCTATGGTACGGCTTTCCTTCATAGCCTGAAAATATTTAGGGTATTTTTTGGCTTGAAGTCTGAACCCCTTTTCATGAATACTCTCGCTGAGTTTGTATAAATTTTCACATACAATTTCTGAACGGTCTTCGTTGTAGCGCCAAATGCTAACCCGCTCTACCCCTAATGTCTTCGCATCTATCTCTGTTATCCGCTTTAAGGCCAAGTCCATGTCAGAGTTATCAATTTTAGCTAATTGCAGAAGCGCATTTTGATAGTGAATAACCTGCTCAGCCCTCTTTCTGGCGGCCTCCTCAGTCCGCTTGCGCTCGGTAGTGTCCACCACGAATCCCACCATTCGGGTAGGATTACCCTTGCCGTCAAAACAGAAGTAGCCTGTGTCTTCAACTGTAATGTAATCGCCATTCTTCTTACGAATGCGATACTCCAGATGCGCTGGTTCTTTTGTCGATAAGTTGCGCTCAATCTCTGCATTAAACAGATTTCGATCATCAGGATGAATGAGATCTATCCAGTGATTAACACTTCCATTTAACTCTTGGGTGGAATAGCCCAATATCTTCCCTACATTGCCTCCATAGGTCACATCATTGGTTTGTGGATTCCAGTCGTACAAAACTTGACCGCTTGCCTGAATAGCTGCCTCGTAACGATTTTTCCAATCCAGCACTTCGGCAGTATTGCGCTGTAAATCTTCCTCGGCCCTTTTGCGCTCTGTAACATCGCGAATGAAGGCTGTAAAAGTCCAGCTTCCACCTACTGAGAACCCTGATATACTGATTTCTATAGGAAACTCCGTACCATCCCGCCGTAGGGCCTCAAACTGGCGAGAACGATTAAACTTATCGGATGCCCCCAATTCAATAAATCGCGCAATGCTCTCATGATGCCTTTTGCGGTAACGCTCCGGCATGATCACCTCTACAGGTTGTCCCAATAACTCTTCCCGACTCCACCCAAACATCGCTTCCATAGCAGGATTCACCTCTATGATTCGCTCATCCTCTCCTATCACCACAAGCCCATCATGCGCAGACTCGGCAATGCTGCGAAACTTGGCTTCCGATGCCCGTACATGTTCCAACTCCCGGCACAACTCTAAGTGAGCCATCACTCTTTGACTGAATAGGCCCAGCAGCTCAACTTCCCGCTTACTAAACTCCCTTGGCTTGTTATCATAAAGACAAAGGCTGCCCAGCACATGCCCTTTACCAGTGGTTAATGGAAACCCCGCGTAGAAACCAAACCCATACTTCTGGACCAAGGGATTATTCTTAAAGCGCGGATCTTTGGAAACCTCTTTCACGATCAGGGGTTGTCTAGAGTCCACCACGTGGGTACAAAACGAGATGTCTCGAGGGGTCTCCCGGGTCTGTGCCAACTCCACAGGGCAACCGAAACTCGACTTGAACCACTGCCGATCTTCAAGGACCAGACTGACAACACAGGAGGGAACATCAAAGAGCTTGGCCACCTTTTCGCAGAAGGTATCTAACACGGTATCGGGCTGGGTCTGTAAAGCGTTCAGGCTGTATAACTCGTGAAGTCGTCTTTTTTCCTCTGTGGTTTCGGATTGTTTCATAAGAACAAGCTTTAATGTTTCAGGGATGTATACCATTTTAAGTATAGCCGTCGATTTTATACCGTCAAGGAAGGTCGTTGGAGAACTGGACGGCACCCTTAATGTTTAGAAAATTTCGGTCAAAATTTCATAGAACTTGAGGCTTCCAAGCAGGCACTAGAGATCGACTGGCGGCAATTGAGAATCTCTTTTTCGGGGAAAGGTCAAGGTGAAAGCCGCAAGGATAGAATGGGGCTTATCTATCCATGGTCAGTGGGGTTCATAGCTAGTTCTGTTCCACAACGATTGAGGTTTTGATAAGATCACTCCATGTACCAACCTAAAGGGTTTCCCATTTTAAGGAAAGCATCTAAAATTGGGTGAGGTTTTTGGATGCTGCCCCATCTTGAATGACAATTGACGATAATGAAATGAGTGTGTTAGGATTACGCTTACAATTGCAGGAGTGATGATGCCAAAGAAGGTAAGTCCATGAACATTCAGATTCTGCCCGAAGAGGCCAAACAAAAGCTGGACGACGGTGCCAAAGTGACCCTGCTGGATGTCCGGGAGCAGTGGGAATATGATCTGGCCCGCATTGAGGGGGGGAAGCTGATTCCCATGGGGCAGCTCCAGCAGCGGATGAATGAGCTAGATCCGGAAGCCGAGATCATCGTCTACTGTCATCACGGCATGCGCAGCTTTCATGCCACCATGTTTCTCCGTCAGCAGGGCTTTTCCAAGGCACAGAATCTGGCCGGGGGAATTGATGGTTGGTCTCAACGTGTCGACCCCTCAGTACCCCGCTATCAGGGCCTTTAGATAATACATTGAATAGGCTCTATTATCCTTTCAGCCAATATCTTCGGGAACGATATCCCTTTAGGGTGCAGAAGATTCCTCTGGCAGCCGATTTTACCTGCCCCAATATTGATGGAAGGGTGGGGTATGGCGGCTGCATCTACTGCAACAATCTTAGTTTCAGTCCCAATGCGGGCCGTCTTGGGGTTTCAATTGCCCAGCAGATTGAAGAAGGAATAAAATTCTACCGTCTCCGAACCGGCGCACAAAAGTTTATTGCCTATTTTCAGGCCCACACCAACACCTATGACTCCCCGGACCGTCTCAGATCCCTTTATGATGAGGCCTTATCCTATCCGGATGTGATCGGGCTGTCCATCGGTACCCGCCCGGACTGTGTATCGGACGACTGTCTGGACCTTCTGCAAAGCTACAGGAGGCGGAGCGAAGTCTGGGTGGAATTCGGGGTGGAGTCTTCACATGATGCAACTCTACAGATCTTGAACCGGTGCCATGATTTCGCTGCGGTTGAGGATGCTGTCCGGAGGACCCGGGCCAGGGAACTGAAGATTTGTGCACATGTGATTTTGGGACTTCCTGGAGAGGACCACGAGATGATGATGCAAACGGCCAGAAACTTGGGCCGACTCCAGGTGGACGGACTCAAGATTCATCATCTTTATATCTCCAAAAATACCCGTCTAGAAAAGATGTACTATGCTGGAGAGATTCGACCCTTGAGCCTGGAGGAGTATCTTCCCTTAGTTGCCGAGTTTCTGGAATGGCTTGCTCCAGATGTGGTGATTCAACGGCTGGTGGGAGAACTGGCTGGTGAATATGTGGTGGCCCCCCAGTGGGGATATGGGAAAAAGGCCATCCTCAATGCCCTGGAGCGAGAGATGAAGGCCAAGGGATTGTATCAGGGAAGACTTTGGACCGCTCTTGAGTATGTTTCCCGGACCTGATTAAATAACTCAAGATATTCCTTTGTTCTGTAATCTGGGTAGGTATATGGCATGGGTTGAAAGCCTTTCCCCTGGTAAATCAAAGTTACTTCCGCGTAGATTCCTTGTTGTAGATATATCCGGTGGGCAAAATCCTTGGTAGTGGCCAGGACTATCTTGGATTGAGTCAGATATCCAGGATCCAGATTCACTCTTCGGCGAAGCTTTCCATCAATCACCTGGCCCGTCTGTTCTTCAATCTTATTCGTAGCCCTTTTGATGTTCCATAATTCGTCCGGCGTGATGAGTCTTTCAAAAAAGATAAATTTTCGTATCAGTGAAGGACCTAATTCCCTGGCATAATACTGGGTGTAGTCCCAGGGTTTGGGAAGACTCTCAAAATCGATGAGACCATGGTTTTCCTGGAGGGATTTCATGGGTCTTTCAAACCCATGCAAATCTTGGGCGATCATTCCGATAAATAATTTGACCGGTCTGGCAGGTTTAGAGATGCCCATACCCTGCTCCATAACATGGAGTGATGATCGCGTGGACTACTGTTTCTTTTTGAGGACCTGCTCAATAGCGGAGACGATGTGTCTGGAGGTTAGACCGTATCTCTCAAAGAGTTCATTGGGTTTTCCTGACTCGGCATAGGTGTCTTTAAGCCCCACAAACTCCATCGGCACGGGGCAGTTCTGGCTGATAAATTGGGCCACCTGTGTTCCCATCCCGCAGTTGACCAGATGTTCCTCGGCTGTTACGATTGCTCCAGTTTCCCTGGCGGCCTGATGAATGGCCTCTTCATCCAGCGGACGTACGGTGTGCATGTCTATCACGCGAACATCGATCCCCTTATCTTTGCAGATCCTGGCCGCCTCTAAGGTTTCCCACACCAACAGTCCGATGGCGATCACTGTCACATGCCGTCCGGGACGCAGGGTCTTGGCCTGGCCGATGGTAAAGTCCTCTCCTTCAGAATAGAGGATGGGAGAGGGAGGACGGCCGGTCCGGATGTAGACAGGACCCACATATTTGGCTGCTTGCTTGACCAGGGCCCGAGTGGCAAATTCATCGGCCGGAGCCAGGACCACGAACTTGGGTAAGGCCAGGGCCAGGGCGATATCTTCCACGGCCATTTGGGAGGCCCCATCCTCTCCCAGACTAATTCCACTATGGGATCCACAGATCTTCACATTGAGATGAGGATTGGCCACGGACATTCTGAGCTGCTCAAAGGACTTGCACATCAAAAAGGCCGCAAAGCTGGAAGCAAAGGGAATTTTTCCACAACTTGCAAAGCCGGCGGCCGCCGAGACCATGTTTGCCTCGGCGATTCCAAAATTAAAAAAACGATCCGGAAACTCCTTGGCGAAGGTCCGACTTTTGGTAGAACCGGAAACATCTGCATCCAGCACCACCACACTGGGGTTGGCTTTCCCAACTTCCACCAGAGCCTGTCCATACGCATCCCGCGTCGGTAAGCCTATCTTCTTTTCTGGCGTCATACCTTGATCCCCTGTTCAAGCTCTTTTAGGGCCTGCTCCAATTGCTCTGGCTTGAGAGGCACGCCGTGGAAATTAGTATTATTTTCTAAGAGGGAGACCCCCTTGCCTTTCACCGTTCTGGCAATGATCACGGTAGGTTTCCCTTTCATAGCCTTGGCCTCGTCAAAGGCCTTCAGAGCCTGTTGAAGATCATGTCCGTTGATATCAATCACATGCCATCCAAATGACTGCCACTTTTCCACCAAAGGCTCGGTGTTCAGAATATCCTTGCACCAACCGTCCTGCTGCTGGCCGTTTCGGTCGATAATTGCAGTCAGATTATCAATCTTGTAGTGAGCCGCAAACATGGCTGCTTCCCAAACCTGGCCCTCGTCCAGCTCGCCATCCCCGGTCAGGACATAGACCCGGTAAGCCTTGCGGTCCACCTGTGCCGCCAGGGCCATGCCGGATCCGATGGATAGACCCTGCCCCAGGGAGCCGGTAGAGGCCTCCACCCCCGCCACCCTCTGGCGCTCGGGATGTCCCTGAAGGGGGCTGTCCAGTTTTCTCAAGGTCATTAATTGCTCAGGTGGAAAATAGCCGCTGCGGGCCATCACCGAATAGAGAACCGGTGCCCCATGCCCTTTACTTAAGATAAAACGGTCTCTCTCTGGCCACTGAGGGTTGGAGGGGTCATGGCGTAGAACCTGAAAGTAAAGGGCCGTGAGGATCTCTACAGCCGAGAGCGATGTGCTGGGATGACCCGATCCGGCCGCTGTGGTCATCCGGACGATGTCTTTACGGATCGCCACGGTCATACGTTTGAGCTCTTCAATACCTAACATGACCATTATCAAAGTCCTATCGAGTCAACATGTTTTACTTGTTTAGACTTCAAAATAACAGACTTATTTTTTGATGTCAACTACTCTCAAGAACTATTATGGGCAGCCTTTGAGATCAGGTCAACGGGCAAACCTGTAGAATGTGGGATGTAAAGATTACAAAGCTTGATCAAAAATGTGCGCTAACCTAAATCAGGCTGGTTTCCGACTATAACTGCAAAGTTTCAAAATTCCCTTAACGCCTAACAAATTTTCATTATAACCTCAGCCAGTTCGATGTCTCGTCATTAGAATAAAATGGCCTCAATATTGCACATCTGTTTGTGGCTCTAATGAACCTACCCACATGCCTAGAAAATTCATTTGCCAAGCATGTAAAGCGATGACGGATATCCATCGCTCTGGTTTTTCAGAATTGGGAGACAACAGATGACAATCACATCTGGTCCATCCACCCTCAAAAAGAGGGCGCGCCCGCGTATTAAGGTGCCTGTTTTATCTGAATATCAAAAAGCAAACGGATTTTTCAAAATGGCACGGGGTATGGCTGTGTTGACGGATTGGAACCGGGGAGGTGGACGAATTGAGTTGAATACCCGACTGGAGATAGGCGACTGGATCAATTTAGGCCTAAAACCACAGTCCGCGCAGCTTGTTTATGTGCCATCAGGGTTTCCTCTGAATAGTCTGATCAGAGGTCGGGTAGTTTGTGAGGTGTCCCCCGTAGCTGGCGCTCAAGAGACGGAACTCTATACTTACGGAGTTGCCTTCGCGCTCTATTGGAAGTCGGCCTGCCATTACTTTTTTCAACGGCTCATCCCGTGGATCGCATCATTTCTGTTTATGGCGGGGACAATAAATGTCCTTTATCTCAAGAATTTTAATATTTATTATTTCTGGTATCATCCGCTCTTTAATTTTTATAGTCTCATGATCTCCGTGTATATCCTTTCTCGCTTTCTTCTTGCCTATTTCTATCAGCCTCCACCTGATACAGGACATCTTCCCCCGGTGACAGTGGTGATTGCTTGCAAGAACGAGGAAGATTCCATCAGACGTACCGTTGAGTGTGTTTATCAATCAGACTATCCCAGAGATAAGTTAGAGGTTATCACGGTCGATGATGGATCAACGGATAGAACCTTGGAAGAAATGAAACGGACTCGGCTATGCCATGAGGGATTAAAGATCATCCATTTTGAGCAAAATCGAGGAAAACGTCATGGAATGGCGGAGGGCGCCAGGAATGCCACAGGGGAGATTCTGGTTTTTATCGATTCGGACAGCTTCGTCCGACGGGATGCTATTCGAAAATTGGTTCAGGGATTTGTAGACCCTGATGTGGGTGCTGTGTGCGGCCACGCCAATGTGCAGAACGCGCGCACCAATCTCCTCACCAAGATGCAGGAAGTCCGATATTTTGCTGCGTTTCGAGTAGTCAAGGCTGCCGAGTCTCTCTTTTCCGCTGTCACCTGTTGTTCCGGTTGCCTGGCTGCTTATCGCCGCAGCTATGTGATGGAAGTGTTAGAGACTTGGTTAAATCAGAAGTTTCTGGGAAAGCCTGCGACCTTTGGAGATGACCGAAGCCTCACAAACTTTATGCTCCGTAGGTATCGTGTCATCTACCACTCTGAGGCAGTCTGCACCACGCTTGTTCCCGAGACCTACACGAAATTTTTCAGACAACAGCTGCGTTGGAAAAAGTCTTGGATCCGAGAGAGCCTGATTGCCAGTACCTTTCTGTGGCTGAGACATCCTCTAGCGGCCTTCTTTTTTTATTTAGGCGTTGTTTTCCCGCTAGCCTCGCCATTCATCGTTTTTAACGCTTTTCTCATTCCTTTCCTGGGTTACGGTGATGTTTCATATGTCTATGTATACGGAGCGATTCTGATGAGCGCCTTATATGGCCTGTGCTATCTCGCACAATATCGTAGTGGGATGTGGGTTTTTGGAATACTCTACAGCCTTTTTTATATGCTCATCCTGGTATGGCAGACATACTATGCTTTATTGACGGTTAGACGGAATCATTGGGGGACACGGTAGAACTTATGACGACTCCACGACAAAAACTGCCTTCGTCTAGATCTTTTAGAGAAGATCGGATCGCCTGGGTAATCTTTTTCATCATTACCTCTTTATCATTGGGCGGGAGTTATCTTTGGTTCCATCGACAGGTAGTCAGACTTCCAGATCCGGTGCGAGTGCAGTCAGACGACCCTAGGATCACTGTCCTGGCTTACGATCGTATTGTGGATCAAAAGGATGGTGAGCATGTGGATCGGGCACTCATCCGTGACCATCTGCAGGCTCTGCGACTGAAAGGTTTTGAACCCATCACATTGTCCGAGTTAATGAATTTTTATAAGTCCGGGCATCCTTTACCTCCTAAGGCCCTGTTGCTGACCTTTGATTATGGCTATCTTGAAACCTACATCGTGATAGATCCGATCCTGCGGGAGATGGAATGGCGGGGGGTATTGTTTATCCTCACCAATCGTCAACAGCGTCGTGACCCTATGTTTTTATACTGGGATCGCCTCCAACGAATGGTAGATAGCGGCGTTTGGGAGATCGGAAGTAACGGCCATATGAGTCGTGATCCAATTCCCGTGAATATAGATGGACGTGAGGGATTATTTATAGCGGATCGGATGTGGCTAAGCGAATTGCAACGGCACGAAACGTTGGAAGAGTTTGGCCAGCGTATCCTAAACGATTATAGGGTCAGCAGGGAGAGTATTGAAGACCATCTTAAGCGCTACAAACTTGTGGCTTATGCCCTTCCTTCTGGTGGGCTTTCACAAATCCATGACCGTGAACTGTACCAGATGAACCAGAAAAGCCTAGAAACCTTTTACTCCCTCTGCTTTGTAAATGACCGTTTTGGGGTGAATGATCGCCTATCGTCTCCCCACTGTCTTAAACGCCTTCTGGTCCGTGCCGAGTGGTCCGGAAAGGATCTCGTTGAACGTCTTGATTCCGCCCTGAAAGATCCACCCCTTGAGGGTCAAGCGTCAGGAGAGCACACGAGGTGGGTAATCGGCGAGGGTAAAACCTATTTGGAGAAGGATGAGATTGTCCTGGAGGGAAGTCCAAGGGCAGATCTCTGGCTGTCTGGGAGCCAGTGGGTTGAAGATTGGGTTTTAGAAGCAGACGTCTGGGTCGAAAGTGGAGAGTTGTGGGCGGTCCAAGAGTCCCCTGCCCTTCAAGGCCTGTGGCGGTGGGGAGGAACCCCAAAGGGGTTGGCGCTGCAATATCGCGAAACGGCAGAAGCCATCCAGACGCTTAGGCACTTTCCCGAAGGAATTAAACCCAGAGCATGGTGCCACATCAGACTGATTAAGCGTGGGTCAGGGCTCTGGATTGAAATCGATGGACAGCCCATCATGAATCGCCCCGCCTATCTACCGGTGAAGTGGCGCGGACCTGTTGGCTGGGTTGTCTGGAGAGCGGATGGAAAGGCCTCTGCACGTCTTTCTCATCTTAAGTTCTCCCGCTTTCCCTATCGGGTCGGGTTGGTCAGCAGCAGGCCTACACAAGAAGAGGTCCAGTCCCTCATTCAAGGAGCACCCGATCTTTCCGCCCTGTCTCCCCTTGGGTTAGTTGTGAACAAAGATGAAGTTCGGGAGGTTCCTATAGACAGGGAGTTGTTTTCGATCCTGTCTCGTCGATACGGGTGGGATATCCTTCCAAGAGTGCGAGTGCGTGAGACCGCAGAAGTGGTTCAGACCTCGGATGGAAAGAGTGGACGGGTGTTGTCCAGCGAGTTCTGGGAGTCGTGGCTACTGGATCGGACAGAGAAAGAAGGTTGGGATGGTGTCTACATGGACTCCAGTTTTTTAACCGGGCAAAACATTGAAAAATGGAGTCCTATTCTCAAACGAATGGAACAGAGCTTTAGGCACAAAAATCGCCGATTTGTCCTATCTGACAATGAGAAACTCGTCTTTCCTTTATCCATGAATGCTTATGTTATTCAATAGGAATCAAAGACTGTTTAAAATGCCCTACTTAGCTTTGGGAGCAATCTTGAGTGGCATTGTGATGTTCATGGAGGTGCATCCAGCATGGGGAAAGTCCCCTGGCCAGGAGGTTTTAGATCAGGGCATACAATTTTATGGAGCGGGCAGATTTGAAGAAGCCCTCTCTGCCTTTAAACAGGCAACGGAACTGGATCCCGGGTTGCTGACGGGGTGGGAAAACCTGGGGTGGGCCTACCGCAAACTGGACAGAAATGAAGAGGCCGTTCATGTCTGGGAAATTGTCCTGAAAGTAGAGCCCGGAAATGTGTCGCTGACCAATGAGATCGGCTCTATTTATATGTCTGAACGGGCTTTGGGTAAGGCAGTCTCGCAATTTAAAAAAAGTTTACATCTTGAGCCTGATCAACCCAAAATCCTGTTTCGATTAGCTCAGTGCTATGAGGCGCTGGGCCGTCAGGATGAAGCCCGCCGGTTTTATCAAGCTTCAGAAAAGGCTTATCAGTCCGCTTTGAAAAAAAATACCATCGATCCAGAAGATCTAGGCAATTTGGGTTGGGCCCAGCGAAAACAAGGAAAGACAGAAAAAGCCTTGAAGATTTGGCGACGGGCGATTGAGCTTGATCCAGGGCAAACGCTATTGTACCGGCACCTGGCGGATGCCTATCTTGAACGGGATGAAATTACTCAGGCACGGGCCTGGTACCAGAAGTCATGGAGGCAGGGTCTGCACCGTCCTGAAATTGCCTATCACCTAACAGAAATTTCGTTTCGGGAACATCTGTACCAGGAAGGTCTGCCATGGTTAGCCTTGCTCTTCAACACTCCTGGGGGGGATAGAGACTGGTCACTACGAACAGCGAATCTTTTTCTCAGTTACCGCCAGTCAGACCTTGGCATTATCTTCTTTAAAGAAAGACTGAAGAGTTCTCGTTCAGTCAGTGAAACAGGAAAGGCGTTGAGCCGTCTCTATGCTGCGCAGGGAAGTGAGGCTTATCAACGAGAACAATACCAGGAAGCAATCGAGAGGTATCAACAAGCTCTTGAATTTGACCCTAATTCGGCATCGGTATTACGGGACTTAGGCTGGGCTTATTGGAAGATGGCCCGATGGGATCTCTGTGAAAAAACCTGGAAAAGATATGAGAAGGCCCATCCCGGCCAGCCTGAATCTTATAATCTCCTGACCCAGCTTTATCTGCTTAGAGGGTCTTACAAGGCTGCTATTGATTCTGCAACCCATAGCCTTAAACTCTTGCCGGACCAATCTACCGAAAAACTGAAACTGGCAAAAGCGCTTTTCAGGGATGGCCAGTTTGAAAGAGCAAGAAACTATGCCCGCAACCTGGCAGCACAGTATCCAGTTAACCTTTCGATTCAGTATTTTTGGGGTGAGATCCTCATGCAGTATCATGACTTTAAAAGAGGGAAGGTCCAATGGCGTAAGGTCTTGGATCTTGGGTCGGATTCTTCCAGAGCTCAGTACTATTGGTTAAGGTCCTTATATGAGCTGGGTGAATATGATCTGGCACTGAAGGAGGCCAAGCGAATGATTGGGAGACAAGGCCCCAAACAGCTCATTATCCAGTTTCTAGCAGAGGATGCTGTCATCAGGGAAGATAAAGCTGAGGCCATTCGATGGTATGAGCTGTTGGTTCATCATTTTTCGGAAAGGCCATCTTACTTGATCGAGCTATCTAGGCTCTATCGAGAAACGGGACACGCTACTTCAGCCCACCGGGTTTTGGAGAGTGCACGTGCTAAACATCCAAATCATCTGGAAATTCTTATAAACGTGGCCGAGAGTTATCGTCTGAGTCAGCGATATGACGAGGCCTATCGAGATTTGTCAGCACTGATGGCTCAATACCCTAATAATCGACGGGCCTTTATAGGTATGCTCAATACTCTGGTGGAGTCAAAACAATTTGAGGAAGCCTTGAGACTGTTGGAACAGAATCGGCCGATCTTTTTAAAAAGCTACGAAGTGGATCTTCAAAAAGGGCGTATCCTTCAGGCAGTAGGAAAAACGACTGATGCCCAGTCCGTGATCACCCGAATTGCTCTGTCACCTAGGAATGTTTATTACATCCCGATCCTGCTGTATCACGGTCTTGATGAGCACACCCGGAGTGCAAATCTGCCAGTCCAGCTTTTTGATTCCCAGTTAAAAGCCTTGCATGACTATGGGTACACAGCCATTACGGTTCGTGAATTGGGCACGATGATGGAAGGAAAACGGCCCTTTCCAAGAAAACCCATCCTGATCACCTTTGACGATGCCAGAATCGATTCGTTTCAATTGGGTGATCCAGTGTTGGCCAAGTACAACATGAAGGCCACCATGTTTGTGCCAACGGCCAGGATTCGCGATAAAAATCCATTCTTTGCAGATTGGGAGAGGATCCGTTCTTATTACTCGACAGGACGCTGGGACCTTCAGGGACATGGACACCATGCTCATGATCTGATTCTGATCAGCCAGACCGAACAGCTGGGGAGTTTCCTGGTCAACCGACAATGGCTGGAAAGTGAGGGGCGTTTGGAAATTCAAGAAGAATACCTGCAGCGATTAGAGCGGGATTATCAGGAAGGTTTGCAACAGCTTGATCAAAACGTCTCAGGTCTAAAGGTTATCGGTTATGCCTTTCCATTTTCTGAAGCGGGGCAAGAAAATGTCGGCAATGAACCTCGGGCAGGGGAGTTCAATGAGCAACTTCTTTTCAAGTATTATCGATTAGGATTTGTTCAGGATCAGAGTGGGTACAACCAGCTTGAAATGGACTCTCCGCCGGGCCAAATGATTCTTCGGCGTTTTGCAGTCCCTCGCTCCATGAATGGTGAAAGGCTTCTCAAACATCTGGCCAATCAGCATCCACGAAATTTGGCCAGAACACAGTTGGCCAAGTCACTTTACTGGAATAGACAATACCAGAAGTCCCAAGTTGTTTTTCAACAGCTGAACCAGGAAGAACCGTTGTTAAAAAAAGACAATGAATACCACCTGGCGGCTATTTCCTATAACCAGGCGAGATACCGCGAGGCACGACAGCATCTTGAGACCTACTTCACACACCAGGTCCAGGTGCCCAATGAAGCCCAAAAGTTGATGCGGCAGATCCTCTGGGAAACCCGAACCCAGGTTGACAGCCGGGCAGGTTTTTCCAATGATTCCGACGGTCGTAGCAGCTGGTGGGAAATCGTCTCTCTTCGATATGCTTTTGTCCATCCTCTGGATCTTCGGATAGAAGGGGGTTTGATCCAGTTTCGAGAGGAAGATTTGGAGGATCTCTTCGGCCGGGAGTTGCATGTGAGCACCCGTTGGTTTGGTTTGGATAAGATTGATCTTGAAGCACGAGTCCGTCAACGATTTATGGATCGATTTAAAGATACTCAAAACGTTTGGTTTCATGGAAAATATCATACAGATCTTCATGAGGTCCGCCTGCAATGGTCTTATGAAGATGTGGAAACCTTACGAGCCCACGAGGTAGACCTTCAGTCACGCCGCTACAGTGTGACCTCCCTCATGCACTTTATACCGTTCTGGAACAACCAAGCCGATCTATCATATCAAGATTATGAGGACGGAAACTATAGATTGGATTTTCGGGAGCGGTTGACTCGGCGTTTCTCATTGTGGTCGGATTGGCAGGTGGGTGGGATGTATGCTCGAAGCGACAGCCGATTTCAATCGAGCCGCTACTATACGCCCGAGGGATTGAACCTGGGCCGTGGTGTTCTTTCCTATCGGCATAGATGGGAGTCAGGGTGGGTGATAGAAGCCGAGACCGGATTTGGGGTGGCTCATGACCGTCTACATGGAACACGGTGGGTAGTCCCAAGCTATTTTCGGGCTGTGCAAGAATGGAGTGCTCGCCTTAGATCGAATCTGAGTTGGGAATATTCCCATTCTCCAGGTTATCGAAGCTGGACCCTGGAAGGTATGCTCCGGTACCGCTTTTAACCATCCGGGGTTTCAACGACCCTTAGGGTTCATGGACTGTGTTGCCAATTTTGGAAGAAGGGCAGGATCTTGACTTCCCAGGCTCCAAAAGACAACCGATCCAAAACCGAGAGACTGCAGAACCGAAATCTTCTCTTGCAGACTGAAGGCATCCTCATAGTAGACAGTGTGTTTCTGCTGATCGATCTGATAGGTAAAATAGGGGACTTCTCCCGAGTAGTCCCGCAGAATTGACGCATGATGTTGTTGTGCCAAGGCGATGGCCTGATCAAACTGAATGTCCTCTGTTCCCCTGGGACTCCACTGCATCCCACTGACCTTCAACACGGGGACGATCTGTTGGGGACCACACTGGTTTTTAGCAAAACGCAAGATTGCTTTTATCCAGCTGGGGGTTGCCATTGGACCCGGCCCAGTCTTCCTGCTATGCAGATTGTAGAGCATAATCTGTACCCGGTCGGTTTCTTGACACAGTTGGCCCCAATCGGCTGCGCCTGGACCATCCGCCAAGGTTTCTCTGAGCTTGGGCTGGACGGTTATTGATAATAAAATTTTATTTTGTCTTAACTCTGTTGCGAGTTCACGGATAAAGGTGGTAAAAAGCTCCCGGTCTGCCGATCGAAGGTTTTCATAGTCGATGTCCACTCCTAAGAAACCGTGGGTGATGGCCAACTGGGCAATCTGCTGCCGATGAACCTGACGCCGATGGGCATCGACAAAAATGTCGTGAATGATTTGAGGATCTTTAAGCTTGATTCTGCCCTCTTCTTCTGATTTTACATCATTAACCACCGTCATCCAGGGAATAGCGTTCTTAGACTTGACTAAAGCTACAGCCTGGCCATAATCCAAGTCCGGTTTGACCAAAAGCGGAGAGCCGTCTGAATCTAGGTGAACTGCAAAGAAGAAGACATCTTTTAAGTGGGTGGGTTGATGATTGATCACCTCCATTCCACGGGCAAAATCCCAGTAGGTAATCCACCCTCCAAGATGTATCTGTCTGCTGCCCCCGCTGGATGTGCAGGAGATCAGTAAGAGAATCCATAGACAGGAGGTGAGAAGAAAAAACCTCCAATGATGATGTGTGCGAGAAGTCATTGGTCCTGGAAAATGATCCCAGATCATTATCTTAGCATCTAGATGCCATCCGCGCAAGAAAACCCGCCTCGCTTGCGGGGCATCGGTCAATCCATTATAATGCCCATGACACGTTAGGATGACGCCCATTACGGATTGCATAGGGGAGATGTTGTGGCCTTAAGCCAGGCAGAAAGCCATGAGCCTCGAGAGGTCCTTTCGGAAGCTGAGCAGCGATTTGAGATTTGGAGAAAAACGATTGGATGGTTTCTGGGGCCTATCATGGCTCTATCTATTTATGTTCTACCATTGCCCAGCCTCTCTCCCAAGGCCCATCTGCTAGCCGTGATTCTGGCGTGGGTGGTGGTCTACTGGATAACCGAGCCCATCCCTATCCCGGTGACGGCCTTGCTGGGGCCGACCCTATGCGTCATTGTCGGTTTGGCCCCTCCTAAGGAAATGTTTGCCCCTTTTGCCAATCCGATCATTTTCCTTTTTATTGGCAGTTTTTTTATTGCTCAGGCCATGCAGGTCCACAGGCTGGACCGCCGTTTTGCCCTGTGGATCCTGTCCTTGCCTTTCATCGGAGACAGTCCCTACCGGATCCTGTTTGTGTTTGGGGCTATTACGGCTTTTGTGTCCATGTGGCTGTCCAACACCGCCACCACCGCCATGATGTTTCCCATCGCCCTGGGGATCTTGGGAACCCTTAAAGGTCTGCCCTCTGGGAAAATGGCCAATTATAGTACCGGTTTTATGCTGATGGTGGCCTATGCCGCCTCTGTAGGGGGAATAGGAACACTCATCGGAACTCCCCCTAATCTGATTGGAGTGGGCTTAATTCAAGAGCAACTGGGAATGAAGATTTCATTCCTTAAATGGATGGCCCTGGGGGTACCTATACTCCTGGTGATGTATCTAGTCCTGTACCTGCTCCTGCTGGGGCTGCACAGGCCAGATATTAAAAAGATTGACGGCATTGGGGATTTTGTCCGGTCACGATTTGAGGAGTTAGGAGAATGGACTTCAGGACAGATCAACACCAGTTTTGCCTTTCTGGTCGCCGTGGTGATGTGGACCTTTCCGGGTCTGTTGGCCTTGCTTTATGGGACGGACAGTGCAGTTTACAAATGGTACGATACCCATTTGCCCGAGGGAGTGGTGGCTCTCATTGCTGCCAGTCTGCTTTTTATTATCCCGGTGGACCTGCGCAGAGGGGAGTGGACCCTTTCCTGGAGGGAAGCGGTCTCTATTGATTGGGGTACCATTCTGCTCTTCGGTGGAGGGCTTGCTTTAGGGGATCTCATGTTCAAGACCGGTCTGTCGGAGGCCATTGGAAAAGGGTTCGTGAATCTGTTTGCCGTGGATACCCTGTGGGGAATCACAGCGATGGCTATTCTGGTGGCGATCATCACCAGTGAGCTGACTTCCAACACAGCCTCAGCCAGCATGGTCATTCCGGTGATGATCGCCATTGCAAAATCTGTAGGAGTGAGTGCTCTTCCTCCCGCCCTGGGGGCCTGCCTCGGAGCCAGCTATGGTTTTATGCTGCCTGTCTCCACGCCTCCCAACGCCATCGTGTATGGCTCTGGACTGGTGCCTATCACCCGTATGGTCCGGGCCGGAGTGATATTTGATGTCTTAGGTTTTATAATTATCTGGGTAGGGCTGCGGATTCTATGTCCTCTACTGGGACTGCAATAAAAACAAAGCGAGCTTCTGGTTTAGCCAGAGCCGATTCGCGGCTCGGCCCGAGAGGCTGGGCGTGGGGCATGTGAGGATTTGCTAAAGGCAAACCGCAGCGGCCCCACATGACTATGTCGAGCGCGGGGAGTGGGGGCATCGGAGCACCTTTTCTTTTGTGTTGGCGCACGGGCCCCCACATATAAATGTCAGATCAAGAGCTATTCCATATCTTTATTGTCTCGGATGCGACAGGTGAGACGGCCGAGAAGATGACCCGGGCGGTGCTTTCTCAATTCAAGGGCCAGCTCTTGCGGATTACTCGGCACTCTAATGTTCGCACCCAGGAACAACTCCAGGAAGTTCTTCAACAGTTTGAAGCGGAGAAGGGGTTAGTGGTTTACACCATGGTGTCTGGTTCCATGCGTGAGTGGATGCGCCAGGAGGCGGCTAAACGGTCCATACCGGCCGTGGATCTGCTGGGACCGCTGTTGGATCTAATGGCTTCCGTTTTCCATGTCAAGCCCGAGTCGGAACCCGGTCTTCTGCACCGGGTGGATCAGGCCTACTTTAAACGCATTGAGGCAATTCAATTTGCTGTTAAACACGATGATGGTCAGAATCTGCAGACTCTTGACCAGGCGGACCTCGTCCTGGTGGGAGTCTCCCGTACCGGCAAAACGCCACTCTCCATGTACTTAGCTCAGTACGGCCACAAGGTGGCTAACATCCCCATCCTGCCTGGCCGGGCCCTGCCCCGTCAGTTGTTTTCTATAGAGCAGAACAAGGTTGTGGGGTTGATGATTGCACATGACAAACTGTTGCAGGTCCGAAAGGCGCGTCTGGCCAGACTTCAGCCCAATCTCCAGCCAGGTTGGGACTATGCCGAGCGATCGTCCATCATGAGTGAATTGGAGCATGCCAGGGATCTGTACCGACAACATCCAGCCTGGCCCGTAGTGGATGTGACCGTGCGGGCTGTGGAAGAGGTGGCTTCCGAGATTTTGAGTATCATGGAGAAGAGATGGAGTGAACACTAATAAGTATGTTATGATTAAAGAAGGCTTGAGAGTGCGCGTCCGTCATGGCTATCCTGAAGGTTTCAAAGTTAGGGAACCCCATCTTAAGGAAAAAATCTGAACGGGTGGATCCAAGAGAGATCACCCAGCCTGATTTCCAGCGATTTATCGATGATATGGTCGAGACGATGCGGGAGTACGACGGTGTGGGTCTAGCCGCTCCGCAGGTACATGTCTCAAAACAGATTGCCGTGATCGAGGCCAAAGGAAATGCCCGCTATCCCGACAGCCCGGACATCCCATTGCAGGTAATCATCAATCCCGAAGTGGTCTCCATGTCTAAGGAAAAACGGGAAGGGTGGGAAGGCTGTTTGAGTGTGGACAACATGCGGGGCCGGGTTCCCAGAGCCACCCGGATGGAGGTGAGGACTCTCGATCGTCAAGGCAAGGAGGTCACCCTGAACGCCTCTGGCTTTCTGGCCGTGATTCTCCAGCATGAGATTGACCACCTGATAGGCCATGTCTATCTGGATCGGATGTCGGACCTTTCCACTCTCGCCCATATGCGGGAATTTTACCGATATTGGGTCAAGAATGAAGACTAGGAGTTGTACGTGAAATCATTACTGCGTGTGATCCGCTATATTCATCCTTATCAGAATCTGGCCTATGCGACGTTGTTGGCCGCAATGCTGACCACCCTGATGGACTTGGTTCCCCCATGGTTGATCAAGGTGGTGATTGATGATGTGATCAAGGCGGGTCATCTGTCTCTGCTCAACTGGGTCATCGGTGCCTTAATCGGGGTCTATCTTTTCAAAAACCTGCTCAACATGGCCAGGATAAGGTTTAACAACACGCTGGAGCAGAAGGTGATCTACCAGATGCGGGATGAGGTCTACCGTGCTCTCCAGAACCTCTCCATCAGCTATTTTGATAACCGGGCTACGGGGGAGATGATGTCCCGGGTGAACAGCGACGTGAACAACCTGGAACGTATTATTATTGATGGAGTGGAGGCCATCGTGATGGCTGCTCTAACTCTGTTAGGCATCAGCGTGATGTTGTTTGCCATCAATTGGAAACTGGCCTTGCTGGCCCTGCTGCCCATCCCTTTTTTGGCCTTGGGAGCCGCCATCTTTACCCGCAAGGTTCACCGTTTGTATCATCAACTCCGACAAAAGCTGGCCCAGCTCAATGCCCTGCTCCAGGATAATCTGTCCGGAATCCGGGAAATTATGTCCTTTAATCGTCACGAGTATGAGCGGGGGCGTTTCAATAAAAAGAGCCAGGACTATTGTGAAACCCAACTCAAGGTAGCCAGGCTGTGGTCTTTTTATTCCCCAGGCATGATCTTTCTGGGCTCCACAGGAACGATTCTGATTCTGTCCTTCGGAGCCCATCAGGTGATCCAGGGGGGGATGACCATCGGGGAATTGGTGGCCTTTCTTTCTTATCTTGCACTTTTTTATACGCCCATCAACCAGATTCATTCCGTGAATCACATGCTCCAGCATGCCTTAGCCTCCGGAGAAAGAGTTTTTGAGATCATCGACGCCAGGCCGGAGGTTCAGGAACCCAAAGAACCCGTGATACCTGCATCCGCTTTGAATGGTGCAAATAAAGTCCTGGGCTATGTGGCGTTTCAGCAGGTCAGCTTTGATTACCGGGAGGATGTTCCTGTTCTTAGGGAAGTGGATTTTGAGGTGCAGCCAGGGGAGAAGATTGCCCTGGTAGGCCCCAGCGGGAGCGGCAAGAGTACGATGATTAAATTGTTGATGCGCTTTTACGATGTGGATCAGGGCAGTATTACGATTGATGGTGTGGATATCCGTCGGTTTAAGATATCTTTTCTGCGGGATCAGATTGCCATGGTCCAGCAGGAGCCTTTTCTTTTTAATGGCACCGTGAAGGAGAATATTCTGTATGGGGATCTCTTGGCAGATGAAGATCGGATGATCGCTGCGGCCAGAGCCGCCCGGGCTCATGAGTTCATTGAAAACCTCCCCGAGGGCTACGCCACCTGGATCGGAGAGCGAGGAGTGAAACTGTCGGTGGGCCAAAAACAAAGGGTCGCCATTGCCCGTGCCCTCCTTAAGGACCCCCCGATTATTATTCTGGATGAGGCCACCTCCAATATTGACACCGAGACCGAGGCCAAAATCCAAGAGGCTTTAGAGTGCCTCATCCAAAACAGAACAACCTTTATCATTGCTCACCGCCTGTCCACTCTTAAGCATGTGGACCGCATCCTGGTCATCAAAAACGGCCGCGTAGTGGAGAGTGGCACACACGAAGAACTCCTCCAGCTCAAGGGTCTTTACACCACCCTCTACGAAGCCCAATTCCAGGTCGAATAGCCCTTTAGACCTAATATATATCAAAACCTTAGGGCTTTTATCCCCTTGACTATATTGGACAGCTGATGTTATAAGTATATAATCTGTCAATAAAATTAGAGTGGCAGGGTTATAATATTCGAGAGGTGACCTGCTGTGGTGGATAAGGGGGTGATTCTTTCTCAATATCTAAACGACTACTTCCCGGTGGTGCTTTTTATCCTGATCGCGGCTGCCTTTGCCATTGTGACCCTGGTGCTGAGCTATCTAGTCCAACCTCGCCTGGCTAATGCAGAGAAAAATAGTCCCTACGAATGCGGCAGCGAGCCCATCTCGGATGCCCGAACACCCTTTCCGGTGCGCTACTATATCATCGCAATGCTGTTTGTGATCTTCGATGTGGAAATTATTTTTCTTTATCCCTGGGCGGTGGCTTTTGACAAGATTGGCCTTTTTGGCCTCGTCGAGATGGTCATCTTTATTGCCCTGTTTTTAGCGGGTTATGTCTATGCCTGGAAGAAAGGAGCATTGGAATGGGATTAATCCAGATCGGCCAGAACCCTGGTGGTACCCATGCGCACATGAAAGATGGTGATCTGGGGATTTTGACCATCACCGTGGAGAAGGCTGTCAACTGGGCTCGAAAAGGATCCCTCTGGCCTCTGACCTTCGGCCTGGCCTGCTGCGCCATCGAGATGATGGCAGCTGTTTCCGCCAGGTACGATATGGACCGCTATGGGGCAGGGGTGTTTCGGGGTTCTCCCAGGCAGTCTGACCTGATGATTGTGGCCGGGACGGTCTGCCGCCGGATGGCCCCAGTGATTCGAAAGGTGTACGACCAGATGCCTGAGCCCAAGTATGTCATCTCGATGGGATCCTGTGCCACCTCTGGGAATATTTATAATAGTTATCCCGTCGTCCAGGGGGTAGACCGCTTTGTCCCTGTGGACATCTATGTGCCTGGCTGTCCGCCCACACCTGAAGCCTTACTGGATGGCATCCTCAAACTCCAGGACATCATCATGCAAAAGCGGGTCTTTGTGAAAAGCGCCTAATGGATCCAGTTGCAGAAAAAATCCAACAGCGATTTCCCCAGGCCGTGGTGAAAATCACCGACTTCCGGGGTGACCTTTCGGTACAGATAAAAAGGGAGAGTCTGGTAGAGGTGGCCCGCTACCTGCATGATGATCCCGAAATGGCATATGACTACATCGTCCATGTCAGCTCTGTGGACTGGCTCAGCCAGCTGGAGTCGGCTGCGGGTCGGTTTGAGGTGGTGTATGAGGTTTACTCCATCTCTCACCGCAGGCGGATCAGGCTCAAGACCCAAGTCCCCGAGGATGACTGTGTGGTGGATTCCCTCACCCCCGTCTGGAAAGGGGCGGAGTTTATGGAGCGGGAGGTGTACGACATGATGGGCATCCGGTTTAACAACCATCCGGATCCACGGCGCATCCTCCTGCCCGAGGATTACGCTGAAGGCTACCCGCTTCGCAAGGACTTCCCGGTGGAGGGGAGAGGATGGCGGGACACCTTTGAGTTTCTTGAAAAACATAACAATTAACTCTGAAATTAAATGAAGGTAAACGAAAAACATCCATTCGATAGACCAGCCCAAGATCAGCGGGCACCCCATCTGGCCAAGAAAGGTGCATTACCCCTGCTGCGTACCGAGGAGATGATGCTCAACATGGGGCCGCAGCATCCCAGCACCCACGGGGTATTGAAGGTGGTGCTGGACCTGGAGGGGGAGCGTATTGTCAAAGCCACTCCCGTCTTGGGATTTTTACACCGGGGAGTTGAAAAACTGGCCGAGGAAGGGACCTATCATCAATTTATCCCCCACACTGACCGGCTAGACTATGTCTGCGCTATGTACAACAATTTTGCTTATGTGCGTGCGGTGGAAAAGCTTTTAGACCTCAAGGTGCCTCCCCGGGCAGAGTATTTACGAACGATTGTGGCCGAGGTCCAGCGGATCATCGGACATCTGTTTTGGCTGGGTACCCAGGCCCTGGACATCGGGGCCATGACCGTCTTTTTCTACACCTTCCGAGACCGAGAGGTGTTGCTGGACTGGTTTGATCAATTGTGTGGCGCCAGGCTCACCACGAGCTGGTATCGCATCGGGGGCGTGGAAAAGGATTTTGATCAGAGCTTAATTGATCAGGTCCGCACCTTTTTTAAAGATTTTCGAAGCAAGGTGGATGAGTATAACGCACTGCTGGAGAATAATCGAATCTGGTTGGCCCGCACCAAAGGCATTGCCGTGATCACAGCGGAGGATGCCATTAATTTTGGCCTCTCGGGACCGACCTTGCGGGGCTCCGGCGTGGATTACGATCTGCGTAAATATGAGCCTTACGGGGCCTATGACAAGGTAGAATGGGATGTGCCGGTGGGTAAGAACGGGGACACCTATGATCGGTACTGGATCAGGATCATGGAGCTTCATGAAAGCACAAAAATTATTATCCAGTGCCTTGACCAGTTGCCGGAGGGGCCCATTCTGGCCACGGAGATGCCCAAGGTGGTCTTGCCGACTAAGGAAAAGGTGTTTAAAAATCTTGAGAGCATGATTATTCAGTTTAGGCTTTTTTCCTCGGGCTTTCCCGCGCCTAAAGGGGACATTTACTGTGGCACCGAAGCTCACAAGGGGGAGCTGGGGTTCTATATCGTGAGCATTGGGGGAGGCAAGCCCTATCGGCTCAAGATCCGGGCCCCATCCTTTATCCATATGGGGGCCTTTGATCATATGTCTCGCGGGTATATGATTGCGGACATCATCACCATTTTTGGAACCTATGACATCGTCATGGGCGAGTGTGATCGGTAATTGTAAGGGAAGAATATGGCGAAGCCAACAATCTCTGGAGTAGGACAGGAAAAGGCCATCATTGAGCTGACCATTGATGGGGAGAAAGTGACGGCCCCTGAAGGGACCTCGATCTACGATGTGGTGATCCATATGGGCAAGACCTTGCCCAGCATGTGCTATCACTACACCTTCTCGCCGTTCGGCTCCTGCGGGATTTGCCTGGTGGAGGTGGAAGGCAAAAAGGCACCCGTCCGTTCCTGCACGGCTCCCATCGCCCCCAACATGGTGGTACGTACCCAAGGGCAGCCCCTCTGGGAGGCACAAAAGAAGGCCATCGAAAAACACCTCTCGGTCCATCCCCTGGACTGCCCGGTGTGTGATGCCGACGGCCGCTGTGAACTTCAGGACATGGCATACGAATTCGGTATCAGTCAACTGGGCACGGTGAAGCAGAAAGGCATTCCGGAGGACACCCGTAGCACTGTCCTGGACTTCAACATGAACCGCTGCATCCTGTGTGGTCAGTGCATCAATATCTGTAAAGAGGTCCAGATGGTGGATGCCCTTCAGTTCTTAAAGAAGGAAGGTAACACCCATGTGGTGGCCAAGGGGGATAAGGCCTTATACTGTGAGTTCTGCGGGGACTGTTTGGAGGTCTGTCCCGTTGGGGCCATCACCAATAAGTTCTCAAAATATGTTTACAAACCCTGGCAGCTTAAGACCATTACCACCACTTGTACCACCTGCGGAGATGGTTGCACCATTGAGGTTGATGTCAAGGAGACCCAAGTCGTTCGGGTCAGATCCAAGCTGACCTGGAAGTCCAAGTGGGGAGAACACAGCCAGACGGTGGAGGGACACGGAGGGATTTGTGGCCGCGGCCGTTTTGGTTTTCAATTTATTAACAGCAAAGAGCGCCTCAGCCAGCCCTTGATCCGTAGGAACGGTCAGCTGGTGGAAACCCCCTGGTTTGTGGCCTCCTCCTATGTGGCACAGCGGCTGGCCGAGATCAAGACCCAGTATGGGGGACAGGCCATTGCAGGGCTGATCACGGCCCGGTGTACCAATGAGGACATGTACTTATTTCAGAAATTTATGCGCACCGCCCTGGGGACCAATCATATTGATTCCAGTGCCCGTTACGGTCATATTAATTTTATCCTGGCCATGAAAAATACTCTCGGCTTAGGACGAGGGATGGCCAAGAGCGCCGATTTAACCCTGGCCAACGTGATCATTGTGATCGGATCGGACATGACAGAGACAAATCCCGTTGCAGCATTGCGGGTTAAAGAGGCCCTGAGAAATTATGGGGCGAAGGTAGTTGTGGTCCATCCGGCCAAGACGAATCTGGCCAAGCTGGCTACCCACCACCTGGCCATTAAGCCAGGCTCAGAGCGGGCATTGATCCAGGGATTGATCAAGGTGATGTTTGAGCAGAACCTAACGAATGAGGAAGTGGCCAGGAAGTATCCAGAGGCCATGGCTAAAGTCAAAGAGGCTGTGGCGGTAATATCGCTGGAGTCTATCCAGAATGAGACTGGTATCGACGCTGTTCAACTTCAGGAAGTGGCGGATCTGTTTGCTAAGTCTGAACGTGGAATCATCGTCTGTGCGGAGGGAATTCTTGGGCGGTCAAAAGGTTACGAGAATACCCAGCTATTAATTGATCTGGCCCTGCTGGCCGGACAGCTTGAAAGGCCCGGTTGCGGCATTGCGGCCATGTGCGAAGAGAATAATGAACAGGGTGCGGTAGAGATGGGGGCGGTTCCTGAACTCTTGCCTGGGCAGTTGGCCTTTGTCGACCCTGCCGCGCGACAGAAATTTATGTCCGCCTGGGGGGAGGAGATTCCTGCCCAGCAGGGTGATGCCTTGTTGGCCATCCTGGAGCGGGCCAGAAGAGGTGAGATCAAAGCCCTCTACTTAGTGGGCGAAAATCCTGTCGGAACATTGCCCTCCTCCACGAAGGTGCGGGAGGCCCTGGAGCGGGTTTCCGCCTCTGGTGGATTCATCGTGTGCCAGGACCTTTTCTTAACCGAGACAGGGCAGTTGGCAGACGCTGTTCTTCCAGCCTGCAGCTTTGCCGAAAAGGAAGGGACCTTCACTAACTTTGAGGGTAAGCTCAATCCTGTCAGGCAGGCTGTGGAATATGTTGGAGAAAGCAAGGCGGACTGGGAGATCTTTACCGAACTGGCGGGGGCCATGGGTTATCCATTGGCCTATGTGAGTGCCGAGGAGATCCGTCAGGAAATTTCTAATCTTCTGCCGGGATTCTTGGGAGAGCGCTCCCAGCGGCTACAACCCCAGGTGAACCACTCTGGCTCAAATGGTTTCATGTCTAATTTGAATCAGCGCTACACATTTATTACAGATAGCAAAGATCACGCAGAATATCCCTTTGCACTGGTATTGGGCCAGATTCTGTATCACTCGGGCAAGCTCACAACACGGTCCGAAGGAATGATGAAAATCTTTGACAAGCGGCTGCTCCAGATGAGCCCGGCGGATGGAGAGCGGTTGGGAATTGTCGATGGTGAAAAGGTCCGGGTCCGCTCTCCTCTAGGAGCTGTGGAGGTGGGCGTGGAATTAAACCCTATGTTTCCCGCCGGAATGTGCTTCTTTCCGGAGCATTTCAACGAACCACCGGTGAAGGACTTAATCCCCTGTGAGGCTGATCCGGTGACTGGGGCACCTTATTACAAGTCTGGCAGAGTGGCTATCGAAAAATTGGTATAGAGAGACAAACGTGTTGAAGCGTATTTTGAAATGGATGCTTTTTACAGAAATCGTGAGCGCGATGAAGCTCACCTTCAGGCACATGTTTCATAGACCGGTGACCTTCCAGTATCCCAGGGAGAAGCGGATTATCCCCGATGCCCATCGAGGGGCCCTGGGACTATTGCGTTATGAAGAAAATGGGGAGGAGAGGTGTGTGGGATGCGATCTCTGCGAGGCAGCCTGTCCCTCTCGTTGTATCAAGGTGATCAGCGAGGAGAACCCCCAAAAGCCCCTGGAACGGTGGGCCAAGGAATTTTATATTGATATTACGAAATGTGTCTTCTGTGGGTACTGTGTAGAAGCCTGTCCGGTGAATGCCCTGGCCATGACCAAGATGTATGAGTACTCCACGCCCAACAAGCGTGACCTCATTTTTGACAAAGAGAAACTCTATGAGATTGGTGAACGGCATTATCAGGATTCTAAAAAATACTTGGTAGCCCACAACCAGGAAAAAGAGGACGAGTACTACCAGCAGTACCACTACAAATTTCCATTCCCGCTGGTAAGTAAAAAGGAATAGACCGCGCATGAGCGCTTTCTTTTTTTATTACTTCTCAGCGGTTGTCATAGTTTCCTCCCTCCTTACGGTCACCCTTAGAAATCCCGTCCACTGCGGGCTAGCTCTGCTGGCCATGCTACTGCATATGGCTGGATTCTTTGTTCTGCTTAACGCAGAGTTTCTGGCCGCGGTCCAGGTGATCGTGTATGCAGGAGCGATTCTGGTTCTCTATCTGTTCGTGGTGATGCTCCTGAATATCAAGACTGATGAGCGATATCTTCATCACCGGTTTGCCATTACGATTTTTCTCATTCTGGGAGTCTGCGGGGAGATCTTCATCCTTCTGGTGAAAGCTCCCTTTGCAGGCCAGCCGGGAGAGGCCACGGTAGAAAAGGTCTTAAGCGTGGGTCAGAGCCATGCCATTGGGATTACGCTGTTTAATGATTATCTGTTGCCGTTTGAGATTATCGGTGTCTTCCTTCTGGGAGCCATTATCGGGGCCATTGTTCTGACCAAAACCTCTATCCCTATGAATAAAGAATAGATAGGAGTTACTTCATGGTTCCACTTACACATTATGTCATTGTGAGTGCCGTTGTATTTACCATTGGCCTGGTGGGTGTGTTGATCCGGCGCAATTTCATTATTATTCTCATGGCCCTGGAGCTCATGCTCAATGCCGCCAACATCAACCTGGTGGCCTTTTCCTATTATCTGGACTCGCTCACCGGCCAGATCGTAGCGTTGTTTATTATTGCCATCGCGGCGGGTGAGGCGGCGGTGGGTTTGGCGATTATTATTGTCGTGTTCCGGGGTAAGATCGCCACTAATGTGGACCAGATCAATTTACTGAAATGGTAGTTAATACAATAGACACGTAGTCCCAGGCCGAGATGGTTCCTCGGCACGGGCTTGCCTGTGGTTATGGTCCTCGGCAGCCCTCGGCTCTCAGCCGCCACGGATTGGAGCCATGGAGGTGGCGGCTTCCGAGACGGCCGACTCACCACCCCGGCCCGGGACTTCTAGGGTCAGAAGATTAACTTGGGTTTATCAAAGTTATGGAATATGTAGTCTTAATTCCGTTGTTACCTCTGCTGGCGACCATTGCCAACGGCCTGTTCGGCAGCCGGTACTGGAATGAGAAGGCCCACTATCTCGGTGTAGGGTCGGTGGCTGTCTCCTTTGTTGTAGCACTGGTTGTCTTTGTCCAGATGGCTTTAGGGCATCCCGCTGAGCAGATCAAGGTGTTCAGATGGATCTTCGGGGGTGGCCTGGATGTCCAGATGGGCTTTCTCATCGACTCCCTCACCGCCATCATGCTGATGGTGGTTACCGGGGTGGGGCTGCTGATCCATATTTATTCCGTCGGTTACATGCATGGAGACCGGGGCTATGCCCGGTTTTTTACTTATCTAAATCTCTTCACCGTCTCCATGCTCCTTCTGGTGATGGGAGACAACTATCTGGTGCTGTTCATCGGGTGGGAAGGTGTGGGGCTTTGCTCCTATCTACTGATTGCATTTTGGTATGAGCGGACCTCGGCTATTAAGGCAGGGACAAAGGCCTTTGTAGTAAACCGCATCGGGGATGCTGGATTTCTGATTGCCATCTTTTTAATCTTTGTTAACTTTGGGACGTTGGATTATCCACAGGTGTTTGCCGAGGCCTCAAAGCTGTCCACCGCCACCGCCACGGCCATTGCCCTGTGCCTGTTCATCGGGGCGGTGGGAAAATCGGCTCAGCTTCCGTTATACACTTGGCTGCCGGATGCCATGGAGGGCCCCACACCGGTCAGTGCCTTGATCCATGCCGCCACGATGGTGACGGCCGGCGTGTATATGGTGGTCAGAAACCATGTGCTGTATGACATGGCCCCCATCGCACTGGAAGTAGTGGCCATTACGGGCGGGGTGACGGCGATTTTTGCCGCCTCCATCGCTCTGGTCCAGTATGACATCAAGCGGGTTCTGGCCTACTCCACCGTGAGCCAGTTGGGCTATATGTTCCTGGCCTGCGGAGTTGGAGCCTATGTGGCAGCCATTTTTCATTTGATGACCCATGCCTTCTTTAAGGCCCTCTTATTCCTCTCGGCGGGAAGTGTGATCCATGCCCTGGGAGGTGAACAGGATATCCGCAAGATGGGTGGGTTGCGCAAACATATTCCCAAAACGGCACTGACCTTTTATATCGGGGCCTTGGCCATTGCCGGCATCCCACCCCTGGCCGGTTTCTGGAGTAAAGATGAAATTCTGGGCCAGGCCTTTAAATCAGGCCATCTGTTCCTCTGGCTTTTAGCTATCACATGTGCCCTCATGACCGCCTTTTATATGTTTCGTCTGGTGTATCTCACATTTTATGGACAGAGCCGCCTTGATCCTCATGTGGCTCAGCATGTCCATGAATCCCCCAATGTGATGGTGATGCCTTTAATCCTCCTGGCCGGGCTTTCGATTCTGGGAGGGCTGGTTCCGGGTTTCCCGCCGGAGTCCGGCTGGATCCATCATTTCCTAGGACCGGCGTCGGGGGCCCATGAAGAAGCCCATGCCTTTGGCACCTTGGACGGAGTCCTGATGTTACTCTCCGTGGTGGTGGGGGTGGCGGGTTGGAGGCTTGCCAAGTGGATTTATGTTTCCAGTCCGCCCACCTTGGCGGCAGGTCTGGCCGAGCGTTGGCGCAGCCTGTACAATTTGCTCCTGAACAAGTATGGGGTGGATGAACTCTATGATGCCATTGTGGTCAATCCCACCAAGCGATTAGGCCAGCTCTCCGGAAACTTTGATGATCGCGTCATTGATGGAGCGGTGCGGGCCGTCGGTCGAATGACGGATCTGGGGGCGGCTTTCAGCACCTGGGTTGAAAAATACGTGATCTATGGGGTTCTCAATCTGATGGCCTACTCAAACCATCTGGCAGCCGCTATTTTTAGAAAACTTCAAACAGGCTTGGTCCATCATTATGCGGCCATTATCATTGGCGGGTTGTTTTTATTGGTGCACCTTTTCTTGCTGTTTGGATTTAATAAGAATGTGTTCGGGTTGATTGCGTTTAGATGAGGTTTTATGCTTGAAGAAATATTAGCTTCACAACAGGCAGGATATCCGATCCTGACGGTGCTGATCTTTCTGCCGATCTTGGCGGCCACGATCGTCTGGAGATTATCGGATGATGGCCTGATCAAAAAGATGGGTCTGGGGACTACAGGCCTGGTCTTTCTCCTGTCCCTCCAGCTTTACTTTTCTTTCGTCCCCGGTACGGCGGCCATCCAGTTTTCTCAAAATAACACATGGATTGCCCCTCTGGGAATTCAGTACCATCTAGGAGTGGATGGAATCAGTGTCTTCTTTGTTATCCTGACGGCCCTGCTGGCCTTCTTGATCCTGCTGTATTCGCTGGATGAAGTGAACCAGAAACTCCGGACTTATGTGATGTGTATTCTGAGCCTGGAAGGAATTGTGATTGGGATCTTCTCCTCATTAGACTTGGTCCTTTTCTTTTTCTTCTGGGAGATCATGCTCATTCCCAGCTATTTTCTGATCAAAGTCTGGGGCAGCGGACAGAAGGAGTATGCCGCATTTAAATATATCGTTTACAATCTGGCGAGCAGTGTCCTGATGCTAGTGGCGATTGCCATTCTTTACTTAAATCATCACGATTATGCCGTAATCCATGATTTGTATCCCACTTATTCCAGTGATCTCATTAAGCTGCTGTCTGTTCCTCTGGATCTTGAAAAGCAAGTCTGGGTATTTATCCTTCTCTTTTTCGGCTTTGCGGTGAAAACTCCCATGGTGCCTTTCCATACCTGGCTTCCCGACGTCCTGTTTTCGGGACCCGTTGCGGCCAGCGTGGTCCTGGCCGGAATCAAGCTGGGAACTTACGGTTTCTTAAGATTTTCTCTGCCTCTGGCTCCCGAGGCCTCCCAAATGTTTGTCCCCCTGATGATGGTCCTGGGCCTGATCGGAATTCTGTACGGGAGTGTGATCGCCCTGATGCAGTCCGATCTCAAAAGGATGATGGCCTACTCCAGCATCGGCCACCTGGGTTTCGTGGTAGTCGGCCTCTTTGCCCTAAATTTTAGGGGACTTCAAGGTAGTCTCATCCAGATGCTCCATCTCGGCATCACCACGGCCGGCCTGTTCTTTATCATTGGATTTATTATGAATCGCAAGCTGCCTACTGAGATCAAGAGGCTAGGAGGCCTGGCCAGGCCGCTTCCGGTTCTGGCTACAGTCACGCTAATTGTGGCCCTAGCCTCCATTGGTTTGCCGGGGACAAGTGGTTTTATTGGAGAATTTCTGATCCTGCTGGGAGCCTTTGAGGTCTACTGGCTCTATGCCGCCATCGGCGTGATCGGGATTATTTTAGGTGCGGCCTATATGCTGTGGATGTATGAGCAGGCCATTTTTGGAAAAATGGAGGAGGCCAAGGCCAAGGGGCTGAAGGATTTTAACTTCAGAGAATGGGTTGTGGGTGGAGTTCTGGTGATTCTGATCTTCTGGGTAGGGATCTACCCGGCGCCCTTTCTTAACGTGATGAATAGCTCCATCGAGGGGCTGATTCAAAGGTTACAGCAGGGTGCGGTATCCCCGATGACTGTTCATTCTATTACCCCAGATCAGCCCCTCGCAACAGTGGAAACGCAACAGGAGTTTTAATGGACTTTATTCTTTCCATCATTCTGTTGGCCCCGTTTGTGGGGGCCGTCATCTTGATCTTCGTTCCTAATTCGCGGCCGCTACTGGTGCGTAGTCTGGCGGCTAGCTTTGCTTTTGTCTCTCTGGCCTGTTCCTTCTACCTCTTGTACGCCTATAACTATACTACGGGTGGTTTTCAGTTCATGGAGCAGTATGAGTGGGCGAACCCTCTTGGGATCTCCTTCTTCCTGGGTGTGGATGGAATTGGGGTGGCAATGGTTCTGGCATCTTCTATCCTGCTGTTTGCCGGGATATTTGTGTCCTGGCATGTGGAGGACCGGGCCAAGGAGTTTTATATCTTCCTGCTGATCCTGGCCGCTGCCACCATCGGGGTGTATGTCTCCTTGGATCTCTTCTTTCTATACTTCTTTTATGAAATGTCGGTGCTCCCCATGTACGTGCTGATCGGTGTGTGGGGCAGCCACACCAAAGGCTATCTTGAAATGAAGGATCGCTCTCTCCGGGACTCCGTAGCCTTTATCTTCAACTTTGCTCAAAACAGTAAAGAGTACGCCGCCATGAAACTGACCCTGTTTCTGTCCTTCGGAGCGGTGGTGGCCCTTCTGGGAATTTTGCTCACATACGCTGCGACGGGATTAAACACCTTTAATCTGCTGGAACTGGAAAAGGCCACGCCGGGCATTGCCAAATGGCTTCAAAGCGTGATCTGGCTCTTACTGTTCTTTGGTTTTGCATCGATCGCCCCCCTGTGGCCGATGCATTCCTGGTCACCGGTGGGACACGCCTCGGCACCGGCGGCCGTCAGCATGCTGCATGCGGGTGTGTTGATGAAGCTCGGCCATTTTTCCATTATTCGCGTGGCCTATTATCTTTTTCCGGAGGCCACCTACAAGTGGCTGCCGTTAGTGGCCATCCTTTGCATCTTCTCGATTCTGTATGGTGGTTTGGTGGCCTTTTTTCAGAGGGACACCAAATACGTGATCGGATATTCCAGCTCAAGCCATATGGGATATGTCTTTCTGGGAATGGCGGCGGCTAATATGATCAGCCTATCCGGAGCGGTTCTGTACATGTTCGCCCATGCCTTGGCCACGGGCATGCTGTTCGCCCTGGCCGGCTGGATCTATGATCAGACCCATACCCGGGATATCCCTTCTTTAGGTGGGCTTGTCGAAAAGATGCCTTTCATGGCTGGGGCCTTTGTGGTGGCCTTGGCCGCCTCGGTGGGTCTTCCTCTGACCGTGAACTTCATTGCTGAATTGATGATCGTGGTGGGAAGCTGGAAAACCTATCCTGTTCAGACCATCATCGCGGTTCTGGGGATTGCCCTCACCATGGCCTATCTGATGCGGATGTTCCGGGGGCTGTTCTTTGGAGAGCTTAAGCCACAGTATGCCCATGCCCGAGATGGCAGTCCGGTGATCGATCGGCTTCCATTCGTGTTGATGATGGGTTGTAGCATTCTTTTCGGACTCTTCCCTTCACACTTCATCCGCGTGATTGAGGGGGGTGTCGGACCCATTCTGGCCAAACTCCATACCGCAAGCCAGATGGTGGTTCAGGTGGGTGGAGGACTATTCTGAAATGGAATTCACACTGACCTTTAGTTGGGCTGACTTTCTGTTGATCTTGCCAGAGGCCTGGATGACGATCCTCATCTGTCTGGTCTTGTTTCTGGATTTTATCTTTCCCAAGTTTTCTAAAAACACCCTGGGCTATATTGGAGTGGCAGGCATGGCTCTCACCATGGTGATTCTGGGGTGGTATTTTATGGCTGGCATCCAAGGAAGCCTGTTTAAGGGCATGTTTGCCCTGGACACTTTTGCCATCTTCTTTAAGCTCTTTGTGCTGTTGTCCAGCAGTCTCGTTATTCTTTCCTCGGCGGATTATCTTTACAAGGTTCGGTGGTTTAAGGGGGAGTACTACTTCCTAGTGCTGTTCACGGCTCTGGGAATGATGCTGATGGCCTCGGCCAATGACCTGCTCAGCATGTTCATCACCATTGAGTTTTCTGCCTTCGGATTCTATGTCCTGGTGACCTATCACCGTGAGGAGAGCTTGGCCTCCAGCGAGGCCGGATTAAAACTATTTATTCTAAGCGTCTTCACTGCAGCCATTATGGCCTTCGGCATCAGCCTGATCTATGGCGAAACTGGGACCATCTTTTTCGATCAGATCGCTGCCTTAAAACCCCTTCCCACCACCGGCCTGATCCTGGGGTTTCTCTTCATCGTCGTCGGCCTAGGCTTCAAGATCGGTGCCGTGCCGTTCCACAGTTGGATTCCAGACATCTACCAGGGTGCCCCCACCCCCGTGACCGCTTTTCTTTCCATTGCGCCCAAGGGGGCGGCGCTGGCCATTGTGTTGAGGTTCTTTTTTTCTATCTTCGGGGAGTATAAAGAGGACTGGGTGTGGTTAATCGTGGCCCTATCGGCCATCTCTATGACATATGGAAATATTGTGGCCATTGCCCAGAAAGACATCAAGCGGCTGTTAGCCTATTCCGGTATAGCACAGATCGGAAACATCCTGATCGGTGTGGCGGCCGCCACCAAGCTGGGAGGAGATTCGGTCCTGTACTATTTGCTCACTTATCTTTTTGCTAATCTGGGTGCCTTTGCTGCAGTGATTGCCTTTTCAAACCGTACCGGCAGCGACCAGATCGAAGATTACAGTGGACTGAACCGCCGTTCGCCTTTTCTGGCTATGGCCCTGTTTATCTTTTTGCTCTCCCTGGCAGGAGTTCCGCCCTTGGCCGGATTTTTGGGCAAGATCTATGTCTTTGCCGCGGCTGTGAAGGAGGGTCTGATAACTCTGTTGATCATCGGCCTGATCAATATCGTGATTGCCATGTACTACTATCTGGTGGTGGTGAAGAAGATGTACATTAACGAGCCGACTGACAGAAGTCCTATTCCTGTTCCTTGGGCACTGAAGGCCACCATCTATGTCTGTCTGGCAGGTGTGTTGATCCTGGGAATCTACCCCAAGCCCGTGATGGAATTTACCGTGGCCTCTACCCAGATTTTCTCCCATCTCGTCGCCACCGCCATGATAAAATAAGCTAACATATGCCTCCTACCGCGGGGCTTTCTTCCGGTTTCTGTCTAAGGAGTTCATCTTAAAGGTAAAGTGGCCATCACAGCGCTGGTACAAGCCTTACCGGCTCGATAGTTGATTCGGCCATCTTAAAGTGGTTGCTAAGGAGACTCCGAGACAGAAATCTCCAGAAAACCCCTCGGTGGAGGCACCACACCACTGGCGAGCTCAAACCCTGAGCGCGACTGGCGAGAGGCGCTGGGGCACCTCACCCGACAGCGAGGGGAGGGAAAGCCGGAACTGACCGAGGTCCGAAGGGCTGAGGGAATTCCGGAAGGGCCTTCCCGCCCGAGCGTCGTTGGTGGGTCAGCGCCGGAGCCTCGGAGCAGCGAAGGGTTTGAGTGAGTCAGGGGCAGAAACCGGAAGAAAGCCACTCGGTGCAGAAATATAGAGATATAATGTGGACAATTCAATGTCGTTTATTCCTGTTTTTTCTTCAGAAGAAATAGCTAGAGAAAAGGCTAAGGCACGGGAGCTTCGGGCCAGCCAGTGGTGGAAGCGGAAAAAGTCCACGGGCGTCTGTTATTACTGCAAGGAAAAAATCAAGCCGTCCGAACTTACCATGGATCACATTATCCCTTTAATCCGTGGGGGCCGCAGCACCAAGGGCAACCTTGTCCCCTGCTGCAAATCCTGCAACAACAGAAAGAAGCACCAGCTCCTCATTGAGTGGGAAGACTACCTCAAACAGCCCTAATTACCTTTCTTGTATTTCCTTGCCTAATGAAAAGCGTTCTGGTATATTCGCAAAACGATTTTCTGGCTGCTGGTAAATGAGTTGAGAATCCCCAATTCAGATAAGGCAATCATCTCACCCGATAAGTTGCGTGAATATCTTCTCTCTACCTTTCACCCGGTTGGCAGGTTTAAAGCGTCATATTTTAAAGAATTAGGATATTCGATGGAAAACTGTGAGGCACTTCAGGATGATTTAAGAAAACAGGCATTTTCTGATAATGCTGTGGAAGTCGAAGGATTTCCATATGGGAAAAAGTTTGTAATTACAGAACCTTTGGCGACTCCTTCGGGAAGTGTGGTGAAAATTACCACTGTATGGGTTATAATAAAAGGCGAAGTCATTCCAAGATTTGTAACAGCTTATCCCGGAGACTAAGCGCATGACATTTAAAACCCTCGAATGTGTAATCTTAACTCATCATCTTCCAGAACATGGCTTGCGTGCTGGAGATCTTGGGACGATTGTTGAAGTCTACCCAGGTGGTGGGTTAGAGATAGAATTTGTGGCGTGCTCCGGGGAAACGAAAGCGCTCGTTACAATAAATGAGAAAGATGTAAGAAGAGTTGACTCTCACGATCTTTTGACCACTAGACGTTTGGCCCAAACGCATAAAAAGTAATATCCTGTATCCTATAGCTCTGCAGCACCAAAGGCAACCTTGTCCCCTGCTGCAAATCCTGCAACAACAAACACCATTTTCTTGCCTCACTCAGCACGTTCTGGTATATTCAGGCCACAGAGGAGAAATAATTTATGAAATATTTTAAAAAAGAACTATGGGAGGGAATGAACAATTATGATGGGAAGAAATTTGATGAGATAGTGAAAAAATGGGATCGAAATGTAAGAGCTTATTATAAACAGCTAAAATATCTTAAGCCCCGATTAAATAAGAGAGCTTTTGATTTTTTTAATAGAATTAGCCTGCATGATGCCAGTCTCCTTTCATTTAATGTTGGAGATGGCTTACATTTTCCATGGGATGCTAAGATCAAGAGTTTTATGGGTCAGCCTCGTATAGAGATGCATGTTTTAGGTGCGAAAGGCGACATGATTTACACTTTAAACTATTCTGGTTTAAAGCAGGTCTATTTTGATTTTCCGACCAAGTATCCCCTTTTTCATCGACTCGGAGGGTCTATCGGTGACTGGGGTTATCATGAGCTTACCGCAACAGATAAAAGCCATTTACGCCACGAAATTCTATTTAGTTCAGGTGCCAGCATTATAATTGGATTTATGAAATTCTCGTATTCCATAATAAAGCGCAAAACTGGATGTTTTTTCCAATCGAAGATGTAGCGAATGGAAAAGTAGGCACTGATAGACGCTTGCAAAATGGGGTCAAATCTTTAGTCTTGAGGCAATCTAAGGTTAATTTACGTCATTTGAATTGGCTTGGCAGGAATAGAAGAATTGGGGCGACTCAACTGTTTATAGAGTAGGAGATAGCCATGAAAATAATTCAAAATTTTTGGATACATGGTTACATGCCGGTTCAGTTCCTCCTGCTTTTTACTTTTACGTGTCTAGGGTTTATTTTAATCCAGAAGTGGCTAAAGCGGATAGGCAAAGAGTTTCCTGCTTTCGGCCAGGTAGTTCTAACGGTCGTTTCCTAGACCCCTCCCTTTTAAAACTTGACTAAATGTAATCTCTCCTTAGAAAATAAAAAATCGGTTGAAATTAGCTTGACAGTCCAAGTGTTGTCTGTTAACATCTAAATTTAACTTTTTGATAATACAAGGATTTTATAAAATCTCGGGCAAAGATAATCCGAAAAACATTTCAAAAATGCGGATGGTGATTCATCTGGCTTGGAGGAGGTGGAAATTTTAAGGCATGCCAGCAGTAAAAGTGAAAGATCATGAGCCGTTTGAAAGTGCATTGAGGCGGTTTAAAAAGCAGTGCGAGAAGGCCGGTATTCTTTCAGAAATTAAACGGCGGGAACATTACGAAAAGCCTAGCGTCCGGCGAAAGAAAAAAGCTCTTGCTGCCCGGAAGAAAGCCATGAAGCGGGGTAGAGGTTTTTTTGACTTCTTATAGGTGAGGAGAAATGTCTCTGCAAGAGAGACTGTCTGAGGAAATGAAACAGGCCATGAAGTCTGGCGATCCGATGCGCCTGTCCGTGATCAGAATGCTTCGGGCCTCTATTAAGAATAAGGAGATCGAACGTGGGAAGAACAAGCCCCTGACCGATACCGATCTAATCGAGGTGGTGGTCTCTGCGGTGAAGCAGCGCAAGGAGGCCATTGAGCAGTACACCAAAGGTGGCCGTGCAGACCTGGTTGAAAAGGAGCAGGGTGAACTCCATATCCTCCAGGATTTCTTGCCCAAGCCCCTGAGCCCACAGGAACTAGAGGTTAAGATCAAAGAGGCTATTCAAACCACTGGGGCCAGCGGGATGCGAGACATGGGCAAGGTGATGCAGACCCTCATTCCCCAGGTGGTGGGTCGAGCCGACACTGCACAGGTCAGCCAGAAGGTCAAGGAACTTTTGGGTGGGCCCCGCTAAGGGGTAGTGGAAATATGCCAAGGGGATCTATTCCTGACGAGACCGTCCGCAGGATTCAGGAGCATATCGATATTGTGGATGTAGTCTCTCATTACCTTACGCTCAAAAAGCGTGGCCAGAATTATGTGGGTCTTTGTCCTTTTCATCATGAGAAAACGCCTTCCTTTGTGGTCAGTCCAGCCAAACAACTCTTTCACTGTTTTGGGTGTGGTGCAGGAGGCGATGTCTTTGGCTTTTTGATGAAGACCGACTCCTTGGCTTTTCCCGAGGCGGTACGAGTCCTAGGCGAGAGGGCAGGTATTTCAATTGCAACCCCATCTGCGCCAGCCCAAGATCCCCAGGAGGTTTCCTCCAAAGAATCCATCCTAAAGGTTCAGCGGGAGGCCGCCGATTATTATCATGATCTTCTACTGAACCACCCCGGCGCAAAAAATGCGAGGGAGTATCTCAAACAACGGGGTGTGCAACCCGAAACCATCAAAAGCTTTTTGCTGGGGTATGCCCTTCCCCTGTGGGATGGACTGCTGAAGCATCTTCAAGGACATGGATGGTCCCCTGGGGAAATCGAACAGGCAGGGCTTGCGATTTTAAGAGAAGACGGCAAGGGCCATTATGATCGTTTTCGGGACCGCATCATCTTTCCGATCCGAAACCTCCAGAGTAAGATTATTGCCTTTGGTGGAAGAATCTATGGTGCTGCGGGGAAGGATGGTTCTCTTCCCAAGTATATGAACTCTCCCGAGACCCCTGTTTATACAAAAGGACATCATCTTTATGCACTAGATAAGGCCCGTGACGGGGTCACTCAAGCGGGGAATTTGGTGATTGTGGAAGGCTACCTGGATGCCTTGGCGGCACACCAGGCCGGTATCCCCAATGTGGTGGCCACCCTGGGCACGGCCCTCACCTCGGAGCATCTACACTTGGTACGGCGATTTATCCACAACGTCATTCTGGTTTTTGATTCGGACCTGGCGGGTGTGCGAGCGGCTTTAAGGACGGTGGATCTGTTTATCAGCAGCGGAGTTCATGCCCAGGTGGTGATGCTTCCCGGTGGAGAGGATCCAGACTCGTTTATTAAGAAGTATGGAGCGACGGCCTTTAAGGACTTGTTGTCTAAACCCGTTGGACTTCTGGACTTTGCCCTTCAGCAGATCGTTTCCAATGCCAGCAAGAAGACCATTGAGGAGAAACTCAGAATCATTGATGAGGTTCTGCCTGTTCTGGCCAAGATCCTCAATCATGTGGAGCGATCCCATTACCTTAAGTGGGTGGCTGACCAACTCGGAGTGCAGGAGCGGGACCTGGGGATGGAGTTGGCCCGCAGTCTCAAACAGTCCAAAAAACTTCCAAAACAGGAGACTCTCCTTACTACAAAGTTGGCACCTCAGTTCCCAGTCGAGGAAGAGATGCTGATTAAACTCCTGCTTCAGGGGAAGGTCAGGGTTGATACTCTACAAAGCCGTGTTCAGCCTGAGGATTTTACGGATCCTCGTCTGGGCCAACTTTTTACTTTTGCCCTGGCTACTGCTCATCATGGGGGAGAGGTCCAAATCCGGGAGCTTCTCAAGGCCATAATGTCTGATTCTGAGATCAACCCTCTGGTTTCGGCCTGGAGTTTGCAAGAGTTAACTTGTGAGGAGTATGAAAAAACGGCTCTGGACTGTGTTCAGAAGCTTTATGAGAAGCGGCTGAGCCGTGAAATTCGGGAGATAGAAGAAAAAATCCGTGAAGCTGAACGGGAAGGGGATAAAACGACCGTGATGAACCTTCAACAGGGGGTACTTTCTAGAAAAAGACAAATTTTGCTTGCTCAGCAAGGCTAATATATCACTAATTCATAATGATCATCTGATCAAGTTCAGGTATAATTTAATTAAGGGTTTATATTGAAGGAGAAAGGGTTCATGGGCAAGGAAGAAAAGATGGATGAGGTCAAACACCTCATATCCATTGGAAAAGAAAAGGGTTTTTTAACTTATGATGAGCTAAATAATGCCCTGCCCGCCGAGGTCCTGTCTTCGGAACAGCTCGATAATATAATGATGATGTTTGGGGAGCTGGATATTGAAGTGATCGATACCGCTGACGAGGGCCGATACCAGCGGATGGTGGTGGAACCGACTGAAGAAGTTGAGGAAGTTGAAGAGGTGGAGGAGCTGGGGGAAGAGCTCTTTGAAGAGGAGAAAGAGATCGATTTGACCCCTGGTATCCTGAGCCGCACGGATGATCCGGTTCGATTGTACCTGCGAGAGATCGGCAGTGTCCCGCTGCTTAGCCGAGAGGGTGAGATCGAGATCGCCAAGCGAATCGAGGAGGGGAAGAAAGAAGTTACTTCCGTCAATTTCAGCATGCCCATGACGGTAAAGGGAGTCTTGAGCCTGGGGGAAAAACTCAGGCAGGGTAAGATCACGGTGACCGAACTGGTGGCGACGCTGGATGATGATTTTGAAGAGGTGGTGGATCTGGATGATCAGGAGTTAAAGGCCAAAACCCTTCGAACCCTGGGGCAGATTAAGACCATCTACAAAAATTTTCAAAAGCTCATGGCCCAGTGGAGACGGGTCAGAACAGACACGGGCAAAAAACGCAGGTTTAAGGCTCTCATTAAAGAGATTAAGACCAGGCTAGTGGAAAAGATGGAGGGGCTCAACCTCCAGCCCAGGCTGGTGGAGTCCATTGTCAGGCGTCTTAAAGCGCTGGAGCGGGAGGCTGTTCATGCAGAGCGGGAGATCGCGGCCTGTAAGAGACGCACCGGGGCCCAGAATGGGGAGCTGAGGCAGATCTTCAGCAAGATGAAGCGAAACCCCCAAGCCCTCCATGCCGTGATGCGAAAGACAGGACTGTCTGAGGAGGATCTTTATCGAGTAGAAAAAGTTTATCGAAACGCGGTGAAGGTGATCCGGCGGGTTGAGGTGGATGCAGTCGTCTCTGCCGAGGAATTGAAAGATGCCGTGCGGCAGCTTGAGCAGGGGGAATACAAGGTCAAACAGGCCAAGAGTGAGCTGGTAGAAGCTAACCTCCGATTGGTGGTGAGTATTGCAAAGAAGTATACAAATCGGGGATTGCAGTTTTTGGATCTTATTCAGGAAGGTAATATCGGCCTTATGAAGGCGGTGGATAAATTTGAGTACCGGCGGGGTTATAAATTTAGCACTTATGCTACATGGTGGATTCGACAGGCCATTACCCGGGCGATTGCGGACCAGGCTAGAACGATCCGGATCCCGGTCCATATGATTGAGACCATCAACAAGCTGATCCGGACATCCAGGCTTCTGGTCCAGGAGCTGGGTCGCGAACCGACCCCAGAAGAGATTGGGGAGAAGATGGAGCTTCCGCTGGACAAGGTGAGGAAAATCCTCAAGATTGCTAAGGAACCCATCTCCCTGGAGACGCCCATTGGCGAGGAAGAGGATAGCCACCTGGGTGACTTTATTGAAGACAAGAAAGTCATCTCTCCCCTAGAGGCCGCGATACGGTATGATCTTCAGAGACAGATCAACAATGTCCTGCAGACCCTTACACCTCGAGAAGAGAAGGTCCTGCGCAAACGATTTGGCATCGGGGAGAGTACCGATCACACATTGGAAGAAGTGGGCCAGGACTTTGAGGTGACTCGTGAGCGTATCCGACAGATTGAAGCCAAGGCCCTCAGGAAACTCCGCCATCCCAGCCGGAGCAAGAGGCTCAAGAGTTTTGTGGAAAATCTATAACAAAAGTTTAGGGCCCATAGCTCAGCCTGGTTAGAGCGGCTGACTCATAATCAGTTGGTCCCAGGTTCGAATCCTGGTGGGCCCAGACTCCTAAAGGCTTATTCTCGCGCTACCTGTGACCCTTCGGGTCAGCGCTCGAATCCGCTAGCGTGGTGAGGAGGATTAAATGTGAATGAACAGCTTGGGTGGTTGATCCGATTACAGGAACTGGACACACAGATTGACCTGTTCCGTGAAAAGCGTGAGCGACTCCCCCATGCCATCGAAGAGGCCAAACTTCCCATCGAAAAGGCCAAGGCCGAGTATGAAAAAGCCAAAACAGCCTATGAATCCCTCAGTCACCAGAAAAGAGACAAAGAACGTGACCTGACCTCCCAGGAAGAAAAGTTAACCAAGTTAAATACCCGTACCACCGAGATTAAGACCAATAAAGAATATCAGGCCCATTTGACTGAGATCGAGGCGGCCAAGCAGGAGAAGGGAAACTTGGAGGAAGCCCTTCTGGTCTTGATGGATCAGGCGGATCAATCCAAAAAGGAGATGGACCTTAAGCAGAAGTCGGTTAGCCAGGAAGAGACTCGCTTTCAGCAGGAGCGTCAACGGATGGAGGCCGAGATGGTCACTGCGGAGGAAACGCTCAAACAGCTGGAGCAGAAGAGCAAATCGGCAACGACCAAGATCGAGAAAAAGCTCCTACTGGAGTATCAACAGCTCAGAACCACGAGAAAGGGTCTGGCGGTGGTTGCGGTCAAGGAAGGGGCCTGTCTGGGATGTCAGTTGGCTGTTCCCCCTCAACTGTTTGCCGATGTGCGAAAGAACGAGAAGATTCTCGCCTGTTCACACTGTCATCGCTTTTTGTATTGGCCCAATCCTTCTTCAATGCCTGCCTAAAGTGTCTAAGACTGCCTGTGTCGTTCTGAAATGCCACTTGGCTACGTTCTGTAGGACCTGTTGACCATTCCGCTTGACTAAACTGCGTGCGGCGTCCTCCACAAGTTTTGAGGCCCCCTTGGGCAGTGTAGTTCCCACCTCTTGTGATAGCCTTTGAAGCCTTCTCAAAAACTCAGCCCGAGCCAGGATGGAGGCGGCTGCTACGGCAGGATCGCTCTCGGCCTTGGGGCGTTGTTCCAGTTCAATTTTTTTCCCCTTCTCCAGTAAAGCATTAAGTATAAAGCGCTCATCCCCAAACTGGTCCGAGAGAGCCCTTGAACAATCCACCTGCTGAAGGATGTTTTCCAAGACCCTGGCGTGGGCCCAGGCCAGAATCTTATTAAGATTTTTCATCTTCTCATAAAGTTCATTGTAACGCTTAGGCCCAATCACCACGAGGGATGAAGTAACGTGGGAGGAAAGTTCTCGAGCCAGGGCCAAGGCCCGCTGGTCTGAGAGCTGCTTGCTGTCCTTGATCCCCATCACCTGAAGATCTGGGACTTGATGAGGCTCCACGTACACTCCAGCCACGACCAGTGGTCCAAAATAATCCCCTTTACCGGACTCATCAATCCCGGTCCAGCCGCCGGACGATTCCTTTTTTTCTTTAGTCACATGTCAACAATACTAAAACCCATGCCCTGGGTCAAGGAATTATGGTTGTTGCGATGTTTTCAAAAAAGTCATATAATAATCAGGCATGCAGGGGTCGGACAGATGATCGCTGGTAGCTGTGTGCTACTAGAGGAAAGTCCGAACACCACAGGGCAGGGTGCTGGGTAACTCCCAGGCCCTTGGCAGATTTATCTGCCAGGGGACGGAAAGTGCCACAGAGAACAGACCGCCAGCGGGCGAGTTCATAGCAACTCGCAGCGGGTAAGGGTGAAACGGCGGGGTAAGAGCCCACCGCTCCAAGGGTGACTGCGGAGGCACGGTAAACCCCACCTGGTGCAAGACCAAATAGAAAGGCGCCATACAGTGGCCAGTCTGCAGAGGCCACCTGTGTGTAAGGTTGGCCCGACCGAGGTCTTCGGGTAGGTCGCTTGACCCCAGTGGTAACATTGGGGCTAGAGAAATGATCATCAGCCTGCCCCTAATGGGGCAGGCTACAGAATTCGGCTTATGTGCGGCCTCTGCATGTCGGACTTATAAGATTGCTATGACCAAGACCATCTCCAGATCTTCCCAGTATGAAGGTGTGGCTTTAATTAACGATCCTGTGCATGGGTACATCTCCTTTACGGTGCCTTACCCGGACCAGCCCAAGGAGGTGACCGAGAAGGATATTATCGATTCGGCCTGGGGCCAGCGGCTACGGTATATTAATCAGCTACAGAGCGCCCGATGGGTTTTCCCTACGGCCGAGCACAGCAGGTTTCAGCATTCCGTGGGGGCGATGCATGTAGCGGGGCGGTTTGCCCGACACCTTTATCCCTCTCTCAAACAGGTGGTCCCGGACCTTCCATCCCCTGCTTATGTGGAGGAACTTTTAAGGATCACGGCACTCCTGCATGATGTGGGTCACGGACCGTTTTGTCACTTTTTTGACGATAATTACCTGGACGAATATGGGATCACTCATGAACATATCGGACAACGGATCATCACTCAGGAATTGGGTGAGATTATTTCCAAGATTCGACGCAGCCCTCATGGGGTTTTTCAGGATGGAGAGAGACTAGATCCTCAGCATATCGCCTTTCTCATCCTGAAGGAATCAAAAAAGGCCACATCTGGACCAACTCAGGGGAAGTCCGCCTCCAGTGGAAAAGACTATCCCCTTTGGCTGACCTTTCTTCGGCCTATCTTTGGCGGGATCTACACGGCAGACAACTTAGATTACGTCCTCCGGGATGCTTATATGTGCGGTGTGGCGATTGGCCCGGTGGATCTGGACCGATTGATGCATTATACCTTCTTTACCGAGAATGGATTGACCCTACACCGGGCGGGATGTAGTGCCCTGACCATGTTCCTGAATGCCCGTTTGTATCTTTATACCAATGTCTATTATCACCGCACCACCCGTGCCATCGACATGCACCTGCGGGAGATCTTTCGAGATACCATCAAGCTGATCTTCCCATATAATCCCCTGGAGCATTTGGATCTTTACCAGTCGCTCACAGACTGGTCACTTCTGGAAACGGTGAGGCAGTGGTCTGCTTCCAAACAAGAGCAGAAGAAGCAGTTGGGCCGGGAGTGGCAAAGGATCCTCAGCAGAGACGTGAAATGGAAGATGGCGTATGACACGACTTTGTCCATGCGGGAACCCGGAAAGGGTCAGACCCTGATCCGTCAGGAAGAGTTGGAGAGGGCCATCCGAGATCAGCTTCCAGCGGAGTTGAAAAAGCTGGAGTTCAGTGTGGACCTGGCCACTCAGGACCCCCGGCCTTTAAACCCCTTGATGATGGGGCAACGACAGATCTATGTCTATAGCCCCTCCAACAAGGTGGTTTCCAAGGAGGCCCTTCAGGAGTTTTTTGATTATATCCCGGCTCGAGTGGTCCACTGTCGAGTCTTCGCAAAAGATCACACCCATGATACTGTACTCTCCGAAGTGGTAGAGAAGGTCCTTCTGGGTGAAGGGTCCAGCATCAAAACCAACGTTTAGGGTAGACAATTTCAAACTTGACCATACTCCTGTGCTTTTCGGCTAGGTCAAAGGGAATAGGAATCATTCCTTGCGCTTAATCCAGTTGTAATCTCTTTTACATCAATGATGGTTATGTTTGAATAACCGGCCTGTTCCAGCGGATGTATTCTCCGATCAATCATGTGACGGCGAATGTTGGCCTTCCACTCTTTCATTTTGATGTCTCCTCCTGCAGAATATAGGCTGGCTTTCTGCCCTCCATCCAGTCATAGAAAATGGGTAAAAACAGAAGAGTCAGTGCTGTTGAGCTAAACAGGCCAGCCACCACCACTGTGGCCAGTGGTCTCTGAGTCTCCGCACCCACCCCACTGGAAAACAGCATAGGAATCAATCCTAAGATAGTAACCGAAGCAGTCATCAGCACCGGCCGCAATCGAAGCTCGGCCCCCTTTAGGACTGCTTCTCGAACACTTAAGCCTCGTGCGCGAAGCTCATTGATAAAGGAAACCAGCACAATACCATTCAGCATGGCCACCCCAAAGACAGTAATAAACCCGATGATCGATGGAACGGACAGATATTGACCTGTGAACCAGAGGGAGAAGATTCCACCGATCAGCGCAAAGGGGATATTGCTGATAATCAGGGCTGCATATCGTACAGAGTTAAACGCAGTATAGAGTAGTATGAAGATCAGGAAGATGGTTAGCGGAACAATGATGGAAAGACGCCGCATAGCCCGTTGTTGATTTTCGAAAGCCCCACCCCATTCAATCCAGTAGCCAGAAGGAAGCTTCACATGTTGGTTAATCTTCTCCCGGGCCTCCTTTACAAATCCGTCCACATCCCGGCCCATGACATCCATCTGAATCACACCATAACGCTGCAGATTTTCTCTTCTGACGAAAGTGTACCCTTCCATCATCTGGATGTTCGCTACTCTGGAGAGAGTAACTAGTTGTCCACCCGCTGTCCGGATGGGGATATTACGGATAGCCTCCACATGGTCCCGGTAGGCCTGATCAAATCGCACCAAGATGTCAAAACGGCGCACCCCGTCAATCAAGGTAGAAACAGGTTGCCCACCAATGCCAGCCTGGACAACCTGCAAGACTTCATCTGCGTTAAGCCCGTAGCGTGCAATTGCATTCCGATCTACCCGGATCTGTAGTTGGGGTTTGCCCAAGTTAGCCTCAAGGGAAAGGTCCTGAACACCGGGAACAGTCGCAATGACATCACGGATTTCTTGGGAAAGTCGCGTTAATGTAGCTAAATCTTCTCCGTAGATTTTGGCTGCCAATGTGGACCGAACCCCAGAGATGAGTTCCTCCACCCGCATCTGAATGGGCTGGGTAAGGGCAAAGACGGCCGTGGGCACAGCACTCTCCAGCGCTTTTCGGATCTCCCCATTGAGCTTATCTAAACTGGTCCCTTCCCGCCATTCATCTTTATGGGCAAGCTCGGCATAGATCTCCATGTAATTTACATCAGCCGTTTCACCAAGTTCAGCCCTACCGATCATCGCAACGGTATGTTTAATTTCCGAAAACGGTTTCATGGCTTCAGCGATCTTTTGAGATACGGTGATGGACTCCTCGAGCGACACGGAGGGAATCCCCGTGACCCGGAACATGACTGATCCTTCCTGAAGGGTTGGCATGAACTCTTTTCCCAGGAAGGGAAAGAGTGAGAGTGAACCTATGAGTAATATACTTGCCAACCCAACTACCAACCATCGATGGTTAAGACCCCAAGACAGCAACGGGAGATAACCTTGCTTGAGCCATCGGACAAGAAAAGTATCTCTTTCTTCCTTTGGTTTAAGAAAGAGAGCAGCGAGCACAGGAATTAGGGTTAACGTCAGCAGTAGGGACCCTGCCATGGCGAAGCTGATATTATAGGCCATAGGTTTGAAGAGCTTACCCTCAAGCCCTGTGAGTGAAAAAAGAGGAATAAAGACGACGATGATGATCAGTATGGCAAATGCAATTGGTTGGATCACTTCTTTGGCCGCTTCCAGCACTACAGCCGTTTTATTGACAGCTATCGTGCCTAGGTCTCTGGCCCGTTCCGCCAACAGGCGAAAACTATTTTCCACCATAACCACGGCCCCATCTACCATCATCCCGATTCCAATGGCCAGACCCGCCAAAGACATGAGATTGGCCGAAAGACCTCCATAGTTCATCAGAATAAACGCAATCAGCATGGCCATCGGCAGTGCCGTGATCACTACCAGAGAAGATCGGAATTCGCCTAAGAACAAAAATAAGACCAACGCTACCAGCACAGCGCCTTCCAAGAGGGCATTGCTTGCAGTCTTAATCGCCTTATTCACAATCTCGGTGCGGTCATAAACCGGGACTAGATGAATTCCTTGAGGCAGGGCCTGCTGAATGATCCCTAGTTTAACTTTAGATTGATCCACTACCTCTTTGGCGTTTGTTCCCATCCGAGACAGAACCATACCAAAAGGTGCTTCGGCCCCGTCTTTGGTCACCGCTCCAAATCGGATTGCCGGACCTTCTTCTACCTGGGCAACATCTCGTACAAAGATGGGCGTGCCGTGCCTCTCGGTTATGATGATCCGGCCTATTTCCTCTGCATTGTTGACCCATCCGAGCCCGCGGACTAAATATTGTTCTCGCCCTAGGTTCACATACTGCCCACCTACCTGACGGTTATTAGCCACAATGGCCTCAATCACCTCCTTGAAAGTCAAGCCAAACTTGATCAACCGGGCAGGATCGATAAAAACCTGGTACTGTTTCTCATGTCCACCCCAGGAGATGACATCATCGATACCGGGCGCTGTACGCAGGATCATTCTGACCGTCCAGTCCTGAAGGGTGCGCAGATCTAGAAGATCTTTCTCGGAAAGTTCAGAAAGCTTCTTATCCGTGCGCTCGATGGTATACCAGAAAACCTGTCCCAGGCCGGATGTGTTCGGTCCCATGACAGGCTCCCCATATCCCTCAGGAATTCGCCCCTTGGCCTCAAGCATCCGCTCCATCACGAGCTGCCTCGCAAAGTAAATGTCCATGTCATCTTCGAAATAAACGCTGACATAGGACAGTCCGAACAGCGACACTGAACGGATGATCTCCACTTTGGGAAGACCTGCCATGGCCGACTCGATGGGAAAGGTTAAGAGTCGTTCTATATCTTCAGCCGCTAGGCCAGGAGACTCAGTGTAGATATTCACTTGAATGGGCGTCACATCCGGAAAGGCATCAATGGGTACTTTTTGTATTGCCCGGACTCCCAGAAAAATTACCAGGCCAAAGAGAACCAAAATAAGAAACTTGTATCTCAAAGAAAATCCGATAATTCTAATTAACATCCTTTTTTATCTCCGATTCATAATGCAACTTGAAAAACGAAATTAATGCACATGCCCTTCACCCATTGATTCTTTCATGAGCTGGGCCTTCAACAAAAACCCACCTTCCACCACGACCGGTGTATTGGGGGTGAGCCCTTCTAGAATTTCAATCCACCCTCCCTGCCGCTGACCTGACTTGATAGGGGTGGCCTGATACCCATTGCTTTTTTGAATAAAGACAGTTTCCTGACTCTCGTACAGAAAAACAGCCGATTCTGGAACGGCCAACACCTTCCGTCCACCTGTTGTTTCAATTTGACCCTGGACGAACATCCCAGGCCTGAGTCTCTGATGACGATTTTCCAAAACAACCCTGGCCTGGACTGTCCGGGTAGCTTCCTTGGCAGTTCGCGAAAGAAGCGTGAGTGAACCGTTAAAAATTTCACCTTGACCCTCCCCCGAAAAAGTGGACACATAGTTAAGTTTCAGTAAGGAGCTTTTCATACTCCTCTGGGCTCCTGTAGTCTAATGCCGAATGCCTCCTCTGGCGATTATAAAACACTTCC
>Ga0187893_10001493_pt1 | contig 55882 bp, 94 predicted proteins | sample MA1701074metaG_FD_139574 | JGI IMG/M metagenome (GOLD analysis project Ga0187893, IMG submission 139574) | White microbial mat communities from a basaltic lava cave in the Kipuka Kanohina Cave System on the Island of Hawaii, USA - MA170107-4 metaG ...
CTGCTCGACGTTTTTCACAACTTTGGCCTGAACGTCCACCCGATTTTTACATCACACTTCGAAGAACGTCTCTGGGGCCGCGAAACGGCTGCAACACCACAGGAAATCGTCCAGACGTTTGCCAAAGGCCTACGGAAGTATGGCGAGCGCATTCGCGAAAGGCTGAAGACAACCGGTGAATTCAAGGCAACTCTCAAGGATTTTACCTCAAAACTGAACATCGTCTTTGCACTTGAAAAATCAGCCAAAACGCCTAGACCCGATAAATATAACTTGTATTGTATCACCCTTATGCGCAAGCCGCCGAAGTTGTTTGTGGTGCGCAGTGGAGAGACGTTGGTTGTAGAAGGTGTGAGCGACGTTGATGGTAAATCGCGACTGAAACGCAAAAAGCGACGAAAGCCGATGGGGAGCCAGCAACCGAAGCAAACCTTGATTAAACAACTTTTGTATTACACAAGCGCAGATGCAACCTAGGAGAGTAAGCAATGCCTGCTGAAAGTAAAGTACAACAAAGAGCCGCCGGAATTGCTCTTCACGGAAAGCCAAAGCGTGGCTCGGTCGCTGCCCAAATGAAGAAATCAATGTCGAAAAAAGAACTTCGAAAGTTTGCTGAGACAAAACACAAAGGCCTTCCACAGCGAAAGAAAAAGAAGGTGAAGGAAGATCAGGCGCTTACGCTCAAGCCGTTTCTGATTGAACAACTTGCAACCAAGACGAAACAGGAAATTCTTGACGAAGCCGGCATGATGGATGTTCTTCGTGGTGCTGCTGGTGCTGCCAAAGAAAAAATGCAGCAGTGGGGCAAAAAAGGCGAAGATCAGCGTAATATTCAGCTACACCAGGGAAATATCCCACGTTATGTTCGGGATTTAGTTCGTGTTGCAACCGATCGCCATAGTGCTGCTCCGATTGCACAACGTCTCGTTAATGCTGTTCTCCAACTCAATAAACTAGGTGTCAACGGCAACGACGTCTTAAACAAAGAAGCAATGACGTATGCAAAGCAAGTTGATTTGCAGGAGCTCAAGGCACGTGTTCAAGAAGCAATGAGATACTTCGGTGTTAATACTTTGAATGCGCCCCAACAGCAACCACAAGACCAGCAGCAACTATCGCCAATGTCGCAAAAGGTTCAGCAGCCGACCGGACGGGTAGACCAACAAGCACCGATGCAACAGGCGCCACAACAGGGCCAGCAACAAATAACGGTTGATCAATCAAAGATCCAGAAAGGATTCGATCCACGGCAGCAACAACAGGCACCACAACAAAGCCAGCAACAGGCACCCCAACAAGGTCAACAACAGCAAGCGCCTCAGTCCCAAATGACTGTTGACCAATCAAAGATCCAGAAAGGATTCGATCCACGACAGCAACAGCAGCGGACGGCTCGCAAAAAGCCTGCAATGGTGCAGGGCCAACACGGAGCGGAATACAAGTGGGAAAGTAAAAAGACAGGAATGCATATGAAACTTCTAAACGAATTGCTTGCATTAGATGAAGCAGGAGGTATCAGCCATCGTGCTGCTGCAAAAGTTTATCACCGCGACTACGTTCGGACAAAGGACAAGCCGTATCGTCAGCACGAGCCTGAGAAAAAGCGTAAGCCAAAAAAGAGTCGAGTAAAAGAAGACTTGGATTTTCCAATTGGTCGACGTGTTGGAAATCCGACCCAACGATTTTCAAAGTACATGTCAACAGGTGGTGATGCTCAAAACCTTCGGCATGACCTTCACTTACTGCGGCTGCTTGTTCGTGAAACACATCCTAAAGAACAAGAAGTAGCAACTAATGACAAAGGCGAAAAGATTCTTCGTCTTCATTATCCATTTGGTGAAGCAAAAGCATCAGGTCTTTTTGATCAGTTCCGATCGATGTTTGGTGAGCCAAGAACGCGTTCACATCTTGGTGGAATTCTTCAAGCGCTGTTTAAGGACCGACTAACTGGTACATCAATTGTTTTGAAGTACAATCCCGATCACCGTTATTATGTCGCAGAGGTTCCCCTGCGTTCAGCAACGGTTCATGGAGGCCTTGGTGAGTATTACATGAAACACGTCTCGAACCTGACACGATTTCTTAACGAAGGTAAAATGACGGCTGACGATATTTTCTGGGTACTTGTTGAGACGCCAGGCGTTGGACATGGTTTTGGAACGATGTCAGGCGCCGACGCTGCGAATGGAACAGCAGACCTACGGAAAGATGTGTCGGGAGCCACGGACGCAATCCTCTACGTTCGTGATGCACTTGCAAAACACCTAAAGGCTGATAACCACGACTGGGTGTATTTCTCAAACGCATCCAGTGTTGAAGAGGCGGCAAAGCGTGCTCGTGAGATTATTAACAAGCTTCCGCAGTCTCATACAGCGACACCAGAAGCAATCCACGCCGTTGCAGAACAGGTTGCGAGAGTTTACTGGGGACATTAATCATGAGGCTCCCAGAGGTTCGAGAGCTTCGTGAAGGTCTAAAGGATCGTCCTGAATCACTTGCGTTTCAGCTCGATCACTATTACTCAAAATATTTGCATCTTTTTCGTGCAATGAGTGATGCGTTTAAGGACGTTTGGCACATTAGTATTGATAACGCACTGCAACGTATGTCAAACGAAGAGCTTCGTCATGAACGAGATGGATTAGGTCCTTATACGCGCCCCGCCTATGCCCGTGAACTCGAATACCGCGACGCGGTCCATCGGTATCATTTCTGGGCCAAGTGGCCCCGCCTTGCTGAATACCATCACTGTCTTGATCACATTGAGCGACTGAAACGTGAATCTGAACAACGTGAGTTAGAGAGAAAATCAACGCGAGCTGGTTTACGAGCCGCACGAAAGAAACGTGTTCAAGAGGGAACCGAACGCTTCGATGAAGATTATCTTGAACTTCGGTACAGTCATTTTCGTCGAGAGTTCATGCGTTTGTATAGTCAAATGCTTGAGGCTTTCAAAACCAAGTATGGTCTGGATCTCTTTAACACACGCAATTCTAAGTCCGTCCCAACAGCAATGTGGATGGAAACCAAACGAATGCATATCTATTTGCTTGATAGTCTTGACCCAACACTGTTCACTAACCGTGGGACGCCAAGCGTTCGCCACGGTCATGTTCCAATGTTGTATGATTTTTGGGAAGCGTGGGAACATTATCCAGAGATCAAGCATCGGCTCCAACAACTGAATGAGGTTGCTATGATGTTGTTTCACCGACGATATGGTGGTAAGCCCGATGAACGTTTTGCTCTTGATGCGTCGTATACACAACCAGGCAAACTTGTCGAGACAGAGACGTTCGACGAAGGAAAACGATTTCGGGAACAATATGAGTATTACAAACAGCGCTTTGAGGATTTGCTTGATGACCAACTAAGTGATTTTCATGAACGGGTTGGTCCTGGACGAATGAGTGATTATCGAATGAGCGAGCCCTTCGACGTCGTTAGCGTTCCGTGGCTTCGGGCGCGTAAGGATAAGGGTAGTTCGCTCAATTTCTGGGTTTGGAAAAAATGGAAGCACGCTGAGGAGCTTCGCGAGATTATTGCTCTGTATGGTAAGGCAGCTAACAGATACAAACCGTATCAAGATTCGCATGGTTGACTTTTGACCCTCGTCCTGGTATCATGTGGAAATCTGGAGAACCCACATGAAAATCTATCAAGTTGGTGGTTGCGTTCGCGATAAAATTCTTGGCATTCAGCCCAAGGACTATGACTTTGTTGTCGTTGGCGCCACGCCGGAACAAATGCTTGCGCTGGGCTACAAGCAGGTCGGCGCTTCGTTTCCTGTCTTTTTGAATCCACAAGGTCAAGAATATGCTTTGGCGCGAACAGAACGCAAACAAGGCGTTGGTTATCATGGATTTGCAGTTGACTTCAATCCAAACATCACACTTGGAGATGACCTAAAGCGACGAGACCTTACAATTAACTCGATGGCTATCGATAGTGATACTGGAGAGTTAATTGATCCGTATGGTGGTCAGAAGGACCTCCACGCACTTGTTCTTCGCCACACAAGCGAAGCTTTTGCCGAAGATCCTATTCGTGTTCTTCGCACCGCGCGCTTTGCTGCTAGGTATTCGGTGTTTACTGTTGCACCCGAAACGATCGAACTGATGCGTAAAATCGCACCGGAGCTTGCACACGTTCCACAAGAACGTATCTGGGCGGAATTTGAAAAGGGCCTAATGGAACGTCAGCCAGATAGAATGTTCGACGTGCTTGATCAAGCAAAGGCGTTTGCTGTTCATGCGCTGAAACCATATCAGCTCGCGGACCGAAAGCAACTACGTCGCGTCCTACCAAGCCACGATCTTGTTGTTCGATTTACGTTGGCTGGTGTTGGTTTCGTCGATGATGACTTTCACTACCATCGTATTCCAGTTCACTGTGCGGATGTCTGCTCACTGTTCAATAGGTATTACGATGAATTTTGTGAATATGCATCGTACATGAGGCAGCAGCGGCTCGAACTTTTGTACGCTTGGCGTGCCTTCAGCGGCTCATCTCACTTGGAAAAGGTGATGGAAATCCTCAGTCTTCATCGTGAGTGCCAAGCGACTCTTGAAAAAATGCTGCTGGATATTGCTCAAGCCAAAACCGTCGACGCTGCGGCCGTCGCGGCGAGCTGTACTAACGGCCAGGAAATCAAAACCAGACTATTCGAAGCGCGGCTCACCACACTGTAAATTCGGTTGTTCCATCCCGATAAATAGTTGAAAATCGGGATGGAACAATGAAAATAACAGAGGTGATCCCCTTGTTTGAGACGCGCGCCGACTACATCGCTAACTCAATGGGCCACAAGCTCACGGGCGATCGGCTACTCATTGATACGACCCTTCGTACACCTGAAATCAAGGTTGCAATGCGTAGGGCAAAAACGCTTGCAAAAGACAAGGGGGAAACTAGCGAAGAGTTCAAGAAACATACCATCAGCACGGCCTTGCTTGTTCTGCAAAAACTAGCAGAGGCTGACCCAACCAAGAATCAACAGTATCTTCAATGGATTGCAAAACGCTGGTTTGACAATGACTTTCGTGGTGAGGACCTTGAGCGCGTTAAGGGAGAACTTCAAGATTTTGAAAAGTTCAAACCGAAACTGAAGGCAGATGAGAAAAGTACCGACATCAATCACTATAAGTCTGCTGGTGATGTTTTTGCTTTAATTGATCATTATCGTGAATCCAATGAAGCTCACTCGAAGAAAGAAGAAGCTCGTCGACACGAAGAAAAGTATTTCAACGAACGACATGCCGAACTATTCTTCAAGGGCGACACGATCAAAGTTATTGTTCCAAAAACACAAGACGCCGCATGCCACTTTGGTAAGGGGACGCGCTGGTGTACCGCAGCAGAGAAATCATTCAACGCCTTTAAGACTTATCACAAACAAGGTCCGCTGTATATCATTATGACTCCGGACGGAAAATACCAGTTCCATTTTCCAACACATCAATTTATGAACAACTTGGACCAATCTGTCAATGTTGGGAACCTCGTCAAGAAGTATCCTGAAATCAAAGACGCTTTTGACAAAGAAGCACAGAAACAGGGCTTTATTTTATTGATGAAAAAAGTGACACCAAACGGATTGTATAATGCTCTCGACAAATCGATTAACGCGGAAAAGAAGGGATACATTCCTTACGGCACAAGTTCGGAAACGCCAGGGGTCATTCTTGCAGCTGTCGATAAAGACGTTCAGGATGAGAGAATCGCAAGACTGATTGCGAATTATAGCGTTAATCTTGCACTGAAAGAGATTCGTCCAGATCTTCAAGCAGCACCATTCTTTCAGCGTGCTATTATTCAGAAACGTCCAGAATTGTTGCAATCAACAGATCCAGCAATTCAAGATGCTGAAATGATCAAATCGGTGATTGCGAAGGCTCCAACAATGCTTCGCTACGTTCGTTCTGACCTAATGACGAAAGCGTTGATTATGAATGCCGTCAAACAAATGCCTCAAGTACTCGGTCAGGTGCCCGAAGAAAAGCAAGACCTTGACGTAATTTCTACGGCTTTCCGGGCAACACCAAACACGAATACAAAACGAACGTTGATAAATATGGTGCACAATAAAGATCTGCAAAAACAGCTTGTTGATGCGATGAGAAAGACTCTATAATGCCAACATTCAAGCGATTTTACGAAGCTGAACATCCTTACTGGCTCGTCGCCCCCGCCGACGACGCGGAACGTGAGGAAAGATTAAAGCAAATGATTGAGGCAGGTGAATCTCCAAACATTTATGATGCTGCGGCTATTCGTGGGAAGTACACATTTGGAGATCTTGAACGCATAGGTTGGGCGGAGCGTCAGTACAGCCACTACGACGAAAACGATTACAAATGGAAGTATACAGGACCGCGATCAATTGCATATGTTATCGTTTTTATATCGCCGCAGCGTGGACGAGAAGAAAAGATCGTCTGGATGCATCCAGGCGAAACCACCGAGCAAGCAGCCATGCGTCTAGCGTCAAAGCAAGGACCTAATCCAACATGGGAAGCAGGAGAGCGATAATGTTAACACTAACCGATAGTGCCGTTCGTCAACTGAAAAAGCTCCTGGAACAACATGGAAGTGGTTGCGGTATTCGTCTTGGTGTAAAGCAAACAGGATGTTCTGGTTATGCCTATACGATTGACTTCGAAGAGGATTCAATGAAGCCATGCACAATGATGTTACATGGACTTCAACTTTTTATCGAACAAGAACATGAACCGCTGCTCGTTAGCGCTTCGCTTGACTACGTTCGGGATGGATTTCAGTCTCGTTTTCAATGGAACAATCCGAATGAAAAAGGCCGATGCGGTTGCGGAGAGAGTGTGAAACTATGAAATTAAATGAACTCTCAGAAAATCAGTCGAGTACACTTGAGCTTCTGCTTCGTCGATACAATCATTATCTTGAGGAAACATTTACTCATCAGCAAGCAGCAATTAAGGAAGCAATGACACAGTATCCTAACACCCGTCTCGGTACACTCACTGAGTTGTATGCACAAGAATTTAAAATGGTCACCGCTAGCCCAGTACCAACGAAGTGTTGGGTGGAATTTCATAAGTTGCGCGAAGCTGCCCGCCGAGAAACAGAAACTGGTCATTCCCCACCTCCACTTCATTTCGTAATTTGGAAGCCGTATTCACAAATCACGGAATTCTACGAGGTGTGGGAAAATGTGAAGAAGACTGTACTTGCTTTCTGTCGAGAGGAAAATAGATTATGAAATTAATCGACCTATTCGAAATGAATGCTCGACTCCAATACTGGCAAGGTTGGAATGCTTTTCATGACGGAAAGTCCGAAGAGACGAACCCGTACACCAAAGAACAACTAGCATACCGCAACATGTGGCTCAACGGCTGGAGAGACGCAGCCGAAGAAGCAATTTTCTCATAAATAAGGGAACAAGAAGGAGAACCCTAATGGCAACAATTAGTTATGACTTTCAACCCGGCGAAACCGTATGGTGCATCGTCGACAATCCACCGTATGTTCAAGAGGCTGTTGTGAAACAGGTTTCAATCGTGTCTGTCCTTCCAACGATTGTTCCAACAATTGAGTATCAAGTCCAATACACAGGACGTGGTGGTAGCGCTCAGCTTCCTGACACAGATGTATTCGGTGATGTTGATACAGCACTGACAGAATATCGTACTCGGATTATAGTATGACTCTAGCAGAACTTCTTCAGGAAGCCGGCGAGCAATCGTGGGAACATTCCGGACAGGGATATAGCCGGGACCCGTCGATGGTTCCTCCCGATATTGAGCAGCGCCCAGGCATAGGGCCTCACGAAGGCAAAGAACTGACTATGATGCGGGATGGTGTTAAACCTGCTGCACTCATAAATCGAAATCAACTTCCGCAATGGGCTGCTCTCATTCGCAGCAACCGACTTCATGTTGGTCAAATTCCACAACTACCAAATGAGGTAGTTATTACGCAGCCAAGCGAAGGCTGGCGCATAGAACGTATTGCACGGATTCTTGCTGACGTTCCAAATCCAAATGCCAATGAAGCTGAACGTCGCAAGTGGGAATTCAATCGGCAATATCTGGGACAATTATTGGGCTATACGCAACAAGACATTGGAAAGTTTATGGCACAGTTCCAACAACAATCACAGCCGCAGCGTGCACCGTATCAATTCAAGCCGTCCCAGCAGCCCGTTCAAGACGTTCAGCCGACGTCAACGGCAACACGGGCTCAGGTGCAACAACGAAACCAGCAACCGACTCAACAGCCTGCACAACCACCACATCCATTAGAACGACGTGGCTTACAACCTGTGCAAACTCCACCGCTCCACGCACGAGCAGCTCAAGCACAACCAGTTCCTCGGCGTGAAAAACTAGCTCGATACTGGGGATTAAAATAAAGGATATTTTATGAAACTTCGTGAAATTTTAAATGAAATTGCCATCAGAGCTCCTGCTGTTCGAGCTCCACAACAACGCATGCCTGATCAACAACGGCCAGGTCAACAACAACGGCCAGGTCAACAACAACGGCCAGGTCAACAACAACGGCCAGGTCAACAACAGCAACCCGGGCAACAACAGCAACCCGGGCAACAACAACGGCCAGGTCAACAACAGCAACCCGGGCAACAACAACGGCCAGGTCAACAACAGCAACCCGGGCAACAGGGCCAACAACCCGATCCAAATCAGCAACAGGGACAACAACCTGATCCAAATCAGCAACAAGGTGGAGGAGATCAGGGAGGGCGAATGGAGAAGGGTGGCTTCCACGTGTTGCAAGATAACATGCGTATACTCATCGCTAATCAAAAAGGACAGCATGTCGCCGAAATAGGAGGACTAGGAGGAAAGTGGGCTCCTGCTGCACAGGTAATTACAGCTTTCTTAAATGGTCAACTGGCTGGACCACAATTAGCTCAGGCTCTCCAACGTGCTGGAGTTTCTCTTCCGTTGGAGCGAGACCCTGGTGGTACGAATTACTTTTCGAGGAGTGGTTTTAAAATAAGCGGGCATCATTCTAGGGAAATCGTTACTTCTTTGAACCAAGCAACAGGAAACGTAACTCCAACTAATCAATAGTTCTTATGAGAGTTTTTGATATCGATCCAACACTTCCCTTGATGGAGCGAGAGGAAGTTGTCGAAGGCACACATTGTGGAAACTGCAAGTACAGCGATCCACAACGTGCAAAACCTGTCGACAAAGACGACTTGAACAAACAAGGCGGCGTCAATCCTCAAAACGATGACGAAATGAAACGCGCCAAGGAAAGCGATCTAATAACAATGCCTGGCAAGCCCCGCAAGATGCCAACACACAAAGTTCCATGCACACACGCACGTGTCAAGCAATATGTCTCTCCTCGCATGTGTTGTGCTTTCTGGGATGCTCCTGGAACATTGCGTCCATATGGAAAACAAGTACTGGGTAAATCAGAAAGTTAAGTATCTGTTGACCTTTACTAAATAGACGTATAGAATTCACCAATCTGCTCATTGGGAGCAGGAAAAGGATTGAAAATGTTTGCTAGAATCACAGTGATTAAAACCGCCAATGCGACGAATAAGTCGCAGGGGGAGGGTATCGCTTAATCTAGCAACATCGGAAAGAGCAAGCCTCCCCAGAGAAATCTGCGGAGGCTTTTTTGTTGTGCGTGTTTTTACGGAACGAGACTGTGGTCCACACGCTAATCAGGACCGAATGGGCGGAGCCGCGGATGAATACGTTCAGTAAAAGTCGGTGTTATTGGGAGCGTCGCCTAGTGGGATGGCATCCGGCTTTTAACCGGAAATAATGATGGGTTCGATTCCCTCCGCTCCTACCAATGTTTTTTATTGTGCGAGAGCAAGCAAGGTGTAAGCGTTCCGCTGTTAACGGAAAATGAGCTAGGTTCGATTCCTAGTCGCACAGCAAAGAAGGTTGGTTTATAATGGGGGCAGTAGTGGGCTACGAAGATGCCTTGCAAGCATCTTGTCTAGAAGGGTTCGATTTCCTCGGCCTCCACCACAGCTGGACTATGTTGTATATTTGGGCGTATGGTGTTAATGGCTAGCATATGAGGCTCTTACCCTCTCGGTCAAGGTTCAAATCCTTGTGCGCTCACCACTTAACCGGTTTACCTCCGACCCGAGAAGATTAGGGTTTAAGTCCCTACGCACCCACCATTTATATGGAACGGATATGAAACTGATACCAACTGAAAACGGGATTCTTGTTGTGGCGTCAGCTCGCCAATACATATTGGACGGCGATCTTGCACTTCCGTGTGAAGATATGGATGCGGCAAAGGCGTGGCAAGGTAGCAACCAGGCATCAAAGTTCATTGCTAACGACCATATTGATGGTTTGTGGATCAGCACCATCTTTCTTGTTATGAATCACGAGTTCGATGAAGCTAGACCACCGCTGATCTTTGAAACCATGGTGTTTCCTGAAGGAGTGTGGACTGAATTATATTGTGATCGATACTCAACGTATCATCAAGCACAACGTGGACATCAGGCGGTGTTGGAGCGGGTTCGTCGAGGTGAATTTAGACAAGGAGAATGATATGTTAAAGCAGGGCGTGCAGGAAAAGTTTTTGACGAACACGGACGAGACAGGTAGATTTATCGTCACGTCTATTCGCACAGGCAAGAAATATTTCGTTGAGCCGGTTGGTGATCCTCATAAGGAGTGGGGCTCGATTGATCCAGCAACGAAACAGATGACGCACAAGAAGGCATGGAAGAAGCATCGTGGTTCCATCGAAGAGAAGGAAAGCTTGATCACACCTGAGAATGGGTTCATCAACATTCGCTGGTTGGAGCCTGGTTTGAGTCCAATGGCTGTCATCGAAAGCATTGATGCTAATTGTCCTGATAAGATGGAGTAAGCCGTCATGGCACGCAAGAAAGTTGTAAAGGCTCCAAAGGTTGATCCTTTGGTGTCGTATGTGAAAGTTGATTATGATTCTTATGTTGACACGTTCGAGGAACTTGGTCAAGAACGCGACTGCACGGCAAAAACGACCACAATCAATGGTATTAAAGATGTGGGAAAAGATGGATATTACGACTTGACTGTTCCCTTCAAACTTGAACAAGATGTTGAGTACTACCTCGTCTACATTAACTACGATACTGGCGATAGTTTCGGTTGGGATCGTGGACAAATTTGCTACATAGAATTGTTTAAGTCCCGTGAACTCGCGAAGAAATTGACTGATGCAATCTATGAGAATGCAATGTCAGACCGCATCGTACGAGAGGCTCGATTTCACACCTTCAAAAAAGGTGAGAAGCGTCCAGAGGCTGCGCCAACACAACTTGAATATGAACGCGATGATGGTAGCAAGACAGTATGTTATACAGGAACGTGGCGTGGTTATTTTGACCGATTCACCTACGTTGAGGCACAGGTTGTAGAGACGGAACAGAAGTATCGTAGAAGTGCCTAGGCACTTCATAGGAACAATGCGGTCGAAGTGGTGTAGTCGAAAAGGGAACACACCTATAGTTTTAATACGGCTGTCGACAGTTGTATTGGGCTACGGATGGGACGCCATCTGTTAAAATAGGAGTCATGGGTTCGATCCCCAGCGCCGCGCCTATTTTGCTCTTATAAGTTAGTGGTAGACTACGACCTTGGTAAGGTTGAAGTCCAAGTTCGATTCTTGGTGAGAGCACCAATTAAACGTAAATAGTCATGTGATTCAGGGAGATCGTCATGAAATTAAATGAGATTGTTGCCCCAACAGCTGATCTACAATTAGCAATTCTTTATCATGGAACGCCCACAAGGGCTGGCTATGAAGGAATACTCCGGCAGGGTCTGAAATTCGATCCTGCCGCAGCGGCGCAGAAGTATCAAGGCCAGGAAGCCTTTGCACCACTACCAGGTGTTTACCTAACAAAAGATTTCGGTAATGCCGTTCGGTATAGTTTTATGTCGCAGGTTCCCGACGAAAACTACGCAGCATATATTAAAACAGAACCAACGGGTTATGTGTTTGAATTTTCCGGGCAGGGATTATCGTCAGTATCACCCGACGAAGACGAATTGGGGCGCTTAATAGAAAAGCTAGTAAAGATAAAAGACTTACCAGCTAATCTCAGTCAACTAATTCAAACTATTCCTCAAAATTTACGAAATCAATTACAGCAGGACCAAGTTAATTTCGAAACAGTTGCTGTTGCAGGTAAGTGGGCTACAAGCAAATTAAGTTCAGCTACAATTCAATATTTGTTGAAACGTTACGCTAATGTTGTCAGCTATGGAGCTATTAAGCCAAGTGCTGTGTGGATTATCCCTAAGCCGACAGAAAGATTTCTACGAGATCGCCAGGGAACGTTCGATACTTTTAATGGGTATACCAATTACGCTAAACGTTTTGGAAAGCGAAACACGGTTTAACATCCGAAAATACAAGTCGGGTTCTTAGTTTAATGGTAGAACACCTGTTTTACATGCAGGATGCAACAGTTCGATTCTGTTAGAACCTACCAACTGTCTGGACGTAGGGCAATACCTAGGAAATATTGCTACACGTTGATTAGAGGAGGCCTCCTGAGTATGATGCGTTGCAACGCATTATGCTACGCATGTGAGTGGCTTCGCAGTTCGAATCTGTGGCACACGCACTAACCAGACAGCTAAGCCCCAGAAGCATTAGTGGTGATGCGCCTGCCTTGTAAGCAGGAGAACCGGGTTCAACTCCTGGGTGGGGCTCCAATTTTATAGGTGTACTATGGAATATTTGTGTGTTGTGATTGATAGTAAGACGAATAAAACTCTGGCGGAATACCAGATTAGTGCTAATCAGGAACCGTATGCTCGTTGGAAAGCAGCGAAACTTTTTCGTGAAGCCAATCCCAATGTTAATGTGGAGTGGACAATCGATACGCTGAAATTAGATTAATTGTTCTGTCGTCCAATTGGAAGGACGGTCTCTCGATAGGGATTTATCTAGGTTCGAATCCTAGCAGAACGACATACAGCAGTTGCGCAGGTAAGACTTACTTCATACTTAATGAAAACAGTCTAGCCGACTTTTATCTCTGCTGTTGATTTCTACCCCCTTTTAGGGTAAGCTTCTTATACCCTCATTAGGAGAACAAATGAGCTTGAAATTTGGTTATGAACTTAAGTTCCAGCAACTGGAGAATGGTGTTCACATCGTTCATTGCTGCGAATATCTTCTTCCAACGTGGCGAATTCGCGCGCGGTATGTATGGGCGCGCTGCGTGTGTCTTGTGATTGGACCTCTGTATGATGTGCTTGAGTGGCTCGATGAGCTTCGTGAGGGGAGGGGAGGATGAAACCCGTCTTTGCTTTACAGAAACTACCAAAGTCGATTTTTCTCGCCGGTCCAACACCTCGCGAAGAACAAGTATCATCGTGGCGACCCTACGCTTTGCAATTACTCGAAAAAATAGGATTTGACGGAAATGTATACGTTCCCGAGAGCGAAGACTGGGCAAAGCATAATCATTACGATGACCAGGTGCAGTGGGAATGGGAGGCGTTAAGCATTTCTACAATCGTTCTATTCTGGATTCCTCGTGATCTAAACGATATGCCTGCATTCACGTCGAACGTTGAATTCGGGTTAACTGTTGCGGGTGGGAAGGCTATCTTGGGTTATCCCAAAGGTGCCCCAAAAATGAACTATCTTGCAGCTCTAGCTCAACGGCACAATGTGCTCGTTGCTCATAATCTTGAGGAAGCATTACACTTGGCTGTATGGAGAGCACAGAAGCCTTACGGCGTCTCTCCACACCTTGCTGGATGGGAATGATATGATTGATCCAAAGCGCACGGATCGTTTCAAGGTTGTTGTACACTACAAACCCGTAAAACGGTATGCACAATATTTTTGGCCAAGCGCGGCGCCTTGGCCGCACGGTGTCGTACAAACGTGTGTTGAGGGAAAGATTTACGATTCATATTCGATCACTATCAATTTTCAATCGTATCCAATCTTTCCAGGCGACCTTGTGTTTTCGGATGAGCTCGGGAATTCAATCGATCTTAAATACATGGATGGACCCGATTCAATTGCGGAGATGGTCGAAGATGAATAAAGAAATGTGGGAGATACTGGTTCCAGCAGCAACGAATGAAGGCACTGTGTTCGATGTTGCTTACCATCGACTGTGGGATGAGCAAGTTCACACACTTGCAGGTGGTTCAACTATCCTTGCAACAGCTCGTGGAACATGGACGGATGACAGTGGCGAGATGTTCAAGGAAGCTGTGATTCCCGTTCGCATTCTTTGCACTCGTGATGAAATCAAGCAAATCATTGACATGACTATGGAACATTACGAGCAAATTGCTGTGATGGCATACAAGATTAGCGACGACGTGATTCTCAAATACCGCAATGGATCTTGACCTTACAACTTTACCGAATGGCATTTATGTGTCGGTCTGCACTGCGTGTTTTACACGCAATCCCAATCGAAACAATCCCGCACAGCCTCGACATCCCTGTCCACTTAAAGAAGCGACTTATGAACAACATCGACGAGGCTTGTGTAATTGTTGTGATGACTGTACTGAGCTGTGCGGTGATGAACTGTGCGGGCAAGATATTTGATTTCTCGGGTGGTGAAATGGTATCACGGCAGACTGTTAATCTGCTTTTCCTGGTTCGAGCCCAGGCCCGAGAGCAATAGGAGGCAAGTATGGCAAAATACTACATCTTAGTGAAACCATGGGCAGTGTATGTCAAAGAAGGTGAATTCTTTGAAGCTCAAGGCGGCTTGAAGAGCGACTGGGGTCGTGCGTGGCAGCCTGTTGACGCTGAGTCGATTGTGGAAGCACGGTCGATAGGTGAACAAAAGCGAGCCGGAGGCAAGCCTGTGTGGAAACGATGACACTTTCAATCGTTAGCCTGATCATTGCCTTGATCGGTCTCGTTTTGTCCGGTGGAGCTTTCTTCTATCGTTGGAAGGCTTTGTCAGTTGCAGAGCACGCTCAGCGTGCTCAATCACTTGCAGAGCTTGAGAAGTGGCGGCGACACATGATTGCATCGATCTTGGCAGGTGAAGCTTACGAACTTCAGGCTGAGGAACTACGTCGAACACTTCGAATTATTCGAGAACGAGATGTATTCACCTTTGAAGAAATCGAACGGCATGAAAATCGAATGTTTGAACATTTAAATACTTTTGTTATGAAACAACTGGACCGTAGCTCAGTGGTAGAGCAATCGGCCGATAACCGATAGGTCGGTGGTTCAATCCCACCCGGTCCAACCAGGAGAGACAGATGAAAAAGACGACAAAGCTTGATGTTGAATGCATTTTACCTGTGCTCCGCCATAACTTGCTCGAACACAGAGCACGAGACGAGCACGCTTCCATTAACAAGGAACGTGAAGCAAATCGTTTCGGTGTTTCGACGCACATCATTGATCTTGTTGCAAAGAAACTTGTCCTTGAAGGAATACTCTATACGGAGGTGAATGAGCGTTTTTATTCCTGGCGACCGTCTTTTTATTACTGTCGCTTAACGAAGGAACAAGCCCAAAAACGACTGAAAGCATTGGAGAATCCAGAATGAGTTTGATCTTTCTTGATACTGAATTTACTGACTTCACCAACTGCGACCTAATCAGTATCGGTATGGTCTCAACTGGTGGACACGAGCTGTACTTTGAACGCAATGACTACGAACAAAAGTGGAGCAGTGAATTTGTTCGCGCCAACATTGTTCCGATGCTTGGTAAACAAGGCGTTCGCGTTGGTTCAAAAGAAGAATGTGCTCAGGCCGTACGAGAATTCTTTGCTGGGCTTCCGTATGAAAAGATCGTAGTTGTTGTTGACTATTACCAGGATCTCCACTTACTGGCTGATCTACTTGACAATGACTATGGACCAAAGTATGCAGGTGCGGCGTACTTGCAGAATCTGTTTGATCATTATGAAGCTGCTCGTGCTTGCTTATTAGCTGCAGAAGACTTTTTCGCTGAACAAAATGTCCTTCAGCACCATGCACTCGATGACGCGAAAGCAAACCGTGCGGGTTGGATTGCGGGAATGAAACAACTGGGAGTATTTTAAACGCCTCCGCCAGTGGATTCTGGAGCAGAAGCTTCTAACTTCAGCTTTTGTGGGTTCGATTCCTACCGGAGGTGCCAAACGGAGATTAAAGCATGGTTGAAGAAAGAAGAGAATGGAGTAGTTATTCTTACAGAAAATGGTGTGCGACTCTGGTTCGTGAGCCACGAAGCTTATTTTTCGCGTGAACTTGTTCGTGAAACAGGTTATTCGTGAGATAGTCGCGATAGCAGGTGAGATAGGTATTGATCGCGAATAAATAGTAAGAAACAACTCTTGGACCTAAACGATATGAACGACGTTTCTTTGCCGATTAAATATCTCGAAAAGAATTTTGGTCTGTTATCTAATGGAATCGTCGTTGTGGGATATGACCAACGAATTAAGAATCATATGGAAAGATTCCTTGATCTTCTAGAAACAAGGACTCAGCGCAAATAATGGAAAGGGACTGGCGATGATTTTGCTCCCTTGGTATAGTGGAATTACGCGGCTTTCGTACAGCTGAAACTTGAGTTCGATTCTCAAAAGGAGCTCCAAAATGAAATATCTTGTCCTGCTACTTGCCTTCCTTGCAACCGCATCGTTCGCACAACAACCCGCTGAATCTGTCGAAGAGATTCGTCTACGTTTCGAAGCGAACAGTCGAAGAGCACCTCCAATTGCGAAAGATCAATACTACCAATCGATTGTTATCCATATACTCGATGATGAACAACTTTCGCAAGAATTGGAAGCAGTTGTTATGCAAGACTTCCAAAATACCGTTGGAAAAGAAGTAGTTGATGAAATTACCCTGATCTTCTTGCCTGCAATCCCAAATACAGGTATGGTGGGCTGGACTTATCGAAGAGGCTGTCCGTCTAAAGAAGTAATGGAAGCCTTGCAGATGGTGTGCCGAATCGTAAAACTTAAATAGGAGAACTATCATGAAGTACGTTATTGAAATACATTCCGCCGAAGGCGGGGAAGACAGCAAGCTGTTTGTCAAAGATCTTGCTCAAGCATATCGCAAGTACGCAGCCCGCAAGGGTTGACTCGCTCGTACTATGTTAGATGTGCCGGGCGAGTCTCGTATTGAATTACAAGGCTCCGATCTAACACAATTCCTTCAAGAAGCCGGCGGCCATCGACTCCAACGCACTCCACCAACTGAACGTAAAGGTCGTGTCCACACTTCAACAGTAACGGTTGCGGTGCTCGATACGGCTCAACGCCAGACGCAATTTCAAAAAACATCGGACGCTGACTTTAAGGTTGAGTGGTATTCTGGTTCTGGTGCGGGTGGCCAACATCGCAACAAGACACAGAATTGTGCTCGGATTACACACATTCCAACAGGACTGGTGGAAACGGCTCAGTATCGACGACGAGAACAATCGTATCGAGAAGCAATGGATCAACTGTTGCAGAAATTACAGCACGCCAATCATCGGACTATTGCGGGAGAGCAGTCAACTATACGCAAGCAACAGATGGGAAGTGGACAGCGTGGTGATAAGATTCGTACGTATCGGTTTCAGGATGATATTGCAACTGACCATCGCACGGGAAAGAAGGCAAACTTGTCTAAAGTGATGGAGGGGTGCTTCGACTTATTAGGCTAAGAACGAACAACTTGAGATTGTCGTGGGGGATGTAGGGCTTTTAGAGACTCAAGCTCATTATCAATCGCTTGCCGTAGGTCATCTGCTTCAGGCCATTTGTTCCATACGGTGAACTGTTTATAGTGAACAATGTCTGGGTCGCGCTCGGCGGAAACACCGTCGAAGTGTTGACCCGTCGCTCTTCGATTGCTTGGGCTTGTCGCCCAAGCAATCGAAGTACCACGTCATGAAAAAAGTCATACCGTTTGCGCGTAGGCGAACGGATGTCGGTGAGTTTCATTTTGCAACAGCTGGTTTCGAACGGACTCGTGGTTTCTTTGTCGATATTCCAGATGTTGCCCCCATCTTCTTCAGATGGCGACTGATCTTTGACATCCCTGAACGAATTTGTGTGAAGTGCTTCTTGCGTTGTGCTTCGTCCTTGAGTCCACTTGCGAGCTTGTAAGCACGCTTTGCCGCATCCATCATTCGGGAAACCTGCTCTGCTGATGCTGCGGCAGGAATTTCCACCTTTTCCGTGAGAAGTGCGAGGTCGTCTTGTAGCTGTTGGTCGTCAATACCCGCTAGTTGCTTGATTTTTGCCAGATCCATTGTAGTACCCCCTGATTTTAGGTATGCTTATTTATAGCTAAATAGCCAAAAGGTAGGCAGCACTGGTGTGCGGGGAGGCCTTATAAACCTTCGAGATCGGCCGGACGGGCTGAAACGGCAGGGTCCAAATCCCTGGCCTACCACCATCGAGGACTATATGCTAAACAAATACGAAACAACAGCACAGGCCGTTGATCATTCCTACGAAATTTGGAAACAATGGCGTGAATTACCAGCCCCACAACGTGGTGAAATTGTACGTCGCTTTGGTGATATTCTTCGCCGACACAAACCCGTTATCGTTCAACGTCTCACAGAAACAATCCATAAGACAACTCGCGAAAGTCAAGGTGAAGTCCAAGAAGCAATTGACATGTGCGACTTTGCAGTCGGCTTGAGTCGTCAGCTTTATGGCTTGACGATGCCCAGTGAACGTCCTCAACACCGCATTCAAGAAGTATGGCAACCGCTTGGTCCTGTTGTTGTCATTACTGCATTCAATTTTCCGATTGCTGTTTGGGCGTGGAATTTTTGTCTTGCTGTGATTTGTGGTAATACTGTTATCTGGAAACCGAGTGAACTTGATCGATCGTTGCATGAAATTATGCATCTTGCTTGGGGACGTGCATGTAAGGAGTTTGGACGCCCGGAGTTTGCTGATGTCAGTATCATCCACACGGGCGGTAAGGACATTGCTCAACAGCTGGCAGCGAATCCAAAGGTTGCTCTCGTCAGTGCGACAGGTAGTGTTCAAATGGGCCAAGAAATTGGCCAAATCGTTGCAAAACGTCTCGGACGTTGTTTGCTTGAGCTTGGTGGTAATAATGCAGTAGTCGTGAGCGAGCATGCCGATCTCGATCTCGCAATCAAAGGGACAGTCTTTGGTGCTGTTGGAACGACCGGCCAGCGATGCACCACAACTCGTCGTGCGTTTGTTCATGAGCGAAAGTTCTATGAATTTCTCGATAGGATTCGCGCTGCATACAAAACAATCAAGATTGGTGATCCAAAGGAAGAACGCGTTTTAATTGGTCCACTCATCAACGAAGAGGCGTACCAACGAATGGAGCGAGTTCTCCTGGATAATTGTGGTTGGGGCCATGACCTTGGCAATCCTTCTCCCGAAACCCTCTTAGATTTATTTGATGGCTTGAAAGGAATGTATTTGCTTTGTGGTGGAGACCGGATCCTGATTTCTGGTGATGATCGTGTTTACGTGTCTCCAAGCATTATTGTTTCCAAATTCCAGAGTGAGATCATGAAGCAAGAAACATTCGCTCCAATTCTGTATGTGATGCCGTACAAAACGTTGGACGAGGCAATCGATCTTGTCAATGATACACCATACGGATTGAGTGCTGCTATCTTCACAAATAATGTTCTTGAAGCCGAGAAGTTTATGCGCGATGTTTACTGTGGAATCGTCAATGTGAACACAAGTACTTCGGGCGCTGAAATCGGTGGAGCGTTTGGTGGAGAAAAAAATACTGGTGGTGGTCGCGAAAGTGGTAGCGATAGCTGGAAAAACTATATGCGTCGTTGTACCTCAACGATCAACTACAGTGGCGAATTGCCGTTGGCACAAGGAATTGAATTTAAATGAAACATACTAAGACACAAATCGAAAGTCTCCATCGACGTTTTGTCAAGGTTTTCATGAAGCCTGATAGCGGAATTCAGGCCGTTGGGATTGGTTTGAATTCTTCCAAAAAAGATTTTGCTTTAATCATCTACACCGATAATCCACAGGACATACCTACTGTGTTTGAAGACGTGCAAGTGATCGTGAAAAAGTCGCAAAAGGTTCGTCCTCTATGAACTACGATCAAATCAAACAACTTGAAACCGACTATCTCGTCCCCAACTATGATCCGATGCCTGTCGTTTTTGTGCGGGGGCACGACGTGTGGTTGTACGACGACAAAAGCAATCGTTATCTTGACATGATGAGTGCTTACTCTGCTGTCAGCCAAGGACATTGTCATCCTCGTCTGCTGAAGGCGTTCATGGCCCAAGCTACGAAGCTCACACTTACATCTCGAGCATTTCGAAGCGAAACTCTTGGCCCACTAGCACAAAAGCTCTGTCAAATGTCAGGGTTCTCAAAGATGCTACCGATGAATACTGGAGCAGAAGCCGTTGAAACAGCGTTCATGCTCGCACGAAAGTGGGCGTATAAAGTCAAGCAAGTTCCTCAAGAATATGCAGGAATCGTTGTTTGTGAAAACAACTTTCATGGTCGTACGATGACAGCTGTGAGCCTGTCAACCGAACCTCAATACCGAGAAGCGAAAGGTCCATTTATTCCGAACATTAATAAAGTACCGTTCAATGATCTTGCCGCTCTGAAGGGGGCTGTTAATGAGTGGACGGCGGCATTTATTGTCGAGCCCGTTCAGGGCGAAGGTGGCATTATTGTTCCTGACAAAGACTATCTTGATGAAGCGTATGCAATCTGCCAAGACAAAGGCGCATTATTGATCGTTGATGAAGTACAAACAGGACTTGGCCGCACAGGAAAGATGTTTGCTTTCCAGCACAGCCTCTGTCAACCTGACGGAATGATGCTTGGAAAGGCGTTGAGTGGTGGTCTATTTCCAATCTCATGCTTTCTCACAACTGATGAAGTTGCCTCAGCAATTAAGCCTGGTGATCATGGTTCAACTTTTGCGGGGAGTCCAATTGCTGGTGCCGTCGGTCTTGAAGCTCTCGCAATTATTGAAGAAAGCGGTCTTGTTGACGCCTCTGCTGTTCTCGGTGAATACTTTTTGCGACAGCTCAAAGAAATTAAGCATCCACTAATCAAAGACGTTCGCGGTAAAGGTTTGTTAATTGGTATTGAGCTTGATACAACTCAAGTCAGTGCACGAACAGTTTGCGAAGTTCTTCTCCGCAACCACATCGTCAGCAAAGATACACACGGTAAAGTTCTCCGTTTTGCTCCTCCACTAACGGCTACTAAACAGCATATTGATTATGCTATTCAACAGATTGTTCGTACCCTGGAACAAGTCCAATACTGGCTTGATACGGGCGGAGTGAATACGAGTTGGATGGGGTCAAACGGAAATAGTTGACTTTTTGCTGGTGAAGTTGATGGTGACTAAAACCCCTCTTTGTACAGGTGCACGAGGGTCGAGAAATAGTTGTTGACAAGCAATGACTTAGTAGTATAATCGACTTGTCGTTAGTATACACGACTAATAATAAGGAGATCTCTAATGTCAAAGGCAACAAACTACGTCGGTCGCACACTGACAATCAAAAAGGGTGCATACGTTACGCGCGAGGGTAAGCTCGTTTCGATTCGTTCAAACCCTTCTCGCGTTACGATTCTTTCACAACAACCAGGCAAGGGTGGAAAGACCCGTGTATTCTGGAAGTCAAATGGTCTGCGTGTTTCGACACTCGTCTAAACTTGACAAAACCCTGCAGTGAATAGAAAGTGCCACTAATTGTGGCACTTTCCTTTTTGGGGATTCAGAAATGGCAAAAGAAATTGAACGAAAATTCCTCGTGAACAGAACGAAGTGGCGCAAGGCTGGGTATCTTGAAGCATTTGCCACCAAATCGATTGTTCAAGGATATCTTTCTCGCAACGACAAGCACAGTATTCGTGTGCGACTCCATCACAGTAAAGACTCTGGCTACGAAGCTTCTTTAACTGTTAAAGGCAAACAAAAAGGATTCACACGGGATGAATTTGAATACAATATTCCTCTTGCTGACTACTACCAAATGTTTGCAATGTGCGATAGTTCAATCGAGAAAACTCGCCACTATGTTCAGATGGGAAAACATCTCTGGGAAGTTGATGAATTCTTTGGTGTGAACAAAGGATTGCTTGTTGCTGAAATCGAACTCAAGGACGAAAAAGACGCATTTTCTAATCCTCCCTGGCTTGGAAAAGAAGTTACGCACGATAAGCGATACACCAATGCTTATCTTTCCGTTCGCAAAGCTCCTAAGTAAGCATTGCCATCCATCGGTCTTGCTCAGAATCCGTTAGCGCTATAAAATCGGATGTGTTGAGCCGCACGCCATTGAAGAAGATATAGTTTTGGCCAGCTTGCGGGGAGGATGCTGTTGCGTATTTATACCAGGCGAATGGCGCGTCATCTGAATATACAACGAACGTGTATCCACTATGTCCCGCTCGAGCAGCGTACATATGCGTCAGCTTTCGTCCACTTCGGGCAAAAATGGTCGTTAGTGCATGATAAAGATTAGCCTGTGTTTTTGAAAAGGGAAATGATGCAGGATCACCCGCAAATTGTTTGTCACCCTTGTTGTATGGATTCTCAATCGTCCGTCCTGGCCCCACAGGCACTTTGTTCGGAATCGCTGGTGGTCTTGGGATCGCAGGTGCACCTTTCGTGCGTGCTGTTTTCACGGCTTTGAGATCACGCATTAAGATTTTTGCAGCCTTGAGTTTTTCACCTGTCTCCTCAAGATCCGCCATCGTCGATAAGAATTGTTCTTTCTCTTCGGGGGTCATTACGTGTTCATGAGGTACGTCGGCGTAGGTGCCGGCATTTCCCTCTCCATCATTTCCCTCTCCATACGCCCGTCTTCGGGTTAATTCAAGACGTCTTGGCTCTACAGCCATTAAAAGATCGTGCGCCACATCGTTGAGATATTCAACTCGCTTTTTCAGTCGTGCGAATTCACTTGGTAGATTCTTCAGGTGCATTTTTAATTCTTCACCCGTCCAATCCTTATACTTCTCAAGCGTATCAATTGGAATCGCTTTCACTTCGACGAGACGCATTATTCATCACCTTGGAGCTGTTTATGTAATTTCTGTTTCTCTTTAGCCCGCTTGTAATCATGCTTCTCGCTGTGATGTGCACCTGCTTTACGGCCGGCAGCTACATGACGAAGATGTTCGGGTGTTCGTGGCGCATGTTTTGGTTTCCGGCCGAACTTTTTGCCTTCGGTAATCTCGCGCTCTCCAATTGCACCCTCATCTCTCCATTTCCACAATGCATCTTTGACGGCCGCTCCGATCTCAGGATCATTAAGACTTGCAAAACGATGTTGGTGTTTGTATGGTACACGTACTGGCAATTCGTTAGCAATAAAACGCCATAGTCCTTCTTCATCCTTCGCACGAACAAGCTGTCGTACAGTCGGAAAATGTAGGAGACGCAAGGCTAATTCTTCGGCCCTATATTCCTCCCTGGTCTGACCTTTCGGCCACAGATCACGCCGGCTCAACAACAACTGTGTCAGCCATACAAGCAGTGGTCCGCTTATTCCTGGATCTTGAAGATAGTCCAATATTTCATTCAGTCTCATTTCGAGGAAGCTTTCCGGGTTGTTTTGATAGCTGTTTAAATTCGTGATCGCTCGGCCAAGCATAAATGTAATGTCCCGCAAAGTCTTTTACCAATAGGTATGAGACTCCTTTGTCTTTGAATACTTTAATGTCCGCTGAATAATCAGGAATCCGGTCATGAAAAATAAGTTCTGCATCACGATCTCGTGTAGCATTTTTCACCAAGTGTGCAGCGATTGCATTCAATTCTTTATCGTCGTTAGGTCCTTGTCCCATCAAGTTTGCAACAACTTGGATATCTTCAAGCGGTGTGCGCGTGAACGGACGGAAAACACCACGCCCGATTGATCGAATCGCTGATGCCAAATAACCGGGTAAGTGTTTCACCATGTGCCATTCCGGAACGACTTCACCAGCAGCTTGAAGATCCTTGCTAATGATTTTTGGAATTGTGTTTGGTACAACTGGAACATTCGGTGTTTCGATACGAGGTTCAACTTCTCCTGGGGTCGGTGTCCGAACCTGATGCGCAGCATCAGTAGCACCGGCAATTCGACGGGCTTCTTCGTCGCTGATTTCATCCGTAATGTTTGGATCGATTCCAGCTAGGCGACGAGCAATTTCTTCATTGCCCTGTACACCTCGGAGACGACGCAACGTCTCTTCGCGGCTTAGCTTTTTGAACGTTCGTGGCCGTTCAGGTTGAGGTGGTTCTTGTTCAGGTGCCGGCTTGACAGGCTCAATTTCTCCCTTTTGAGGCTGCTGAAACGTTGAGCGCCGTAAGAGATCTTCAAGGTCATCTTGCCGTTGTTTTGTATCGGTTTTCCGTTGTTTTGACGGATCTTCCTCGTTGATCTCAGTGAGAATATCACGTAGAGTGCGCATTATTCATCCTTTTGGGTATCCAACAACGTATTTATCGAAAGGTGGGGTTTAACATGTTTTGGCTAGGCTTACTTTTTACAGCTTGGATTGTCATCGGCGCTTTCACTATCGTCGGATTGTTTACGTTTGACAAGAAAGAACGTCGGCAATTTATGTACGACAACATTAATCAAAAAATGCTCACTATGACACTTGTGGTCATTCTTTGGCCCGTGATCTATCACCACCATTGGAAAACGAACGACCTAAATACTGACTAGTCGTTTGAACTAGTGGATGAATAATGCAAAAATTCTTGATGTGCCCGCCGGATTATTACGGAGTTGATTACGTTATCAATCCGTGGATGGAAGGGAATGTCGGCAAGGTCGATCGAGCCCTAGCAAAAAAGCAATGGGTCGCATTGTATGATTTAATCAAACGCTTCGCTGATGTTGTCTTGATTGATCCCGTTCCTGGCCTTCCCGATATGGTGTTTACAGCAAATGCTGGTGTATTTGTTGACTACCGTAATCTATTTGTCGTAAGTAAAATGTCGAAGCGACCGCGCCGAACCGAGCAATATCATTTTGGGCGATGGGCTGAAAAGTCCCTTCACAATGTTCGGTATCTTGATAACATTCAATTTGAGGGCGAGGCTTTTGAAGGCGAAGGTGATTATCTTCAAGCGAAGGACGTCGGTATCTATGGTTTTGGCCAGCGTTCTACTCGACTTGGTGTGTCAATGGCTGAGGCTGCACTTTATGGAAATCCTCCAGAGTTTGAATCGCTTCCTGTTTATGATAATGCGGCACCATTGTTGCGCCGTGTCAGGGAGGGCCGACTTGTTGCTACAATCTGCTTAGCAACACCAGCGTTCTATCATCTCGATACGTGCTTGACAATTTTTCCTAATTTGCAGGCCACATTCACGTGTATGTACTACCCACAGGCCACCACGGGGCTGACATTAGGTATTAACGACCTTATTGTCGTTGATGAGCCTGATGCAAAAGCTTTTGTCTGTAATGCTATCCCTATTGGACGTGATATAATCATTCCTATATGCTCAAACAAGGTTGAAGGGGAACTCCAGCAAAGAGGGTTCACTGTTCACCAAGTTGAGCTGAGTGAATTTATCAAAGCCGGGGGTGCAGCAAAATGTCTTGTCCTAAATGTCTAATCTCGTTTGTTGTTGCGTTTCTCTTGACAGTAGTAATTGCCTTTGCAGCTTGGGGTGGTGAGTCGCGTCGTCTTGACATGCGCGATTGGGAAGATGTTGCTTCTAATCGAGAAGGGCAAGCATTCTACATCTCTCGAAAAGATGTCATTCAATATGACAAAGCAAGAGACATGCTTCGAGTTGTGGTGCTGACAGTTGACCGGAACGATAAACAATTTCCCTACACGGTCAAAAAGAACGAAGTACACTGTAGAGCGAATGTTTTCCACATCATGTGGGAAGAAACGTATCGTTCAAATTACACCCGTCATGCTGTTATTCATCACAATCGCTACAGGTATATTCCGTATATTGAAGGGTCTTTGCTTGATCAAATCTGTATTGGCATAAAAGAAAAGGCACACAGAATCACAGGTTAGGATAGGGTGTTGCCGTACCCCAAAGGATTGCATAGGATGTCTACACTGTTCGTTTGAAATAATTTGAATGAACATTTTCAATCTTTCTAGAAAGGGATTAAAATGAATTTGAAATCTAAACTCGTAATCGGTATTGCGGCTGTGGTTCTGGCTGTGCCAGCTTTCGCTACCCAAGGCGGCAACGGTGGCCAAGGTGGGAACGGTGGCCAAGGTGGGAACGGTGGCCAAGCCAACAACAATTCGCAAAACCATAACACCAATGTTAACACAGCATTTGGTGGTAATGCTTCCGCAGCTGGCGGCAGCGTGAAGAACAGCGGCAACAGCGAAAGTTCGTCACGTAGCAACAGCACAATCAAGAACAGCGGCAACAGCAGTTCAACATCTGGTGCCGTGTCCGTTGTTAATATCGGCGGCGGTGGTGGTGAAGGACAGCGTGGCGGTGATACACTTTCACCAAAGCAGCACCAATCACAAAAGCAGACATCAAACCAAGCTAATGAAAATACTGGTAACGTAGTGCAGCAAAATTACGCCGCACCGCAGATCCCAGTTGCAACAGCCTATGCTCCTCCAATTCAACCAACTGCTCCTTGCGCACTTCCAATTTCGGGTGGCGTTCAAGTGATGAATTTCGGTGGATCATTCGGTACAGCATACATCGTTGAGAAGTGCGAAGAGCGCGAAGCTCAGCGTATGGATGTTGAATCAGCTCGTGGCATTGCATCAATTCCTGATATGCTGCCAATGGCGAAAGAGATTCTTTGCTCCAATCCAAGCATCAAGGCAAAAGCTCCTAAGGCATGTGCCGTAGCCGCGAAACAAGCTGAAGCACCTGTTACAGCAATTCGTGCACAAGTGAGTGAAGTTGTTGTTACACCAGTCGCTGGCGAGAAAATTGTCGGTACAGAATTGACACCTGTAACCCAACCCGCTAGTCTTAGCTCAACACCAGCAGTTACCAAATTTGAAGGATGGGAGTTTCGTGACGGTCGCTGGGTCGCCACAAAGTAAATCTCCAAGTTGTAAATTCGGAGGTATCTGGTTCCCAATAGTTAATGGGAAATGTGAAGCTCCAAAATCTATGTAACACACTGAAAGTAAAACAGAAAAAGCCGCTCTCGGGCGGCTTTTTCTTCGTCCGTTGTAAGTCCCTCACATTTGTCGTAGGTTCAGTAAATACCTACAACTCGAGGAGATTATTTAATGGGTGCACTTCTCAAATGGTGGTTCGTATTGTGGGCTTGCGTTGTTGGAGCTCTGTTTGTTCAAGCTAATGGTTTGTTTACAGCATTGTGGTATGCTGATCACATCAAAATCAGTTTCGTCATTCTCGGTATTTTTGCCCTAACGACGATCTATGTGGGCGTTCTGACTTATCGACTGAAAAAACTGAAGTCAAAAGCACTGGATGCGATCGAGCAGCACTTGCCGTCGTGTTGGTTATCCACAGAGACAATGAACGCCTTGGGAATGATTGGAACGGTTGCAGGCTTTCTTATCATGCTTGCCGGTGCCTTTGGTCAACCAATTGATCCAGCCAACACGGAAGCAATGAAGAAACTTATTGCCGCTGCAGCTCTTGGTCTATCCACCTCAGCTTGTGCAACTCTTGTTGGTCTTATTTGTGCAACGATAGCGAAATGGCAGGTACATATTCTAGAAAAAGAATGCGATCAGGTTCGAGCACAAGCACAATCCCAGCCACAAGAGACCCTCCATGAAGCAGAGCGACGATCCGAAGTTTAAGCAATTAATCGGCTTCATTGATCTGGTTTTCAATCAGATGATGGGCTATGCATTCCTGTTTATTCTGGCATTTACGCTCGTGAGCCACATTCAGAACAAGGACGCCAAGATTGATCCAAAGGCCGAGGCAATGATTGTGTTCACATGGCCAGATTGGTCGCCTGATGATCTTGATGTTTGGGTTCAACTACCGTCGGGACAGTCTGTGTGGTGGCAAAACAAAAATGGTGGCTTGGTCAATCTTGAACGCGATGACTATGGATTGATCAACGATATCACAAATACACCTGAAGGTCCTCAAATCAATCCACAAAACCGAGAGGTAATGGTCTTCCGTGGAATGGTTCCAGGTCGATATCAAGTGAACGTCCACTACTGGTTGAAACGAACAGTTCCACCTCAAGTTAATGAATTGGCGATCAAACCGACGATTCCTCAACCACCATACCCCGTAAAGGTCACGTTTGTTCGACTGAATCCCTTTTACAAAGAAATCATTTCTGTTGATTTGATTCTTGAAGCCCAAGGACAGGAACTGTCAGCATTTGGCTTCACAATCACACCTCAAGGTGAAGTTGTAGATATCGATCGAATCGAACGCCGATTCGTCACTGCCCCACCAGCGCCAGCTGCTGGCGCTGGTCTTCCTGGATATGGGCTGGGTGGCTACACCAGTGGGGAGAGTCCGTGATGACATCCGATACGTTTGCTTTTATCCTTCCGCTCTTGCTAATGTATGTAGTTCTTGTTGGCTTGCTTGTGTATTTGCTATTGAAAGTTCCAAGCGGATACAAACTGAAATGGCTTGCTGTACCAGCCCTTTTGATCTCAAGTTTTTTCTCATACGATTTGTATGTTGAAAAACTCGGACAACCAGTTCCGATAGAGTTGCCAACAAAAGAGTTCCAGTTAGTTGAGGGGCGAATCATTGGTGTTACGAAAATTGAAATCTGGATTCTCGAGGATCGACGCACTTCGCGACTGATCGTTATTCCATACACAAAATCAACTGCTGAGAACCTCAACAAAGCACTTGACCGCACCCGCAAAGGTATTCCACAGGTTGGAAAGCGAAAGGGAAATCAAGGTCAAGGCAAGGGTGAAGGTAAAGGTGAAGGTAAAGGCGATAGTGCCGGTGGGGGTGGTTGGTTTGGTATACCATTCCTCGGACGAGACGGCTCTCAACTTAAGGATGTCTTCCGAGATATGTTTTCTCCAAGCAAAGGCGCGCTTAAAGGTGAACGTAAAGGCAAAGGCGGTGGAGAAGACGGAGGTGATATGCGAGATGAAGAATGGGTGTTCTACGATTATCCACATGCTCGAGAAAATTCTAAGCCGATTGATCAAAAATGATGTTCAGAATTCTTAGTGGTTTGGTTCTTGCAAGTTTAATTTCAACCGCAGGGGCCGTTGAACTGCGGACAGAAATCAAACCCAAAGATAGTCTTTGGCAACAACTGAATCTCGAAGCCGTCGTTCACATTGAGCCAGGCACAGGAACATTAATTCATCGTTGTTTTGTTCTCACTGCTCGTCATGTTGTTGTTGATCGTGTTGAACATGATGTCAAAGTCGCTAAAGAAGGTGTGCTTGGGCGAAAACTGGTCGCCAAGCTCGGTTATCAAGCACCTGGAAAATTCAAACATACAGTGGAAGCAACTGTTGTTGATGTTGGTCTAACTATTGCAACGATGCATGACTGGGCTTTGTTGCAGCTTGCGACCTGTGTTGATGACATTAAACCAATGCCCATAACAACACAGCGACCGAAAAGTATATCGGTTGTTGGTTTTCCAGGTGCATTCAATTTCGAATTCCTCGACGAGTCAACAATGGTTATTAGTGACGGTCCCGTTTACGATGCACCACTATACGGCGGCCTTGCAGCAAGTGCATATGCATCTGGTGGTCAGTCCGGCGGACCAGTCATTACACCACAGGGTGAACTGTTTGGCATTCTTACCGACGCTAATCTTTCGTTTTTGCGCCAGCGAGAAAGTCGAAGTGGCGGAGTCACCTTTAACAAAATTGAGAATGTTATTCCATTTTTGGAACAGTATATAAAACAATAGGTTATCGACGAGTTGCCCCTTTGGAGCTGTCCGTAGTAGAATGTATCTACTATGAGTACGTTCTCTGTCAAACTCACGCGCATTCGGGCAATTGAGCCCATCGCCAATGCAGACGCTATTGAACTAGCGGTTGTCGGCGACTACCGTTCCGTCGTCCGCAAAGAGGACTTCTCGGTTGATGAACTAGTTGTATACGTTCCAGAAGCGTCAATAGTTCCGGACTACATGCTCAAATCAATGGGTCTTGAGGGACGGTTGGCTGGTGCTGATAAGAATCGCGTCAAAGCAGTCAAGCTTCGTGGTTGTCTTTCGCAAGGTCTTTGTTATCCCGTCCGCCAGTTGAAGAGTACAACAGCGGCGATCATTTACAATGAACACGGCGATACAATTGTTGCGAAGGAAGGCGAAAACGTTGCAGAACTTCTTGGTGTTAAAAAGTGGGAACCACAAATTCCGCAGCAATTTGCTGGTGAGTTGTACAGTGCGCAAGAATTTACCGTTCACTACGACATTGAAAATTTCAAGGCGTTTCCTGACATCCTTGTTCCAGGTGAAGAAGTTGTCATGACCGAGAAACTCCACGGTTCATTCTGTGGTGTCGGTGTCCTTCCGAGTCGAGACGCTAGTGATAAGCACTGGCACGGACAGATCGTTGTGTTTAGCAAAGGTCTTGGTGCTCGAGGTTTGTGCCTGTTGAGCACAGAGCGCAATCATAGTAACACGTACATTCGTGCATTGATGTTGAATAACCTATTTGATAATTTGATTGCCGTTGCTCGCACCGTGAATAGTGATGTTGGGCCTGTATTCTTCCTCGGTGAAGTGTTTGGGCCTGGTGTTCAGGACCTTCGCTACGGCAACAAGCTCTCGTATCGTGTATTCGATATTTGCATGGGTCGTCGTGGCACTCAGAAATACCTGTCGTACGAAGAGATGAAACGGACGTGTACGGTGTTTGGTTTTGATATGGTGCCTGAAATCTATCGTGGTCCGTTCAGTGCTGAGATTATGAAACAACACACCGACGGGAAGGAAACACTTTCCGGGAGTGGCCTTCATATCCGTGAGGGTGTTGTAATCAAGCCTGTTGTTGAACGTGAACATCATGAGCTTGGTCGAGTGATCTTGAAAAGTGTGAGCGGTGATTACCTGACTCGCAAAGGCGAAACAACCGAGTTTCAATAGACGAAAGGGCTGATTATGTTGCTCTGTGCTACACTTGATCCTGTTCAGAAACGCTACGTGAGCTTCGATCCGAAGAATCCGGAACACCTTGAAGCCTATCGCATGCTGTGTATCGGTACGACCAAGGAAGGGAAACTGGAACTAACGTTTCGACAGCATCCTACGCTTCGCTTCTATCTCGAGGCTCCATTCGAAACTGTCCCTGCTATGCTCCATTACAGAGTCGGGCAAGCATATCTTTCCTGTGTGCCTATTCCTTTCTGGAGCCCAGACGCCAAATGAAGCCAGTCGATCCGATGATGGTACTCCCAACAGTCGTTGTCAAGGTTGAGATTCTTGGCATCTGCGATTCGAAAGTCAACGTTCGCGTCACGAACGTCAAGGGACAAAAACTCGAAGCGTGGCTTGGGCGTGGTGGAACGATCACATACGATTCTATGGATGTTCCCGGAGACGCAATTGTTGACTGTTCAACAGCCGCCGAAGCACTCAAACGTATTAGTCGGCTGTAATGGAACGATGTTGTATCTGTAATCGTGAATTGGGTGATGTTCGGGTTGACAAACATCATCTCATTCCGAAGACGTTTGGTGGTAAGGTTAAAATCAAGATTCACAGAATTTGCCATCAAAAGGTTCATGCTACGTTTTCCGAGCGAGAACTGTCTCATTATTACCATACTCCTGAACGATTGCTAGAGCACGAGCAGATCCAGACGTTCATCAAATGGGTTCAGAAAAAGCCACTTGACTTTTACAGTAAGAATGACGAAACTGAAGATCGGAGACGAAAGCGTCGTCGGTAAACCCTTTTGACGCTTCAAGATAAAACGATGACAGAGAAACTCGAAAAAAGAATTGTCGTACTAGAGCGTCAGGTAAAAGTCCTTCAGCGAGCCTTACTCAACCTGCAGGGACAATTACTTGCTGTATCAAAACAAAATCGTCACCTTAAGGCACAAAATAGCATTACGACCGAGAATGTATCTCGGCTCGACCGGCGGACTCTTCGAGAGCGGGACTTACAATCATGAGCGTTGTCTTTTTACTTCTTAAGAAATTCTGGCCGTACATTCTCGCTGCGCTCGTGATCCTTGCCATTTACTGGCACTACACTGGATTGCTGTCAACAATCGAATCACAGAAGAAAACAATCGCCGAGCAAGCCCAGACGATCGAAAAACAACAGAACAGGATTACCGAACTCGAAGGTAAACTTGAGCAGTGTGCAAAGGCTAATCAGGCCTACCAAGACGAAATCGTTCGAATTAACGAAGAGACAAAGAAACTTTCGCAATTTAGCGAACAGCAACAACGCACAATCAAACAACTTCGTGGTGTTATTGTGAAGGAGCGGGCAGAGAAGCAGAAGCAACTCGAAGAGCTTTCAAAGACACCACTCGCCAAAGATTGTCAAGGTGCCATTGATGAATTGATTCGTGCACCACAAAACTTCACACCACTTAATCCACCAGGGGCGCAAGGACCATGAAAAAATTCGCTATCGTTTTGTGTGTTGGCCTTGTTGGCTGTGCACCACAATTCATCGTTGAACCGAAATTTGTTGATGTAGACCGACCTGTGTTATTCTGCCCACCCCTTGATGAAATTGTTGAGATGCCTCGCATCGACTTGCAAACACTCAAGCTTTCCGAGGCAGATCGTGATAAGCCCGGAAAAGTTGCACGTGCCTACAATATCGACATGAATGTTCTTACACAGCGGCTTGCAGAGTTGAATCGTATTGAAGCTGAGCGCGTTAAAGCTGCGGCAGAAATGCGTAAGAAACTCAAAGAATATCAAGAAGCTGTGCAAAAGGTTCATGATGCCAACAAGGAACGGATCACTCGAGAAGTCCTTGAAAAACAAAAGGCTTTGAACGAAGGTCAATAGAAGCATTGCTCATAAATACCTCTTATCCGGAGGTGTTTATGAGCATAGAGCTTTGGCAGGGCTTTCTAAAGGGTCAACCCCATCGTCTTCTCGTTGAAGATCGCGACGAAACTACCACAATCATTCTTGAGCCTGTTCGAGAAGGTTTTCTAACTGACTTGCTCAAGGACACAGTGTCGTTTGCGAAAAATCATCCATTCCTGACAGGAATGCTAGCTCAACACGCCTACGATTCTGTTAAGAAATACATCCAAGCAAAAAGCTCTGCGTTGAATCTGTACGCAAAAGATGTCAGCGAGCGGCCAAAGTATCAGGAGATGATCAAAGATCTTGAGAAGAATGGATGGAAAGTTGTCAAGTCTCGCTACGTCCCTGGCTCAACGCAGTATCACTGGGAGCTTCATCGAAAATGAAACTGCGTGATATTGCTGAACATCATCCTGAATATATTCCGGAGGGCACGGACTTCAAAGCCTTGAAGAAGAACAAGATCAAGCTAACAGATGATGAGCGCGATCAAGCAATGAAGGCTGGTGCTGTCTGGCATCCGTCAAACCATCCGAAATCTGTTTGTGCTATATGGAAGAGCAAGACAGCAGGTGGAAAAACCGTGTTTGGTTGCAACACACATCGAGTGTACCAAACAGCTCCAACGCTCAAAGGAGCGATCAAAAAGTTTCACGACGTTGTGAAGGACTCAGCATGACAAAATACTATCCAGCCAAACCAAACCAGTTTGCACAAGGCGCTGCCGAAGTCAAGATTCCTCTACAGATGGATCCCCGCTATAGAGACATTGGAGCGCGAACGAAAATCGCGAGGAAGCGGACCACAGTGAAAAGTACAAACACAACGGGATCCCGAAAATACTACGGTTTTCGGGCATTTATGACGAAAGAACAGAAGGAAATTCCTATTCTGCAGCCTATTGCTGGCTTGAAAAATCTACTCGAACACGACGATATCTCGGAGCTTCCACAAGACATTCTTGATGATATCAAAAGTCTGATGCGTCGAGGTGTCAATCCATCGAAGAAGGATGTTAAGTCTTACTACGCAAGTCAAGGACGTGAGTTGTCTGGTGAAGAGGACGAGGAAGAGTTGAAAATGACTATGCCTCGTTGGAAGAATGCTCTTGAGTTGATTGATACGGCTTACCACGTTGCCGGTCTTAAGAAGCCTGATGTTGCTACAAAGGGATGGAAACAATATCTCGACTTGCTCCCTCATGCAGTTGAATTATTGGCGGACAAGTATGGTCTTCATGGACCAAACTCGAAGTGGCGAATTACAACCCCTATCAATCTTGAGGAACAGGCTGTTTATGAAGCCGAGCAGTTCCTCTTGCTAGAGCGAATGGACCGCAGTGAGTTGATGCAATATCTCCTCCCGAAGGAGAAAAAGAGTGATGACAGCAAGCACCAACCTCAGTCTCTTACAAACCTTCAGCCACCTGTGGACTATCAGCCATCGCACGTCGGCAAACGTCGTTTCTTCGTTTCGATTGCTGGTTCAGGACAAACGGAAGTTGACGCAAAGTCTCTTGATGAAGTTATTGACCAACTCACAAATAAAATGCGTCGCCATGGAGTGAAAGTCAAAATCGATCAGCGAGATGATGACGGAGCTGTCCTTTCCTTCTGGTATCAAGACATCAAACGAGAGCGAATTGTTGTTCGACAAATAGGTAGCCAAAGTGAAACTTAAAGACTTAGCTGCCGCTCGCTTCGCACAACTGGTGCAAAGGTTTGAACAGGAACTCAAACTTTTGAATAAACGGCTGATTTATTTTGGTGACAAAACTCTTTCGTTTTCCCCTTCCCAAAATACATCGGAAGATCAACAAGACCGATTTGAAGAGGAGCTTATGGCGCAAGAAGCAGTTCCCGCGAATCGTGAGTATCTTGCGTCCGTCAAGGCGAATCCAACCTTCGACGACAGGGATTTTTGGAACCCCGACGCTCGTGGCGGGGCTGAACGGATAGGTGGTGCTTTTGATTTTGATGAAGCTTGCTACGTTTCGGCTGACCAGTACGAAGCATACAAAGATACTGTTTTGCAGTATAAGGCCACCGTCCAACAACGTCGAAAACTTTTACATTCATTAGCCTCTGCCAAACATGCCATTGAATTGGCTCACGAACACTTTGGAGACGATTGATGAAACTCAACGATATCATCGCGACTCGTCTCGCACCACACATACGTGATGTTGAAGAAAAAATTAAGCTCATCAACCGTCGATTTTTGTTTCTCGGCAATGAATTACTTGACGAGGCCCGCATAGCAGCGAAGGATTATCAATCCCGGACTGAAAGAGCGAGAATCGTTCAAGGCTTCGAGGGTGTATCTGCCCCAGCCAAATATTACTTAGACAGTGTTAAGGAAGATCCGTTTTGGGACGATAAAGATTATCCTGATGACAGGGAGAGTGAGCATCGACCATTTGCTGACAAAGATGATGAATACGGTGGCTATGTTGTTGCTGGCAACGAGCGAATTCAATGGGAAGACCGACTTACAACATATGCGGCGCTTGCCGCCGAACGCCGTGGACTTTTAGCACAGCGAGAGCGTTTGCTTCATACGTTGGACGTTGCAGAAAAACATTTAAGTGAAGCTCGAAGTTTGCACCGAAAGGTAGGACATTTGTGGAAATAATCTGCCAAACAAACGCTAGTAAATATCCCATAACAATAAAGTGAACAACACCACATGCTACGAGTGTACAATGGCTACGACCCGCGAGAAGCAATAGGAACATGGGTGTGGCAACATTCCGTTTTAAAGCGCACCACCACACCGATTGAATTTGTTAATCTCGATAAGCGCACATTAGGATCTGTGTATCCTAATTTATTCGCGCAGAACGGTACAAATCAATTTGCATTCTCTCGGTTTGCCTGTGCAGATCTTTCTGGTAATTCGGGTGGCCCTGTAATCTTTGCTGATGGCGCCGACATGATCTGTTTGACGGATCTGTCGACGATATTGAACGAGGTTGAGTTTGGAAAGGCAGTGTTTCTAGTAAAACGACCAGATTACGTAGCAACTCCAATCAAGTATCTTGGCTCCGAGATGGAAGCAACAAATACAAATTATCCCAGGAAGCAATGGTCTTCTTTCATGGTCATTCAGCCGAGTCATATGAGTTGGAAGAGAATAAAGTGGAATACAGTCGAGCCAAAGTATTGGCAAGAGCTTGGTTGGTTGAAGGATAACGAGATTGGAGAGCTCGACTCTTCCTGGAATCGAGTAGTTGATGAAGGCGATCCTGTTGAGGACGCAAAGATTGTCCACTATACACTCGGTATTCCAGCTCTCTGTGCATATAGAAATACTCCAGGTAATGACCTGTGGTTTGCTGAAGCACGGGAGGCCCTTCATGTGTGCGACAAACACTGGGTAGAACAAATCCGAACATTTGTGGAAATAAGTTGACAAACCCGTCGAGAACCACTACACTCAATTCCACAACAAGGAATCAATAATGTGGGATGTTATCAAGTGGTTCGGGGCAATCTGTTTTCTCATTGCAACAGTAATTTTGCTTAGCCCGAAGATCGCTGCCACTTCGTCAATTCCGTGGATTGTTTTTCTTTTGGGGAATATTGCTTGGGTTGCTGATATGATCCGAACGAACAACACACCTTGGGTTGTTGTTGGTGTGATTTTTGTAGCGTTGGATGTAGCCTTTATATGGGCGAGAATGGTAGCTTTCAATATCGAACACTATATACAACCGCTTCTTGAGGTTATGGAGAAGATGATATGAAAACTTTTACATCAGAAGATGCACCTCAGTTCTGTATTATTGCCCCAACAGTGTATCTTGAAAAGTATGCTGGGTTGTCGTCAAAACATCTAGTCCTTGCTCACCTAGTTGATACCAGCCCAGATTATCAAGCTTATTATGTGAGTCGTTCGGCAGTCGGCGATGGCCTTATTATGGACAATGGTGCATTTGAGCTAGGTGAAAGCTACAAGCCAGAAAAATTACTTGAGCTCGGACGAGCGTGCGCGGCTGATGTGATTGTTCTTCCAGATTATCCGGGACAGCCATCAAGTAAAACAATTGAAGCGGCCGAAAAGTACGCTCCAATTTTCAAGGATGCTGGTTTCAAAACTATGTTCGTTCCGCAATCAAAAGTCGGTGCCTTTGATGATTTCATTTCTGGTTATATGTGGGCCGCTGACAACGAACTTGTTGATTTAATCGGAATGTCTATTCTCAACATTCCAAATGCAATGCCACATATTCCTCCCTCATACGCTCGAGTCGTAATGACGGAAATTCTCATCGATCGTGGTGTGTTTGCTGACAAATATCATCACTATCTTGGTCTCAATGCTGGACCGGCATTAGAGATTCCTTCACTGATCAAAATGGGTGCTTTGAATTCATGTGATAGTTCTGGACCAGTTTGGGCTGGAATTCTCGGGCATGAATACAGTGAAAACACAGACAGTTATTTGTCTGTGAAAAAGGTCAAGGCTCATGTCGAGTTCGATTACTCGTGGGTGAAAGATGATGACACTCACAAGCGCATCCGCCATAACTTAAACCTAACGTTGGAGTTGTTCAAATGAATTCAGTAGCGCTGTTCGTAGAAAAATACAATAAGGCAACAGCAAGTGTGAAGTCCTGCTTCGCAGAAGCGTATGCATTTTATACTTCCGGTGGTGATGCCACTCAGGAAAATCCAGGTGAAGAATGGCGTGAAGGTGCCAATCTTCGTTATGGCAACAATAGCGTAGTAGGTAATCTGTCAGAGATTATTGCTTTGCAATATATCGCCAACTTTTACAAAGACTGGCAGTTCATTACCGAGTCGGACTTGCAACAACAGGGTGTCGATATTCGTGTCAAAAAGGAAAACTGGAAGGACTACATCAACATTTCGGTTAAAACAGCCGCAATCAAGGACCGTAAGGTGTCTGTAAAGTCGGAAGTTGCTGTTGACCTATGTTCTCAAGGTACAATTACACGTGTGATTCTGGTTGATCCCTTCCGTCATGCTCTCGTGATGGTTGACCGTGAGTTGCTTAGCAAAGCGATTATTTCAGAAAGCACAAAGGAGGGAGAACGGGTTGCTGTATCGTTCGATTCTCTCAAGTTATTTGTTAAGGGCACGAAGAGTATCCTTGCGAGGTTCTAATGACACGTATCATCGAAGACGTCAAACTCGACTTTCAAGACGTCTTGTTAGTCCCAAAGCGTTCAACGCTGGCTTCCCGTGCGGAAGTCCAGCTTGAACGTGAGTATACATTTAAACATGGTACGGTGCGGTATGTAGGTGTTCCGATTGTTGTCGCTAATATGGACACGGTTGGAACAATGCCCATGGCTCGTGCTTTGTACGATTATAAAATGTCGGTAGCACTTCATAAGTTTTACACAGCCGATCAACTTGTAGGATTCTTTCACGAACCGAAAAGTGCCTTCTCGTTTTATACAATGGGAATTACTGATAACGACTATGTAAAATTTGCGGAGGTTTGGAATCGGCTGGACAAGGATACGAGACCTAGCTACATTTGTATTGATGTTGCTAATGGTTATTCACGAAAGCTTGTTCAATTCGTTCAATCAATTCGTGAGCACTATCCATCGGTCTGTATTATGGCTGGGAATGTTGTTACGCCTGACATGGTGTATGACTTAATTGAACGTGGTGCTGATATTGTTAAGATTGGAATTGGCCCTGGCTGTCTTACAGCCGATGCTCGTGTTTTAATGTCCGATGGTACCTATAAAAATATTATTGATATTCAGGCTGGCGATCGAGTTATTACAATGACAGGTGAACCAGCAACTGTCAAAAGACAATTTTGTACAGGTGTTCGTAAGGCTATGAGCATTCGAAATGGTCATTTTCATAAACCACTCACATTGACACCAGACCATCGATGTTTTGTTGGTGATCTTCATACAGTGTCAAAGCAAACTCTTGAAGGATGTGGCTATCGAAAAATACTTTCTCGACCAACAAAGGAAGGCGCTTCCAAACTCACTTGGATGCAAGCACAAGACACAATTGATAGTGTGGGCCTTGCTCCTATCGACCTCAAGTTTGAACTTCCAGAACAATTTATAATTGACATATCAAAGTACTTCTTACAAATTCCATCCCCTGAGTATCATCAGGAAGTTGAGAGCACATATGAAACGGGGTATTTGTTTGGAACGTTTTTGGGTGACGGTAATTCTCACCTCGACGACAACTTTTCCGGTCGTGTGGAATGGTATTTCCACAACGATGAGACAGAAACCATCAACAAACTTGTTGAAACTATTGTAAATGTTGTTGGAAAAACACCAACAATAACCAAGTATGAGACACGACAATATACGACAATCACCCTATACAGCAAACAGTGGGCCTCTCTTCTGTCTACATTTGGAAAGAAGACAGAAAAGCATCTACCAAAGAAGTGGTACACAACAAACAAACAATACTTACAAGGTTTGTACGACGGATTGATTGATAGCGACGGTTATGTTAATGGCCCACAGAAGAATTTTTGCAACACCTCTCCGTTCTTGATTGAACTGTTTTGTTTTTTGTGTTTACAACTTTACCGATGCTACCCAAATATTTTGAATTCTGGCAAACAAAGTAGTTATCTTGTTGAGGCAAAAAATGATGCTTATAGAGCATTTATTGCTGAAACAGTCAGTAAGCGTGTTTTGGGCTCGTATCAAGTAATAAAATTTCTTGATCATACTTCTCACGAAATAGAGGTTCCTGTGTATGATCTCGAAGTTGATCACCCCTCTCACAGTTTTATCGCCAATAACACAATTGTACACAATTCTGTGTGCACAACAAGAAGAATAACTGGTGTTGGATATCCACAACTATCCGCAATTATGGAATGTGCCGATGCTGCACACGGAGCCGGTGGTCAGATTTGTGGTGATGGTGGTATTACTTGTCCTGGTGATATTGTTAAAGCATTCGCGGGTGGGGCGGACTTCGTGATGTCTGGTGGTTTGTTTGCAGGCCACACCGAATGTGACGGGCAGCTTGTGTATGATCCACTCGCAACCGATCCAAATCAGCCTGTTGCAATGCGCTTCTATGGTATGTCGAGTGAGGAGGCAATGGAAAAACATTATGGCGGCAAGGCTGATTACCGAGCAGGTGAAGGCAAAGTTGTGGAGGTGCCATACAAAGGTTTAGTGGAACACACAGTCGAAGAAATTCTTGGTGGCCTCCGAAGCGCTTGCACTTACACAGGCGCTCGTCATCTGAAACACTTACCAAAGGTCGCGACGTTTGTTCGAGTGAACCGCATTTTAAACAGTAGTTTAAGCAAATACGACATTTAAGCATGATCTGGAGACTGTAACAAATGACATACAAATATAGAATACTTGAAGAAGGTCCTGGTAGATTTGTTGCTCAGATAAAGTACTTTTGGTTCTGGTGCGATCTAACAGAAACGCAATGCTTCCGTGATGGATGTGAAGATTATACGTGTTCTTTTGGAACGCAGCGGGCAGCAGAGGAAGCGGCAATTAAACACATTAATGATTTTTGTGCTGCCCGCGTTCATAAAAAATATCTCAAACAGAACTTCCCGAGGGTGAGAAGTTCTGGTGAAGTTAATTGTCCTTAATAGCTCCAACCTTACTGTAACGGACACGACCATGTTGATTTTTTACCAGCCCGGACGGTGGTTTGAGTCGCACGACAATACCCATGTTTGGGTTCGAATCGAACAGACAGATTTTGTCTATTACTTCCCGCGTATGATCGACCGATCGGTTGAGCTCCTTGCGTTGAACGAGTCTAATATTCGTACGAATATCTACGCGATGCAAACCGGATTCTCGGCTCCGACCGGAAGCTATTGGATTGAAGAAACAGGTGGGGCTCTGCGACATGGATAACACGTACGGACATTATCAACTCGGGCAGCCATCTCTATACGGGCATGAGCGCCCTGGTTTTCTGACTTATACGTATTGGGGCGGTTGGGTCATCAACTTGGATCAAAAGTTGTGGCCAATACGGAACGGTGTTTTGTTTCCAGCGTTTTGTTATCCTCACACCCGATTAGGATTGTCCTTGACAAGAGCTGGCCTTCCTCAATACCAAGTATCGACGAATGAGTCTCTGCATGATTTTTTATTCAAGCTTGTTGAAGAACATGCTATTCCCTTTACGTTTCGTCATCTTCACCAAGACACAAGTGGCAATGTATCTCTAGAAGAGCTTCCTCTAGCCGAAGAAACTCTTCCTTTTGCTCTTAATTCTGGTGCAAGCGACATAGGTCGGGTAACCCGACGAGGAGCCGGAAACGTATTGATTTGCTCCGAAGAAAATGTAAAGCATTTTCGGGGAGTACAGCATCTTTACACCTTCATACCGTACAGAACAGATAAGGTATTTTGTGGATACGCTGGACCTCTTATGGAAGATCGAGCTATTGGTGTCGTAGAAGGAAACGGTGTGTATAATATCTACACACATCCTAATTGGCGACATTATTGGCGCCAAATATTACTAAAATAAGGAAAAACAACAAATGTTTATCAATCCAAAAGTCGCTATCGAAAAGGGCTGGATTCGGGGAATCAAAGATCCAGCAAAACAAGTACAACCGAATGCTATTGATTTCACGCTTGACAAGGTTATGGCCTTTCTTGGTGGTGAAGTTGCTCGTTTGAGTGAGAGCGTGAAACAAATGCGTGCCTTAGAGATGTACGAACCAACTCGAATATTGACTATGGGAGATGAGACACCGTTTTGGGTGCTACAAGCTCAAAAAGTATATGATGGAATGAGCGACATCTACGTTGAAGTTCCCGAAGGGGCTGCTGCCATACTTTATACACGATCGACATTTGCACGTAATGGTGTGTTCATCACCAGTGGACTTTACGATAGTGGATACAAGGGGAATATTGGATTCACAATCTATACGGTTGGTGGTTCAATTGATATTGGCGTTGGAACACGAATTGGCCAGGTTGCATTTGTTTCGGCCGACACAGCATTAATGTACGAAGGTGGTTGGAATCACCAACAAGGAACTCATTGGGCTGAACAGAACACAGCAATCGGTATCCAAGTTGGGACTCCCAACTATTCAGAAGTTGCAAAACAGATGGAAGAGACAGGAAAGTGGAATTCTAATCAGGTAGGACCTGTTGCTGGGACAAAGGACTTTATCTAAATGCACACTTCTAACTTCAACAAATCGTGGCTTCGCCCACTCTATAATGACATTCATACGGCTTGTTATCAATTCACTTCATTGGTTGGTGAAATGCAGTGGAACTTTGATCGAATTCTTGGTGTTTCTCGAGGCGGTTTGCTCCCAGCGATGATCGTCTCACACATGCTAAAGTTGCCAATGACACCGATTTCGTATTCATCAAAACACGGAAGAGGCGACAACAGAAATCATGCTAACGAACTTCCAATTGTTGATGGGAGCACATTGCTATTGATTGACGACATCTGTGATAGCGGTGAGACTCTTCGAGAGGTCCGTCAACATTATCTACGAGAAGGGCACGCCGTGTACACATTTGCGTTGTATTACAAACATTTTACGCCACCAACATTTACGCCGGATTTCAAGTGGAGAACTATTCCTCCGGATGCTGGTTGGGTGATCTTTCCGTATGAAGTTGAGGGACCGTGGAATACAATCAATGATGAAGACTTGAATGCGCCCAACGCAATGAATAACAAAGCGAACGTGTAATGTATACGATCTGGAACGTGTTGAAGGATCTAATTACCGGCAAGATTGTTTTTGCTGATGCGACTGTTGTTGACGAGCGTCGAAACGTTTGTCGCTCGTGTGATGTTCGCGATAAGGAACGTAATGTTTGTACAGCCTGTGGTTGTTGGCTTCCCACGAAAACGATTCTTGCCAAATCTGAATGCCCTTTGGAAAAATGGAATAGTTGACCCCCTTTCGATTGTTCTGTAGGATGTCCCTATCAATTCACAAAGGAGTTCGACATGCTTGTTCCCGAAGAGCTTGCCAAAGAAATTCTCGAAGATCTCGGCCCTCGTCATCTTGAGCAGTTCGCCCAAGAATTGAAGAATTCTCTCGATGCAATTCGCGGCCTGGAGGACGAAGTAGTCCACCTAGCAGCCACCCGAAACGATTTCCTGTACGCTCCCATCAATAACACTTCGGTGGCAATCCACTAAAGGGGAATTCAATGAACATTTCGTCGATTATTGGGGCAGCTTTTGTCGCATTCCTCAATGGGCTGTTCTGGAGTTGGTATTTGGGTGATGCAATTCTTGCACCACTTAATTTTGTTTTCTTTGCAATTGTCCTTGGTGGAGTCGCCGGATACATTGGGGCAGTACTCTGTGAGGTGTTGAGTTGCTTATTTGCAATAAGCTGGTTTGCAATTTTCTATACTCACGACGAAGACCACGACGTCTTTGACAAACAAGAAGATGACAAGAAAGATGGTCAGGTTGACCAAAATTCGTGAAATATGTAGCCTTATTTGTATCTGACTCTATTTTTAGGGTTAAATTAAAGGAGTTTTGTTATGTCAAACAAACATGCAACATTGTCGTGGGCCGAACGCATGGCTCTGATGGACACGTATAGTCCTAGCGACGAGCAAGTCTGCAACCTGTTCGGGTTGAAGACAGAAGAACTGGATATGGCTCGTAATCTGCGTACACAAGGTGTTCCGCTCATGCAACCGTCTGCAACGTTCGACGTAATTCGCTACGGCAATCCCTTCCAAGCAAGCTCTCTAGTGGAGAGCGTCACGAAAAAGGGCAAGTCCAAAGCGACTATTCACACCAAGCCTGCCACTCTCATGGCAACCAACGAAGCTCTGCTTCCTGCAGAGACAAAAACGAAGAAAGCGAAGATCGCACTGAAGCGTGGTCGGAAGGGCGACAAGATTCAGCAAGCTCTGCTCGCTGTTCCGGAAACGCCAATTTCTGTTGACGACTTCCGCAAACAGCATGGTATCTCACTTGCTGTTCTACGTCAGTCGAAGCGATTTGTCTCCAAGATGGAGATGTCTGTGCAGAAGCAGATCGGCACCGTGAAGGTTCGTCAAGATAAAGACACGAAGGTGTTGATGATTTGGCGTGAACTTACGAAGTAAGGGAATCACATGAATTTCCCCGACTGGGGTACGCTCTCGGCTGCCATCTCTCGGCCGAGAGACCCCGCACAACCGAAAAAGGAAAGTACTATGAGTTCTAGACCTGTTTGGGGCATTAGCTTCATTGTCGTCACGACCCTGCTTGTTGGTGCCACTGTGGTCATTCTGCCTGGGACTTGACATGAGTGTCCAAGGCAAAGGCAACACGACTAAGAAGTAATATAATGAACAAACTTTTCCTAGCGGTAGTCTTGATCATCAGCGCAGGGAGCGGGTGCGCTGTTCACACCCGGCACGGATCTGTGTACGCAGAACCCGTTGTAGTAGTTCCTGCACCTGTTATTGTGGCTCCACCGCCTGTAATTTATCGACCATATTACGGTTATGGTTATCCGTATCGTGGTCCACACCCGTACGGTCATCGCCACTACCGGTGAAGATATGACAGAGAACCAGAAACACCTGTTAGTGATTTATCGCGGCAACTGGGCTGATGAGATGGACATTGATGGCTTTTTCACGACGACCCAAGAGTGGTGGGATGCGTTTGTTGAACGAGTGAACAAACACTTTGAAAACGATGATATGTTTTCTTACTACGTCGGCACCAATGAAGAGATTGATTACCCCTCGGCTCAAGACCTGTTGCATGATTTCAAAATTCAAGAAATCACAGCCGAGGAAGACGCTACACTTAAAAAACTCTTTCGGGGTGGCACTCTTGGTTTTACTGGACCCGACGTCGAATAATTGTTGACAGAGCCCAAATCGGTCATAAATCATTGTTAATATACTTTGGAATACGGTTTGCCGAACCCTTGATATAATCGATCGATAACAGCCTTATTGAAATTATCACCTAATGATGAATACAGTTGAACAAATTCTTGTTTGTTGTTTTGGAGAAACAGAATAGTTAGTTGAACGTACTCACTCCACTGTCGATCGTTTTTGTCGAACGAATGTTCCATACGAGATATTGCTGAGCGATAATCGTTGGCGAACGCGTACAATTGACCAGCATGCCATGAAATCGTTGTGTCACCAGGAGTATTTGTCGCGATATACTGATCGATCAGTTGTGCAACTCTGATGTAGTCGTGAGCAGTTGGATTGTTCCGAAGTAAGCTACGCCAACCTTTTGGTGTTTGATCAAAAGTGTGGAGATCTTGCTGCAGAAAATTCGAAAGTATTTCAACGAGTAACATTCATGTCTCTTATCACGTCGCCCACATACGAGATTCCTGGGACTTAGGCGAGTATTTATCCATATTACGAGATTCCTGGGACTTAGGCGAGTATTTATCCATATTACGGTTATGGTTGTTGACAGAGCCTAAATATCCTCTGTATTATTGCTGATGATTAAGGAAGCAAGCCACGCGCTGAATAACCCCACTGATCATACTAAAACAAGGAAATAAATGTGGGTTCAAAAGGTGAAAGATATTGCAATCTATACCGTCTCACAAATACTAAAACAGGTGAAATATTTGAAGGACGGAAGTGGTTGAACGTGCTAAAAAAGGCTGGACTCAAAACAGCGTATAATGCGTCCACTATGCAAAAGACAAAGAAATGGAAGGTAGAAATAATCGAAGAATCTTTGCCGTGGGACGAAGCGGCCTACAGAAAAGAGCTCTACGTTCAAACAAAAGCTCGTTGTCCTGAATATGAAAAGAAAAAAGAAAAACGAGACCCATTGTATGAAAAACGTAAACGATTAAAAACTAAAAAATGGAAGAATCCCGACGGAACGCTTTTTACAGCCGAACAGCATGAAACAATGCTAAAACAGGTATGTGCTGTTTGTCGTTCAAAAGAAAACATAGTTGTTGACCACAATCATTCCACAAACATTGTAAGAGGGTCTTTGTGTAGAACTTGTAATCTAGCACTTGGCTTTGTTCAAGATAATCCACAAATTTTGATGAACTTGATTAGTTATCTTGAAGAAAGGAACTACTGATGAACAGGTACGAATGGTCAGAGGTGTTCATGTCAATAGAGGGTGAGGCAAAATATACTGGACATCCTACAGCGTATATTCGCTTTGCTCGTTGCAACTTTCAGTGTCGTGGTTTTAACAATCCTGAAAATCTTGATACAACATCAGTAAGTGTACTAGGCTTTGATCCAAAGGATTATAATAACATCTATTCAATACCTCTTATTCATAAAGGATGCGATAGTATCTACAGTTGGGACAAAAACTTTGAACATATGTGGAAGAAAGGATCTTCAAGTATGTTGGGACAAGAGGTTCTAAAAGTGCTGCCGCATAATTCCTTTATTAATCCAAAAAGTGGTAAAAGAGTTATTCTTTCGCTCACAGGAGGTGAGCCAACACTTAGAATGAAGTTTATACCGGAACTATTACATGCGTCCGAACTTAATGAGTGCCGCCACGTTTTGATTGAAACAAATTGTGCTGTTCCCTTGAAAAATCAACATTTGAAGGAACTGGCTTTGTGGGCGCACGCTAAACAAGGGCATATTACTTGGTCTAACTCTCCTAAACTTTCCATCAGTGGCGAAAAGTGGAATGAGGCCATTCGACCAGAGATTGCTTTAGCACAAATTGAAGCACTTCAAATGCTTGTGGGAACGAAAGCAAAGGGCGGAGACCAATACTTTAAGTTTGTTTGCGATGCCTCTGATCAATCGTTTGAAGAGGTCGAACAAGCAATGTCGGAATATTATGCTTCTGGTGTTCCAAAAGAAACAGAAATTTACATTATGCCTGTTGCGTGCACAGAAGAACAACAACAAGAAGTAGCAGCAAGTGTTGCTGTAAAATGTATCGATCGTGGGTTTATTTATTGTCATCGCATCCAAAATAGTGTGTTTGGTAATGGAGTTGGAACATGAGCGATGAGAGTCCAATCATTGATTCAAATAAACGCTATCCGGGTGACGTTGTTGAGTACATCGCATTTGATGCTACGATCAAGACAGCCATGGTAATACACTGGGTTGAGACCACAATCGTGGCTGTTGATACAACTTCTAATGAGCAAGTGGCATTCGATCAATGCGATCACATTCAGTGGAGATGATACAATCACGCTCGTTCGTGCGTAGCAACCAACTTTGCTCCGGCTGCATCTGCAACACGGAAGTATGGTGAAGTGAAGAAGTCGCCTTCCCTATACACGGGAAAAACAACGTACTTTGAATCCTGTTGAAGTGGTTCTGTGTGCTGCGTTGCATTCGCAACTTTCGATACGTGATGTAGGTTGCGGGTTGCCACAATACCATAAATATGTACGCCAGGAATACGAGCGATAGCTCTCCACAAGCGTTGTCCGTCTGGTGTAAGTCCGCTGCCTGTTGTGATTGAAAGTTTCAACACAGTCATTGCGAGCCCATATAGAGCCAGACCGAGTTTCTCACCGCGATGCTGTTGTAGTACGCCAATTGCTTCCGTGTTGTAGATGCGACCTGCGAGTCGTTCAAGGACGAGTCCTCCAATGATGTTATGTGTCATTACATTGGCAAGACCAAGCACGAGAAGATCGCCCGCCTCGTGTTGAAACCAACGGTATTGTGAATCTTCTTGAGAGCCTGGAAGTTCCTTTAACTGTCCACTGCGTTCAAGACGTTGATACAGGGCACTAAGCGCCTCTCGTTTCTTATCATCAGCAACACCTGGATGAACAAGACCGACTCGACCCATAGCATTCCACAATGAGGATTCATTTCCATGATACGCCCCTGGTTCGAGAAAAGTAACTTCGGTGATTGGTTGCAATTTTTGCTGAATGCCGGCGATCACTTTCTGATTGAGAGCAATATCAGCGCGAAGATGCTGCAGCGCCCGCTCGGCACGAAAACGATCTTTTGTAGCCTGAATCAGAGTGTTGTACTTTGAGAATCCTGTCCAGTACGTATTCAACATGGTTTTCAATGTTGTGGGGAGTCGTTTGCTCTTTGTGTTCATCGGACCAAGTTGATAACCCCGAGAAACGGGTGCTCCGGATGCAACATGCTGACGATATTCTTCACCGTATAATTCGCGTACCAGTCTGTATTGCTGGTTATAGTGGTCGAACTTATCGGCAAGAGTTGCTTCATCAGATAGAAGCTCTGCTTGTCGTTTTTCGGCCGTCGACAACGCAAGGGTTAGCGTTGTTTTTGAGGCTGTTTCATATTCTTGTAGGTCCACACAGGTTCTCCGTTTATGGTATTTATCACTGTTCTACGCGCGATTGCGTCGTTGCCCCTCCCTTATAAACGCATATATACTTCCATCAAAGGAGTTTTTGTAATGGATCAAGAAAAGAAGCTCATCTATCGGGCTGGGCTCATTCCGTATATTGTTGAGAATGGGACTGTCTTGATGATGTTTATGCGTCCCTCAGACCCCGATTTCGGTGGTGATAAATTTCAAATTGCGAAGGGTAAGGTTGAATCAGGTGAAACACACCTTGTTGCCGCATTGCGTGAAGCGGCTGAAGAGATTGGTTTGTTTCGTGGCAACGTTATTCTTACGGAAGAAGTTGGTACATTTATGGGTCGTACAACCGTTTATGTTGCAAAAGTCAAAGACAAGAATATGTTTGGTGAGCCATCTTTTGAAACGGCTAGTGTTCAATGGATGACTATAGAGCAGTTCTTGGCTCACGGACGAGACTTGCACAAGCCGGTTGTGCAAGCTGCTTATCGAAAAGTTTTGAAGATTGAAGAAAACCATAAATAACTCCATATTATTAGGAGTTTCCAATGGATCTTACCCTTGTCCGAAAACTTGCTGGATTGACCGAAGCACACCACGACGATGACGATGATAATGGCGAAATGTCAGCATCGGAAAAGGATCTTGTCGCTAAAGCGGATAAGGATCTGAAGAAGGCTGGTGTTGATGTTGATAAAGACGTCAAGAAGGCTGAAAAGAAAGAAGCCAAGAAACCTGCACCAAAGGCTGATGAGGATGAGAAAAAGGCAGACGACAAAGCCGACGACAAAAAATCAGTCGCTAAGCACGAGCCTAAAGATGAAACAAAAGAAGAAAAACCAGCGGAAGACAAGCCTGCTTCAAAGAAGATGCACCAAGCACTAGCTTGGCTCAATGCAAACAAAACAGCAACTCGTAAAGAGTTTATGACAAAGGCGGCAGACTGGGGCATGTCCTCGAAGTTTGCTAACGTTGCATTCTATAAACTCAAGAAGCGCCTCACGGAAGCGTGGGTCCTCCAGCACCCAGCAATCGATCGTTTCGTTCTTGCCGAAAACAAACAGTTCAATCGATTCCAGTGGGTCAGTCTCGAAGATCGCGACGGAATCGATCCAATTGTGGTTGGTACTCAGAAAGAAGCGGATAAAATCAGTGAGTTCCTATACGACCATAAGGGACAAACATCTATTGTCAAGAAGGTCGAAGATGAATGATTGGACCTGGCCCAAGCCCTATCTACGTCGAGTGATGCTGATGAACACGGACCCTTGGCCATTTCCTGTCGGAACACCTGAAGGTGAACCTGAAGAAACACCAAAGGAGAAACCTGTAGAGGTTTTCCAGCGGACACCCCTCGAAAAACAACCCGATCCAATGGACATTCTCAAAGAGATTGTTGATTTACACAGGAGACATTGGTAAGGTAAGGTGGTGAAGACCACTTACCTCATCATCGCTGTTCTACTCCTTATTGGTTGTGCACCACAACCCATAACTCCGCCCAAACAAAACATGCAAGTCATCTTTCATGATTGTGTCACAATCGTCGACATTCTTCGAGTCGTGTACTATGCAAAGAATGACGACAGAATCAACCTCCCCAAACAAAAAGCACTTGATTTACTGACAGCTGAGGGAGAACTCCATGAGAATGATAAAGTCGTGCGTGACCTTCTAACACAGCACATAACAGACATATTTGACAACCCTCGGCAAATCAATGACCATCTTACAGATGCGTTGACACAATGTGTTAACCTGCTAAATAAACCAGCGGTCTCAGGCTCATCCCGCTTAAAACCCTCTGCGCCATAACAAAAAGGAGAAATTATGGCGTCCCGCAAATCAATTATCGATGAAGATGCATCAAGGCAAGTAATCCCTTACAAGTTTATAAGCACCAAAGAGTTTGTCGATGCGTTCCCGTGTGCATATAGACAGTGGAAAGCTGACTCACACTGTAATGTCATTCACGGCTATTCCTTCACAATGAAGTTTTACTTTGGAACGAACCATCTCGATGTTCGCAACTGGGTCGCAGATTATGGTGGACTGAAAGAGCTAAAGGAGATCCTTCAGAGTCAGTTCGATCACACACTGCTCGTGGCAGAGGACGATCCTGAATTGGAAACCTACAAGGTTTTACAGCAGAAGAAAATGGCCAAACTGACTATACTGCCTCGTCTCGGTTGTGAGGGCTTGGCAGATCAACTGTACAAGTATGTCAACGGCGTATTCATTCCAGATTACTGGGGTCCCGGTGAAGCGGATCGTCTGTGGTGTTTCCGTGTTGAAGTGCGGGAAACACAGGCAAATATGGCGTATCGAGAAGGATACAGAGAGTGGCTTGAGGACCTATTCGCATTATGAGAACGACTTGAAGACTCTCTGTTCACAAGATTAGGATAAATAGTCCATAGACTATTGGAGTATTTATGGCTACTTTTAACCTTATTGCGGATGTTGCGTTTCTTGCTGAAATGGCAGGAGATTCGGAACGAGTTGATCTATTAAAGAAAGTTCAATACCACCTCGCAAAAGAGATGGGTATTCATGCGAGCTTTGCGGCTTTGATGAATTTTTTCCTAGGAACGCGAGCCCCAGCTAGTGATATGGAAACCCTTCGTAGTGGTCTTCGTTCACATGACTATGATTTGAATGGCGGATGGGCCGAAAATGCTTCTTGGTGGAAAGAAATTCTCTCAGCGAATGAATACGCTCTTCTCACAGGACTCCGCTCCGAACCCATATCTACTGACACAGCGTCGAAGAGAATTGCTCGTGCGCAGTGGGCTGGTGATGAAGATGAAGAACAAAACGACGTTCCAGCTCCCGAAGAAGATGCGCGCCAAGCAATGTATGATGATCCCGATTATCCTGCTGATGATTACAGAACATATTGGGACAAGCATCACGGGCGTTATCAAAGCCACGCTCTAAGTGACGAAGAAGCGGACGATCATGTTCGCGAAATCCGTCGGCAAGCTCGTGAAACTCGTGAGCCTTACCATGAAATTGCTGCTCGATATGTGGGCGATTTGATGAGTAATCAGCTTGCTGATCGTGCTCGAAGCAAGGATCAATGGAGTGATGTACATGATGATGCTCTTCAGACATTGATTGGTGTTCATCGTGGTGAAATCGGACAAGATGAAGAGAACGAAGAAGGTCCTGTTCGTCGCTTCATCCGCCGTAAAGCTGGTGATTATCTTGCCGGCCAAGCAGTCGATTGGACAGCTCCTGGCCGTGTTGAAAAGTTTCTACGTTCTCGTGGGTATGAAGCACGATCATTAAGTCGTCCTGAACAAGAACAAGCTCAAAAGAATTTCATGCAAAAATTCTACGGCCGCAACCCAATGGGAATTGAAGATGAAGAATTTTCGCCGTCGGACCGTGATTACGATAAGTGGCTACGCGTTCTGCGTGCAGAAGCCATCGACCGAAGCATCAATCTCAACAACAAAAGTCGATTTGAAGACCTTGCTCACCTGATGCTGGACGAAGATCCAGAGTCAAGAATGACCGAACGTCAGAAACAGCAAATTGTTTCAAGTTTGTGGGACAAATATAAAACAAGTCGCTTCTCACACCATCTGGGTCGTGAAGAGGAGGAAACCACGAAGAAGTGGTATGATCGCAAGCATTCAGAAGACACTCTGAGTGATGATGACATGGCTATGCATTCGGATGCAGCTTATCACGAGGGACACGGCGCATGCCGAGATCATTACCAAGGTGTTGTTCGTCATATGCCTCGTAATCCATATGCAAAGGCCTCAAAGCGACATCATCTATGGCATCGTGGCTTTACTGATGCTGAGCGTGGCCTTTGGAGTGGACCGCGCGTTCAACACAAGAAGACCAACAAGGGCTATGAGTTCGAGGAACAAGGTTGTCGAGCATGTTTGATGGGTGTCCCACACGACCATGAAGATGAAGAGCATGGTGAGGCGTATGATCGTGGGATCGCCGATCAAACTGCTGCACACGGCAAGCATGGACCAACCCGCAATCCATTCGCAAAAGGTACGCCTGAACACGACATTTGGATTCAGGGCGTCATTGCTCAGATGAAGAAAATGCATGGTAGCAATGTTGGTTATGAGCATGAAGAAGTAAGTTATGAGGAGGAAGAGATCCCTACGGAAGTTAGTGATGCGATGAAACGGAAAGCTGATCCACAATCAGCTCCTGATCAAGGCGATCAAGACAAACTTGTTGTTCCTGGCAAAGTAAACCCGTCGAAGCCAGTAAAGAACGTACAACGAACGTTTGTATTCGTCTGGAAGAACGGTAAGAAAGAAACAGGAACTGGTGAAGATATTGCAAAAGCCTTCATGAGTCTCGGACATCGTGATGCTGATATCGAGCACCTAGACTATTGGGAAGAAACAACAAATCAGGCTCAAGACCAGCAACCAATAGATACTAATCAGGATGCACAGCCACAAGACCAACAACAGGATCAAGGCATGCACCCGCTTGATATGGTGAAGTAATGGAGTTTACTAGTAAACATATGGGTGAGTTTTATGGAGGACATTCGAGAATCTGTTGATCGAATTCAGGGCTACCTAATACAAGGAGTTCAGCCCCTTCCATTCGTTTACTTCGAATTCTTGTCGCAGTTGTACACTCTATCAAAACGCCGTAAACTTTGTTTAACACCTTTAGCTTTGCTTGAATACTACAATCTAAAGGTCAATATCCAGATGCAAAACATCATCGCACGTAGGCAACAACGAAAACGAAGGGTTGCGTGATGGAACGATTCATGGAAGTTCAAGATGTCATCAGCAAGTTTGAGCGTCTCACTACCGACGGGCAAACGTATTACGAGCATGTTCGTAATGGTACAATCGAAGAGTACTACAATATTCTTCTTACAGAGTTGATTACCGACATGACAATCCTCCCTCTTGAACGAGGCTGGGCTGGAATGGAGGCAATCGACGATTCATCCGAAGTACATCGAGCATTCCGAACGATGATCGAAATGGTCGCAGTCCTGTTCGACAAAGAAGGGGAGAGCGTTGAGGAGGATTTAATCCGCCTGATGCATGACTACCCGACTGAAGATGTAAGGCTCGCGCAGCTTCTTCGTCATAAAAATCTTCTACACTAATGCTGACGGTGTCGAGCTTACCATGAAATTTATTACACCAGCAACCAAAGAAGGATATATCGCTTACGTTTTCGGAATTTCCGACGTAGAAAATCCTTACTTACCGATTGAAGGTGAATGGACAGATTGGAATGCTGGGTGGTACCAAGCAAAGCTACTCGGAGCAACAATGCATCCCGATGAAGTAGGCAATGATGACAATTCGTTCGAACCAACGAGAACAGAAGTTGCGAACAAAGAACTTAATTACATCCAAACCGCTGAGTATTTTATTCTAACGGAATACTTCGAATGGCTCGACCAAGTTGATCCTCGTGTCCGAGAAGTTGCCTTGATGATGGATAGCGACCCACCGATGGGTTGTATTGGCGTAAGGGAAGAATTTGCCGGCCAAATCGAAGGCCTGCTTCTTGCTCAATCAAAGGATGGGAGAGACTTTATCAAGCTGTATACGCAGTTGAAGGCAGGTTCAAAAGGCGAGAACATGGAAAAGCATAAAAAGGAAGGTGCTCGAATTTGGAACATGGTAGCAATGAGCATCAAGAATTACTTTGACAAGATTTCCGGCAGTTTCAGAGGTTGACCCTAAAGCCAAAATAGAAGATAGTCTCCACATGGCAACTACCGAACAATTAAATACTTTCGTTGAGCGCTACAACCGTTTGGTTGAGGCGCATGACGTTCGTCGTTCGGAACTTGGCGCGAGTAGTCCTGCCACAAAAATGCTCGCGAAAATGATTGAGATTGATGAGCATGTTATGCCGATTGCACAGAAAGCAATGCGAGGAAACATTATCTCGTTTGTTGGTCATGCTGATAGCATTACAGTTTGTTTCAAATGGCACGACGATAAGAACGGTGCTCACGACTTTGTTGTGTGTACGAAGGAAGACCTCGACCTCTTCCGTGAGCGTTTCCCTGAGGCATTTGTCGGTTGTTGACCCTCCTCTAAGTCTCAAGTAGAGTGTTGACCTTCTACAGGAGAGAGTAAATGACTATTACCGAACGTTGGGAACAAGGTATTCCGCACGATCCGCGATCCATTGCTCTGTACAAGGCTCTCGCACAAATTGATTTCGAGCAGTGTGATGATTACTTTTGCTGGAAGTCAGGTGGTGATGGCGATAATGGTGAAACCCTGATGTATCAGCTCGATGTTTATTTCGAAAGACTTGATGCAAGTTGACCCCTTCCAAGAAACCATTTATGGTGTGAAAACCTATGGAGGTTTTATGAACACGAAATGGATTGCACTCACACCTGAAATGTTGGTCTATCTCACCGACCTAATCAACGACGACGTTGATGCTCTCGATGTTGTTCTTGACGACAAAACACTCACACCAACGGAATATACAGAGAGCACGGTTGACTACGGCATCGCTCTCGACATTCTCGAAAGGATTCAAAATGCGTAAGCCTCGTTCATTCCGTGGCAGCCGAAGGGATGGCACTTCCACTTTCAAAACAAAAGAAAAAACGTCAACGAAAACAAGCACAACAGGTTGTTGCCCCTCAATACTTTTTGACGTATGATGCTCCTCATCAAAACTAGGAGAGTGTAATGAAAATTGTTGAGGCAAAAGTACTCGTTTCGCACCAGGCACACGATTTCAATAAGAAAATCGCTGATGCGATCAAAGACGGCTGGCAACCGTATGGTGAGGTTCGGTACAGCTCACACGGCGGCTATTTTCAAATGTACGTGAAATACGGAGAGTAATATGGCCTTCAAATCCCAGGTGGAACGCAACAAACAACTCCTTAAGCCGTTGTACAACGCTAGCAAGCCTGTTGACGGCAAGAAGTGGCTTCGTTGTATGACGAAGAGCCTTAAGGTCTATAAGAAAGTCAGATCCAGGCGCTACGCGTACTCTAACCGTTGCACTGTAGTGGAATTGACGATTCCTGTTGGCGCACTTGTCGTTAATAGCGGCGACTACAATCGCAAACTTCGGGCAAGCGAGGCACGTGTCGACAAGATCAACGACCAATCTACGAAAGTTGGATACTCACTTCGTGATTGTTCCTTCACTTATACGGTGGGAAAGATTGTGGAACCTCGCTACCGGTTTGTCAAAAGCCGGACAACTTGTGCAAGTGGGATCCACTTTTTTCTTCGCTACAACGACGCTCGAAACTACCCCTTGTAAATAAGGTACTCTGTAATGATGGCTATTGAAGAACAACCTGTTGGCAAACCTCTCACTGTCAAAGAGCGGATTGCCAAGCTGAAATATGCTCACAACCTCAATCTCGATCTGCGTGAGCTTGACAAGTACAACGATGCTGACCTGCGCGAGTTTCTGGCCAAACTCGTGGCATTCTGTGAGAGACGGCGATGAGTGTCTCAACCAGAGCCGCCTTGCTGATTCAGACGTATGTGGAGGACTGCAATCTTCTCCAGTTGGCCGAGCTGTACAAGCTCTGCTTTGGTGAAGATGACGTCTATCAAACGGCGGGAGTTTGTCTCTGGACAGTTTGCAAAGGGTGAGCGGGACGCAGCGAAGAGTTATGCTAACGATCTCATTACGGCTGTAAAGGCTGTTTCGTAGTGCACACTTCCACTTATAAAG
>Ga0187893_10001494_pt1 | contig 55869 bp, 42 predicted proteins | sample MA1701074metaG_FD_139574 | JGI IMG/M metagenome (GOLD analysis project Ga0187893, IMG submission 139574) | White microbial mat communities from a basaltic lava cave in the Kipuka Kanohina Cave System on the Island of Hawaii, USA - MA170107-4 metaG ...
AAGGCCCCGGTGGTGAGGGCCGCCGCATGAGCGTCAACCGAGAATAGCCACACCCAAATCAAATCTCGTCCGGATCCCCCAGCCGGTAGCTCGTACTCCTGCCGCCTGCCGGGTTCTTGACGAGGATCCCCCGCTCAACAAGTTCCTGGATGTCGCGAAGCGCGGTGTCTGTGGAGCACTTGGCGAGCTTGGCGTATTTTGACGTCGTGAGATGACCCTTCCAGTCGCCCAACATGCGATTGATGAGCTTGCGCTGACGATCGTTCACGGGGTTTGGATGGATCCGGCTCCAAAGATTGGCCTTGTGAAGCACCGAGGCAAGTGCTTGGTCGGCGTTCTCGATCACGCGGTCGAGGCAGCCGAGGAACCATGAAAGCCAGACCGTGATGTCGAGCGATCCTCGCTGGGCCGATTCAAGCTCTCGGTAGTACGCCTTCCGCTCTGCCTCGATGCCCGAGGACATGCTGTAGAAGCGATCCTTCGTAGCGTCGGCCTGCGATAGCGACATGTCGGCGATGGCCCGCGCGATCCGGCCGTTCCCGTCCTCGAAGGGATGGATCGTGACGAACCAGAAGTGGGCGACTCCGGCCTTGAGGACGGGATCGATGTCCGAAGACTTCCCGAACCACTTGAGGAACTTCTTCATCTCGGCATTGAGACGCTTTGCGTCGGGCGCCTCGAAATGGACTCGCTCCTTTCCGATAGGGCCTGACACGACCTGCATGGGGCCGCTCCTCCCGGTCCGCCAGGCGCCGACGGTGATCCGGTTCATGCCGCTTCGTCCCGTCGGGAAGAGCGCGGCGTGCCAGGCGAACAGGCGCTCGGCGGTGAGGGGTTTGTCGAAGTTGCGCGTCGCGTCGAGCATCATCTCGACGACGCCCTCGACGTCCCGGCCGGGACGGGGAAGCCCCGCAACGTCGAGACCCAGCCGCCGGGCGATCGACGAGCGGACCTCTTCGGCGCTCAGCACTTCCCCCTCGATGGCCGAGGACTTGACGACCTCGTCGGTGAGGGCGGTTAGGCTGGCCTCGGCCCGGAGGTCAAAGCCCAGGGCCTCCATCTTGCCCAAGTGCCTCCCCTGCTTGTGGCGGACGGCAGCCAGGGGGCCCGCCAGGGCCTTGGCGTCCCAGGTCAGGTCGGGCCACTTGGGCCGTTCATGGAGGTAGGCTATATTCACCGCATTTTATGCGGTAAATATAACCCCTATTCACCGCAGGGTCAAGGGCTATTCGCCGCACACTGTCCGGCGAATACGATCGCTCCTCCTCACCCTCGTCATCGCGGGCCTCGGACTTCGCGAGATCGACACGCTTCCTGCGACAAGAACCTCTCCCCCCTTGACGTTCGGGGAATACACCTTCACCCTGCCGGCCTTATCCACAAAGTAGGTGCCCTTCTGGATGTCGGTGGCGAAGGTGTTCAGGTTCGCGAGCACCGCCGGGTAGAGAGCGGTCCTCTCCGGCTCGTGTCGACGGTACCCGCCCCTCTCCATGGGCCGCCACCACGCAAGGGGCGTGCCGCGGCGCTTTCGACGAAATCGGGCGGGATTCGCCGCTCGACCGCCGGCCGCGTTTCGTTTCGTAACGCGCCGACCCGCGCCGCGGATGTGACCCCCCGTGACGTATCAGGCGGATGCCGGGCCCGGGTCGACGCGCGGCCGGAGCGGGCGTAGAGTAGGCGTCGCCGTTCGGAACCGATCGTTCGAGGTGCGTCCATGAGCCTGATCGTCTCGCTGCTCGCCCTCCAGTCGGGCGACCTCTCCGTCCTCAAGCCGGAGGAACAGCCCGGGAAGGCCCTCTACGCCCACCTCCAGGCCGAGGCGGGGAGGCACTTCGAGGCGCGCCGGAAGGCCGTGGCGGCGCTCAAGACGCCGGAGGACGTCCGCCGCCGCCAGGAGGAGCTCCGGGCGAGCTTCGTCGAGGCCCTGGGCGGCTTCCCCGAGAAGACCCCGCTCAACGCCCGGGTCGCCGGGACCTTCAAGCGCGACGGGTACCGGGTCGAGAACGTGGTCTACGAGAGCCGGCCCGACCACCACGTCACGGCGAACCTCTACATCCCTGACGGCGCGGGCCCCTTCCCGGGCGTCCTCGTCCCCTGCGGCCACAGCGAGAACGGGAAGGCCGCCGAGGCCTACCAGCGCGCCTCGATCCTGATGGCCAGGAACGGCCTGGCCGTCCTCTGCTACGACCCGATCGGCCAGGGCGAGCGGAAGCAGCTCCTGGGCCCCGACGGCAAGTCCGCGGTCCGCGGCAGCACGACCGAGCACACGATGGCCGGGACCGGAGCGCTCCTCGTCGGCTGGAGCGCCGCGACCTATCGGATCTGGGACGGGATCCGCTCCCTCGACTACCTGGCCTCGCGCCCGGAGGTGGACCCCGGGCGCCTGGGCTGCGCGGGGAACTCGGGCGGCGGGACCCTTACGGCCTACCTGATGGCCCTCGACGACCGGATCGTCGCGGCCGCGCCCTCGTGCTACATCACAACCCTCGAGCGCCTCTTCGCGACCATCGGGCCCCAGGACGCCGAGCAGAACATCCCCGGCCAGGTCGCCTTCGGGATGGAGCACACGGACTACGTCACGATGCGCGCCCCGCGGGCCACGCTCATCAACGTCGGCACCCAGGACTACTTCGACATCGGCGGCGCCTGGACCACGTTCCGCGAGGCCAAGCGGATCTACGGTCTCCTCGGCCGGGCCGAGCGCGTGGACCTCTTCGAGTACGACGACAAGCACGGCTGGTCGAAGCCGCGCCGCGAGTCGGCCATGCGCTGGATGCGCCGCTGGCTCCTCGGGATCGACGACGCGCCCGTCGAGGGCGACTTCGCGGTCGAGAAGGACGAGACCCTCCAGTGCACGAGGACCGGGCAGGTCCTGAGCGACCTCAAGGGCCGCTCCGTCTTCGACCTGACGGCGGAGCGGGAGCGGGAGCTCCGGGCGGGCCGCGGGAGCCGCCCGGCCGAGGAGCTCCGCCGGGAGATCGCCCGCCTGGCTGGGATCGGCCCCGCCCGGCCGGTAGAGGGCCTGACCGACCGGGGGGAGATCGAGCGCTCGGGCGTCCGGATCCGGAAGCAGCTCGGGCGCGCCCCGGACGGCTTCCCCGCGCCGGCGCTCTTCTTCGCGCCGGCGGGCGCCGCTCCCCGGGGCTTCGTCCTCGACGCCCCGGGCGAGGGGATGGCGAAGGATGCCGCCCCCGGCGGGCGGCTCGAGGCCTGGGCGAAGGCCGGCGCGACCGCCGTGGGGGTGGACCTCCGCGGGATCGGGGAGACCCGCTCGGACCGCGCCTCGGGCGGATACCGCGGGGACGAGCAGAACGCGTTCCTCGGCATCCATCTGGGCCGGCCGATTCCGGGGCAGCGGGCCGGGGAGCTCCTCGCCTGGGTCGCCACGATGGGGGGCGGGGCGGACCTCGAGCTCGTCGCAACCGGCGAGGCGGCGCCCGCGGCCCTCCACGCGGCGGCGCTCCATCCCTCGATCGCGCGGACGACGGTCGAGGGCGGGCTCGTCTCCTGGGCGTCCGTGGTCGCCCACCCGCAGGCCCGGGGCCACGTCCGCGCGGTCGTTCCCGGGGCCCTCCGAGTCTACGACCTCCCGGACCTGGCCGCCCTCGTGGCGCCGAGGCCGCTCACGATCCGCGGGGCGGTCGACTCGCTTGGGAGGCCGGTCCCCCAGGCCGCGCTCGAGGAGGCCTACGCCCGGGCGCGCGCCGCCTACCGCGCGGCGGGCGCCGAGGGGAACCTCACCCTGGAAGGGTCGAAGTAGGGAGGGACGGGCCCGCGATGCCGCGGACGATCTCGGCCTCGCGGCAGGTCCAGGGATCCACGCCCGTGTAGTCGCCCGTCAGGAGGAGGGCCGGTCCCGGGCTCCGGCGGCACCATGCCTTGAGCCCGCACGGCGCGCAGGTCTTGAAGTCCGCGACCCGGAGCCCCCGGATCCACCGGAAGACGGGGGAGTCGGCCCAGATCTCCGGGAAGCTCCGCTCCCGGATGCTCCCCGCCCGGAGCGGCGCCGCGATGCAGGGATAGACCTCCCCCGTGCACGAGACGGCCGCGTTCCCCCGGGCGCAGTTGCACTTCCACTCGTCGTCCGCGGGCTCGCCGGAGCGGACGCCGAGCAGGGACCTGAGCGGGCCCCGGTAGAGCCGCTCGAGGGTCTCGGCGTCCACGCGCTCGGAGAGGCTCCCGGAGGTTCCGTCGTAGCGGCCCGTGATCGTGGTGTCGATCGAGCACTCGAAGCCCTCGGTTTCGATCGCGGAGATCATCTCCTCCGTCTCGGCGGCGTTGGACCGGAGGACGACGACCTTGAGGGTGACGGGGACGTTGCGCTCGGCGAGCCGCCGGGCGCCGGCCCAGGTGCGCTCGAACGAGCCCCGCGACCGGGTGACCTCGTCATGCGTCGCGGCCCGCGCGCCGTAGAGGCTCAGGCTCACGCCCCAGAGGTTGGGGTAGGCGGCCAGCCGGTCGCAGGTCCGCTCCGTGAGCAGGGCCCCGTTCGAGAGGAGCGTGACGGCGAACTTCCGCGCCGCCGCCTCGTCGAGGACGTCCCAGAGGCCCGGATGCGCCAGGACCTCGCCGCCGGTGAGCGAGAGGAAGAGCGTGCCCGCGCGGCGGAGGTCCTCGAGGAGCGCCCGGATCTCGGCCGGGGAGAGCTCGTCGCCGCCCGCGGGACGGGGGAGGCCGCGGTCGAAGTTGTAGCAATGGACGCAGCGGAGGTTGCAGCGGAGCGTGAGCTCGAGGGTGACGTTGAGCGGGATGCAGGACGCGTAGGCGCGGGCCTGGAGATCCTCCAGGACTCCTCCGGCCGGCGGGCCTTCCCCGCTCATGAGAGCCGGAGGTTGGCGATGCAGGAGAAGGTCCGGCGGCTCGCCTTCCCGCAGGCGAGCGACTTCCGCTCGTAGAGCCGGTCGGTCCGGATCGTGGGGGGGCGGTAGGGGCGCTTCTTCTGGGGCTTGCGGCCGGCTTCTCCCACGGCCGGATTATACCCGCTCAGCGGCGTTTCCGCACGGCCTCCGCGGCGCGCGCCGCCGCCGCCCGCACCGCCGCGGCCGGATCCTCCGAGGCCAGGCGGTCCACGGCGACCAGGCACGCCGCCGTCCCGCGCCGCTCGAGGGCCAGGAGCGCGCTCTCCCTCGGGAACTCCGAGGGGTCCGCGAGACGGCCGATGAAGAACGCCTCCTCGGGAGGCGACCCGAAGCCCGCCAGGGTCGTGACGCAGAACGCGCGGACCCGGGGATCCGCGTCCTCCGCGGCCATCGCCTCGAGGGGGGCGCGGTACTCGTCCTCCCTCTGGCGGAAGGCGGCCTGGCAGTCGAGGACGCCCTGCCGGCTCCGGGACCGGATCGAGGTCTGCCATCGGCGGAGGAGGGGGTCCCCGGGGAGGGAAGCGGGCGGAGGCGGCGTCGGAGGGGCCGGCGCGGGCGGCGGGGGCGCCGCCCCGGGGGCCGTTGCGGGACGGGGGGGCGTGGGGGCCGGGCTCTCCGGGCGCCCCATGAGGGCTGCGGCGATCAGTCCGGCGATCGCGATCGCCGGCAGGAGCGCGAAGGCCAGCGTCCGGCGGCTCACGGCAGGCGGGCGCGGCGGCGGCAGGCCAGGAGGAGCGCCGCCAGGAGGGCCCCGAGCGCCGCGCCGGGGGCGTCCGCGGGCGGGATCGAGGTGATCGAGCAGCGGTCGCTCCCGGACGGCGCGGGCGTGGTCGCGGCCAGGGCGGTGTTGCCGAACGCCCCCATGTTGATCCGGCGCCCGTTGTAGTGCGGCTCCACCGACCAGTCGTCCGCGGGGTCGCCCGCGTCGAGGGACGCCTGTCCCGGCCGCTCCCGGAAGTCGCCGGCCGCCGGGTCGAGGAAGGCCACGGGAGAGGAGAGGTCGCCCGGGCCCGGGGCCGCGCCCCCGGAGTAGCCGTCGCTCACGTCGTTGAAGCTCGACGCGACGTTCCCCTCGAGCCCCACCCCGTTCTCCTGGACGATGCTGTTGCGCACCCGCGCCGAGCCCGCGCTCGACACGCCCGCCCCGCCGTTCCGGACGACGGTCGCGTTGACCACCTCGGCGTCCGCCCCGGCCTCGACCCGGACGCCCGCGCCCGAATGGTCGCGGATCACGACGTTCCGGAGGACGATCCCGGCGCCCGCCGCCCGCACGCCGACGCTCCCGCCGGAGAGCGAGAGGCCGCGGATCTCGTTGGCCCCCTGGGCCACGACGGCGTCGAACGCGCCGCCCGCCTCGAGGCGCGTCTCGAGGGCGCTGAGCCCCGCCAGGCTCACGCCCGGGGGAAGGACGAGCGGCTCGGTCAGCGGGAAGACGGCCGCCCCGAGCTCGATGGTCTGGCCCGGTCCGGCCGCCGCCAGGGCGGGCGGAAGGGTGTCGAACGGGACTCCTCCCACCTGGATCGGGAACGAGGGGAGCGCCGTCACGACCGCGGGGACCGAGAAGCGGTCGGTCGCGTCGCGGGCGCGGAGCCGGAACTCGTAGAGCGTGCCCGTGGAGAGGTCGCCGACCACGTGCTCGGCCACGGTCCCGAGGTCGATCGTCGTGGACGGCGGCGCCGAGGCGGGGCCGTATTCGAGGCGGTAGCCGACCACGTCCCCCGACGCGCTCGGGGTCCAGGCCAGCCTCATGCCCCGGACCCGGGGCTGGGCGACGAGGTTCGTGGGCGGGAGAGGCGGGATGTCCTGTCCGAAGGACGCCAGTCTCCAGGGGCCGGACGCCGAATCCGCGTCGCGAGGGCGGACGCCCCAGGTGTAGGTGAAGCCGTCCGGGAGCGGAGGGAGCGGCACCGAGGTCCCGGCCGTGGTCCATTCGAGGTCCCAGTCCATCAGGATCTCCCCGTCGTCGTCGAGGCGGACGAGGTACGTGGAGCCCGCCTCCGAGGGGCTCCAGGAGAGGGCCGGGGGCGTGTCGGCGACCTCCAGGACGCTGGGGGCGAGGTTCGCGGCGCCCGGAGGCGGCGCGTTGGTCCCCTGGAACGCGTGGAGCGTGCCGGTCCGCGTCGTGACGTAGAGTCGCGCGTTCGCCACGATCGGGCTGCCCAGGCACGGAGTATCGAGCGGGAAACGCGCCGCGGAGGCCCCGGTCGAAGGGTCCAGGAGGTCGATCGCCGGCGCGACGCTCGAGGCGAAGGCGACCCGGGCGCCGACCGCGACGGGCGACGGGACGGCGCCGAAGGGCGGGATCCCGTTCGCGTCGGGGACGATCCCCTCCCCGACGAGGGAGGTCCACTCGACCGCGAGGCCGGCCGCGTCGGCGGCGAAGGCGACGTCCCGGAGGACCCTCCGGTCGGGATAGAAATCGCCGTCGTCGTCCATGTGGTACTGGAAGCGGACCATGCCCAGGACCCGGTTCCCGAGGAGGGCGAGGGAGGAGGCGAAGCGGTTCTCGCCGAGGGCTCCCGCGGGCGGGGCCGGGTCGACCACCACGGCGAGGAGGTTGCCGCCCCAACCCGCGGGGTCCAGGGTGACGCGGTGAAGCCGGTTCTCGGCAAGCATGAGGACGTAGGCTCCCGAGACGAGCGGCGAGGCCATGGAAGGCGTGGCCCCGAGGTCGAAGGTCCAGTCGGTCGCGCCCGTGGCGGCGTCGAGCGCGAAGAGCGTCCCGGCGTTCGTGGCCCCGAGCAGGCGGCTCCCGGCCGCGGCCGGGGAGGAGTGGCTCAACTGGTCGAGGGGAGCCGACCAGGCCCGGGTCCGCGTGGCCAGGTCCACGGCCCAAGCGCCCGTCCCCGGGAATCCCGCGCCCTGGAAGAGACGTCCGCCCCGGACGAGCGGGGAGGCCTGTTCGGCGCCCCCGCCGTCGAGCGTCCACAGCGTCGCCCCGTCGGCCAGGCGGAGGACGTAGAGCGTCCCGTCGGCGCAGGGCACGAAGACCCGTCCGCGGTCGATCGCGGGGGTGGAAAGCACCGGCCCGGGGAGGGGGGCTCTCCAGGCGGCGGAGAGATCCTCTTCCCGGAGGGCGCGGACCGTCCCGTCCAGGCCGGCCAGGACGAGGAAGCCCTCGGAGGCCACGGGAGACGCGAGGGCGGCGGAGCCCGTCGCGACGGCGGCCAGGGGCGCGAGGGCGGAGAGCGACTCGGCGGGGCTCCGGCTCCGGGCGTCGTCGCGGCCCAGGTGGGGCCAGTCGTCCCCGCGGGCGCCGAGGCCCGGGAGGAGCGCGAGGGCCAGGACCTGGAGAGGGCGCTTCATTTCGGTCCGGTCGGATCGACGATGTCGGGAACGGCGTAGAGCCGGCCGCCCGCCGTCCCCACGTAGATCCGTCCCGTGTTGAAGTCCCTGGAGACGTCGCCGAGGGCGACGAGGCCCAGGGTGAAGGTCCGGATGAGGGCCTGCCCGGCGCCGGTGTCGGCGTCGATCGCGTGGAGGTGCCCGGTCGCGTCGGCGGCGTAGATCACGCCGTCGAGGTAGAGGGGCATCGCGGGGATCGGGCCGGCGAACGGGGTGACGAAGCGGAAGTAATTGGTGCCGAGGATCCAGCCCCCGGAGTACGCGGAGTTGACGAGCGTGTAGACAGCGCCCGCGTCGTCGCCGTAGAAGAGTCGGCCCCGGGTGATCTCCCATACGGCCCCGCCCCGGACGGCGGCGGAGGAGGCGTCCCGGAAGGGGTATCCGGGCTCGGGGACGAGGAACTGGGCCGGCGTGCCCGTCGCGGTGAGGGAGTGCATGTACCCGTTCGTCTCGCCCACGTAGAGGTAGGAGATGGGGACGTTGGTGATCGCCACGAAATCGCTCGTGCAGTCGTTGGAAGGCGGGTTCAGCGACGTGTCCGTGAAGGTCGCGTCGAGGGTCCAGGAGGCGGCGTCGATGCGGTAGATGTTGGATCTTCCTCCCTGGACGCCGGAGGCCATGTAGACGAAGCGTCCGGTGGCGGTGTCGGCCCACGAGGGGGCGGTGGCGATCCGGCGCTGGGCGGTGGAGATGACGCCGGAAGGCAGGGTCTTGGAGGCGATCTCCACCTTGTAGAGGGCGTTCGCCGCTCCGTGCTCTCCGCCGAAGTAGACGTTGGTCAGGTCCGAGAGGACGGGGGAGGTGATCGCCCGGAGCGGATTGCGGGTGAAAGGCGTGTCCCAGGGCGGCGGGGCGGGGACCAGGGCGGCCCCCGTGTCGATCAGCTTGTAGAGGCGGCCCTCCGGGATGGTCGGCTCGTTCGCCGCCACGTAGACCACGTGGTCGGCGCCCTCGGTGTCGAAGTAGACCGGCCCCACGATCTCCATCCCGGGGAACGAATACGAGTAGCCCTTGGGGTCGCCCTCCGCGTTCAGGACGAAGAGGATGGACGTCGTGCCCGCGGCGTTGCGCATGGGGACGTAGGTCGAGTAGTGGACCAAGGTGTTCCAGTCCCAGGCGGGCATGGGGAAGCCCTGCATCGTCCCGCTCAGGTCGATGTTGGCGGTGTAGACCCACTGGGCGATGGCGCCTCCATGGAGCGTGGTGGTCTCGGCGCCGTCGATCAGGCCGTTGTCGTTCGTGTCGTCGTCCGCGTCGAAGGCCTCGCCCGCTCCCGGCCCGCCGCCGCCGGCCGCGGGGGCGGCCCCGCGGTCCTCGAAGCGGACGCGGACGAAGGGAAGGCCGGGCGCGGTGTCGTCGACCCAGACGTTGAAGGAGCCGGGGGGAACGGCCGCGAAGATGCATCCCGGACAGTCCAGGTCGAGGCCGGCGGAGCGGATCGTGAGATGCCGCGAGTTGGCGGCGGGGAAGATCCCCGTGAAGGAGACGCCCCGGAGGGCGGTGATGCTCGCCGAAGGCGCGATCTCCAGCCCCTCGAGGTCGCCGAAGCTGAAGTTGAGCCGGCGGATCTCCACCTGGCCGTTCACGACGGCGTCGAAGGCGCCCGCTCCTCCGGCGCGCGTGAGCGTCGGGACGCCCGCGCCCGCGGCGTTGGCCTCGAGGCGGCCGTCGGCGGCGGCGACCGAGAAGGTCTGCCCGGGCTGGACGGCGAGGGTCGCGGCGCCCAGGAGTTCCAGCTCCGCGGACCCGGCGCCCCCCGCGCCGTCGCCGACCGACATCCCGGAGAGGGCGGTCATGACGATGCCGGGAGGCGCCCCCGCGGTCGTCAGGACGCCCTGCTGCACCTGGAAGGCCGCCTGGGTCGAGAAGCTGCGGCCCGCGGTCACGACGCCGGCGGTGTTTACGAGGAGGTTGTTGAAGAGGAGGGCCGGGGAGGCGCCGCCGATCGTCCCGGTGCCGTCCATCGTCACGGTGGCGCCGGCGTGGTTGAACGTGCCGTTCGAGGTGAAATCCCGGGCGACGGCCATGCCGCCCGCGGCGGAGCTGAAGGCGGCGCCGGCGGCCTGGATCGTGAAGCTCCCGTTGACGTCGAGGAGGCCGGCGGCCTCCTGGGTGGCGACGGCGGCGCCGGTGTTGTCGATCGTCAGGTGGTGGTACGCGATCGGGGTCGAGCCGTTGATCCGCGTGAACACGGTCTGCGAGACCCCCTGCCCGGCGTAGACGACGGTGCCCGTGCCGGCGGTGAAGGAGGTCCCGAGCTCGGAGGCGTCGTCGACGATGGCGCCCTCGAGGCGGAGCAGGTTCCCGCCGCCGGCGGCGAAGACGAGGGGGCCGTCGGCGTCGTACGTGTCCTGGACGACCAGCGTCGCCCCGGCGTCGATCGTGATCGCGCCGTTCGTGATGAAGTCGGCGTTCGGGTTGTCGAGGATCGTGACGCCCGCGGGGTTCGAGACGCGGATCGCGTCCACGTCGTGGTAGGTCGGGTTCGCCGTCGAGCGGAGCTGGAAGGTCTGGGGCGCGGTGCCGTCGAAGTGCAGGAGCGAGAAGGGGCCCGCGGTCCCGGCGCTCGCCTGGGAGAAGCTGTCCAGGTCCACGTTCCCGGCGACCCGGAAGACGGTGGACCCCGACGTGGCGTCGAGCTGGGAGGCGCTCGGGGCCGACGAATCGATGTTGCCTCTCACGTCCAGGGTGAAGGCCCCCACGGCCAGCTGGCCCTCGGTCAGGATGAGGTCGCCCAGGACGGTGATCCCGGCGGAGAGGGTGATGACGTCGGTCCCCACCTGCCCGTTGCCGCCGTCCGTGTCGATCTCGAGGTTGTAGAACGAGTAGGCGGCGCTGTCCACCTCGAAGGTCGCATTCGACGTGATCTGGAGGCGCACGGTCCCTCGGCCGGGGACGAGGGAGAAGCCGAAGTCGGAGCTGTCGCTGGGCGGGAGCGCCGTCCCCTGGAGGACGAGGAGGCCGTCGTCGGCGCCCCCGTCGATGTCGAACGAGATCGCGCAATCGGGATCGAGCTGCTGGGTGAAGGTCACCGAGGCGCCGCTTCCGATCCCGAAGACGTCCGCGGCGGCGTTCCCGACGAGGGCGGGCTCGTCGATCCGGACGCTCGCCCCGGCGTCGAGGGTGAAGTTGCCCAGGACCTGGAACCCGAAGCCGCCGAGCGAGTTGTTGGCCAGGTAGGCCACGAGCCCGCCCGTGTTCGAGACGCGCAGGTTCTCGAAGTCCACGTTCGCCAGGGAGTTCCGCTGCACGTTGAGCGTCTGGGGACCCGCGCCGTCCAGGATGACGGTGGAGCCGATCCCGGCAAGGAAGTCGCCCGTCTGGGTCCAGTTGCCCGCCAGGCGCAGGAGGGAGGTGGCCGCGAAGAGGTTGAGGTCGCCGTCCGTGTCGATCTGGAGGTTCCCGTCCAGGTCGAGGGTGCCGCCCGCCAGGACCCGGAGCTCGGCCTGCTGGACGCGGAAGAGGCCGGTGGCCGTGACGACCACGCCCGAGGGGATCTGGTAGTTGCGCCCGTTGTTGGCGTTCAGCGTGAAATTGCCCACGGTGATGGACTGGTTGAACAGAATCGAGCCCGACGCGCCGCTGCTGACGAGGAGGGTTCCGGCGCCGGCGACGGTCCCGGTGCCGTCGATGATGGGCGCGGCCCCGCCGTCCACGGTGAGAATGAATCCGCCGTTGATCGTGAGGAGTCCGCCCGCCTGGACCTGGAGCTGGTTGATGGTCGCGGGGGCGGCGGAGATGACGGGGGGCCGGACGACCGCCGGGATGATCGCGCGGTCGGCGGCGCCGGGGACCCCCGAGGGGGTCCAGTTGCCCGCGGTGGCCCAGTTGGCCGAGCTCGCCCCCGTCCAGGTCCGGTCGATCGCCCAGGCGGGTGCGGCGGCCGCCAGGAACAGCGCCAGAGTCCCGCCCAGGGGCGCGCGCCCAATGCACATTTGCACGACCGCGATCCAACGTGTTGAGAGATAGTACCCTCCGATCGGGGGCCTGGCAAGGCGGGGCCTGAATTCGCGTCGGCCGGCCGGAGCCGGGAGATGCCCCCGCCCGGGCGGCCGCTCCGGCGTCCCGACCCTGAGTACCTCGACTCGCGAGTTCTGTACCAGACCCGTCCCTTCAAGGGACTGGTACAGAACTTCCGCATCCCCGACCACCGTGCTCCCAGAGTCGCAGGACGCGCTCCGGCTCGAAGTCGGCGTCCGAAACCGGCGCCCCGCGGAGGATCGTCTTTCCTCGGTGACCTTCCGGAAGCCGTCACCCCATTCCCGACGCCGGGCCGCCGGCCGGGCGGGGCCGGCGTAGAGTAGGCGTCGCAGGTCGGAGTCGAGCCTTCGAGGGAAAACGATGAGCCTCATCGCCGCGCTCCTCGCGCTCCAGGCCGGGGATCTCACGGTCCTCCGGCCGGAGGACCAGCCCAAGCGGATGCTCCAGGAGTACCTGATCGCCCGGTGCGCGGAGCACTTCGAGGCGCGCCGGAAGGCGGTCGCGGCGATGAAGACGCCGGAGGACGTCGCCCGACGGCAGGCCGAGCTCCGGGCGAAGTTCATCGAGGCCCTGGGCGGCCTCCCGGAGAAGACCCCCCTCAACCCGCGCGTGGTCGGGAAGGCCGACCGCGACGGCTACCGGATCGAGAAGGTGATCTACGAGAGCCGGCCCGGCCACCACGTGACGGCGATCCTCTACCTGCCCCTCGGTCCCGGGCCCTTCCCGGGCTCGATCATGCCCATGGGCCACAGCGCCAACGGCAAGGCCGCCGGCTATGCCCAGCAAGGATCGATCCTCCTCGCGAAGAACGGAATCGCCTGCCTCAACTACGATCCCATCGGCCAGGGGGAGCGGATGCAGATCCTCGACGCCGCCGGGAAGCCCGCGATCCGCGGGAGCACCGGGGAGCACACCCAGGTGGGGATCGGCGCCCTCCTCGTGGGATGGAGCACCGCGACCTACCGGATCTGGGACGGGATCCGCAGCCTCGACTACCTGGCGTCGCGCCCCGAGATCGACCCGACCCGCCTGGGCTCGACCGGCTGCTCGGGGGGCGGGACGCTCACCTCCTACCTCATGGCGCTCGACGACCGGATCCTCGCCGCCGCGCCCTCCTGCTACGTGACCTCGCTCGAGCGGCTCTTCGCCACCATCGGGCCCCAGGACGCCGAGCAGAACATCACCGGCCAGGTCGCCTTCGGGATGGAGCACGCGGACTACCTCACGATGCGCGCCCCGCGCCCCACCCTCCTCCTCACCGGGACCCGCGACTTCTTCGACATCCAGGGCTCCTGGACCACCTTCCGCGAGGCCAAGCGGGTCTACGGCATCCTCGGGCGTCCCGAGGCCGTCGACCTGTCCGAGTGGGACCAGGCCCACGGCTATCCGAAGAACCACCGCGAGGGCGCCGTCCGCTGGATGCGCCGCTGGCTGCTCGGGGCGGACGACGCGATCGTCGAGCCCGACTTTCCGATCGCCAAGGACGCCGAGCTCTGGTGCACCGAGACCGGCCAGGTCCTCTCCTCCCTCAAGGGCAGGTCCGCCTTCGACTTGAACGCCGCGCGCGAGAAGGAGCTCGCCGCCGGCCGCGGGCGCCTCCCCAAGGACGAGCTCCTCAAGGAAGTCCGCCGGCGGATCGGGGTGGAGAATCGCGTCAAGCCCGCGCTCCGCAGGCCGGCGGAAAACCGCGATGACGGGATGATCTTCGAGACGGAGCCGGGCATCCGGATTCCCGCGCTCCACGTTCCGTCGAGGGATCCGGAGGGGGCCCGCGAGATCCTCATCGTGAGCGGGGAAGGGAAGGCGAAGGTCCGGGGACGGATGCAAGCGATCCCGACGGACCGGCAGGCGGGCATCGCTCCCGATCTTCGGGGCATGGGGGAGACCACGGGCTCCGAGTTCAAGGAGACGTTCCTGTCCCTCCATCTGGGCCGGCCGCTCCTGGGACAGCGGGTTCATGACGTCCTGGCGATCGTGGCCGGCGCCTCCGCCGACACCCATGCCATCGGGATCGGCTCGGCGGCACCGATCGTCCTCCACGCCGCCGCGCTCGACCCGCGGATCGCGGAGGTGACGCTCGAGGGCATGGTCGTCTCCTGGTCCTCCGTCGTCCGCATCCCGCTCAGCAAGGGGCAGCTCGCGAACGTCGTCCCGGGAGCGCTCCAGGCCTACGACCTCCCCGACCTGGCCGCGGCGATCGCGCCCCGGCCGCTGGCGATCCGCAACCCGGTCGACGCGGCCGGGAACCCTCTGCGGCAGCCGGAGCTCGAGGAGGCCTACGCGGCCGCCCGGGCGGCCTACCGGGCCGCGGGCGCGGAGAAGCGCCTCGTTCTCGAGGCCGGGAATTAGCCCGACGGAATCCGCCATTGACCTCGACCGCTCCGAGGTGTTACAAGGTTGTCGTGCGGTTCGGTCCTCGGCCATCCTGGTTCACCCTCGCGGGCCTTCTCCTCGCCCTGGCGACCCTCACCGACAGCTGGGTCGTCGACCGGGTCCACTTCGTGGCGTCCGTCCCGGGATGCCAGACGGATTCGGTGCCGAAGCACGAGATCCTGGTCGTCCGGAGGCAGGTCCGGGGCGAGGCCCGGCGCGCCTCGGCCGCGGCCAGGCCCGACGGGTCCGCCCGGAGGCCTCATCGCCTTCCCGCCGCCGCGTCCCGGATCGCGCGGCCCGGCTTGCTTCTTGACGCTCCGACGCCGGTAGACCCGGCCGCCTGGCTGGGGCCGCGCCACCTCCGATCCCCGTCGTAGCGCCTCGGTCCGCGCCGGGGGGTGATACCCGGTTCGCGGCTCCCCCGGTCCATCTCCGGGGTCGTGAGGTGTTCGCTCCAAGAGGGAGATCCGCCGTGCGTGTTTTTCTCGTCCATGTCCGGGATCCCCAGTTCTACGCCATCCCGCGACGGAAACCCGCCGGGAACGGCCGCGTGCAGGTCATGGGGTTCCCCCCCATCGGCATCATGTCCCTCTCGTCGGTCCTCAAGCGGGCGGGCCACGAGGTGGTGCTCTTCGACCAGGCCGACCCGTCCACGCCCAACGACGCGATCGTCCGGGAAATGCTCCGGCAGAGGCCCGCCCTCGTCGGGATGAGCTTCCTCTCCACGACGAGCTACCCCTACGCGAAGGTGCTGGCCCGGCAGCTCCGAGCCGCGGATTCCACGGTCAAGCTCGCCTTCGGGGGCGTCTTCGCGTCCCTCAACGCCCAGCTCGTCAAGATGCAGGTCCCCGAGGTCGACTTCGTCTGCCGGGGCGACGGCGAGCAGCTCCTCCTCGATCTCCTGGACCGCCTGGACGACCCGGACGGCGTGACCGGGGTCACCTGGCAGAAGGACGGGAGGGTCCGCCACAACCCCAACCGCCCCCTGGAGCGGAACCTCGACCAGTGGCCGTTCCCGGACCGGGAGAGCCTGCCGCTCGATTTCGTGGAGTCGATGCCGCTCGACGTCCCGGCGGTCCTCTCGCTCGAGCGCTTCACGACCATGCAGACCTCGCGCGGCTGCCCCTGGCCCTGCGTCTTCTGCGACATCCCGATCTTCAACGAGGGGAAGTGGCGCTCGCGGAGCCCCGGGCACGTCGTCGACGAGATGAAGCAGCTCAAAAGGGACGGCTACGGGGCCGTCTACTTCGTCGACGACCACTTCCTCCTCCAGCCCCGGCGGATCGAGGCGATCTGCAAGGGGATCCGCGAGAACGACATCCGGATCCAGTGGGGCTGCGAGGGGCGGGTCGATTCCACCTGCATGCAGCTCTTCCCCGCCATGGCCCGCGCCCACTGCCGGACGCTCATGTTCGGGATCGAGTCGGGCAGCCAGAGGATCCTGGACCGCCTCAAGAAGGAGCAGACCCTCGCCGAGGTCGAGACCGCGGTCGAGAACGCGAAGCGGGCCGGGATCGAGATCGTCCACGGCTTCTTCGTCGTGGGGATCCCCGGCGAGACCGAGGCGGACCTCCGGCAGACCTTCCGGTTCGCCTCGAAGCTCCGGATCGACAGTTTCGGCTTCAACCGCCTCTGCGTCTACCGGGGCACCCCGCTCTGGCACGAGTACGTCGGCCGGGGCCTCGTCGACGACGCCCGGGACTGGTACAAGTACTTCAAGTGCACCTCGATCGACCCGACGTGCATGCCCGGCGAGGAGGTCCACCGGATCCGCTCGGAGGAGCTCCGGAAGCTCATCCTCCACAAGTTCACGCGGCATCCCGTCCAGACCCTCCGGCTCCTCCGCCGCTTCGTCCGGCACATGCCGCTCCGGGACGTGCTCCACCTGCTCATCAAGCCCTTCCGGGGGAGGAAGAAGGGGGCGACGCCGGCGGAGATCGTCTCGCGCGCGGTGGAGCACGGGGACCTCAAGAGCGCGGCGGCGGACCTGACCCAGCTGGCGGACGAGGCCCTCGAGCACGCGATCCGGGAGTCGAAGGCCGAGCGGGCCCGGATCCAGGCTGAGGCCGTCGGAAGCTGACGGGGGCGGTCCTCCCCGCTCGAGACGCGACGGGAACCCCCGCGGGACGGTATGATCGGGGAGGCGCCCCTCGCGGGCGCGGGCGGGCATCCCGGGGAGGACTGGACATGGTCACGTTCGCCGCGCTCCTGGCCCTATCCTTCGGCTCGGGCCTGTCGGCCCTCGCTCAGGACAAGCAGGGGGGCGATCCGGCGGTCCTCAAGGCCGAGGACGACCCGAAGAAGATGCTCTACCGCCACCTCCAGGCGGAGTGCGGGAAGCACTTCGAGGAGCGCCGGAAGGCGGTCGCCGCGATGAAGACGCCGGAGGACGTGGCCCGGCGCCAGGCGCAGCTCCGCGCGAAGTTCGCCGCGGCCCTCGGCGCCTTCCCGGAGAAATCCCCCCTCAACGCCCGGACCACCGGGACGCTCGACCGCGGCGACTACCGCGTGGACAAGGTGATCTACGAGAGCCGCCCCGAGCACCACGTGACGGCGAACCTCTACCTGCCCGCGGGGCCGGGACCCTTCCCGGGCGTCCTCTTCCCCTGCGGCCACTACGACAACGCGAAGGCCGCGCCCGAATACCAGCGGGCCTGCATCCTCCTCGCGAAGAACGGGATCGCGGCGCTCGCGTTCGACCCGATCAGCCAGGGAGAGCGCGTCCAGCTCCTGACGCCCGACGGGAAGCCCGCGGCCGGCCGCGGGACGACCGAGCACACCCTGGTCGGCGTGGGGGCCCTCCTCGTGGGCCGCTGCGCGGCGAGCTACCTCGTCTGGGACGGGATCCGGAGCCTGGACTACCTCGCCTCGCGGCCCGAGATCGACCCGAAGAGGCTGGGCTGCCTCGGGAACTCGGGGGGCGGCACCCAGACGGCGTACCTGATGGCGCTCGACGACCGGATCGCCTGTGCCGTGCCCAACTGCTACATCACCTCCCTCGAGCGGCTCTTCGCGACGATCGGGCCCCAGGACGCCGAGCAGAACATCCCGGGCCAGGTCGCCTTCGGGATGGAGCACGCGGACTACCTCACCCTCCGCGCCCCGCGGCCCACCCAGATCAGCGCGACGACCCGCGACTTCTTCGACATCGACGGCGCCTGGGCCAGCTTCCGCGAGGCGAAAAGGGTCTACGGCCTCCTGGGCCACGGCGAGCGGGTGGACCTCTTCGAATTCGACGACAAGCACGCGATCTCGCTTCCGATGCGCCAGGCCGCGATGCGGTGGTTCCGCCGATGGCTGCTCTCGAAGGACGACTCGCCGGTCGAGACGGACTTCCCGGTCGAGAAGGACGCCGACCTGCGCTGCACGGAGACCGGGAACGTCGTCAGCGAGCTCAAGGGACGGACGGCGTTCGACTTCACCGCGGACCGGGAAAGGGAGCTTTCCGCGGCGAGGGGGAAGCTCCTGAAGCCCCAGCTCCTTTCGGAGCTGCGGCGGAGGATCGCCGTCGGGGAGCCGGGGGAGAACATCCGGTTCCACGCGGGCGGGAAGGAGGTCAAGGACGGGGTCGAGCGCGGCTGGGGCGCGGCGGAGGTGGAGCCCGGGCTCAAGATCCCGCTCGTCACGTGGGAGCCGCACGGGGTCCAGGCGCCGGCCGGGGTGGTCGTCCTGCACGGCGAGGGGAAGGCGAAGGCGGGGGCGATCGTGGAGCGGATCCTCAAGGACGGGCTGGGGGCGGTGGCCCTGGACCTGCGCGGCTCCGGCGAGACGGCCCCGGGCGGCCGCGGCGGAGCCTGGGACCGCCTCTTCGGCGAGGAATGGAAGGAGGCGTTCCTCGGACTCCACCTGGCCCGGCCCCTCCTGGGGCAGCGGGTGATGGACGTGGCGACCGTCGCGCGCGGGGCGCGCGCGGACCTCCGGATCCACGCCGTGGGAGAGGCCGCCCCCGTGGCGCTCCACGCGGCGGCCCTGGATCCCGCGTTCAAGGAGGTCGTGCTCGAGGGCATGGTGGTCTCGTGGTCGTCGGTGGCCCGGACTCCGGCGGCCGTCAACCAGCTCGTCAACGTGGTCCCGGGGGCGCTCGAGGCGTACGATCTCCCCGACCTCGCCGCCGCGGTCGCGCCCCGGCCGCTCGCGATCCGGAACCCGGTGGACGCGGCGGGAAGCCCCGTCCCGCAGGCCGCGCTCGAGGAGGCCTACCGGGCCGCGCGGGAAGCCTACCGGGCCGCGGGGGCGGAGGGGAACCTGAAGCTCGAGGCGTCGCGGAGAGAGTAGGGCATGGCGGATTTCCCGTCGTCGATCTGGACGCGCATCATCCAGTTCAAGAAGGACCCCGAGCAGGTCAAGGACCAGATCGTCCGGCGCTACCAGCGGCCCGTCTATGAATTCGTCCGCGCGCAGGGGCTCGCGCACGAGGACGCCGAGGACCTCGTCCAGGAGGTCTTCGCGCGGATCGCCCGCGACGAGTTCCTGGAGAAGGCGGACCGGAGGAAGGGGCGCTTCCGCTCGCTCCTCCTGGCCGTGACCCGGCACGTGATCGCCTCCTTCCGGCGTTACGAGCTGGCGGCGCAGCGGGACCGGCGGAAGGAGGTCCCGATCGAGGATCTCGAGATCCCCGGGGAAGTCCCCCCGGACGGGCATTTCGACCGCCTTTGGGTAAAGAACCTGATCCAGGGGGCGATGGAAAGGTTGAAGGACGACCCCGCGTTGAGGGCGCTCCGGCTCCAGCTCGAGGGGAAGTCCTACCAGGAGATCGCCCGGTCGCTCGGGAAGCGGGAAACCGACGTGACGAACTTCATCTACCGGGCCAAGCAGAGGATCCGGGTCGAGGTGGAGGGGATGATCCGCGAGTACTGCGGCGAGGCGGGAGTCGAGGACGAGATCGCCTCCCTGCTGCAGTACCTGTAGGGGAGGCCGGGAGGAGCCGTGGACGGCGCGCGGAAGGAGGAGCCCAAGGAGGATTCCTGGCTCCGGCTCTTCCGCGAGCTCTACGACCCGAGGTCGGAGACCCGGATCCGCGAAGAGGACGAGCATTTCGGCCGGAAGCTGGTTTCCTTGGGGCTCGTGACCGAAGAGCAGCTCCGGGAGGGCTTCGAGCTCCAGGAGCGTCTCGCGTCTCCCGGGAGCCCGTCGCCCCGGATCGCGACCGTGCTGATCGAGAACGGGGCCCTCTCGAAGGATCGCCTGGCGCGCACCCTCGTCGAGCGCGTGGCCGCCGACCCGTCCCATCGTCTCGGGCCCTTCGTGCTCTTTGAGCCGCTCGGCCGGCTCCGCGCCGCCGAGACGTGGCGCGCCTGGGACGGCCGCCGCCGGGGCTGGGTCCGCCTGGCCTGCCTCAAGCCGGGGCACCCGGAAGCGGGCCGCTTCCTCCGCGAGGCCGGCGTCCTCCTCCGGCTCGAGCACCCGAACCTCGTGCGGGCCCTGGACGGCGGCGAGGCGGACGGGCGGGCCTACGTGGCCTTCGAGTGGCTCAAGGCCGAGACGATGGCCGCCGCCCGGCCGGCCGGGGAGGCGCTCGCGGCGGCCGTCCGCGACGCGGCGCGCGGCGTCCAGGCCGCTCACGAGGCCGGGCTCGCCCACGGGGCCCTCGAGCCCGCCCACGTCCTCCTCGCCGAGGGCGGCGCCAAGGTGCTCCTGGTCGGAGGGGTCTCTTCCGTTCCGGAGGCCGACCTGCGGGCCCTCCTCTCGATGCTCGGGGAGGACCGCGCCGGGGTCCGGACCGCCGGCGAACTGGCCGCCGCCCTCGATCGCCCGTAGCCCCGGTCGATTCTTGCGTCATCCGGCCCCCCGCGCGGGCACCCCCCCGTAGATGATGGTGGACGCCGTCGAAGAGATGGACCCTACCGCCGCCCGGACCGAGGACGCCGCGCTCCTGGCCCGCTACGTCGAGCGGGGCGACCGCCCGGCGATGGGGACCCTCTTCGCCCGACACGCCGACGGCGCCTACCGGCTCGCCCTGCGCGTCGCGCGGAACGCGGCCGACGCGGAGGACGCCGTGCAGGCCGCGTTCGTCGAGGTGCTCCGCCACGCGGCGAAGTACCGGGGAGCGTCGTCGGTGAGATCGTGGATCTTCGGCTTCGTGGTCAACGCGTGCCGCCACCAGGCCCGCGAGGAGGGCCGGCGCGCGGCGCGCGAGGCGCGGGCCGCGGCCGGGGAGGCGGCGCCCGCGGAGGACCGCGGGCTCCGGGCCGCCGTCCGGGACGCCGTCGGGGAGCTCGAGGACCCCTACCGCGTGCCCGTCTGGCTCCACCACTGCGAGGGGCTGACGTCGGGGGAGGTCGCCGACGCGCTGGGCGTTTCCGAAAATACCGTGCGGAGCCAGCTCTCGCGCGGCGTGGAGCGGCTCCGCGAAGCGCTGGCCGCGGCCGGCGTGCCGGCGGGCGCCGCCGCGATCGCCGCGGCCCTCGGTGCCGCCGCCGTCGAATCGGCCCCCGCGTCCCTCACGGCCTCGCTCTCCGCGCTCGCCTCGGGCGGCGCTCCCGCGGCCGCGTCGGGCGGGGCCCTCGCCAAGGCCTCGGCCGCCCTCGTGGCCCTCGGCGCCGTGGTCGCGACCGGCGCCGCCCTCTGGTGGGGCGGGCCACCCGAGGATCCGGTCCCGCCCGAACTCGCGCGCGTCGAGGAGCGGGTCCGCGAGTGGCAGCCGCGGCCCGAGGAGAAGCGCTTCGACGAGATCGGCTGGGCGCCCGGCCTGCGCGAGGCCCTCCGGCTCTCAAAGGAGCACGGACGCCCCGTCGCCGTCCTCACCCTGGCCGGGCCGGTCCACCGGGGCCGGAGCGACGGGGGGTCTCTCACGCTTCGCGCCTCCGTCTTGTCCGATCCCCGGATCATCGCGCTCCTCAACGGCCGCTTCGTTCCCGTCTACTACGAGGCCGGCGCGAACCCGCCCGACCCGGAGGAGGCGAAGGCCCGGCGACGCGTCTTCGAGGAGGCCGCGCGCGCGAAGCTCGAGACGGGCGAGGAGTTCCTCTACTTCGTCGAGCCCGCCGAGGGCCGCGTGACGGCGACGGCGGCCGTGTGCCATGCCACGGCGGATTCGCTCGCCGCCCGGCTCGAGGCCCTGGGCGGGGCCGCCGGCCCCCCGCTCGTCCCGCCCGCGCCCCAGTCGACGCCTCCCCCGTCCGGCGCCGACGGCCTCGTCCTCCATCTCACCGCCCGCTACCTCGACCGGGAAGGCAGGGTCCGGGCCGGCGGCGGGGGCTATGACGGGTTTCCCGCCGAGGACTGGCTCGTCCTCTCGCCGGCCGAAGCCGCCGCGTTCGCTCCCCCCGGGCCTCCTCGGGTCGGCCAGGCGTGGGAGGTGGACCCCGGGATCGCGTCCCGGCTCTACACCCTCTTCTGCCCCGTGACCGGGAACTGGGAGCCCGCGAAGAACCGCATCCTCTCGCAGGAGCTCCGCGCCCGGGTCGAGATCGCGGGCCGGAAGACCGCGTGGGTCCGGCTCGAGGGCCGGCTCTCGATGGCCCACGCGTTCTACCCGGGGCGCGACGAGCGCCCGGTCGAGGCCCGCGTCCTGGGCTTCGTCGAGATCGACGCCTCCTCCCGGGACCCGCGTTCCCTGAGGCTGGTCACGGAGGAGGCGGGCTACGGGAAGGAGCGGATCGGCGTGGCGGTGAGATCGGCGCGGTGAAGGGAGACGACATGAGAACGATGCTGGCGGCGGCGGTCCTCCTCGCGTCCGGCGGCGAGGACCTCTCCTGGGTAGCGAAGCGGGTCGACGAGTGGCAGCCCAGGCCGTCCGAGCGGAAGTTCGACCGGATCGGGTGGCTGACGGACATCCGGGCGGGTCTCGCGCTCGCCAAGGAGCACGGCCGGCCGCTCTTCCTCTTCACGCACGACGGCCGGATGGCGATCGGCCGCTGCTGAGGAGGCGCGAATTCATTGAGGGCGGTCGCTCTCTCCGACGACGAGGTGATCCGGCTCCTGAACGCGCACTTCGTCCCGGTCTACGTGTCGATGGAGGACTACCACGGGAAGGCCGCCCGCGTGCCGGAGGACGAGCGGAAGGCCTACCAGCAGATCTACCGGTCGGCCGGCGCGAAGAAGCTGTCGACGGGAACCGTGCACCTCTACGTGGCGACGCCGGAGGGCGAGGCGATCGACTCGATCCACGTGGCCCACGCGAAGACGGAGAAGGTGATCGGGACACTCAAGGCCGCCGTCGAGAAGCTGGGCGTCCCCGCCGGGCCGACCCTCGTCGAGCCGCGCCCGCAGGCGGCGACCCCCGAGGCCCCGGAGGGCGCCCTCGTCCTCCACCTCACCGCGCGCGCGGTCCCCGGAAAGGCCGGCGGCTTCTGGGGCGAGCTGCCGGGCGAGGACTACATCGTCTACAGGCGCGAGGATCAGGCCGCATTCCTTCCCCCGGCCGGCGCGAAGGCTTGGGAGGTCGAGCGCGAGGCGGCGCTCAAGCTCCTCCGGCACTTCTATCCCTCGACCGAGAACAACGATCTCGCCAAGCAGGAGATCGAGGCGGTCTCGCTCCGGGCCTCGCTGCTCGAGGACGGCCGCGTGCGCCTCGACGCCGGGCTCCGGATGAAGCACCCTTTTTACCACAAGAAGGACGACTGCCGGGTCGAGGCGACCGCCGTGGGCGTCCTCGAGATCGACGCCGTGAAGGGCCTCGTGAAGGATTTCCGCATGGCGACCGAGAAGGCCGTCTACAACGGCGGGACCTTCGGCGTGGCGGTTCGGACCGTCCGCCCGTGAGGGGCCTCGCCCTCGCGGCCCTCCTCCTCGTGCCCGACGAGGGCGAGCGCGTCCTCTTCGACTTCGAGGAGGCGGCGGACCTGGCGGACTGGTCGAATCTCGCGATCGAGAACCCCGCGGAGGCCGATCGCCGGATCCGGCAGGAGCCGCCCGTCCGGCTGGAGCTCTCGCCGGAGCACGCCTCGTCGGGGCGCTCGAGCCTGAAGCTCACATTCTCCGGCGGCGCCTGGCCCACGGTGACGCGCGCGCTCCCGAACGAGGACTGGATGCCGTACCACCGGCTGACGGCGGACGTGACCGTGACGCGCGACTGCCTGGTCGGATTCGCGGTCCTTCAGGAAAAGAGCTCCCGGAAGGAGGGCTGGGACGCCGCGGTCAGCCGCTGGACGAAGACCGCGTTCTGCCGCCCGGGCCGGAACGTCGTCACGGACCTCCTCCACCGCAACGACTGGTCCGCGATCAACGCGAAGCTGGGGCCGGTCGTCCGCTTCGAGATCTTCATGTACCGGCCCCGGCCCGGGGAGTCGATCTGGGTGGACCGGGTCCGGCTTTCGAAGGCGAAGGACGGGGAGGAACCCCCGAAGCGCGAGTTCAAGGTCCCGGGCACGGACTGGACCGTCTCCGGCGTGCAGGAGCTCGGGAAGCGGCTCGCGCCGCAGTGGAGAAAACCGGAACCCCGCACGGTCGACGAGGTGGAAGGAGAATTCCGCGCGCAGTTCGAGAAGCTCCATGCGAGGCACCCGAAGGCTCGGCTCGCCGTCTTCCGGGACGGCGAGAACGGCTACCAGGGCTGGGCGGACGCCTACTTCAGCAGCCACGGGCCCGACGGGATGACCTTCGATCGGAGCGAGAACTTCGGAAGGTCGCCGTCCCAGGAGATCTTCATGCGCCACCGGAGCCCGCTCATGAGGGTCGACCTCTCGAAGATCCCCACGGGCTCGAAGATCCTGGCCGCGCGGCTCATTCTCGTGCGCTCCGACAAGGAGTTCGCCAAGGGCCACGACCCCGAGGAGAAGCCTTCGATGTGGGTGGTCGAGCCCTGCGCCCGGCCGTGGGTCGAGACCGAGGTGAACGCCTACGAGTGGGCGAAGGACCGCTTCTGGCGCGCGATCGGCGGCCAGCACTACGGCGAGGACCCCGACTTCTGGCCGGTCTACCTGGCCTACGGTCAGTCGCAGGGCAAGGTGTGCTGGTGGGACTTCGCCGAGGCCGTCCGCTTCTGGACGGACGGCTCGCGCGAGAACCACGGCTTCATGCTCCACGGCGACTCGCACGACTGGATGGGCCGCGCGTGCTATCGGGAGTGGCCGGAGCTGAAGAGCCGGCCCGCCGTGCTCGTGGCCTACGCGCCGTCGGACTGATCCGGCCGGTACCGGAGGGGGATCCACTGCCGCTCGGTCTTCCCGTCCGAGTAGCGCGCGAAGCATCCGAGCCGATCGTTCAGGAGCCGTGCGGGGTCCTTCATCGCCGCCTCGAGCAGGGCGCGGAAGGATCGGAACAGCGGCCTCGGCGGCTCCGGCTCGAACAGGGTCTCGTGGTCGAGATAGAGGACCGACTTCTCGCGGCCCCGGGCTTTCGCGTCGAGCGCGAGGTAGTTTCCCGACGCCACGGGCTCTCCGAACACCAGGCAGCGCTCCGGCAGGCTCTCCGGGCCGTCGCTCATCTCGCGGACGGCTCGGCGGTGCCGAGACGTGAGCTCCGAGAGGGGAAAGATCGCGAGGCCTTGCGCCTCGCCGGGTCGCATGGACCGCGTGTAAAGCAGGGCACCGTCGCAGCGGTCGTAGAAGGCCTGGAGATCGGGAGGGAGCCGGTGAGGGAGCGCGCGCTCGATCCGGGTTCGTCGCCCGGGCTCTAGGGGCGGGGCGAAGGCGTGGACCACGGGGATCTCGAGCTTCCGCCAGGTCTCATGGGTCTCGCAGGTGAACGTGCCGGTCCGTGAGAAGAGCGACGCGGCGCGTCGCAGCCAGGGGGGATCCGGAGCCATGAGGATCAGGGCTGCCGGGGGACGGGCTTCAGGATCCCCAGGTTCCGCATCCACTCCTCGCAGCGGCGGGGCCAGGCGTTCTGGGGCTGGTCGCCCTTGCGCATCCCGTAGCCGTGGCCGCCCCCGGCGTAGACGTGGAGCTCCATGGGGACGCCCGCGTCCCGGACTGCCTGGGCCATGACGAGCGTCCCCGCGCAGGAGCCCTTGTCGTCGCTCGAGACCACGAAGAGGCAGGGCGGCATCTCCTTCCGCACGCGCAGGTAGTCCCGGAGCTTCTTCGGGTCCTGGCGGTCGAGAATGCCGCCCGGGTAGACGAGGACCGAGAAGTCGGGACGGCACGATGCCTTGTCCTGGTCGTCGACCGGCTCGTAGGCCCGGTGGTCGAAGTTGGTCGAGGCGTTGGCGACCAGGTGCCCGCCCGCCGAGAAGCCGAGGATCCCGATCCTCGAGGGGTCGACGCCCCACTCCGCCGCCTTCGCGCGGGTGATCGAGAGCGCGCGCTGGGCGTCCTGGAGGGGGAGCTTGCTCTCCTCGTCGCCGGGCCGCCGCGGGACGCGGTACTTGAGGAGGACGCAGGTGACGCCGATCGAGGGGAGCCACGCGGCCACGTCCGTCCCCTCGTGCTCGAAGGCGAGCATCCGGTAGCCGCCGCCCGGGCAGACGACGATCGCGGCGCCCGTCTCCTTGTCCTTCGCCGGGCGGTACACGGCGATCGTGGGCTTCGCGACGGCGTCGACCCGCTTGGGGCCTCGCTCGCCCGGCGTCTCCTTGGCCTCGATCCCGTCGGGGTCGCCCGGCGGCTTCCCGGGCCAGAGCTCGATCAGGAGCGGCTTCGCGTCGTCCGCCTGCGGGGCCGCCGAGATCAGCGCGGCGAGGGCGAGGGTCAGCATGGGATCCTCCTCAATCCATCCGGGTCCAGCCCTCCCGCCGCGGGTCCGTGGGAAAGAGGGCGACCGGCTTGCCGGCGGTATCCTTCTTCCAGACCGTGTTGCTCTCGTCGACGATGAACGTGAGCTTGCCCGTCTTCTCGTAGTCCGCGGGATAGGCGCACAGGCCGAAGCGGATCGGGTTCCGGCCGTTGCCCTCGTTGTACTTCACCGGGACGCCCTTGTCGTCCGTGTACTTCTCCACCGCGGCGAACCAGTACCCGGCCTTGGGCGAGGGCTTCTCGAGGCCCATGATCCGGGTCCCCCCGACCCGGCCTTCCTGGTCCAGGGGAACGCAGGGCTTCGCGTCGGCCGCCGCGGCCGCGCGCTCGATGAGGCGGATCGGGATGCCCGTGTCGACCCGGTAGAGGCCGCTCACGTCGGCGACCCAGAAGTCGTTGATGCGGTTGGCGTCGCGGTCGTTCGCCCGGAAGTCGGCCTGCGCGGTGGCGAAGGTCTTGAGCGTGGCCGAGGCGTTCCGCTCGTTCGAGGCGAGCTGGGCCCGCTCCATCTCGGCGGCCATCCGGGGCGCGTGCTTGGCGGCGACCTCGCGCATGATCGCCTCGGCCTTCTCGTCGTCGCCCCCGCTGAGCTCGCGCAGGATCTTCTCCGCCTCCGCCTGGATCTGGTTCATCTGGCGGAGGAGCTCTCCGAGCCGTTTCTTCTTGGCTTCCGCGTCGTCCTGGGCCCCTTCGACTCGGACGGCGGGGCCGTCCTCGCTCGGGGCGGGGAGCAGGATCGCCAGCACGGCCAGCGCGAGCGTTTTCATCGGGCCATCCTCCGGGATACTCTACATCGGGCTCCCGGCCGGCGGCGAGGATCGTTGAGTCCGCCGGGCCGGTCGTGCTAGCATCGTCCCCCGTGGCACCCGACGCGGACGACCGGCGCTCGAACCCCTCGGACGGGAGGACGCTGGGCGAGATCCTGATCACCCGCCGCGCGGCGATGAAGGGGCTCGCGGCCGGGGCGGCCGTGGCGGCGGCCGGCGGCTGCTCGGGAGCTCCCGAGGGCTCGATGCCCGGGAAGACCTCGCTCGGGTTCGAGACCGTGCCCTCCACGCTCGACGCGCGCCAGCGGGTGGCCGAGGGCTACCGGGCCGACGTGCTCGTCCGCTGGGGCGACCCCGTCGCCCCGGGCGCCCCCGCCTTCGATCCGTCCCGCCTCGCGGCGGACGCGCAGGAACTCCAGTTCGGCTACAACAACGACTTTCTGGCCTTCCTCCCGCTCCCGCGCGGGTCCCGGTCGTCCGACCGCGGCCTCCTCTGCGCCAACCACGAGTACACGAACCCGAAGCTCATGTGGGCGGGCTCGCCCAAGGGGGCCGACGTCACCCGCGCCCAGGCGGAGGTCGAGATGGCCGCCCATGGCCACGCGATCCTCGAAGTCCGGAAGGACGCGGGGAACTGGGCCGTGATTGCCGGGAGCCCCTTCAACCGGCGCTTGAGCGTCCGGTCGACCCCCTGCCGCATCTCCGGCCCCGCCGCGGGCGACCCGCGGATGAGGACGAAAGGGGACCCGACCGGCGTCCACGTGATCGGCCTCCTCAACAACTGAGCGGGCGGCGTCACACCGTGGGGCACGGTGCTCTCGGCCGAGGAGAACTTCAACCTCTACTTCGGCGGCGACCCCGCGAAGCTCCCCGAGGCCGCCCACCTCAAGCGGTACGGCATGGCGGGGAAGCCCGAGCACGCCTGGTGGAAGTACGCCGACCGCTTCGACGTGACGAAGGAGCCCAACGAGCCCAACCGCTTCGGCTGGATCGTCGAGATCGACCCGTACGACCCGAACTCCGTCCCCGTGAAACGGACGGCACTCGGCCGGTTCAAGCACGAAGGGGCGGCCACGGTGCTCTCGAAGGACGGGCGCCTCGTCGTCTACTCCGGCGACGACCAGGCCTTCGAGTACGTCTACCGCTTCGTGAGCCGGGACAAGGTCGACCTCGCGCGGCCCGGGGCGAACCGGGACCTCCTCGACCACGGGACGCTCTCGGTCGCGCGCTTCGAGGAGGACGGCGGCGTCCGGTGGATGCCGCTCGTCTTCGGGGAAGGCCCGCTCACCGCGAAGAACGGGTTCAGGAGCCAGGCGGACGTCCTGATCGAGACGCGCCGGGCGGCGGACCTCCTCGGGGCGACGCCCATGGACCGGCCCGAGGACGTGGAGACGAACCCCGCGACGGGGAAGGTCTACGTCGTCCTCACGAACAACCGGGAGCGCCTGGCCAAGGGCTCGCCCATCCCGAAGAAGGAGGTGAACGCGCCGAACCCGCGGCCGAAGAACCACTTCGGGCACCTCCTCGAGCTCGTCCCCGACGGCGGCGACCCCGCCGCGCCCGGGGCGCGATGGGACTTCTTCCTCCGCTGCGGGCCGGAGTCCACGGCTCGGGCGCTCTGGCTGGCCTGCCCCGACAACGTGGCCTTCGACCGCCGCGGCCGGATCTGGATCTCGAGCGACATGGGCCGCGAGCAGGAGAAGATCCGGATCCCCGACGCCCTCTGGGCGGCGGACACGGAGGGCGAGGGCCGCGGCGTCCTCCGTGCGCTCTACACGGCGCCGATCGGCGCGGAGATCACCGGCCCTTGCTTCACCCCCGACGAGCGCACGCTCTTCATCGCCATCCAGCACCCGGGCGAGAGCGAGACCGCGAAGTACGAGACCCCCCTCACCCGCTGGCCCGACTTCGACCCCGCCCTCCCGCCCCGACCTGCCGTGGTCGCGATCACCCGGGAAGACGGAGGGGAGATCGGGACGTAGGATCCGCTGAACCTCCCTCCGCCGCTCCCGTTCATGGGGGGGTGAGGCCGGCGGCGCTCGGGGTGTGGCTCTTGGCGGCGGCGCTCCCGGCACAGGATGACCCCTCGAGACTCGTGGGGCTCCTGGGCGACGAGGACCCGGCGGTCCGGAAGGGGGCCGAGGCGGCGCTCGCGCGAATGGGGGACGCGGCGCGCGAGGCGCTGCGCGCCGCGCTGGACGCGCCGGATCCCGAGGTGGCCGGCCGCGCGCGGGCCCTCTACCGGCCGCTCGCCGCAAAAGGTCTCGAGCTGTCCTTGAGACCGGCCGCGAGCGACCCGTTCTCGCTCTACGTGTCCTGCTTCCTGAAGAACCCGGAGGCGGTCCCGCTCGTCGCCGTCCGATCCCATTTCTACTTCCAGAGCCGCGTGCTGTGGTCGTTCGAGGACCCGGAGGGATCTCCCGCCTGGGTGCGCGAGGTCTGGAGACACGGCTGCTCGGACATCCATCCCTTCGAGGACCGGGATTTCATCGTGATTCCCCCCGGCGAGACCCGGAACGTGGGCTGGATCGAAGTCCCCCATCGGAGCCGGCCCGGGGGCCGGGGACGGGTCGTGGCGAAGTACCTGTTCAAGCGGCCGGACGAGATCGACCCCCGGTACTTCCCGAACGCGCGCCTCCGCCAGCTCTACCTGGACGCGGTCGAGGTCGACGGGATCCTCTCCCCCGCCCTGGAGCTCGAAACTCCACCCCCCGCCGCCCGCCCCTGATCCTTGCTCCTTTCTCCCTGCTCCTTACTTCTTTTCCTTCAAGTGCCGATCCAGGAACTCGTCGACCACCGCATCGACCTCGCGGCCGGCGAACCCGTGCCCCGCGCCCGGGACGACGTTGAGCCTTGACGGGACGCCCGCCTTCTCGAGCGCCGCGTGGAGGAGCTCGCTCTGGCCGAGCGGGACCAGCTCGTCCTTGTCCCCGTGCATGATGAGGAAAGGCGGGTCGTCCTTCGAGACGTAGGTGATCGGGTTCGCGGCGAGGACGATCCTCACGGCTTCCCCCCGCGCTTGAAGAACTCGGCCACGGCCTGCCCGGCCGGCTCCGTGGCCGCGGGCGCGAGGTGCCCCAGCGCGTCCCTGAAGCCGGAGCAGTCCTTGACCTGGACGCAGGGTCCCGCGGCGAGCTGGCCCGTCTTGTCCTCCTTCACGACCCGCGCGATCGCCTCCTCGATCTTCGGGTGCTGGCGGGCGGCGCGGATCGCGTCCCCGCCGCGCCCGCCCGCGCAGGCGTGGTGCTCGTGGCCGCCGACGACCGCGAGAATGACGATACGCTTCACGTTCTTGTACTTGGCGCGGATGACGTCGACCGTCTCCCGGATCTTCCGGGCCCACTGGTCGACGTCGTCCCCGTAGGGGCCGCTCACGCTCAGGACCACGCGGTCGGGATCGCCCGAGCGCTCCTTGCAGGGGGAGACGGGCTTGTTCCCCCATCCGGCGTAGGCCGGGTCCGACCACTTGTCGACGCCGGCCCCCCCGTTCCAGAGGAGTTCCCAGCGGTCGTGGTCGCCGAGCGCCTTCTCGAAGGCGGGGTACCACTGGGAGACCTGGCTGTAGCCGATGACGCGGGTGGAGACGAAGTCCTCCCTGGCCTGCGGCGAGACCGCCAGGCAGAGCGCCGCGAGAGCGGTTCTCATGGCTTCCTCCCGTTCTTCTCGATCGACCGGTAGAGGCGGTAGAGCGCGTCGAAGAGGGCCTCCCGCTCGGCGGCGCCGAGGGAGGCGAGGGCCTTCCGGTGGAAGAGGCGGGCGACGGCGAAGACGCGCCGGCGCATCCCCTGGCCGGCCGGGGTGATCCGGACCCGGCGGGCGCGGCCGTCGCGGGCGTCCCGCGCGCGCCGTACCCAGCCCTTCCGCTCCATGCGGCCGAGGACGGCGGCCACCGTGTTCCCGTCCGAGTGGATCCGCTCGTGGATCTCCCGCTGGGTCTGCTCGCCGTGGGCGTTCAGGACCCAGAGGACGACGTACTGGTCCGGCGTGATCCCCAGCGGCGCGATCGCGGCCCGGAGGGGGCGGTGGAGGGCCATGAAGGCGCGGCGGAGCTGGTAGCCGATCCCCATCGCGCGGATCAGCCGCTCGCCTTCGGGGAGCCCGTTCCTATTCATACGTACACGTACTAATTACCCGAACGCCGGCCGGGCCCGGAAGTTGCGGCGGATCGGAGATCTTTCGCTCGGGCGAGACGTACGGGTATCCTGGGGAGAAGAAGGAGGACCGTGATGAACCCCGCGATCCTGGCGATCCTGCTCGGGGCCGTCTCCCAGGAGACGGGCTTCCTGGACAAGACGATCGAGGTCAACGGCGCGCCCGTGAAGTACGTGGTCTACGTCCCGAAGGGCTACAGCCCCGAGAAGCCCCATCCGGCCATCCTCTTCCTCCACGGCTCGGGCGAGCAGGGGGACGACGGGAAGAAGCAGGCCTCGGTCGGCCTGGGACCCGCGATCCGCAAGGCCGAGGACAAGTGGAACTTCGTCGTGATCTTCCCCCAGAAGCCCCGGGGCCCCGGCGGCTTCGGCCCGCACGAAAAGCTGATCCTGGACATCCTCGAGAAGACGAAGAAGGAGTACAAGATCGACGAGAAGCGGATCTACGTCACCGGGCTCTCGATGGGGGGGATGGGGACCTGGGCGCTCACGTGCAAGTACCCGGACCTGTTCGCCGCGGCGGCCCCGATCTGCGGCGGGGGGGACCCGTCCCTGGCCGCGAAGATCAAGGAGCTCCCGATCTGGAACTTCCACGGGGACAAGGACACCGCCGTCCCCATCAAGCGCTCGCAGGACATGATCGACGCGGTCAAGGCCGCCGGCGGGAACCCGAAGTTCACCGTCTACCCGGGCGTGGGCCACAACTCCTGGGACAAGGCCTACCAGGAGGAGAACCTCCACGAGTGGTTCCTCCGGCACGCGCGGAAGTAGCCGGGGCGTGAGGCTCCGGGTCGCCGCGGTCCAGATGAGGTTCGCCCCCGCGATCGGGGGGAACCTCGCGAAGATCGGGGCGGCGCTGGCCGCGGCCTCCCGCCGGCGCGTCCACGCGGTGCTCTTCCCGGAGTGCGCGGTCACGGGTTACTCCTGCAAGTTCCGCTCGCTTCGCCCCTCGGAGGTCCGGGAGGCGCTGGCCGTCGTCTCGGGGCTGGCGCGCGAGCATCGCACGAGCGTGCTCGTGGGCTCCCCCGTCTTCTCGGGAGGGAAGCTCTACAACGCCCTCGTGGTCTTCGACCGGGGCGGGAAGCCCGTCCACGTCTACGCGAAGTGCCACCTCACGCCGGACGACCGGAAGGCGTTCGCCCCGGGGGATGCGGTCGCGCTCTTCGAGGTGGAAGGCGTCCCCGCGACCGCGATCATCTGCCACGAGCGCCGCTACCCGGAGCTCCCCCGCCTGGGCGTCATGGCGGGGGCGAGGATCGTCTTCCACCCGAACGCCGGGCTCGACCCGCTCGCGGTCTCCCGGGAGAAGCGGGGCGGCCGGGACGGGATGGACGCGCGGGCCTTCGAGAACGACGTCTTCTACGTCTTCGCCAATTCCGTCGGGCCGCAGGGCGGGGGGAAGTGGTCCGCCGGGGACTCGAAGATCGTGGGGCCGGACCGCCGCCGGCTCGCGCTCGCGGACAACGCGGGGGAATCGGTGATCGTGGCGGACCTGGACCTCGCACGGGCCGGCGGGCGCTACGCGCGGGAGGGCCTCGAGCATCCCCGCTTCCTTTCGCGGCGCTGGAGGGATATGCTCGCCCTCGTGAGGCGGCGGGCGGCGGAATCGGTCCGCCGCTTCGGCCTCGACCGGATGTAGGGAGAGATCGAGATGGGACGGAGGCGGATCGCGGGGACGGGCGCGCTGGCCTTCCTTCTGGCGGCATCCGCCGCCTCCGCCCAGGAGCTGGGGCCGGGACCGCGCGGCCACGAGCGGGTCGAGTTCCTGCCGGGACTCGCGCTCCACGGGCGCTTCATCGTTCCCTTCGGGTCGGCGGACCGCGAGATCTCGGCGATCGCCGGCGGCGGCGGCGCGGTCGTCGTGGTCGACGAGCACCTCTCCTGGGCGGACCTCTTCCGTCCCGGCTGGGGAGCGGAGCTGGAGCTCGACCTCTTCACCGGCCGGTCCCGGGACAGCGTGTTCGGACCCGAGGCCTCCTTCCGGTACGGGGCCTTCGCCGCCGCGGGGCTGGAACGATACGAGGGAGACCGGGCGGGGGACGGGGCGGGCGCGGCGATGGACCTCGAGGACCTCGATCTCGCGACCTTCACCCTCGGGGGAAAGATCGCCACCTCGCTCGGGGACGGCCAGCGCGTGGAAGGCCGGGTCGGCCTCGGCGTCGTCCACACCTCCGAGGTCGACGCGGTGTTCTCGGGCGGCGGCGCGCCCGCCTTCCGGACGGAATTCCTCCGGGACACCTGGGCGCCGGCGATCGAGTTCCGGGGGCACTGGGGGGTCGAGTTCGGCCCGCTCGCCCTCGTTCTCGGCCTCGGGTTCCGGGCCGCCGTGCCCCCGGGCGAGGGAGACGCCGTCGACCTCTCGCCCGGCGCGTTCTTCACCTTCGACGTGGACGTCGGGATCGAGCTCGGGTTCTAGAGCGGTTTCCGGATTCTCGTTCAGTCCCGGAACGTAAGGGGAGCGGGCGAGGCGGGGGGAGCAGGCGAGAGGATCGGGGAACTCCACGGGCCGCTTCCGGGTCTTTTCCCCGGCTCTCCTTCACTCGCCGGCTCCCCCTACGGCCGAAGCTGCCCACGAACGGTGAAATCGCTCTAGCGGAGGCGGGACGCTCAGGGCTCGACGGTCAGGATCACGCGACGGTAGCGCGTGAGCGCGGGCGTCCCCGAGTCCGTCACGGCGAGGAGGACGTGGATCGAGCGCGGGGCGTCCACCTTGGGCGCCGCGAGGAAGGCCCGGGCCGAGGCGGGGCTCTCGATCGCGGGGTCGGTCCCCTCGTAGGTGCCCGCCTCGGGATAGACGACCCAGTCGAACGAGAGCCGCTGGCCGTCGGGATCGGTCGAGCCGGAGGCGTCGAGCTCGACCCGCTCGCCGGAGCGGGCGGAGCGGCGGAGCTCGCCCTTGACGTCGGGCCGCGGCGGGTGGTTCGCGTCGGCCGGCTCCTTCACGCACCAGTCCATGCGGGCCTTGAAGTCGTTCTGGAGGGGCTCGGCCCAGCGCCGGAGCGCGTTCTCCCGTTCGGTCTTTCCCTGCCAGCGGTCGGCCTGGTTGGCCCAGTAGTACGGGCGGTCGGGCCAGAGCTCGCTCCGGCCGTAGCGGCCGCCCCAGCTCCCCCAGGATGGCCGCTCGGGATCGTTCATGCCCGTCGGGACGAGGTAGAGAAAGGCCATCGTGTCCCCTTCCTTCTGGGGATGGGTCGTGTTCGTGGGATAGAGCGCGCCGAGCGGCCCGTGGCCCGTTCGGACGTCCTTCTCGATGTCGAAGCCCCCCGCGGTCGCGGTGATCGCCGAGAACTGGTGGTACCAGCGCTTCCGGGCGAGCTCGGGCCGGAAGGTGTCCACCCAGAGGGGGAAGGGCGGCTGGATCACCGTGGTGTGGTCGCCGAACTTGTCGGCCGAGGCGAGCCGGAGCTTCCGCTTGAACGTCTCGTAGCCCGCCTGCCCGCGCTCCTTGAGGACGCGGTCGAGCGCGCGCTTGAGACAGCTCTCGGCCGAGCCGCGGTCCGTCCCCCAGTTCATGAACCAGACGGGCCGGGGCTCGGGCCGGTCGACCGCCGCGAGAAGGAGCTGGACGCCGTCGCCCGCGTCGTCGTAGCCCGCGACGACCCGCTTGAGGAGCTCGTCTCGGGCCGGGTAGCGCGGGTCATGCTGGACGAGCTTCGGGTGGCACTGCCCGTAGGCGGCGATCATCGCGCGGACGATGCCCAGCCCCGTCCGCTCGACGTTCAGGTTCTCGCGCTCGCGCGCGGCGGGTCGGTTCGCGATGATCCCCTCGACGTCCCAATCGTTCGCGTAGAGGAGGAACCGGACCAGCGACTGCTCGTCGTCGGGATCGCCCCCGGCGTCCGTCTCCACGATCACCCGGAGCCGCTCCTGCGGGGCGGCGGCGAGGAGCGCCAGGAGAAGGGCGGTCGTCATCCCCCCAGCATAGCGTCCGGCCGCCCCGGGCGCTCCAAGTACGACCCGGTGAGTTCGCAAGGATGGTGGAGTCCCCAGGGACGTAGGGAGATGCGAGGATGGGGAAGGATCAGGTGATGGGCTCCCCCCGGGACTCATCGGAACCGGGGCGGGAAGGCCTTCTCCCCGCCCCTCCCGTTCCCATCCCCCGATCTTGCGACATCAGCGGATCTCCCTACGTGCCCGAGTCGTTGCGAACTCGGTCGGACGGTCTCAATTCATGAGCGACTCCGCCCGCCGGAGGAGCCCGAGGAGCTCGACCGCGTCCGCCGGCCTCCGGAGGTCGTTCGCAGCGGCCTCCGCCTGCTCGAGGATCCGGCGGAAGGAGATCCCCTTCGCGTGCGGGCTTCCCCGGAGAAGCTCCGCGAACTGGGCGACGGCCGCGGCCAGGCGGTAGGAGGGCGAGGCCGACCAGACGCTCCCCGCCACCTGCGCGCGGCCGAGCGATTCCTGGCTCTCCACCACCTGCCTCGACCCGGGCTCCCGGTAGCGGAGGCGCGCCGTGGCCAGGCGGCCCTGGGCCTCGGGCCGGATCGAGATCTCGTAGAGCGCCGTCACCTGGTGGCCGGCCCCAACCTCGCCCGCGTCGATCTTGTCGTTGCGGAAGTCCCGGTTGGCCACGTGCCGGTTCTCGTAGCCCAGGAGCCGGAAGCCCGAGACCGTCCGGGGCTCGAACTCCACCTGGACCTTCGCGTCCGCCGCCACGACCTCGAGCATCTGAACGAGCTTCTCGCTGAAGGCCCTCTTCGCCTCGGCGAAGTCGTCGATGTAGGCGTAGTTGCCGTTCCCGCTGTCGGCGAGCTTCTCCATGAGGGCGTCGTTGACGTTCCCCATCCCGAAACCGAGCATGGAGAGCCAGATCCCCTTCGAGGCGCGGTCTTTCACGCCCTTCAGGAGCGCTTCGGGCCCGGTCTCGCCGCTGTTCGCCACGCCGTCCGTGCAGACGATGACCCGGTTCGTGGCCTGGGGGTCGAAGTTCGCGGCCGCAAGGCCGTAGCCCAGGTCGAGCCCGTGCTCGAGGTTCGTGCTCCCCTCGATCCGGAGGGCGTCGATGACGGCCAGGATGTCCCCCTTTCGGGAGAGGGGCGTCGGGTCGAGGAGCTTCCGGGCGCTCGATCCGTACTCGACGATCCCGACGCGGTCCGTGGGCCGGAGCTGATCGAGGAGGAAGCGGAGCGAGCGCTGGACGAGGCCCAGACGCTCGTCTCCCGACATCGATCCCGAGACGTCGATGACGAACGTCAAGACGACGTCCTTCCGGTCCTTCGGCTTCAGCGGGGGGGCCTGGACCGCCACGCGGAGGAGGTGGCGGTCGGCCTGGAAGGGCGAGGGCGCGGCCTCGAGGCGCAACGCGAAGAAGCCCTCGGGGGGCGGAGGGTCGTGGTACTGGAAATAGTTCACGAACTCCTCGACGCGGATCGCCTGCTGCGGAGGGAGCGAGTTCCCGTTGAGATACCTCCGGGCCATCGTGTAGCTGGCCGTGTCCACGTCGAGCGCGAACGTGGACCGCGTCTCCCGCGCCGTCTCGACGAGCGGGTTGATCCCGGGGTCCTGGAAGATCATCCCGCCCTCGCGCTCGACCGCCCCTTCGGGCTTGGGGACGGCCGCGGCCGGGGCGGGGGCGGGGCGCGCGGCGACGCCCGCGTCGGCGGCGCCGAAGACGTTGGCGTAGCGGTAGTAGACCTCGAGCGTGAGGGCGTTGATCGCGGTGCCGTAGACGCGGCCGCCCTCGCCGCCCCAGCGGTCCACGGGCTCCCAGGAGCCGGCCTTGCAGCCCAGGAGGTCCGTGTTCTGGTTCCCCACGAGCGCCCTCTTCATGTCCGCGTTCCAGGCCTTCCACTTGGGGCCCGAGGGGCCGTCGTACTGGAAGAGGGCCAGGCTCGCGCAGTACCAGTAGTAGAAGTCGATCGCGTTCCCGTTCCAGGCCGGCTTGTCCCGGAGGAGGAGGTCGCAGCCGGCGGAGAGGCGCGGGTCCGACTTCGTCCGGTCCATGAAGATCCGGGACATGACGCCGATCGCCGTCAGCGTCTCGTGGTGGTCGAAGTGCTCGTTCAGGCCCGGGACGATGACCTTGCCCGTGCCCTTGTGGGTGTACCCCACGCGGCCGGTAGTCCCGTCGGTCGCCTCGTCGAACCAGGCGCGGGTGCCGTCGTAGCCGCTGCGGGGGAAGGAGAGTCCCGAGATCTCGGCCGACTTGAGCGCCATGACGGCCCATCCGGTGACGGACGAGTCGTTGTCGCCGGGCCGATAGCCGTAGCGCCAGCCCTTGCCGGGGTTCTGAGCGGCGGCCGTGAAGTCGATCGCCCGCTGGGCCTGGTCCTTGAAGAGGGCCGAGGCCGTCAGGCCGTAGGCCTCCGAGAGAGCCAGCGCCGAGAGGGCGTGGTTGTACATGTACTTGTCGGCCTTGCGGCCCCCCACGCAGCCTTCGGCGTCCTGCTGGGCCAGCATCCACTGGAGGCCCCGGCGGACCACGTCGCCGAAGCAGATCCCGTCGTAGCTGTCCTTCGAGAGATGGGAATAGCCCGCCCCGAGGAAGGCGAGGAGGGCCAGGCCGGTGTTCCCCCCGTCGTAGTCGTCGTGGCCGGGGTTGGGACGGCAGTCCTCGCCCTTGGCGTACTTCGGGACCTGGCGGCATTCGCCGAGGTACCGGGTGGTCTTCCACGAGCCGTCGGCGTCCTGGTGCCGGGCGAGCCACTTGAGGCCGGCGAGCACGGCGTCCTCCGTGTCCCCGCCGCCGCCGCCCCGGACGACGAGGCTCTTCTTGCCCCCCAGGCGGGAGCCGAAGCGGCCGCCGCCCCCGGCGCCGCCCCCGACCACGTCGTAGGTGCTTCTTCCCTGGAACGGCCGGTCGCTCACATGGTCGAGCGAGTCGCCCCGGGCCTTCTGGAACTCCTCCACGTCGGTCGTTTCGTTGTGGTCGGCCTCCTCGGCTTCCTTCCGGTATACCGGGTCCTCGACCGACTTCACCATGTCGAGGATCTTCCTTTTGGGGTCGAGGTCGCGCGGCTTCTCCATCTCGGGGAGCGGCGGGGTCTTCCGGCGGGGGTTGACCGCGGCCGCTTGCTCGGCGTCCATGGCCCGCACCACCCAAAAGAAGCCGACGAGGACGGCCAGGAGGACGTGAAGGCCGACCGAGAGGCTCCACCAGGGGGTCCGCTGGACGAGGGATTCGGCGGTTCCGGGGGGCTTCGGGGCGGTCTGGTCCATGGCGGCCTCGGGAGCCCGGCTCCGCGCTCCGTCCGTCCCCCGGGGCGGGCTCCTCCGGGGGCCGACGCTGGCCGCCGAATCCTCCAACGGACGCCCCCCGGAAAGGTTCAGGCCCCGCGGCAGGGCCGCGCGACCGGGAGCGCGGCCGGGCGTTCATAGGAGAGGGGGTTCCGATGCGTCCGTTACGCCTCATTCTCCCGGCCCTCGCGGCCTGGTCGGCCGTCCCGGCCCGGGCCCAGGAGGAGCACCGGGTCCCGATGCGGGACGGTGCCCTCCTCGCGACCCGCTCCTGGGTACCCGGCCCGGGGAAGCACCCCGCCGTCCTCGTCCGCGGCTACACGGCGGGCGGCCTGGGCGGGAACGCCCCGGCCTTCAACAAGGCGGGCTACGCCTTCGTCAGCCAGCAGTGCCGCGGGAACGGCGGGGACGACGGCACCCGCTTCTTCCCCGACGACCGGGACGGCCATGACTGCATCGAGTGGATCGTCCGGCAGCCCTGGTCGGACGGCAAGGTCGCCATGTGGGGCGGCTCCTACTGGGGCGCGACCCAGTGGCGCGCGGCGGTTTCGGCCCATCCCGCCCTCAAGGCCATCGTCCCCGGCTTCATTGACGCGGACTTATGGAAGGCCGCCTACTGGGGCGGCGGGGCCCTCCACCTCAAGATGACCACCCAGAGCGGCCGGGCGATCCCCGACGGGAAGTACTCGCTCGAGGAGTGGAAGGAGCGGCTCTCGTACCTTCCCCTGGCCGACATGGATCGGAAGTGGCTGGGACGGGAGCACCGGCTCTGGAACGACTACGTGGCCCACTCCTCTTTCGACGACTACTGGAAGGCCATCAGCATGCGGGAGGGCGGCCGCTGGGGGAAGGTCGCGATCCCCGTCTACTGCGTCTCCGGCTGGCAGGACTACTACGCGGGCGTCTGCCTGGAGAACTGGCAGGCCCTCCGGGCCGCCGGCGCCTGTCCCGACGCCCGCGTCCGGATCGGCGACCACGGCCACTCCGGCGCCCCGGACCTCGCCGACACCCTCCGGTTCCTCGACCACCACCTCCGCGGGCGCGACACCGGTATCGCGGGCGAGCCGCCGATTAAGATCCAGGTCCGGCACAGCGGCTGGCGCCTCGAGCGCGAGTGGCCGATCCCGGGAACCACGTTCGCGAGGCTCTACCTGTCCGCCCGGGACGGGGGCCGGGTCGGCGCGCTCCGTTCGGCGCCCCCGGGCGAGGAGCCGCCCGCCGCCTACGACTACGACCCCGCCGACCCCGTCCTCACGCTCGGCGCCAACGGCTCCCACCAGCCCGTCCCCGGCCTGATCGCCGTCGGCCCCGTCGACCAGCGCCCCAACGAGGGCCGGCCCGACGTCCTCGTCTTCACCTCGGCGCCGTTCGTCGACGACACCGAGCTCGTCGGCCCGGTCGAGGCGCGCGTCTGGGCCTCCTCCTCGGCGAGGGACACGGACTTCGCGGTCAAGCTCCTGGACGTCCAGCCCGACGGTCGCGCGCTCAACTTCAGCGAGGGGATCGTGCGGGCCCGCTTCCGGGAGGGGATCTGGGGCGCCCCGTCTCCGATCGAGCCGGGCCGCGTCTACGAGTACCGGATCGAGCTCCTCCCCGTCTCGATCGCGATCCGGAAGGGCCACCGCGTCCGGATCCACCTCTCGAGCAGCAGCTGGCCGCTTTGGGACCGGAACCCGAACACGGGGAACCCGATCGGGACGGACGCGGAGCTCCGGGTCGCGCGGCAGGCCGTGCACCACGACCGCGCCCGCCCGTCCCACGTCGTCCTCCCGATCGTCTCGGGAAAGGGCCCCGGCCCGTAGCGGCTCACGGCGCCGGGCGGGGCGCGTAGGAGGATTCATGCGGACGGTCCAGGCCGCGGCGCTCGCGCTCGGCGTCCTCTTCCCGGCCGGGCAGGAGACGCCCTGGGCGCGGGACTGGCCGGAGGCGGCCCGCCGGGCGCGCGACGAGCGGAAGCTGGTCCTCGTGCTCGCCGAGAACTACCGCGGGCTCAAGATCTCCGACCGGCTCCCCCTCCTCTTCCTCCAGGGGCCGCTCGCCGACCTCCTCCGCGAGCGCTTCGTCGGGCTGCGTTGGCGGCCGGAGATGGGCGCGCCGCTCCGCGACCCGGCGGCCTACGGGGCGGGGCCCTTCACGTTCGGGGCCGCGATCCTGGTCGCCGCGCCGGACGGCCGGATCGTGGGCGAGTGCGCGGCGCTCGGGGAGGGCGTGGTCGACGACTACCTCCGCTTCGTCCTCCTCCGTCACCCCGAGGCGACGGGCAGGCCGCCCGTAGCGGGCGCGGACCCGCTCGACCGGGCCGAGGCGCATCTCCGGCGGGGCGAGCTCGAGCCGGCCGCGGCGCTCCTCGAGCGCCCTGGCTCGGCGCGCGCGAGCGCGCTGAAGGCCCGGCTCCTCCGGAGGCTCCGGAAGGGCGAGGAGGCCCTGGCCGAGCTCCGGCGGGCGAAAGGGGCGGGCGAGGACGCGGAGTTGCTCGCCGAGGAAGGCGCGGCGCTGCTCGGCCTGGGCCGGGCGCGGGAGGCGGCCGAGGCCCTGGTCGCGATCCTCGACCGCCATCCGGGGAGCCCGCGAGCGGCGGAGGCGAAGTATCTCCTCAGCCGCATCCTCCTCCGCTCGGACTTCGAGGGGGGGAAGGCGGGCCTCGAGGAGACGGTCCGGACCTGCGCGGGGACGCCGTGGGCGGCGCTCGCCCAGGCGCTCCTCGCCTCGGGCGCGCTCGAGGCCGCGGGGGCCGCGCGCCTGGGCTGGCCGGACGGGAGGATGCTCGAGGTCGCGAGGGAATCGACGCCCGCCCCGCTCCCCCTCGCGAAGCTCGAGGAGTCCCGCGAGGGGGCGATCCGTTTCCTCCTCGGGGCCCAGCTCGCGGACGGCTCCTGGATCACCCCGGCCAACCTGTCCTCCGAGAACCCCGCCTTCTCGATCGCCGCGACGGCGATCGCGGGCGCGTCGCTCCTCCCCTTCCGGGACCGGAAGGAGGTCGCCGCGGCGCTCGGCCGGGCCGTGGAGCGCGTCCTCGCGGCGCGGTCGGCCCGGGAGCTCGACCGCCAGCCCTTGGCCTTCGGGTTCGGCTACGCGGTCTGGGGCCGCATCTTCGCGCTCCGCTTCCTCGCGCGCTGCTCGGCCGCGGGAGTCGGCCCGGCCGGCCGCCTCGCGGAGGCGATGGACGCCCTGGCGGGGGAGCTCGCGCGGGAGCAGACGCCGGGCGGAGGCTGGAGCTACTTCGGCGGGATGGATCTCTCGTTCGTCACGGCCGCCGCCGTGCTCGCGCTCGTCGAGGCCCGGGAGCGCGGCGCGAAGGTCCCTCCGGACGTCCTCCGCCGCGGCCTCGACTGCGTCGAGGGCGCGCGGGGGCCGAAGGGAGAGTTCCGCTACGCGCGGGGCGGCGGCGAGCCCGGGGCGCAGGCCGGGCTCCGGAGCCCGCTCGGCGCGCTCGCCCTCCTGCGGGGAGGTCGGGGAGACGCGGAGGGAGTGCGCCGGGGCCTCGAGCACTACCTCGGGCACCGGCTCTCGGCCCGGAAGGAGCGGGGGAAGGCGCTCTGCCACACGTCCCCGGACGGGACGGCGGCCTACTACCTGCTCTACGGCTACGCCTTCGCCGCGGAGGCGCTCGAGACGCTGCCTGCCGCGGACCGGGAGCCGTTCCGCCGGGCCCTGGTCGAGGACGTCCTCCAGGCGCGTCGGGAGGACGGAGGCTTCGCCGACTTCCCCGCGACGGGGCCGGCTTACGGGACGGGCATGGCTCTGGCGGCGATGGCGCGCCTGGGAGACGAGTAAGCCGGTGCCGGGACCGCCCTCGTTGAGCCGGTCCGCTCAGGCGTTCGTCCAGGCGAACGCGAGGGCGGCGAGCGCGAGGGCGAACACCGGGGCGGCGAGGGCCCAGCCCAGAAGGGACGGGAGGCCCGCGCGACGGCGGAGGGCCAGGGAGAGCGCGGCCAGGCCCCCCGACGCGAGCGCGGCTCCCGAGAGGAGCGCCACGGAGGTCCCCTCCAGGTTCCGGGCCCCGTGGGGCATGGCCAGTCCCCAGAACATCAGGTATCCCAGGAGCCCCGTGAGCGCCGCGAGAGCGTAGGCGCCGGCCCAGGCGAGGCCCCGCGCGAGGCGGCCGCTCAACGCGGCCCCCCCGAGGTCACTTCTTCGGCTCCTCGCCCCGGAACTCCAGGGCGGCGGAATTGATGCAGTAGCGCTGGCCGGTGGGCGGCGGCCCGTCGTCGAAGAGGTGGCCCAGATGCGAGCCGCACTTGGCGCACGTCACCTCGATCCGCTCCATCCCGTGGCTCAGGTCGCGCTCGGACTTGACGTTTCCCTTCGTCAGGACGTCATAGAAGCTGGGCCATCCCGTCCCCGAGTCGAACTTGGTCTTGGAGTCGAAGAGGACGGCTTCGCAGACCAGGCAGTGGTACTTCCCCTCCCCCTTGAAGTTCCAGTACTTGTTCTGGAAGGGCCGCTCGGTGCCCTTGAAGACGCAGACCTCGTACTGGAGCGGGGTCAGCCGCTTCTTGAGCGCCTCCTTGTCCATCACGAACTTCTCCTCCTTCGCGGAGGGTCGGACGCCGCCTCCGACGTCGCCGACCGGCGGCTCCTCGACGCGTCGGCGAATCGAGTCCGCGGTCCCGCCTCCGGGGTCTTCGATCGGGCTCCGGTGCATCCCGTTCTCCGACGGCTGGGGCGCGGCCTCCGGGGAGCATGCCGCGAGAGTGGCCACGAGCGCGAGCGCCGCCGATCTCATCGATGCCCTCCGTCCGTTGGAATCCCCGCTCTCCTTCCTTTCATTCCCCGTAAGTGATACGGGCCGGTCAGGGTTTCGGTCGGAGCGCGACGGAGAAGGAGACCGACGGCCCGCCCCGCACGCGGAGGGCGCCGTCGGCAAACTCGACTTCCGGCGAGGAGAAGGACGCCCCGGGGTCCGCGAGGAACCAGACGTCTCCCTCCACCCGGCCCAGCCGATAGGACCGGACGAGCCCGGCGCCCTCCGGGAGGGCCGAGATCCGCTCGCGGACCTCGATCCCGTCCACCGTGTAGAGGAACTCCGGGCCGGGACCTCCCACGGCGTAGCCACGGAAGATCGCCCGCGGCGCCCTCTCGCGGTCGCCGATCCGGATCGGAAAGCCCGACGAGGCCGAGTAGAACCGCTTCCCGAGGATCCGGGCCGGCTGGCCGCCCCGGCCGCCCCAGGCGGGGGAGAGGTCGAGAAACTCGCCGCGCCACGCGTAGCGGAGCCGGCAGTCCTCCGCGTCGAAGCAGAAGGACGTACCGCCCGGGAGCCCCACCGCGATCGCGCGGTTCGAGGCGTCCGGAAGGAAGGTCCGGACGACGACGGGCTCCGTTCCGACCGCGAGGAAGAAGCTCCGGGGATCGGGGAACCCGGCGGGCGCCGGCATGTCCTTCCCCGCCGAGAGGGCCGCCCAGATCAGGTCCATCCTCCGCTCGGCCTCCGCCTCGGGGACGCCGGCGAAGAAGGAGGGCATCGCGGTGCCGGGCTGGATCCGGCCGGGGTCGCGCAGCCAGCGGCGGAACCAGTCCGGCCTCATCCGGGCGTGCATTTCCGTGAGGTCGGGGCCGCGCGTGGCGAGGGCGATCCGGTCCTTGAAGTCGTGGCAGCTGATGCACGAAAGGCCGCCGTCTCCCGCGCCCACCAGGCGGACGCCCTCCCGGACGCGGTCCGGCGGGACGGGCGGCTCCGGCTCCTCGGCCGCCGGATCGACGCCCGCGGCGGCCGCGAACGCGCGGGGAAGGAAGCCCGCGTTCTCCGCGCCGAAGTGGGGCATCCGGAGCTCCATCCAGGGCCGGACCCGCTTCTTGCGGAGGAGGACCTCCTCCATCCAGGCGACGCGCATCTTGTCCCCCGCGCCCGTGAGGGGCGGGGGCGCGACCTCGGCCAGGCCCGCGGGGGCCGAGTCGTCGAGCGCGTGGCAGGCGGTGCAGCGGAACTCGCGGAGGGTCCGGGCCAGCCGGTACGCGGGGGCGGGGCTCCGGTCGGGCGGGCTCCGGAGGAACTCCTCCAGGCACGCGCGGTCCTCCGCGCCGAGCGCGTACCGCGCGGAACGGCCGCCGGGCTCCGGGGAGAGGCAGCCCTTCCCCCCCGAGTCGGGCCCGAGGGGGAGGGGCCGGAAGGCGTTGGGCGGCCTCCCGCCGTCCTCGAGCGCGTGGCAGCCCAGGCAGCCGCGCTCGAGGACCAGCTTCCTTCCCCGCGCCGAGTCGCCCGGAGGGACTTCGCGCTCGAAGGCCTCGTTCCTCGATTCGACCAGGGCCTCCGAGAGGACGGCGGCCTCTTCCGGGAGGAGCGAGAGGTCCGGCATCCGTCCCGACGGGTCGACGCGGAGCGGGTCGAGGAGGAAGGCGGCGAGCGCGGCCTGCGCGTATTTCGATCCCAGGCCTGCGAGGGGGGTCTCGCGGTCGCTGTGGCAGCGGGCGCAGCCGATCTTCGCGAAGAGTTCGCGGCCGCGCTCCACGCGGAAGCGGTCGGTGGGAGGGGCCGGGGCAGGCTCGGCCGGGTCGCGGAGCCCGGCCAGGTACGCGGCGACGTGGACGCGCTCCGCGGGTTCCAGGGGGAGCGCGGGCATGGACGCGTCCGCGCGGAAGCGCCGGGGGTCCTCGAGCCAGGCCGCGATCCAGCGGGCGTTCGTCCGGGACCCCGCGCCGTCGAGCCTCGGGGCGTCGCGGGCGGTCGGTCCGGAGGGGAGCCCGTGGCAGGACCCGCAACCGTAGCGCCGGGCCAGGTCCCTGCCGCGTTCGGCGCGGAGGGAGGCTTCGAGGGCGGGCGGGCCGCCGCGGTGGAAGAGCGCCGAGGACGGGACGGGCTCCTCCTTGAAGTGGTCCGAGGACCATTCGAGCCGGACCCGGGAGGGCCCGGCCTGGCGGCGGGCGAAGACGACGGCGATCTCGTGGTCGCCGGCCTCGAGCTCAAGCGCGCCATTCCGCGCGTCCTTCCCGCCGACGCGGACCTCCGCTTCCGAGGAGAACGCGTAGCGTCCCCGCCGGACGACGCGGAGGAGTCCGGTCCAGCGGACGCCGAAGTCCGGGTCGAGTCCGGGATGGATCGACTCCCCGGCGGCGAGGGCGAGGGCGGGAGCGGACCGGACGAGGAGGACGGAGCGGCTGCCGTCGGACGCCTCGACGATCAGGCCGGGAGCGGGGGCCCCCTGGGGGGAGCCGGCCAGGGCGAGGGCGAGGAGCGCGGGGCGGAGCACGTCGGCTGACTCCAGTGATGCCCCGGGCGGCGCGGCGGGGCAAGGATTAGTTGCAAATGCGGGTCGAAAGCCTAGGATGCTCGGGCGAGGTATAATGGTGCGCGGAGCGGCACGGGGCCGGGGTCGTTGTTCATGAGGACGCCCGAGGACGATTTCTTCCTGGGCCGGACGGTACTCGAGAAGGCGCTGGTCTCCCGCGAGGCCCTCCTCGAGTGCCTGTTCCAGATGTCCCAGGAGCGCAAGTCCGGCTCCCCCCGGCCGCTGGGGGTCCTCCTCGTTTCCCGCGGCCTCCTGACCCAGGACGAGCTCAACGGCATCCTCTCCTCCCGCGTCTCCGCCGCCGGCGTGGCCGGCTCGCTCCCCGAGGCCGAGGTGGGGAAGCTCCTGGTCGCCGCGGGGCTCATCTCCCGGGAGAACGTCGAGGAGTGCGTCCGCCTCCAGGAGGACCTCCGCAAGTCCGGGAAGCAGGCGCCGCCGATCGGCGAGCTCGTGGTGCACCGGGGCTACGTGACGGAAGGCCAGGTGACGCGGGTCCTGGCTTACCAGAGGAAAGTCGTCTTCCAGTGCTCGGGCTGCGGAGTGCGCGTGAGCGCGGCCCCGCCCCCGCCCGGGAACCGCTACCGCTGCAAGAAGTGCAACGGCCTCCTTTCGCCGGCCGACGCGCCCGCTCCCCCGGCCTCCTCGGGGGTCCTCTCCCTTCGCGAGGCGGAGCGGGGGGAGGACACGCAGATCGAGGTCGACCGCGCGGCGGCGGCCTACCTGAAGCAGAAGGCGGTGGTCCGGCGCGACCAGCTCCGCGAGGCCCAGCGGCTCCAGATCGAGTTCGCGCGCTACGGCCTGGTGGCGCCCCTCCTGGAGCTGCTCCGGCGGACGGGGGCGATCACGCTCCAGCAGCAGCAGCAGATCGAGTCCATGGATTTCGGGAAGATCGTCCGGGAGCCGGACTGGAAGATGCAGGCCGTCCCGGGCTACCGCCTGCTCGCGCGCGTGGCCAGCGGCGGCTTCGCCAGCATCTGGACGGCGGAGCCGCTCTTCGGAGGCGGCCGCGTGGCGGTCAAGATGCTCCACCCCGAGCGGTCGAAGGACCCGCGCTCGGTGGCGCGCTTCGAGTGGGAGGCGATGCTCCTGCGGCGCTTCAACTGCTCCAACATCGTCCGGGGGCTCGACCACGGATTCGAGCGGGGGAACCACTTCCTCGTCATGGAGTACGTGGACGGCCGCTCGCTCGGCCAGGCGCTCTCCGAGAACGGGGCCTTCCCGGTGCGCGAGGCGCTCCGGCTCACGCGGCAGGTCGCCGCGGCCCTCCTCTACCTCCACGGGGAGGGCTACCTCCACCGGGACGTCAAGCCCGACAACGTCCTCCTCGACCACGCCGGGAACGTCAAGGTCTGCGACCTCGGGTTCGCCGTCCCGATCCCCAGGACGGCCGGGGGAGGGGATACGTCCGGGACCGTGGTCGGGACGGCGGGCTACATGTCCCCGGAGACGATGAGCGGCAAGAGCTCCGTGGCGGTCGGCTCGGACATCTACTCGCTCGGGATCCACCTCTACGCGCTGCTGACGGGGCACGAGCCGTACGCGGGGGCGAGCTCGGAGGAGGTGGTGACGGACCAGATCGAGAGCGGCATGCCGGTCCCCAACCTCATGGTCGTACAGGCCCCTCCGCCCGTGATCCAGCTCCTCAAGCGCATGATGCACCCGGACCCGGCGCGGAGGTTCGGGTCCATGACGGAGCTGAGCGTCGCGCTGGACCGGCTGACGGCGGCATGAGCGGAGACGACACCGTCCTGGGGAAGATGCTCCTGGACCGCGGCCTCCTGTCGCCCGACGAGTTCGAGGAGGCGGAGCGGGAGCGCCGGGAGAGCGGACGGCCCCTCCAGGAGATCCTGGTCCAGAAGTCCTTCCTGAGCCCGGCCCAGATGCAGGACGCCGTCGCGGCGCTCGAGAAGCGGGTCCGCTTCTGCCCGGAGTGCAAGATCCCCGTCTTCGTCCCGCGGGCCATGCCCGAGGGGGACCGCTGCCCCCGCTGCATGGGCCCGGTGCAGTACCAGGAAGAGACGGTGGTGGCCCAGATCCAGGACCTGGAGAGCATCGTCCAGCTCACCAAGGACGACCTCCCCCCCGAGGTCCAGCACGCCCGCACGATCGCCGGGAGGCTTTTCGGGAAGTACGTCCTCCTCGAGGAGCTCGGGAAGGGGGGCGCGGGCGTCGTCCAGAAGGCCTGGGACACGATGCTCGGGGAGTACGTGGCGCTCAAGTTCATCCGCGAGCTCCGCCAGGCGACCGACTCGGCGGTCGAATCCAGGCGGCTGCGGCAGGAGCAGATCCTGGACCTGCTCCAGGAGGCGCGGGCGGCGCTCCGCCTCCGGCACGAGCACATCGTGGCGGTCCGGGACCTGGGCCGGATCGAGCAGCAGTACTACATCGCGATGGACTACGTGGAAGGGCGGACGCTCGCCGAGCACCTCCGGGACTCCCAGGCGCGGGGCCGCTTCACGCCGCTCTACGAGGACCCGGCCTTCTACCTCCGGGCGATGCGGGACGTCACGAACGCCATCCACTACGCCCATACGTTCCCGAAGCCCATCGTCCACTGCGACCTCAAGCCCGGGAACATCCTGATCTCGAAGGGGGGCACGGCCTTCGTGATGGACTTCGGCCTGGCGCGGGTCCTCGGCGCCCGGCGGGGGGGGGAGACGGAGGAGAAGGTGCGGGGGACGCCGTCCTACATGGCCCCCGAGCAGCTTTCGGGGAAGAACGAGGCGATCGGCCCGCGGACGGACGTCTACGCGCTGGGCGCGATCCTCTACGAGCTCCTGGCCGGGAGGCCGGTCTTCGTCGGGGAGCCGCTGTCGATCCTGCTCCAGGCCACGCGGAACTCTCCGGAGCGGCCCACGGACGTGGCGCGGAAGAAGCAGGAAGGGCACAGGGAGTCCACCAAGATCCTGATGCGGGTCTCGAAGCTCGAGGAGATCTGCCTCCGCTGCCTGGCGAAGGAGACGAAGGACCGCTACGCCTCGGCGCGCCACGTGGCCGAGGAGCTCGAGGCGGTCATCGAGGCGCTCGAGGCGGGCAAGGAGGGGAACATGGTGCCGCCCCGCGTCCTCGAGGCCCAGGAAAGGTCCGAGATCCACAAGGTCGACGAGCACATGACCCGCTTCGACCTCGAGCAGGCCCTCCAGGAGACCGCCACGCTGGAGAAGAAGCGCGAATCCGGCCGCGTGCAGGAGCATCTGGCCGACCGCCGCCGGCAGGTGACGCTTCTCGAGCAGCTCCGGGCCCGCCTGGTCGCCCGGCTGAACGCGGAACGCCCCACGTTCCCGGAGTTCCGCTCCTCGGGGGAGATCCTCAAGGGGCTGGAGGTGCTCAAGGCCACCCCGAAGAAGCTCTACGTCCTCGTGGGCGACCAGCCGCGCGAGCTCCCCTGGTCGCAGGTCGGGCCGGCGCAGGTCGCCGCGGTGGCGGAGTCGGTGAAGATGACGGCGCCGGAGGACCGGCTGGCGCTCGGGGTCCTCTGCCACCACGCGGGGCTTCTGGAGCAGGCCGCGGTCTACCTCCAGTCGCTCGAGGGGACGCCGTTCCAGGAGGAAGCCCGGCGCATCCTCCAGTCCAGCGCCTGAGGGGCGAGGGAGCCGGTCCCTTCGGGAAAACGGGCCGCCGCTTCTGGGATGAGCCGCCCGTTTTCCCGAGGATGACGGACGAGACGCTCGCCCGGACGCTGCTGGAGCGCGGCCTCCTGTCGCTCGAGGAGTTCGAGGACGCGCGGGCGGTCCAGCGGTCCACGGGGCGGCCGCTCGTCGGGATCCTGGTCGAGCGGGCCTACCTCTCGGCCTCGCAGGTCCGCGACGCGCTCGCCGCGCTCCAGGCGCGCGTCCGCTTCTGCACGCGCTGCAACGTGCGCGTGCCCGTCCCCCAGGTGCTCGAAGGCAAGGAGCGCTGCCCCCGCTGCCTCTTCGAGGTGCGCTGGCAGGAGGAGCGCCAGCTCGTCCAGCTCCAGGACTTCGAGAGCATCGTCCGGCTCACCCGGGACGAGCTTCCGCCGGAGGTCCTGGCCGCGCGGCGCGTCCCGGGCCGGCTCTTCGGGAAGTACATCCTGGTCGACGAGATCGGCCGCGGCGGCGAGGGCGTCGTCCGGAAGGCGTGGGACACGATGCTCGGGGAGTACGTGGCCCTGAAATTCATCCGGGAATGGAGCCGTCCCGGGGACCGGGAGACCGCGGTCCGCCGGGCCCGGATTTCCGACCTCCTCCACGAGGCCCGCGCGGCGATGCGGCTCCGGCACCAGCACATCGTTCCCCTGCGCGACGTCGGCCGGATCGAGGACCAGTTCTTCATCGCGATGGACTACATCGAGGGGGAGACCCTGGCCGTCCACCTGCGCGAGGCCCAGGCGCAGGGGCGGCTCTCCCCCCTCTACGACCGACCGGCGCTCTACCTCCGGCACCTCCGGGACGTGGCCAACGCGATCCACTACGCCCACGCCTTCTCCAAGCCGATCATCCACTGCGACCTCAAGCCCGGCAACGTGCTCGTGGGACGCGCGGGCGTCGCCTACGTCCTGGACTTCGGCCTGGCCCACGTCCTGGGCGGTCCCCGAGAGGGCGGGGAGAAGGTCCGGGGGACGCCCGCCTACATGGCTCCGGAGCAGGTGATGGGGCGCGTGGAGGACCTCGGGGCCTGGACCGACGTCTACGGGCTGGGCGCCATCCTCTTCGAGCTGCTCGCCGGCCGGGCGGTCTACACGGGCGAGCCGATGGACATCCTCCGGCACGGCCTGAGGAAAACGCCGGAGCGGCCGCTGGACCTTCTCTGGACCGCCGGCGACGCCCGGCCGCCCCAGTCCGGGGGGATCCTCCCCGAGCTCACCAAGCTCGAGGTGATCTGCCTCCGCTGCCTGGCCCAGGAGCCGAAGGACCGGTATCCCTCCGCGCGCGACGTCGCCGAGGAGCTCCAGACGGTGATCGAGGCGATCGAGTCGGGGCGCGAGAGCGCGTTCGTGCCGCCCCTCGTGCTCGAGGCCCAGCAGCGCTCGGAGCTCAGGAGCGTGGACGAGCAGATCACGCACCTCGCCGTCGAGGACGCGCTCCGGGAATGGGAGACCGTCAAGCGCAAGCGGGAGGACAAGGGCATCCGGCGGCGGCTGGCCGACCAGCGCCACCAGCTCTTCCTCCTCGACCAGTTCCGCGCCCGGCTGGTCGAGCGGCTGAACTCCGGCCGGCCCGTCCTCCCGCGGATCGCCCTCGCGGAGGAGGTCCTCGAGCAGGCCGAGGTCCTGAAGGCGACGGCGAACCGGCTCATCCTCTTCGCGTCCGACCGGGCGCGGGACGTGGCGTGGACGTCCGTCCCCGTGGAAGAGCTGGCGGGCCTCGCGGAAACGCTCGGGCTCGCCGAGCCCGCCGACCGGCTCGCGCTGGGGATCCTCTGCCGGAACGCGGGCCTGGCCGTGCGCGCGGAGAGCTGCCTCGCGTCGCTGGAGGGCACGGCGCTCGCCGACGTGGCGCGGGACCTCCTGGGGCGGAGGCCCTAGCGGAGCTCCAGCCCCACCGGGCAGTGGTCGGAGCCGGTCACCTCGGGCATGATCCAGGCGCGCTTCACCCGGTCCCGGAGGAGGGCGTTCACGTTCGCGTAGTCGATCCTCCATCCCACGTTGCGTTCCCGTGCGCGGGTCCGGGTGGACCACCAGGAATAGGCGCCGCTCGTGCGGGGATGGGTCTCGCGGAAGACGTCGTGGAAGCCCGCCGCCAGGAAGTCGGTCATGGCCTTCCGCTCCCGGGGGAAGAAGCCGGGGTTCTCGTGGTTGTCGTCCGGACGGGCCAGGTCGATCTCCTGGTGGGCGATGTTGTAGTCGCCCGCCAGGACGATTCCCTGCCGCCGGTCGGAGAGGGACCGGAGGCGCCGGGTGATCGCGCGGCAGAAGTCGACCTTGAAGTCGAGACGGGCGCCGCCCTCCCGGGCGTTGGGAAAGTAGGCGGAGACCACGTGAAGCGTCCCGAAGCGGGCCGCCAGGACGCGACCCTCGGAGTCGAAGCGCCGCTCCCCGATGCCCGCCCAGGTCTCGTCGGGCATCCGGCGGGAGTAGATCGCCGTCCCGGAGTAGCCGGGCCGCTCGGCGGGATTGAAGAGCGCCTCGTAGCCCTCCACCTCGACGAGCGGTCGCTCCAGCTGCTCGGGCCGGGCCTTGATCTCCTGGAGGCAGAGGACGTCCGGCCTCTCCTTCCGGAGCCAGGAGAGGAAGCCCTTGGCGTACGCCGACCGCAGGCCGTTGACGTTCCAGGTCAGGATTCTCATGGGCCGGCCCCGGCACGGGACGGTCGTCCGGGACGGTGATATACTACCCCGACTCCCATGGCCGACCTCGCCGAACCCGCCCCGCAGGATCCGATCCTGCTGAAGAACGGGATCGCGGTCCTCACGCCCGAGCCGATCGCCGAGGGCTCGTTCGGGCAGGTCTACGTGGGGAAGATCCTCAACCCCATCGGCCTCCTCGCCGAGCGGATCGTGTGGGGCGAGGAGAGCGCCCGGTGGCTGGGCCTGGACGACATCCCCTTCGACGAGCCGCCGAAGGACGATCCCCGGGGATGGCTTCCCACCCCGCTCACCGATCCCGCGCAGGTCCGCCGCGTCTACGAGGCGGCCGACCGGCTCTGGGGGGACTACCTCGCCCGCCGCAAGCAGGACCGCGCCCGGGCGGACGAGGAGTACCGCGACCTCCTCGGCCTCATCGACCCGATGCTCCACGAGGACCGCATCATCGCCGTCAAGGTGCTCCGGCCGCCCTCCGAGAAGCCCGACGAGGCCGGGGCCGCGGCCGTCGGGGAGCCCGTCCGGCGCTTCATCAAGGAGAACGACTTCCTCCGGACGCTCCGCCACCCCGGGATCGTTCGCCGCTTCGGGCTCGTCCGCGACGAGCGGATGGGCTGGTGCCTCCTCCTCGAATACCTCGAGGGCGAGACGCTCGACGTCCACCTGAAGAAACACGAGCGGGGGCGGATGGCCCTCCCCCGCGCCCTGGCCCTGATCCGGGAGATCGCAGACGCGCTCCGGTTCATCCACGCCCAGGGCGCCGTCCACCGCGACCTCAAGCCGCAGAACATCATGATCCGGAAGGACGACGGCCGGGCCGTGCTCATGGATTTCGGGATCGGGAAGTGGATGGACGAGTCCAACACGCAGCAGCTGACCCTGGCCGGCGTGCGGATCGGGACCCCCCGGTACATGGCCCCCGAGCAGGCCCGCGCGGACGGCCCCGTGACGCAAGCCGCCGACGTCTACCAGCTCTCCACCATCCTTTTCGAGCTGGTGACCGGCCATCCGGCCTACGCGGGCATGCCCTTCGAGCGCGTCTTCGAGTGGCTGCTCGACGAGGCGCGGGGGCACCCCTCGACGGTGCGCTTCCACGTGCCGGGGATCTCCCGGGAGTTCGAGGCGCTGATCGAGATCGGCCGGGACAAGGACCCGGACCGCCGCTGGACCGTCGAGGAGTTCATGGACCGCGCGGACCGCATCCTCGCGGAGAAGCGCTACGAGGGGCCCGCCGAGGAGCCGCCCGAGACGAGGACGGGGCTTCTCGAGACCCTCCGCCTGACGCGGGTCCGGAAGAAGGAGATCCTCTGGGAGGAGCGGCAGCTCGAGGAGCGGCTGCACTTCGAGGAGCTCCGGGTCCGCGTCAAGGAGGCCTGGGCGCTCCTGGAGCGGAAGGCGTACCTGGACGCCCGGCCGATCGTGGAGCGGCTGGCCCGCGAGGCCGAGGGCCTCCCCGCCCGCCAGGAGGCGCTCCGCCGGGAGATCGAGAACCTCGAGCGGGCCTTCACCATGGCCTCCGCCCGGAGCGAGGCGGAGTTCCTCCTGTCCCTGGCCGAGCAGCACCACGGCGCCGCGCGCTACGCGGAGGCGGGGGGCGCGCTCGACGCGGCGGCGAAGCGGCTCGAGGCCCTGCCGAAGGAGTCCTACGCGGACGTCCACCGGCGCTTCCAGGAGATCGAGGCCCGCTACGAGTCCCACCGGTCGTACGTGGAGATCTTCAACACGCTCCGGAAGTCGTTCGTCGAGAAGATCCAGGCCCGCTACCGGGAGCTCCACGGATGGTACGGAGCCGGAAAACCCCTCTCGGCGGCCAAGGTCCTCGAGGTCCTCGACCAGCTCGCCGCCGCTCAGAAGAACCTCGAGGCCATCGAGCGCGGGAAGGTCGGGCCGGCCGCCTACGACGCGGTCCAGAAGGACGTGGACGAGCTCCGGATCGCCCTCGAGGACCTGCGCCGGCGCATCGCCTCACCGGCGTAGGTTTTCCAGGAAGACGGCGTGGAGCCTCCCGCCGTTCGCGTTGTCCTTCCGGGGCGACCAGAGCTTGGCGCAGACGTCGAGGTCGCCGTCCCCGTCCACGTCGCCCACGACCGCCTCGTGGCCGCCGAGCTTGGCGTCGAGGACCACCCGCTCCTCGAAGCGGCCGTCGCCCAGGTTCTCCCAGACGAACCAGCGGGGCGGCTTCTCGCCCGCGATCCCCTCCATCTCGCAGGTGAAGACGTCGGGGTCGCCGTCCCCGTCGAAGTCGGCCAGCGCGAGCGAGTGGTAGGCGCCGCGGACGGCGGGGTCGCCGGGCTTGAGCTCGTGGAGCGTCCAGGCGCCGCCCTTCCCGTCCGCGTTCTCGATCCAGGCGATCTTCGGGTTCCGGATCTCGTTCGTCGTCATCACGAGGTCGAGGTCCCGGTCGCCGTCCAGGTCCCAGGTCCGCGCGCGCGTGGCGTAGGGGAAGGGGTTGTTCGGGTTCCCGAAGGGGATGTTCGCGCGCTCGACCCACTTCAGGCCCTTTCCGTCGGCGTTCTCGAACCAGGCGTTCGAGCGCACGACGTCGAGGTCGCCGTCCCCGTCGAGGTCGGCGGGCCAGGCGCCGGCGTGGACCCCGGGGCCGATGTCGCGCCGCGCCCAGGGCCCGGTGGGGTCGGCGGGGATCGAGTACCAGCGGAGGTTGTTCCTGTCGGACATCGTGATCACGTCGGTCCGGCCGTCGCCGTCCAGGTCGGCGGTCGCGAGGTCGTGGACCGCCTTGAGGTCGGGATCGAAGACGTGGCGCGTCCAGGGCTCCTCGGGGCCGTGCCGGTACCAGGCGCCGCCCGCGACGAAGTCGACCTTCCCGTCTCGGTCCACGTCGAGCGCCGCGCCGCCCACGTCGGAGGGGGAATCCTTCCCCAGGTGCCGGCGCCTCCACTCGCCCGCGCCCCGGAACTCGAACCAGAAGATGTCGCCCGAGCGCCGGCCGGTGATGAAGTCGAGGTCCTTGTCTCCGTCGACGTCGACGAGCGCGGTCTGTCCCCAGCCGGTGCCGGGCAGGTCGCGGTCGATGAAGTGGTGGCGGAACCGCATCTCGGCGGGGGCGAGACAGAGCGCCGCGAGGAGGGCCGTCCGGTGCATCCCGGGATCGTAGTCCCGGGCCGGTTCTATTGCAAGCGGGGTGGGGGGCCGTTAGAGTGGGGGGTCCATGCCCCGCCTGGCCGCGTTCCCGAAGGGCTTCTTCGACGCGATCGTCGCGCGAAAGATGGACGTGTTCCGGTGGATCGAGCTGGCGGGGGAGCTGGAGCTCGAGGGGGTGGAGCTCTACCCGAAGTTCCTGGACTCCTTCGAGAGCCCGTACCTCGCCCGGGTCCGAAAGGAGGCGGAAGCGCGGGGGATGGAGATCCCGATGCTGTGCAACTCCCCCGATTTCACGCAGGCCGACCCGGAGGAGCGCCGGCGCGAGGTCGGGCGCACGCGGGACATGTTCCGGGTGACGGCGGAGCTCGGGGGGCGATGGTGCCGCGTGCTCTCGGGCCAGAGCCGGCCTGGCCTGGAGGAGGCGGAGACGCTGAAATGGGTGATCGACTGCCTTTGGCAGCTCGTCCCGCACGCCGAGAAGGCGGGCATCGTGATGTCGATCGAGAACCACTACAAGGACGGGCTCTGGGAGTACCCCGAGTGGGCCCAGAGCCACCGGCGCTACCTGGCGATTCTGGACGGGGTCGACTCCCCCTGGCTCAAGGCCCAATACGACCCGTCGAACGCGGTCGTGGCGGGGGAGGACCCCTACGAGCTCCTGGACCGCGTCCTCCCCCGGGTCGCCACCATGCAGGCGTCCGACCGCTACCTGGAGGGAGGGACGATCGAGGATCTGAAACGGATGGCGGCCGATCCCCGGCACGGCTACGCGAAGTTCATCCGGCACGGGGTCACGGGGAAGGGCCTCAACGACTACGACCGGATCTTCCGCACGCTCTCCCGGGCGGGCTACGACGGCTGGGTCAGCATCGAGGACGGGGAAGGCCCCACCGAGGAGATCGGGATGTCCAACCTCAGGGCGAGCGCGGATTTCCTCCGCGCCAAGTTCGCCCAATACTGGGGCGGCGGCGGCGACGAGTGAACCGGAATCAAACAGTTTGATTTGGGTG
>Ga0187893_10001495_pt1 | contig 55853 bp, 38 predicted proteins | sample MA1701074metaG_FD_139574 | JGI IMG/M metagenome (GOLD analysis project Ga0187893, IMG submission 139574) | White microbial mat communities from a basaltic lava cave in the Kipuka Kanohina Cave System on the Island of Hawaii, USA - MA170107-4 metaG ...
ACCGGATACACAAGGTGGTGGAGAGCGGAAATATCAAGCTCGGGCAGGTGGCAACTGATGCGCTTGGTGTTAGTGGTCGTGCCATGTTGCATGCGCTGGCTGCCGGTGAGACCGATGTGGAAAGGATGGCAGAAATGTCACACAAGGGACTACGGGACAAGAGGCCGGAACTTCGCCGGGCTTTGGACGGACGGTTAACGTTTTGGGTATTGCCGCAGTGGGGGATTATTAGCACTACTGTTCATTAGAAGCACAACTGTTTGATTAACCACAACTGTTTCATAGAAGCACAGAAGCCCCCATTGTGGCAATACCTTGTTAGCGGCTGGTGTTTTGTCCTTCGTGTCTGTTTTTTGCTTTTTGGGTCAAGTTTCATCTGTTGAACCCACTGCTGTGTCCGTTTCTACCATTAATGACGCAATAAATTGTCTATGCAAATATAATAATAATTCTTTTGGGTGTCCGTTACACTTGCCGCTAACGGTTTGCAGCTTGCCGAAGGCGGGACTTTCGGAGTACCCAACCTGTCAGGGTTATCACTAATGTTTATTCAATGTTTTAACTGTTAATGCTTGCACGTCTGCCACGCTTTTGGCAAGGTGCTGTTAGCTGTAGTACTCGTCCCTCAACTTTCTCTGTCAACAAAGGGTACTTTCTTACTTGAGTCGGTACCAAATCTTAAAACATGTCCATCCGGGTCTTCAACTTGCATCTCGCAAGCCCAAGAAAAATTTGTAGGTGGCAGTTTGATTGTCACCCCTTTTAATTTAAGACTTTCATGCAATGAAAAGATGTCTCCGTCAAAACCTATCCATACCCACATCCCAGGACAGCCTTGTCCGCCCTTACACAAATACAGTCCTGTGTTGTCCCGATTAACGCTTGTAAAGTTGTCGTCTCCCCAGTCAGCATTTTTAAAACCTAGAATACTTTCGTAAAACAATAAACTCTGAGCCATGTCTTTTACATAAAGAATTGGAGTTACATTTTCAATACGAAAATTTGAATGTTCGATGTTTGTCATATGCAAACTGTTTTAGTATTGAGTTAAAACTACGGTTTGTCGTATTACAGCTAAGAAAAGAAAGGACAAAAGAAAAGGCAAATGCCGAAGGCATCCCTTCGGGAGAAAGCTTTTCCGAAGTCCCCGCCTGCCACAAATGCACTACGTTCGGCGGGCAGGGGAAACCCACAAGCCCGGTTTACGCTTGCCTTGGTTTGGTGTGATTTCGTCAGCATGTCTTCCTGGCGCAGGAGAAGTACCGAAATCAACAAAGCTCAGCACATTCTGCCCACACACACATCCGTCGACTCCGGAAACTGGTGCGCATCCTCGATTGTATGCGGAGAAAGGTGGGTTCCAACATTTGCCATCCCGAATCGCGGGCGGATAGGGTAATGAGTAGTGAGCCGTATTGAGATCTCCGGTTTTAGATGCGACCACTAGCCCGCGAAATCGACGGCGGATCGCGGAGGGAAGAATCACTCGAAGGGTTTGCATTTCGGGCCAGGTGATAACAAGACGATTCTCCGAAATGCCGGCGGGTGTGTTGGAGAGTGATTCGAGGGTTTCGATTTCGCAAGTTCTTTGGCTATTTCTTCAAAGAAAGTAACAACCCTTCGTTGTTTCTCTTCATCCAATTTCTTAGGTTATCGGCAGTTCTTTCGTTCACATGGTGGGATACCATATTTGGTAACGAAGGCGACAATCGCTTTCCTGAGATTTCTGGCTGGCCGGGTCTCCAGAACCGAGCTGAGACCGGAAAGTGTCTCTTCAATACTCCTCGTTGAGCTTTCCCGTCTGGGGGATGTTATCACTGTCCTTACTTCGATCCCACATCTGAAGCAGGTATTTCCTTCTGCCCGCATAATCCTGGTCACGGATCAAAAGTACACAGGGTTTGTCAGCTCGGTTGATTCCGGCATTGAGGCAAAGGGGTTCGCCAACACGGATACGCCTGCCGGTTTGCGTGTTGCAACTCAATGGGCCCGCACCTTTCCAGCCGATGTTTCATGCAGTATGAGTCCGGGAAAACGCAACGCAATCGTCGCGCTTTCCGGCAAAGCAAAACGTAAAGTCGGTTACCTTGCCTACGTTGATACCCACACGCCATTTCTTTCGTCCAGATCCGTTGAAGCGTACGGCATTGCCGTCAAGGAGAACCTGAGTTTCTCGCTCGAAAGCATTTCCGAGCGTCCGCTCAAAGTTCTAAAAGCATTGGGTGTCAAGCATCCGTCTCCGGGCGGACGTCTCGCGCTGAAACCCGACTCGCTCGCTGAAGCAAAGAAAACACTGGAAGCAGCGAGCATTGCTCCACATCATCCTTACGTCGTCATCCATCCATTTTCAGGATGGCAGTTCAGAACCTGGCCCGCCGAAAACTTTACTCGACTCGGAAAAGCATTGCTCAAAGAGGGATGGTCCAACATTGTTTTTGTCTGCGACAGGGAAGAGTCATTCAAGCTTGATCAGTTTCGCCAGGACTTCAAAGGTAATGCGAGAGTGTTTTTCTTTGCGTCACCGGATGTTACTGCGACCGCCGCGCTGATGCAGGATTGCTCGCTCTTCATAGGGAATGATTCTGGTCCACTACATCTGGCCGCGGCGTTTGGCGCGCAGTGTGTCGGATTGTTTGGTCCGGCATGGCCCGAGCTGACTGCGCCGGCCGGAATGAAAGGCGCCACGGTGTACAAACAGCTTGAATGCTCTCCCTGCGAACAGCGAACCTGTGTTCGTCCGGAAAATCCCTGCATGCACCTGATAACTCCTGAAGAAGTTCTGGAATCCGTGAGAAAGGTCCGGACGCTGAGCGAGCCCCAGACAGCGCATGCATAACGAAGTTATCGGCGTTCGCGTTGATGCTCTTACGAAGTCGGAGTTGCAGGATGCACTAAGGGAGTCGGTAAGGCAGGGAAGGAAAGACGTAGTTGCGTATGTAAACGTCCACGCCCTTAACCTTGCGCATGAGGATTCGAAGTTCAGGGATTTTCTGAACAGAGCAAAGTTGGTGTACTGCGATGGGGAAGGTGTGCGGATGGGAGCCTACATGTTGGGGATTCACTTGCCGCCGCGCGTCGTACTGACCTACTGGATCTGGGAACTCTGCGCGATGTGCGAAAGGGAAGGGCTCTCGATCTTCTTTCTCGGTGGGGAATCGGAGACAGTTGAACTTGCCGTAAAGAACCTGCAAGCGAAGTCTCCCAGTTTGAAAATCGCAGGTTGGCACAACGGGTTTTTTGGAAAGTGGAACGAGGAGAGCGAGAGAGTGGTGAAGATGATCAACGAGGCCAAACCCGACCTGCTGTTTGTTGGGTTCGGCATGCCGCTGCAGGAACGCTGGATCGACGCGAATCTTTCAAAGCTGAATGTGCACGTGATTCTTCCCGCTGGTTCAATGATTGACTACACCGCCGGGCTGAAAACCTTTGCGCCGTCCTGGATGGCTGATAACGGTATGGAGTGGCTCTACCGCTTGATGCAGGAGCCGGGAAGATTGTGGCGGCGGTACATTTTCGGCAACCCCGTGTTCATGTTCCGGATTTTGAAGCAGTACTTCAAGCAGAAAGCCGCATGAAGCGCGTTCTGTTTTGTCTTACCCTGTGTGCCTCTCTTGCCTTCGCGTCGGGCCAACCCTCGTCAAATCTGTTCACAATCGAATCTCAACCTGCCGGCTGGACAATCCGATATTCGCACGTTCCGGTTCCGACGACCACAGTTGAAATCAACGGCGTTCCTCATACAAGTTTTGTCGGGACGGGGAAGGAGGGTGAACCGCGTCTTCCGGTTCAGACGGTAACTTTGGGAATTCCTTTTGACGCTGCTGTCACTGCGACGCTTTCCGATGCGGTGTACGAGACCGTCGGAAACCAGAACATTGCTCCTGTTCCGTTGCACGAGATTACCGCCGAACAGGAGGCAATTGAAATCTGGCAAATGGATGCGTCGGCCTATTCCAGGAACAGTTTCTTTCCTTGGAATGCATTGGAGATCGGCGCGCCGCATCTGCTTCGTCATCAGCGTGCTGTGACAATCCGCCTCCGCCCTTACCGCTACAATCCTGCCACAAAGACGCTGCAGTATCTGGTGAGTGCAAAGATTAATGTCCACATGACTTCAAGTGGAACGCCGAACGAGCGATTGATTCCGGCTCCGGATGATCCTCAGTTTGAACAAATGTATCGAAGTCTGGTGGCGAACCATGCTCAGGCAAAGCAATGGAGAAGGGTTGAGGTGCGACAACCGATGCGTGGACCTGACCCGACGCGGGATTGGTTCGAGACCGGAAGAACGTACTACCGGATCAAGATCGCGGAGGATGCCTGGTACAAGGTGACGCTGAACGATCTGGCTTTAGCAGGAGCGAACACGTCTAACATTGATACAGCGTCATTCAAGATGTTCGCGCGCGGAGTGGAAATCCCGATTGTTGTCCGGCCGGACTCCTCGGTGGAGTTTTTTGCGGTGCGAAATAGCGGTGACTCGACGTGGTTTGATTTCTATTCGGATACAAGTCACTACTGGCTTACGTGGGGCGGGATTCCGGGAAGACGATATCAGGGCGTGGTGATTCCCGCAACAGATACGCTGACGATTCGTGGATCCAACGTCACACGGCATTTCGAACAGAACACCGGATACTTCCAGGGGACAACGCAAACAGAGATTATCCAGAACGGACCGGTGTCGGGAGAAGGGTGGAGATGGGATTTGTTTTTTCCCAACACCAACCTGACAAAAAACTTTGTGCTGGATAGTCTGTTTACTGCCGGCGACACGCTGGCAAACGTGCGCGTCCGCTTCTTCGGGACAACGGTTGATTCACCGGGGCTTGATCACCGCGCACGGTTTTGGATAAACGACTCGCTTGTAGGTGAAACGAGTTTCGAAGCGCGGACAGGCGAAACATTCTCATCCCCGTTTCCAATGCGATGGCTTGTGAACGGAACAAACCGGCTCAGAATTCAATCCATACCCACTGGCAATCCCATCAATCAGTTCTATTTGGATTGGTTTGAGGTGGACTTTGCAAGAATGTTGTCTGCCGCTTCCAATCAGCTCATAATCAATGTGCCGACGGTTCCAAGTCCTGTGCCGATGTTGTACTCTACCGGGTTTACGTCACCAGATATTGAAGTGTTTGATCGTTCATCAGGCCGGCAGATTCTTGGTGGAGTTGTAACTGGTGATTCGATTTCTGGCTATGCGGTTACGTTTACCGATTCTGTTTCAATCCAACGCAAGTATGCGGTTGTTGTTTCTGCAAAGTCCGTTGGCCCGCTGGAGCCAAAGGTATTCACCGATATTCGTATGCATCCCACCGGGGCGGACTATGTCGTTATCACGCATGAGAACTTCAAAAGCTCAGCCCAACAGCTTGCTTCCCATCGGCAGGTGCAGAATGGTGTTCGTTCTACTGTTGTTGATGTCCTGGACATTTACGACGAATTCAATTACGGCGTTGAGAACTGGACGATCCTGAAAGACTTTCTAGAGTTTGCTTACAGGAATTGGACGGCGCCTGCTCCTTCACACCTTGTTCTCTTCGGCGATGCATGCTGGGACAACCATCACTATCTCGCCAGCACAATTAAAACGAATTTCGTTCCTGCGTATGGCTTGCCAGCCGGCGATAACTGGTTCGGCTGTTTTGATTCCGCATCCCAGGTGATACCGAGTCTCTTGATCGGCCGTCTCCCGGTCGAAGACTCAATCCAGGCACAACGCCTTGTTTCAAAAATTATTGGATACGACTCCTACACGCTGGAAGAATGGAACAAGAACTTTCTGATGATTACCGGAGGGACAACCCCCGGCGAGCAAACCACCTTCAATAACCGGTCCGAAGCGTCATTGAACGCACATGTCCTGCCGGCGCCAATCGGTGGATCGCCCTTCCGCGTCTATAAGTCCACAGATGCGGTCATCGACGGCGAGAATAAGCCCCTGTTGCGGTCATTGGTTGCAAACGGACTTGTGTTCATGAATTTCCTCGGGCATTCAGGCGGCAGAATCTGGGGCGTTGACATCGGAAGCCCATATGATCTTGAAAACACCAACGGCAAACTTCCATTCGTTTCCTCGGTGAGCTGCAACGTGGGTGCTTTCGCGGAGCCATCGAATAATGTGCTTGGGGAGGATTTCGTTCTCGCGGATAACAGGGGGGCAATTGCAAGCTGGGCATCCTCATCCTTGGGTTACCCAACTCCGGGCTGGTTGCTGATGAACAATTTCCTCATGGGTGTCACAGCGGATTCGATGAGGGCATTTGGCGCGTTAACAAGCTCATCGCGTTATCGGTTGTGGCTGGGTTCACCGGATGATCCAATCATCAGGGCAATGGTAAATCTCAATCCATTACTTGGGGACCCGCTTTCCCGGTTGGCAATCCCTATGATTCCGGATTTTTCATTGTCCTCTTCAGATATCAAGCTCGATAAATCCATGCCAACCCCGGTTGATTCCGCGCTGGGAATACTCCTGAGGGTTCACAATTGGGGTTTGGTTCCTGCGGATAGCATTGAGCTTCAGATAACTGATGCCTACTCCGGACAGATGCTCCCTGTTGCGACGCTTCGTATTTCACCGACCCGCCATAGGGATTCACTTCTGGTCCCTTGGGATGCCTTGAACCAAGTCGGGAGGCACTCGCTTCTGGTTGCAATGGATGCTCAGAATGCGGTCGCTGAGGTGAACGAGTTCAACAACAGCACTTCATCAGATCAATACATCTACGCGAGTTCACTCGCGGTCGTAAAGCCGCTTAACAACCAGGTTGTTTCTCCGGGACAAGTTGCTTTGGTCGTGACAAGCCCGTCCGGCAGGGATTCAGCCGGGTTTCAATATCACTTTGAACTCGATACCGTGGCAACATTCGACTCGCAGTTTCTGGTTAGCTCCGGCCCCGTGCTCCCATCAGTCGTCAAGGGGGAATGGGTTACTCCCGCACTCGACGTGGACAGGGTCTACTTCTGGAGATGCAGAACAGCCGAGGACACTCTTTATGGAAACTGGGTTTCATCCTGTTTCTCTACCAGCATTGATTACCCCGCGTTACCGGAAATCCGGCTGGGGGAGTCGGCTGCAAAGCAATTCAGTCGGGATGTTCTGAATCAGGTAATGCCTACAGATTCAGGCATTACAATAGTTTCGACCGCACCACTTCAACTGTTCTGTCGATCACTCTCTTATCGGGCAAACCTCAATTTGGACTATTACAGTATCATCAAGGTGAATAGCCAGACGATGACCGGCTATTGGTGGGTTCTCGGAAGAAGCTTCATGGTTGCAAGGGTGAATGAGTTTACCGGAGAATTCAACTTCCGCTCCTTTGATGTTGCGGGCCAGGCCGCTCAAGCGGATAGTATGGCGCGATTCATCAACAATACCCCTTCAGGAAATTATCTTGCCATGAGTGTGATCTTTGATGGCAGGACAAACGTGAACGAGAGTCTTTATGTAGCGATCGAGTCACTTGGGAGTACGATGATCCGCTCAGTAACTAATGGAAGAGCATGGGTTCTTATCGGAAGGAAAGGTTTTCCCGGAGTGGCAGCCGAAAGTATGACGAACGATAGCGCGATGGTTTCGATGCAGGTGCCGAATTACTACGGCTCTGCAATCGGAAGCATTTCGACACTTCCGATCTCCATTCCACAAGGCTGGGACTCTTTGAAGTGGGCACCACAGACGAACCCCGGAGTTACAGACGCAGGTGTCGAGATCTGGGGGGTTCGATCAAATGGAGTAACGGACACGCTGAAAAGAATCTCATCGGATAGCTTGGCCGTCGATTTGAGTTGGCTGGGCACTCTTACATCCGGGCCAACATACGAATCGTTCAAGCTGGCAGGATTCTTGTCCAGCAGCGACGCGTTGTACACACCCGTGCTCAAATCCTGGCATGTTGACATTGTCGCCGGGGTTGACCTCGCTGTAAGTTCGCAGTCGCTTGGTGCAAATGGGATCAGTGTTCAACGGGGAGAAGTCTTCGACCTGCCGGTGGCGATTTACAATATCGGATTTCAAGACGCCGATAGCGCGCGTATTGTGGTTTCCGTGTATGACAAATACAATAAAGCGCGGCCGATTGCTTACGCAATGTCCGATTCGATCCCGGTCGGTGGTTCCAAGGTGGTGACTGTGCCGATCGCGACGGAGAATTTTCCGAGGCACGTTACGTTGCAAGTTGCGATCAGTCCTTCAAAGAAAGCAAAAGACCTCGTTGCTGAAAACAACATCGCTTACTTTGGGCTCGATGTTGCGGGAGTAATACAGTCAGGTCTCCAGATATTTGCCGATGGGCTCCAGCTGATGGATGGAGACCATGTTTCGGCGACTCCGGCTATCATCGTGCGAACCGAAAGGATTGAGCCGGAGGTCATTTCCGTTCTGGAGTTCTTTGTCGATGGAATTGCAATTCCAGTGGGAGATGGAGGTTTATCTGCAAAGGGGTCACGATCAACACAAAAGATTTTAACTGATGGGGAAACCTTATTCCTGCCGAGCCTTTCGGAGGGTCGGCACCAGATTGAATCCCGGTTGATTACTCAGACTCGATTTGGCGACGCCGATACGTCAAGTGTCTTGCTGGCTGTATCTGTCACGATGGAAAATCAGATCTTGAATGTTTTCAACTATCCCAATCCATTCTCGTCTAACACCGAGTTTACATTTACGCTTACGGGCGCCGACGTTCCAGAGGAAGTATCAATCCGTGTTTTTACTGTCACGGGTAGAAAGATACGCGAGATATGGGTCTCCCGCTCTGCTCTTCGCATTGGTTTTAATCGGGTGGTTTGGGATGGTCGTGACGTTGAAGGTGATGAAATCGCCAATGGATACTATTTCTATCAGGTAGCCGCGAAGGGACCAGCGGGAGAACCGATCACTGCGACGCAAAAACTTGTGAAGGTTCGCTAGCTACCGCTTGAGCATTTCGGAAGGTGGTCGGATTAAGGGGGCAGAAGGATTAAGAAAAAGAGTTCCGGCGGAACTTGTCTTTACCCAATATGCGTTTCCGGGAAAAAGTGTGTCCACATCCGCATAACTTCCACCATACGCGAAGAACAACGAAGCGACGATCCCTGGTGGGTCGGAAGCTATCGTTGAGACCGGGACCGGTAATGATATCATTCCCATAAGATTCCATCCCGCGGTCATCTGGATGGAGTCGGTGTTCACCTGGTATCCAGCAATCTCGACGGTCTGAGCTTGATCAAACTTGATCCAATAGCCCACGCCTTCTGTTAGAGTATCCTGTGCTGTGTAACCGCTGCTGGTGTTGAACTTGAACGCTTGCGAAGTGGCAGTCGGGAAGATTATTGTTTTGACGTTGTTGGTGACCTCTACCGGAAGTGATACCAGATTCCATTCATCTGCAATCGGATAGCTGTATACCATACCTTCGGTTCTAAACGAACTCACGTTTGAAAAAGCACCAGTCCCACCCGTGTTTTTCGCTTGCACTCTCCAGAAGTAATCTGAGACGATCGAAAGCGGTCCTACGGAAAAAACCGTGTCTGTGACCGTTGAATCCTCGGCAACAATATTCCCAAAGAGTGAATCAGTCGCGACCTGGATTCTATAGGAGGTCGCAGTTGAGGCAGGATTCCAGGAGAGGGCAGGTGAAGTACTGATATTGGTATCGCCGTTCGCCGGGAATACCAGCGTAGGCGGGGACGGCGCGAGCGGGACCGTAGTGAAGTTTACCGTCGATCCGATGGTGGTTCCTGCAACATTCGTTGCAAGCACCCTGTAGAAATAAGTCGTGTTTGGTGCAAGGTCATTAAGAGCCGCGAATGGAGCGATCGTTGAAGTTCCCGAACCGATGTTCTGAGCAACGGTTGAATCTCCCAAGGCAACTGTCGGTCCCCATTCAAAAAGAATCGATGTGGATAGGCCGTTTGGATTCACTTGGGAATTCAGACGTGCATTTGTCTGGTTGATGCTGGTTGCGGCAGTCGTCGCGGCGGTCGGTGCAACACCTGAGGAAAGCACGAGATCCACAAAAACGGGCAAATGGTCTGACGCATAGTGGAGTGCGTTCGCAGTCGCAAGGTCAACCGCCGTATTTGGCATCCGATTGATTGAGTCATTGTAGTGATTGCCGTCGTTGCCGTATGCGGTATAACTGGAAAGCAGCAGGTTATCCTGCAATGACGCAGAGCGAAGAAACATATCGAAGCGGTCATCCAGTCCGCCAGTTGCTCCTCCAGCAAAGTTGTTGTTTAGACGCGGTGACTGCGTATGATATGGGGCAAAGGAAGCATTCCCCCAATCTCCGATCAGGTTAAGTGGATCAAAGCACCGGCCATCGTCGTCTGCCTCGCTTCCCGTCAGCTTGGAAAACGCGGGCTCGGTACTCTCATAAATATTGAAGTCGCCGGTGACTATGAAATTCGTCCCCGAAGGAAGGGCGTTCAAATGGTTTCTGAGAATAAGCGCCTCCTGATATCGTTCATTCTCAAATCCCTGGCTTGCTTTTAGATGTACAGAGTAAATTCGGATCTGTTCACCGGAGCCGTTATGGAGGAGGACGTATTCGGCAATATTTCGCAGAGCGGTGGGAATGTAGCTTGCGCTGACAAATGAAAATGCTGCCGATTTATAAAATAGCCCGTTATCACTATCCGGTCCATCATTGAACGTAACGCTGTCATACAGTCCGGGAGTCGCAAAATTCAATACCTGACTCTTGAACTGGATCAAACCTGAATTGCTGACCATTTCCTGCACAACAAGAATATCCGGATCAATTTGGCCGATGACTGTCCTGAAATATGGGTTTCGGATTGAAGACGTGCTGCCGGGGTAATTCAGTACGTTATAACTCTGAATGCGTATCGTGTCAGATTGAGATAGAGCGGGATGGACGGAGAGAAACAGCACGCAAGAGGCGACAGAGGAGAACTTAAGCCCGACCTCAAGTTTATGAAGTAAGGCGAAAAATGAACCTGCGATAGAGCGAAGTATAAGTGAGGTGCTACACTCAAACAATACGAAATGAGGCGGAGATTTCCAAACAGTCATGGGCCACTTTTCCAACCTCAATTCGCATGGTACTTAAGCCCGACCGATCTGCCGTTGACGGCCATGTTCTCCAGAAAAACCGTCCGCAGTGTTCTGTATTCCTTGTACATTGTGAGGCAGTACTTTCGAAGGATGATCAGTTCATCTTCGTCTGTAAGGTCGTCGATAGACACTTCGTCCACACCTGAAGACTCTTGCTTTTCTTTGAGGCGAGAAAGCACGATGGCATGAAACAATGGATCAAGTCCATGAAGGTTCTTAAAATAGTCTCCCACGTGGTTCTCCTCTTGAAAAATTGAATGGTTGTCGAGAAAATGGGGGAGTTAGTTTGGTCGTCTTCTTTGGTCACTCCGGGAGGGGTTCCGAGGACAAAACACTGCACGGGGAATGCAACTGCAGTCAATCTACGTTGGCTTCCCTGGGGATGGTGTATGCTAGGGCATTAGACACCCGCATTGTTCGAACATCCCGATTTACGTGGTGGAACAGGAGGAAAAAAAAGCCCCGAAATCTCTCGACTCCAGGGCCTTTGGGTGTGTAGAAAAGTTACTACTTGAGAACCACCATCCTGCGGACGAAGGACTGTCCATCCGAATTGGAAAGTTTATAAAAGTAGCTCCCTGAGGTCAAATCCGAGGCATTTATGGTTACGTCGTAGTACCGACCCGCGGAGACTTCACCGGCAAAAGCGATCGCGACCTGCTGCCCCAGAAGGTTGTAGATCGCAATTGTAACTATGCCGTTGTTCTTTACCGTAAACCGGACCGTTGTGGATGGATTGAACGGATTGGGGTAGTTCTGGCTCAAAGCAAAGACTCTTGGTGCCTCCTCAATGACGCTTGCAAGGGGGTCAACAACAATCGAAATCGCATCAGTGAAATGAATTGCGCCGTCAAGGTCGGTTTGTTTGAGTCGGTAGTAATAAGATCCAGCCGGAACACTCTCATGAATCCACTCATATTCTTGAGGTTCGATGGTCGTTCCATGTCCGGCCACAAAACTGTTCTCGAGATCAGAGAATTCGCCTTCTTCACCGATTCTTTGTTGGATCGTGAAGCCGAAGTTATTTGTCTCGGAGACGGTTCCCCATGTGAGTCGTACATTGTTCTGGCTGCTGATTACTGCTCCAGAGAAATACGACAGCTGAATCGGAAGCGGGTTATCGCTTCCACCGCCGATACCGAATTGGGAAAAACCTGACATTCCCGTCCGATGCACAACAGGTACTGCAATTGTTCCCGTGCCAATGGCGTGAGTACCATTCAGCGTCCAGGCACTTCCGCTTGACGTGCGCTTTACAATGCGGAGAGTAGTAACATCATTGATGCAACAGAATCCAGTGGCGGTGAGGTCCAGCGAATACGTTCCGCCGGTTAGTCCACTGCCCGCTGTGAGAGTCCAGAATCCATCGATGCCACAGTTTTGAATGCTTGTCGCACCATCAAGAATGGGAAGTCCGTTAATCCCCGGGTCCGAATTCGTAAACAATGCCGTGAGGGTTCCGCCTGAACTTGGAAACGCGGTAAAGCTCAAAACCGCTGGTCGGTAGTTCACGCTATCGCCGACAGGTAGCAGCACATTGCTTACGGTTGCGGTGGCAAACCATCGTCTGAAATTGCCGTTGACCCATCCGGCTGTCCTCACAAGTGTTCCCAGTGTTCCCGTGCTTGTTCCAAGCGTCAGAACATTTGCTCCCGTTGAAACAATGCCGCTTGTCAGCGTTAATGTGCCGGGCAGTGTCACGCTGCCTGTCAGAAGTGCGCCGGCAGCATTGTTAATGGTCAGATTGTTGAATGTTGTTGCCGAAACGGACTGGGTTGTAGTCCCATTTAAATTAATCGTCGACGTACTTGTATTGAATGTCCCCGAGTTTGCCCAATTTCCTTTAATCGAATGCGTAAATGCGCCGGCGTTGAATGAAGCAAGGCTCCCGATCGAGAAGTTACCGTTGACCGTAAGCGCACCGGAGGGAGCTGCCACAACAGCGCCTGAAATCGTGAGGTTTCCCTGAATTGTCATTGCTCCCGACATAGTCTTTGTTCCGCCATTGCTCAAGGTTAAGTTTCCATACGTTTCGGCTGAAACTTTTTGAGGGGTTGCGCCCGAATATTCAACATTGCTGGAAGCCCCAAAAGTTTTCGTCGAAAACCCTGTGGGCATTGCACTCGCAGAGGTCAAATTGAATGTCGCACCGTCTGCAACTTCGAAGGTCATTCCGGAAGTTCCGGTGATCGAGTAGCCTCCCGTGCTTAGTGTTCCGGTCTGTACTCTCAAATGCCCGCGCATATCATCCGCAACTAAACTACGACTGAGGGTTACACCCGCTGCGTTGTTAATCCACAATGTCCCGTAATTCACATTTGCCGATGAAGAAAGGGCTTGCGAGGATGTTCCGTTATAGTTGAAAACCACTGTGGAAATCCCATTGATTGTTCCGGCGTTGGAGATTGAATTCCCCGGTGCAGTGAACTGCACCTGGATTGTTGATCCCGTTACAAAGGAAAGCGTCTTTCCATTGAGATCGAGAGTACTCAGTTTATATTCACCTGTTGTCCCGCCCCATTGTGAGCTCCTGCGTAATCGAATCGTTGCCTGGTATGGCGGACCAAAATCGAGAGTACCGGAATTGAAAAAATCCTGTGAAGCATCCCTTCCTATTGAGAGAACCTTGTTGGTTCCATCTCCGCGAAGAGTGGCTCCCGCCTGGATCGTCAGAGTGCCAACCGACGCTGTATTCACGTCCACAACGACCGTGTGGCCGGATGCAATAATAACATCATCGCTGGTTGCGGGGACGCCGGATGGAGACCATGTTGCCGCAGTGTTCCAGTTACCGGAACCAGTGCTGGTCTTGGTCGCCGCCGTGGTTGCCGAAAGCGGTAAAAAAAATGCTGTCATTACAACAAAGAGTTGGGGGAATTTCATGTATACGTCTCCTAATTTTGACGGTGAGTATATAGCAAATTGCTTTAACAAAAGCACGCTTTACCCATGAAAAACATTTTTCGTTTTCATTCTGAAAGTCTTTGCGTAGGTGGGAGGTTCCATTCCGTTTCCATGTGGATATTTGGCTCAAGAATCAAGCCAGGGAAACTATTCAGCCGCTCCGACGCAGGAGTATTGAAGATGTAGAGGGACTTGCGGGGCCGGGGGTGAAGTCGGGAGATGAAGAGGAAGGAAACCGCTTCTCGTCAAGAGGTAAAAAAGCCCGCGAGGACTGTCAATCCGGACAGTCCCCGCGACCGGGAAAGCTATTGCGTCAACTTGTTTCCTTCAATGTCGCACATGACGATTTCGCCGAGGTTCAGTTTCGCGATTCCTGTTTTTGTTTGGGCCATGTCGCCAGCAACAACAATCGCCATGCGAGATGAATCAAAATACTTTGAGCAAACGCGCTTCACATCTTCCAGGGAGACATTGTTGACGTTTTCAAGATACATTTCATAATACCGCTCCGGCAATCCGTAGAGAACAACATCCTGCAGCCTTCCGGCAATCTGTGATGGGGTCTCAAAGGAAAGGGCAAAACTTCCAGTCAGACCCTTCTTCACGAAATCCAATTCCTCGCCGGTTATTCCATCCGCTCGGAGATGGTCTATTTCAGAAATGAATTCGAGAAGAGAACTATCCGTTTTCGCGGTGAACACTCCAGACGAGGCAACAAACGGACCAGGGTATTTATTGAACTGGATTCCCGAACGGGCACCGTAGGTGTAGCCATGTTTCTCGCGCAGGTTCAGATTCAACCTGCTTGTGAACTGTCCCCCGAGTACCCGGTTTGCAAATACGAGAGGGAAATAGTCCGGCGTGTTGCGCGCAGTGGCCGGCATGCCGATGCGAATTTCCGACTGTGCGGCTGCCGGTTTGTCGATCAGATACAATCGGCGTTCTTCTACGACCGGAGTTTTCGGCATCTCAATCCCCGGCAACGTCTGCGATTTCCATCCATCGAGAAGCTCGTTCAATTGGTTCTTCAAAGCGCCGAGCTTTGTATCTCCAACGACAATCAGCGTGGATGTGTTCGGCCGATAGTATGTGTTGTAAAACGATCGGATATCCTCAACGGTCAACGCCTTGATGGATTGATCGGAACCGGAAGCATCGTTGCCGTAAGGATGATCCGCACTATATACGATCTTGTTGAACGCAAGAGAAGCGATTGTTGGAACGCGATCCTTCTGCTGAAGAAGGGCAGTAAGACGCTGTTCCTGGATGCGATCGAATTCCTTTTGCGGAAAGGTGGGGTTGACCAGAACATCGGCAAATAACTCCAATGCTGTTTCGAGATGCTTGCTCAGGGTGCTCATGGACATGAATGTTGCATCATAGCTCGACCCGACAGAGATACTCGCGCCGATAAAATCCATTTGTTCGGCAATCGCGAGTGCATCACGCGTTTTTGTTCCTTCGTCCAGAAGCTCGGCAGTCATGGAAGCAAGGCCAGACTTCCCCTTGGGATCGGCTGCAGAGCCGGTTTGCATCACAAGGTTGAACGCGATGACCGGAAGCTCGTGGTCTTCGACAAGAAGGATCTGAAGCCCGTTGGGGAGGGTTGCCTTTTGGATTTGCGGTAGGCTCACCTTCGGGACGCTCTGAGCCGTTGGCTTAATCGTTCTGTCAATATCCTGTGCTGATGCGGTCATGATAATCCCGACTGTGAAGGAGAACAATAAGCAAACTAATGCGGTGGTCTTCATTCCACACCACCTTTCTTCTCGATCGTGCGTCGCTCAGCCGCTAGGTCTGTTTTACCTTGCGGAACAACACTGAGTACCACCCTGCCCGACGTGTAAATCTTCTTTGCGAGCGCCTGGATTTCGTCCGACGTAATTCCCTTGAAGCGTTTCAACTCCGAGTTAAAGTTGTCCGGGTTACCGGTAAGCGTAAAGTACGTGGCGAGACTGTTTGCCTTGCCGAGAACAGTTGCCCGGCTATTGATCAAACTGCTTTCCTTCCAGTTAAGGGACATCTGGATTTCTTTATCCGTAACGCCTTCCTTCAGAATTTTTTGGAGTTCCTCGTCTACTATCTTCTCCATTTCAGTCAATGTTTTTCCTGGTTTTGCAGTTACTTGGATTCCCGTCAAGCCGCCGATCTCCATGCCATTTTGGTACGCCGACACGGATTGTGCAATCTGTTTTTCGTACACCAGGTTCTTGTAGAGGCGTGATGTCTTTCCTGCCGAGAGGATATCCGTGAGTACATCAAGCACCGCGTCTTCCCGTGTATTCATGGGAGGGCTCGGCCACGCAATGTACAACCGTGGAAGCTGGACCCGATCCTCAAATGTCATTCTCTTCTCTTCGCTCAGAGTGAAATCCTGTCTTTCCGGCCGCACAATGTCGGCACCCCTCTTGAACGAACCGAAATACCTTTGAATCCACTCCTTGACCTGGGCCGGCTTGAAGTCGCCGGCGACTGAAATCACTGCATTGTTCGGTGCGTAGTAGATCCTGAAGAACTCCTTGATATCCTCAAGTGACGCCGCGGAAAGGTCATCCATCGATCCGATGGTCGGCCAGCTGTAAGGATGGTTCTCCGGGAAGAGGGCTTTGGAGATTTTCTCTGTTGCGGTCCCGTAGGGAACGTTGTCATAGCTTTGGCGACGCTCGTTCTTCACGACGTCCCGTTGGTTATCCAGTTTTTCCTGTGTCATTGCAGGCAGGAGGAATCCCATCCGATCGGCCTCAAGGTAAATGGCAAGCTCAACGTGGTTGCTCGGCACAACCTCAAAGTAGTTTGTGCGGTCGACATTCGTGGTTCCGTTGATGTTTGCGCCGACTTCTTGTAGAAGTTTAAAATGTTCGTTGTCTTCGATGTGCTGAGACCCCTGGAACATCATGTGTTCGAAGAGATGAGCAAATCCCGTTCGCTTAAATTTTTCGTTCTTGGAGCCGACATGGTACATGACGACGACTGCGGCAACAGGAGCCGAATGGTCTTCGTGCAAGATCACTGTCATTCCGTTGTCGAGCTGATATTGTTCAAACTCAACCTCGGGTTGAGCGGTTACAAACGTTGGTGCAATCATAAGGGCAAGACCAAGAAAACAAATCCGGTTGAGTGAACGAATCTGCGTTGGTCCTTCCCTGAAGACTTTGGTGGGGCCCATGGGACTGGTTCCAGTGTAGTTGTGAATGACGTTTGGATTGACAAAACCTGAAGTGTGACGACCAATATCTAAAAACTGATACGGAAAAGCCAATGCAAAGTTTTGGGTTTGAACACGTGGATTCCGGTTGTTGAAATCGCCTCGGTTTTGTCCTATCTTCTAGGACAACCAGATGAAAATTGGCTCAACGGAAATAGAAAAACCAATTCTGCTTGCCCCGATGGAGGACGTCACGGATCTCCCGTTCAGGGTGATCTGCAAGCGTTTGGGCGCGGACGTTGTCTATACGGAGTTTGTGAACTCCGAGGGGTTGGTTCGCAACTCGGACAAGACAAAGAAGAAGATGGTGTTCTGGGAGGAGGAACGTCCGTTTGGGATCCAGATTTACGGGGGCGAAATCTCTTCCATGGAGGGAGCGGCACGGCTTGCGGAGAGCTTTGAGCCGGATATCATCGACATTAACTGCGGATGCTGGGTAAGGGATGTGGCTTTGCGGGGAGCCGGCGCGGGACTGCTTCGGGATCTTCCGAAAATGGAAAAACTTGCCTCGACCGTGGTGAACGCGGTGAAGATTCCCGTTACGCTCAAGACACGATTGGGCTGGGACGCAAAAAGCATTAGGATAGTTGACGTTGCACAGATGTGCGAACAAGCTGGAATCAAAGCCCTGACGGTTCACTGCCGAACGCGCGACCAAGGTCATAAGGGCCCCGTGGACTATTCCTGGATTCCAAAAATCAAGGAAGCCGTTTCCATTCCTGTAATTGTGAATGGAGACGTTGTAACCCCCCAAAATGTGGAAAACGTTTTTGACGGCACCGGTTGCGACGGTGTAATGATCGGCAGGGGAGCAGTCGTCAATCCGTGGATATTCAGACAGACGAAACACTTTCTGGCCACCGGTGAATTGCTTCCCGATCCAACCATCGAAGAGCGCGTTGATTTGCTGAAAGAGCACCTCCGGCTTGCTGTGGAATTCAAAGGTGAACGATCCGGCGTCATTGAACTTCGCAAACATTATTCCGGTTTCCTGCGCGGACTTCCACACGTTTCCAAAATCCGAACGGAGCTGATGCAGTTTACTGAAGCCACACCCATTTTGGAGCACCTCACGAAGTTCATGGAGTTGTACAGCCCCGGCTCGGAACTGGTTACGGCGGCGTAGTGCCTTCACTGTGAACGTGTGGTGACCTTTCTCTCTTGCCTCTCACGTTTCTTTTTCCTTCTTTCGTGACAAACAATCATCATCCACTCACCTCATCCATGCCTGCAATAATAATTCATGGATAAGAAGGCAGTCATTTCCATCCTCGATGAAATGGGAACCCTCCTTGAACTGAAGGGGGAAAACCCGTTCAGGGCCAGAGCATACCACAACGCATCCCGAGCGGTAGAAGGCGTAACCCAAGATATTGGTTCGCTCGTCGACTCAGGGGAAATCCGCGAAGTCGAAGGCATCGGGCAAACCATTGCCGATGTTATAGCGGACCTGGTGAAAAAGGGAAGCTCAAGAACGTACTTGGATTTGCGGAAGGGCTTTCCGGATGGCGTTTTGGAGATGCTGCGGATTCAGGGACTCGGCCCCAAAAGAGTCAAGGTTCTCTTTGAGAAACTGAAGATCAAAAGTGTCGAAGAGCTTGAGGCAGCAGCAAGGAAAAACAAGCTTGCTGAGACGCCCGGGTTTGGGGAAAAGACCGAACAGAATATACTCAAAGCGATAGAAGCACTTCGAAGAAGAAGCGATAAGTTCTTGTACAGCAAGGCAGAAGACGCGACACATTCAGTATTTGATTCGCTTATGAAGGAGAAGGGGGTTCAGCGCGGTCAGGTAGCCGGAAGCATGCGTCGGCGGAAGGAAACCATCGGTGACATTGACCTGATTCTGAGCGCCAAGTCAGAACACCATCAGCGGCTCATGGAGGCTTTCGTTAACCATCGCGATGTTCGGGTGGTTCTTGCTCACGGCGAAACGAAATCCAGCGTTGTCCTTGTGTCCGGGATTAGTTGCGACTTGCGGCTTGTCAGTGAAGAGGAATTTCCCTTTGCGCTGAACTATTTCTCAGGCAGCAAGGAGCACAATATTGAAATGCGTTCACGTGCCAGGAAGTATGGTTGGAGTTTGAATGAATACGGATTCTCGACCCTTGATGCCACAGAAACGCGCGGAAAAGCGAAACGCCTCGTGAGATGCAAGGATGAAAGGGATATCTATCGGGCGTTGGATCTTGACTACGTTCCCCCGGAACTTCGTGAGAACATGGGAGAGATTGAGGCCGCAGAAAAGCACACACTCCCTGAGTTGGTGGATTGGGACGACATCAATGGAACCTTCCATGTCCATACAACGTACAGCGACGGAGCCAACACGATTGAACAAATGGCCGATGGAGCCGGAAAACTCGGCTGGAAGTATCTCGGCATCGCGGACCACAGCAAGTCCGCCGCGTACGCGGGTGGACTCAGTGAGGATCGTGTCCGCCGACAGCACAAAGAAATCGATGCCCTGAACAAGAAATCGAAGGGATTTAGAATTCTCAAGGGCACTGAATGCGATATTCTTGCAAACGGCGATCTCGACTGGTCTGATGCCGTGCTTTCATCTTTCGAGTTTGTTGTCGCTTCTGTTCACAGCAGCTTCAACATGTCTGAAAAAGAAATGACAAAACGGATCGTCAAAGCGTTAAAGAATAAACACGTCACCATGCTGGGGCATCCGACGGGGCGGCTGCTTCTTGAACGGGATGGCTATCAGGTCGATATGGTTGAAGTGATTAACGCCGCTTCGGATTACGGCAAGGTGCTTGAAATCAATTCGCATCCGATGCGCCTCGACCTTGACTGGCGGCTGTGCAAATACGCAAAAGAAAAAAAAGTAATGATCTCAATTAACCCTGATGCTCACAACGTCGAGTCCTTGCGTGATGTAGCTTTCGGTGTCGGTATTGCGCGTAAGGGCTGGCTTGAACCAACGGAGGTGTTGAATGCACGAGAGCTCAACGGAGTCATCGAGTATCTCAATATCAACTAGCAAGGCGAACCGCCTTCTGCTCATCAATAGGCTGACTGAGCAAGCGACGGAAGTAGATGGCTTCATCACCGGATTGACTGAGGAGCAGTTGAAGGAGCGCCCTGAGCCGGATGGATGGTCACTGCATGAGCTTGTCGTTCACCTTGCGATGCGTCAGGATCTTTTTGTAGACCGCGTGGCGAGAATGCTTGTTGAGGAAATGCCGGAGCTTCACTCCCTTGACGAAGACACCATTATCCAAAGGGATCGGCTTCTAGAAGAACTTGTTCAGCATCGCTTCCGTGGGTATCAGGAACAGCGAAAGAATCTACTCGGGCTGCTTTCCTCATTGGATGAACAGCGGTGGCGGGCAGAGGCAATTCATCCCACGGTAAAACACTACAGCGTTGAGAAATGCGTTGAATCTTTCATGCGGTTCGAAGCATCGGTGTTGCGTGAAATGTTCCAGATTTTCTTCGGAGTGAGGGAATAATGCGGTATCAACGTCATGTTTTCGTCTGCGTGAACGAGCGTCCTCCCGATGACCCTAAGGGAAGTTGTCTGGCGAAAGGAAGTCCAGGTGTAAGAGATCTGTTGAAGGAAGAATTGAAGAAACGGGGCTTGAACAAGTTCGTGCGCGCAAACAATGCCGGGTGTCTCGACGCTTGTTCCTACGGAGTCAGCATGGTGATTTATCCCGACGGCATCTGGTACGGAGGAGTAACGAAAGAAGATGTTCAGGAGATTGTAGAGCGAACGATTATTGGCGGCGAAGTCATCGACCGGCTGGTAGTAAAGAATCCAAATTACTATCCCGAGAGCCGCCAGTTTCCACCCTTGAAAATCGAGTGAGTTCCGTGGCACGCGCTTCCGCCAAGATCCCAAACAAGCCGGCAGTGAAGGCAAAACAAAACGGCGTTGACCAGCGCGGACGGGCACAATTGATTCTCAAACGATTGCGCAAAGAATTTCCGCAAGCTACGACTGCGCTGTTGCACCAGAACCCATTTCAACTCCTCGTCGCAACGATTTTGTCGGCGCAATGCACTGACGAACGCGTAAACATGGTGACCCCGGGGTTGTTCAAGAAATACCCGACGCCGAAACACTTCGCCAACGCAAACCAAGCCGAATTAGAGAAGGACATTCGCTCGACCGGCTTCTTCCGGATGAAGGCGAAGAATATCATCGGATGCGCCGGGGGAATTGTTGAGAAATATAATGGCGTTGTGCCTAAATTCGTTGACGATCTTGTTCAACTGCCTGGCGTAGGGAGGAAGACTGCAAACGTTGTTCTCGGGCAGGCGTTTGGCATCGCGTCCGGAGTTGTGGTTGATACGCATGTCCATCGACTTTCTCAGCGGCTTGGGTTCACGAAAAAAGATGATCCGGTCAACATCGAGAAGGATTTGAACGAGCTGTTTCCCTCAAGTGACTGGATTGATCTTGGCAGTATGTTGATTCTTCACGGACGCAAGACCTGCAAGGCCAGAAAACCTCTATGTTCGGAATGCAAATTGAATGATGTGTGTCCTTCAGCGGTTCTCTAAGTCGCCTTGTTTCACTTTCTGCCCCGGAAAAGAAAGTGTTGAGAGCCTAATTCTTGCTCGTGATCTCGCGCTGAAGCGACGCAATGCACTCGGCGCAAAAGTAGTAGACCCTCATATCCCCAACCTCACGCTCCACGAATTGGGACTTGAGAAACGACCGGCGGCACAGTGAACACTTCTCCTTGTTGATATCCTCGGGCCGCTTGCCTTGCTTGATGACGGCCTTGAAGCCGAAAAAGCTGATGGCGAGGATGAGGAGGAGGAAGCAGATTGCCAGTACGGTTATGATCATGAGAGAATGTACACAGATGCATGGAAAAAATCAGCCCAGTTTGCTTTGTCGATATTGAGCTCTCTTTCCCTATCTGTAAACTGAATGCAAGTGATGTACAAGCCAGTTAAGGAAAACATTGTAAATGCCCTCTTCAGCGGATTTGGAGAGCTTTCTCCAAGCAGCTTGAGTGGTGATTCAAAGGAGTTTGAGTCTGTTCTCAACTCAGTCGTTGAACGTCTTCACGACAACTATCCCTATTTTCATCCGATGTATGCGGGACAAATGCTGAAGCCGCCGCATCCCGTTGCGCGGCTTGCGTACGCTCTGGCAATGCACATTAATCCCAACAACCACGCTCTTGATGGCGGACGCGCAAGTTCTGCTATGGAGAAAGAAGCAGTCGTGGGCATTGCAGAAATGTTCGGATGGAAAACGCATCTCGGACATCTCACAGGCGGCGGAACAATGGCCAACCTGGAAGCACTGTGGGTGTCCAGTCAGATTCATCCGGGGAAAATCATTGTTGCATCCGAACAGTCGCATTACACACATTCGCGCATCAGCGGCGTTCTGGGACTGAAGTTTGAATCCATTGCAACGGACGAACGGGGAAGAATGGACTTGAACTCGTTGGAGAAACGACTCCAACGGGGAGATGTTGGAACGGTCGTCGCAACCATCGGCACAACGTCAACCGGTTCTGTGGACCGGCTTGATGAAATCATGAAACTTCGAGAGCGCCACGGGTTTCGCATTCATGCGGATGCCGCATATGGAGGATACTTCCGCTTGGCAGACAACCTCGCTTCTGATGCCGCAAAAGCATACTTATGCCTCGAAAAGGTTGATTCGCTTGTCATTGATCCGCACAAACACGGACTTCAACCGTACGGCTGCGGTTGTGTGATCTTCGCCGATCCATCTGTTGGAAAGCTTTACAAGCATGAATCGCCCTATACGTATTTCAGCTCGAAGGACCTTCACCTCGGCGAAATCAGCCTCGAGTGTTCACGTCCCGGTGCCGCTGCTGTAGCACTCTGGGCGACGATGAAGAAGTTTCCGCTTGTCAAAGGGGGCGAATTTGCGAACGGACTCATGAACGGAAGAAAAGCGGCGTTAAAAATGTTTGACAAACTGAATGCAGATAATCGTTTCGTGGTAGCATTTCCTCCGGAGTTGGATATCGTTGTGTGGGCAGTACGCGCGACCAGTGTTACAGAAGCATCCATCCGTGCGAAGCGATTGTTTGCAGAAGCGGAGAAAAAACATCTGTACCTTGCGCTTGCCGAGTTGCCCGTTCAATTCTTCGACTTTGAGTCACCTGGTATGAACGTTGACGCCCCGCGGGTCACTTCTCTGCGTTCCGTACTCATGAAGCCGGAACACCTTGAATGGGTAGATAGAATCTGGAATGTAATTGACCAAATATGTTGAGCAAACCGCGACCTCCAGGTGGGCGCACAGTCAGAAGTTAGCCGTTGAAAAGGGAAGAAGAGAATGAACAGAGACGAATCACTCGCGCTCCTCCACGAATACACGAAGACCGACAGCCTGCGCAAACATGCTCTTGCCGTTGAAGCCGCGATGCGCGCTTATGCGCGCAAACTTGGCGGAGACGAGGAAACATGGGGAATAGCGGGCCTCTTACATGACTTTGACTACGAGCAGAATCAAACCGTGCCCGATCATCCGACGAAGGGCTCGGAAATTCTCGCGTCCCGCGGCTATCCGGAGGATTTCCGTCGCGCTATCATGAGCCATGTCCCACAGATGAACGTTCCGCGGGACACACCGATGGCAAAAGCGCTCTTTGCATGTGATGAACTCAGCGGATTCATTGTCGCATGCGCGCTTGTCCGTCCGGGTCGGCTCACGGATTTGACGGCATCCTCAGTGAAGAAAAAACTAAAGGACAAAGCGTTCGCAAGAACGGTGAGCCGGGAGGATATTCAATCGGGTATCGATGAACTGCAGGTGAATCCGGACGAGCATATTCAGTTCATCATAGATGCGCTCGAACCGATTTCGGCCGAGCTAGGATTCTAGGGCGCTACCAGAAATCGAACGCGAAACCGATGCCCCAGTTTTCAGTTAGTACATCATAGTACTGTCCAAAAACCTCATAACCGTTGTAGTAGCCTCCATAAATCTTGATTCCGCTCTTACGCATTGGTCCAAACTTGATTCCGAATTCAAGATTGGAAGTGCCTTGATATTCCGGTATCCCTGAAATTGTCAAATCGGCTGCGACAAACACATTGAACGGCTTTCCAAAGACCGCCCCTCCAAGCGCATGACAAAACTCAGCGCCCAAATGATAGGTGAAGCGTTCGATATTCTCCGGGCGAACGAGTGTCGCATAGCCAAATCCGCCATACACGCGCGACGTGAGCGTATCCAGGTTGTATGCGAAGATGAGTTCTCCAAAATCTCTTGTGTAAGGAATTGGATCCCGGCCGCCTTTCCATGATGATGTTGTTCCATCGTAGTGCCCGTCGAGAAAGTGCGCGCTGACATGGAGCAATCTGAGTCGTGTTATAAACTGGTTTTCGCTTCCTGTCGCAAATGTCAGGTGCCCTCCAAAGAATCCGTCCACTGCATCAACCTGAAGTCGAAAACCTTCGTTGCTTGTGGTGAGGGCATAGGTGAAAAAATCAATGCCGAGCTGCAGGCGCGAAGTTGACTCAGGGAATCTGTACTCAAGCGCTTCGAGCATCGACCCGATATCAAGCTTCATGCGCGAACTGCCAATTTCCTTGCGTAAGCCAGTTCTCGGCTCCTGGTAATGGGCGAGCAGAGGTGGGAAGAGCGTTTCCCCTGGAAGAAATTCAAAGCCGTCTGTCTGCGATCGCATGGTGGCAGAAGAAAGCAGGAAAAGTAGAATGAGTTTTATTAGATTGCTGCCCATGAGGTGGCGAACAATATAGGCATCTCGCAGGTATTTCAAAAACATTGTTTTGTATGGACTAAACAATGACGCTCACCAAGGATAACCTCGAACGGTACCACCGACAGATCATTCTTCCGGAGATAGGGCAGAGCGGGCAGGAAAAGTTAAAGTCCTCAAGTGTGCTGATTGTCGGCGTTGGCGGGTTGGGTTCGCCCGTTGCAATGTATCTCGCCGCGGCTGGAGTTGGGAGAATAGGACTTGTTGATGCGGACATCGTTGGCGTTTCAAATCTCCACAGACAGATTCTTTTTGGGGTTGAGGAGATCGGCCTTCCAAAGGTATTGAGCGGCGAGAAGCGATTGAACGGGTTGAATCCCGATGTGAGAGTTGAGACGCTTGATCGCCGACTTGATGAAGGGAATGCCGCAAGAGTGATCGCGGGCTTTGATGTAGTGGCGGATTGCACGGACAATTTTCCGACTCGGTACGTCATCAGCGATGCGTGTGTGAAGCTGGGCAAGCCGGACGTTTGTGCGAGTGTGTTCAAGTTTGAGGGATCGCTATCGGTGTTCGCGATGAAACGCGGCCCGTGTTATCGCTGCCTGTATCCCAATACTCCCGGCGATGGGTTGATTCCCGATTGCGGCGAAGGGGGCGTTCTCGGTTTCCTCCCCGGGGTTATGGGGACTCTTCAGGGAACGGAGATTATTAAATTGCTTCTGGGAATCGGAGAGCCGTTGGTTGGACGTCAACTGTTGTTTGAGGCACTGAAGATGAAACTCACGGAAGTAGCCGCGAAGAAAAACCCGGCATGTTCCGTATGCAGTGGTGAATCGGAATCTGAGATTGCTGAGTTGAAGATGGTACCGGAATCACCCGATCAGATCACGGTCCATGAACTGAAACGACGCATTGATCACAACGACGCTCCGTTTCTTCTCGATGTTCGTGAGCAGGGCGAATTCAAAATCGCCAACATCGGTGGCCAGCTGATTCCACTCGGTCAGCTTTCTTCCCGGATGGGGGTGCTCAATCGCGCGGAGAAAATCGTTGTGTATTGTCATCACGGCATTCGAAGTAAAGCGGCCGTGGAAATGTTGAGACAGTCCGGATTCCCTCACGTACGGTCCCTTGTGGGCGGCATAGACGCGTGGTCGCGGGAAATTGATCCCGAAGTGAAACGGTATTGACTGGTTTTTCTTGAAACTCAGAAGGCATTTGGTTAGATTCGATCCGCACTCAATCATTCATTACTCCCCGGAGTTTCTCTGATGAAAAAGATCATGATGACTGTTCTGGCCATTTCCTTGCTGTCTTCGCTTTCCTGGACCCAAGAAGAGACGGGGATGCCGCCCATTCCACCGAAGAGATCGAAAGCGGCAAAGGTGGGGGCCTTCGGCGGCTTCATGCCCGGTTGGCTTTTTGTTGACACTGCTCCCATCAATAGCTTCCTACAAGCGGCGGGAGGCGCTCCATTGAACGATGATGGAGTTCTTATGGTCGGCGGTGGCGGTGCGGCATACATCATGCTTGTGCCAAACCTGCGCATTGGCGGTATGGGGATGGGTGGAGATATTTCAAGCACCTCTTTGAACACAGATGGCGTCAGAAGAGATGCCGAACTGAGCGTGGGTTTTGGCGGTGTAACGATTGAATATGTATTTCCCGTTCTCGAACGCTTCGATATTGCAGTTGGTGGCATGCTCGGAGGCGGAGGAATTGACATTACGCTTCGACAGGATGCGGGGGGAAACAAAACCTGGAACCAGGAGTGGGGAAACTTCGGAACCGGCAATTATCAGATCGGCGGACAAATCAACAACATTACGCGCAAGCTTTCTGGGTCATACTTCGTGTGGATTCCTTCGGTCAACTTTGAATATGCGGTGATCGGATGGGGTGGCGTCCGCCTGGGAATGAGTTTCGTGGGAATGTCATCACCTTCGTGGAAACTGGATGATAAGTACGATCTGCTCGGGGTACCCGGCAATATCAATGGTGAGGGTTGGATGATAAATGCTGGGATATTTGTCGGAACGTTTTAGCAGCGGGTCTACGAAACCTTCTCTTTGAACTGGACGCATTTCCAGTCGGCAAAAAGGTTCTTACACTTGTTCCGCTGATACTTTCCCGTTGAAGTAACGGGAACATCGTTGCCAAACACCACGACTTTTGGTGATTTTCCGAACGGAAGATGCTTCCGACAATGTGCGAGCAGGTCTTCTTCCGTGATCTGAGCCCCCTCGCGCAGTTTCACGTATGCCCCAACTTCCTCGCCGTACCAATCGTTCTCAAATCCGACCGCAATCCCGGCGGCAACGCCCGGAATGTTCATCAGCACTTCGTCAATTTCAAATGGGGAGATGTTCACTCCTCCGCGGATAATCAATTCCTTGATCCTGCCCGTGATGAAGAAAAACTTGCGCTCCTGGTCATCATAACGGTAGAACCCTTCGTCACCGCTGCGGAACCATCCGTTGGCGAATGCTGTGCTGTTTGCATCATCGTTGTTATGGTAATACTTCATCACGTTGTGTCCGCGAATAACGATTTCACCTTTCTCTCCTTCTTCCAACTCATTGCCTTCCGCATCATGGATGGCCATTTCGTTAACATCAAGAGGGACGCCGATTGATGGAAATCCATACTTCGACAACCAGAGTTTGTGCTCACCCTTCTGGAGATCAATCGGAAGAAAACACGAATAACAGGTGGTTTCAGAAAGTCCGTACCCGTGAATGACGGGAATCAGGAAATCGTGCTCGAACTTGAGTGCAAGCTCGACCGTGAGCGGACCGGCTCCACAAATGATATGACGGAAGTGGCTGAGTTTATATCCTTCCGTGCTCAGTTTGGCGTGGAGCAAGAACTGTAACAGTGTCGGTACAACGCTCACCACATGGGCTTTCTCAATGCTGATGCGTTCGAAGAATTTGTCGGCGTGGAATTTCTGGTTTAACACAACTGAGCCGCCGAAGTAGAGCGGCGTCATCAACGTAACGACAATGCCATTGACATGGTGAATCGGGAGAACACACATCATCCGCTGATCGTCCGACATGCGATGCCACTCCGTGATAGACATTGGATCACACAGAAGATTGTATTGTGTCAGCACGACGCCCTTGGGGTTGCCCGTGGTCCCGGAGGTGTAAACAATAAGTGCTTCGGTTTCGAGTCCGGGCTGTTCCGTTGCCGCAACTCGAACAGGTTGCCTGGCGATCTCTGGTTGGAAATGGGGAAGAGATGAATGAGCCTTTTTTCCGACCTGTACAATGGTTTTCACACTGCCAATTGAAGATGCAATCGCCGTGAGACGGGGAAGAAACTGATCGCGCACAAAGATCAATCGCGTTTCTGAATTCCGCAGAATGTATCCAATCTGCTTGTCATCCTCGCCCACATTCAGCGGAACAATCACTGCCCCAATGAGGAAAGCGGCAAAATACTGAATCACCGTATCCGAGTGGTTGAAGGAAAATGTGGCGATCCTGTCACCCGAATTAATCCCGGCCTGCTTGAGGTAGTTCGCGGTTTTGCAAACTTCCTCATAGAACTCCCGGTAGGAATATTCTTTTCTCGGACCCTCGTCACTGTAGAAGACCAGGAAAGGTTTCTGATCATATCGCTCGGTCTGTTGTTCAAGCAAGTCGGCAATGTTTTTGTACGGAACCAACGGCTCCGTGGCGGACCGGCCGGCGACAGAACGCGCCTGAACGATTTTCTCCTGTAGCGTTTTGGAAAGCGGAGACATGGAGAATGGTGATTAACGCGGGATTATCCGAAGTATTGGAATTCTTTTCTACATGATGGAGGGGCCGGGCACTACTTCGGTTTCCATGCCGTCCAGTATTCCTTCCACTCGACTTCTTCTCCCGGCGGCAGCACATGAATGGGGTTGAGCCCATCCAGCATCACCGCGTACTCATCGGTGTGGGTCTTTGTTGCCTGGCTCGCAAGTGCTTTCGGATGCGGTCCATGGTGAATACCGCGAGGATGCAGCGTAATCATGCCGGCACCGATATTATCCCGGCTGAAGAAATTCCCGTCATGATAGAAAATGAATTCATCGTAGTCGGTGTTGCGATGGAAGAAGGGGACGCGCAACGCATCAGGATCCTCTTCGAGCGGACGCGGCAAGAAACTGCAAACAATTGCTCCCTTTGTGACAAAGGTCGTATGCGCGCTTGGCGGAAGATGTGCGCGGTGACTCATGATGGGACGAATGTCCCGCATATTCAGCTTCCACACCGTGAGGTCGCCCTTCCATCCCACAACATCCATCGGGTTGAAGGGATAGAAGATGGACGAATGTTCATCATCAACCTTGATACGCACTTCCCATTCTCGATTGTCGTCAAGCTGTGGTTGCGGCTCCGGGGTTGTAATCACCGCAGGGTCGTACAACGCGTGCTGACCGATCAATCCCTTCTCCGGCTGTTCAAATTCCGACTTTGACTGAATGATGAGGAAGAAGTTGTCTTTGGTCTTCGGAATGACGCGGTAGGTAACAGCACGCGGAATGTTGATATAGTCGCCCTTCTCAAAAGTGAGAGGCCCGAAATCAGTTTCAATTGCCCCCTCTCCGCGATGAACAAAGTACAACTCGTCGCCGTCTGCATTGCGAAAATAAAACGGCATCGGCTCAGTGCGGCGCGAGGCGTAAAGGCGGACGTCCTCATTGCCGAGAAAGGCAACTGGACCTCCTTTCGGGTCGGTTTGGTCCGCCGGTTTCAACTTGTTGAGATCGAGGCAGTGTGGTCTGAGCTTGCCCTCAAATCGAATCCAATTGGTCGGAGGATGCGCATGATATAAATGAGCCGCCTTGCCTGAGAATCCCTTTCGGCCGTGCTCCTCCTCAAACGTTCCTTGAGGCAAACCGACGTGGGCCTGGATTGTGGTCTTTCCCTTTTTGAGGGGATACATGGCTAACTCCGAGGTTGGTTGAGAATCAAAGCGAATGGATTTCTTGAGGACAATAAACAGAAGTTCGAGTTCTGAGTCAACTGGAGAAAGCGGAGGCAATGCGATGCGTGGCGATGGAAATGCGCATTGCCTCCACGAGGTCACTTCACGAGAATGAGTTTCCGCGTCTGGACGTTATTGCCTGCCGCGAGCTTGTAGTAGTATACGCCGCTTGTGAGACTCGAAGCGTCAAAAACGAAGGAATACTTACCCGCCGGCTTTTGTTCATGCACAAGCACCGCAACTTCCTCTCCAATCAGGTTGTAGATTCTCAGGGACGCGAAGCCGGCGACGGGCAAAGAATAATGAATTGTTGTCGTCGGGTTGAACGGATTCGGAAAGTTTTGTTCGAGAGCAAAAGCCAATGGTAATTCAACCTCTTTTGCGCCCGCAAGGATATCAACTTGAACGGCATCCGTATAGTGTAGCGTCCCATCCAGATCCATTTGCTTCAAACGATAGTACCATGTTCCGGCGGCAACATTCTGATCCACAAATGAATAGTTGTGCGGCTCGATGGTGGTTCCATGCCCCGCAACAAAACTGTTGGGAATTGATGTGAATTCATCGGATGGAAGTGAAGACTTCTGGACTTCAAAGCCGTAATTGTTCGTCTCGCTTACGGTTGTCCAATCGAGTTGGACATTGTTACCTGAAAAGTTTGCCGTGAATGATGAAAGCTGAACAGGCAACGGAGCGGTGTAGGTAACCACCATCTCGAGGTCCGTGATGGCCTGAATTAATAGCGTGTACGATCCGGTGCCAGACATGTTCACGTTGACGATAACGCCGCCGAAAAGATCCCGCAATATTCCGCTTGCTCCCGTAGGAAGATTCCACTCGAACAGCATTGATGATGTGCTTGAACCCCATTGCAGCTTGATCCTGTGGACTTTCACAGTATCTATTGATGCGCTTCCTCGTCGGTAATCTCTTAACAAGCCCTGGATAGCTGGGAACCCGACGTGGTCAAGTTTGAATCGCGCATCGAATATCCCGCTTGGGGGTAGTGGAGGGAGCTCGTTTTCTCCAAGCGCGGGGTCTCGTCCGTCAGTTGCGGCAGGGTCGAGTCCGAAAAACAAGTTCTTCGTGGTCGTGCCGTTGGTGACGTCCAAGGGCAAGTCCACCTCCGCGCTGAACGCGACCGTCGAAAGCTGAACGGCAAGAACGGCCGTCAAGAAAAGGAATCGTTGCTGTCTCATGATAGTAGTCTCCCCGCGTTGTCCTTCATTATCTATGGACTGATGAGAACAATTTTTCCCGGTCCAGTCACTTTTACCCAATACCCTCTTCCAGGCTTGATTGTGTCAGCGTTGGCATAACTGCCGTTGAATCCGTACACTGTTCCCGGCTCGATGATGCCGGAGGGAATTGTCAGGAGGGAGGAAACCGGAACCGGATTTGCGACTGATCCTATAATGTTCCATCCTTCGCTGACGTCCACAGTATCGCGGGCGCGCACCTGGCCCGTCATCGAAACGGATTGATTCGCATCGAACTTCAACCAATACCCAATTTTGTTCTGAAGAACGCTCTGTGTTTGATATCCGTTGTTGAAGGAGTATGCATCAGAAGATGATGTCGGATATACGACCGTTCTTGTGTAATTTGAAAGAGTCAACGGAACTGAAATGAGGTTCCAATCGGTTGCCACGGGGTATTGCGCTGTCACGGAAGCCGCGCCGCCGCTGACTGTACGGATGACTGCGCCGCCGCTTCCAACAGCGGTCCCGGTCATAGGATCGCTAAAGTAAATTTCTTTGAGATCGTTTGACGTGTTGCTCGGCTGGGCAATCCAACTAACACCGCCGTTAGTTGTTTTCAACACAAGTCCGGATTGGCCCGTGATATACCCGACGCTCGCCGTCACCATGTGAACGGAGGTCAGTTCTCCGGCACCCACGAATTGCGAGGACCACGTTTGACCGCCGTTGGTTGTCCTGATGATTGTTCCGGAAGTTCCAACAGCCACGCCGTTGTTCACGTCGGGAAATGAAACCCCGTACATAGTGTGTGTTGTACCGCTTGGTTGTGCAACCCAGGTTGAGCCTGCGTTAGTGGTTCTCAATACCAGACCGGCTTCACCAACCACGGTGCCGATTTCCGGGGTGATAAAGGAGACCTCAAAAAGATCGGCTGTGAGTCCGCGCTGGCTCGCCCACGTTAAGCCACCGTTTGTGGTTCTGAAAATTGCTCCGTTCAGCCCGACGATGGTTCCATTCTGTGAATCGGCGAATGAGATACCCCGCAGGTTATCGCCGGTGAGTTGGACAAGGTTTGTCCAGGATGCTCCTGCATTCACACTTCTCAGCATCAAGCCGCCATTCCCGACGATGATGCCGATGTTATCGTTGGCGAAGTCAACACCGTGCAGATCAATGTTGGTCCCGGAACCTGTTTGAAACCAGGATTGACCACCATTTCCTGTCTGGACAATCTTACCAGCAGCGCCTACGGCGGTACCAAGGTTCGAATTGCGAAAATGAACTTCGTACAACGTAATTGTCACTCCTGGATTCTGTGGTACCCAACCCTGCGCAGATGTTTGCGCATGGACGAGCATCAAGGTCAACGTGAGAGAAAACATTGCTTTCATGGCTGCCTCCATCACTCTGGTTGAAAAACTCTTTCCCCCCGTGTAGCTGAATCGTAGCGGGCCGCGCATCTTACAAATTCCCCCGAGCCGCTTGCTCGCGTTCAATGGCTTCAAATAGTGCTTTAAAATTTCCTTTTCCAAAACTTCTGCTTCCTTTTCGTTGAATGATTTCGTAAAACAATGTCGGGCGATCTTCCACCGGTTTGGTGAAAATCTGGAGCATATACCCTTCGTCGTCGCGATCCACCAGAATCCCGAGAGTTGCAAGTATGTCAAGTTGCTCGTCAATAGGTCCGATGCGATCGCCGAGGTCTTCGTAATAAGTGTTTGGAACCCTCAGGAACTCGACGCCCTGGTTTCTCAACTTTGAAACCGTTGAGATGATGTCATCCGTTGCCATTGCGATGTGCTGAACTCCGGGTCCCTTGTAAAAATCAAGATACTCTTCAATTTGGGATTTCCGCTTTCCAACTGCCGGCTCGTTAATGGGAAACTTAATGCGCCCATTTCCGTTTGCCATCACTTTTGACATGAGGGCCGAATACTCTGTGCTGATGTCCTTGTCGTCAAAATGTTGGTACAGCTTGAAACCCATGACATCCGCATAAAAATTTACCCATGTGTTCATTTGTCCCCAGCCGACATTGCCGACCATGTGGTCAATGTACTTGAGGCCAACGGGGCGGGACACCGTATCGCCACCATCAACCGTTCGAAAACCGGGCAGAAACACCCCGCTATAGTTCCGTCGCTCAATAAAGGAGTGAATTGTATCCCCGTAAGTTGCTATCGCAGCCACTTTAATTTGGCCATCATCGTCATCAATTGCTGTGGGCGCCATCACAGAAATTGCCCCTCTGGAGACTGTCTCTTTGTGCGCCGACGCGGCATCATCGACCCATAGGGCGATGTCCTTTACTCCGTCCCCATGAAGAGCAATGTGCATTGCAATGGGGGAATCGGGTTGCAATGGAGTCGTCAGCACAATGCGAATTTTATCCTGCTGAAGCACATAAGAAACTTTGTCGCGTGTTCCAGTTTCAGGTCCCTTGTAGGCAACAAATCGGAAGCCGAAGGCTGAACGGTAGAAGTGGGCGCATTGCTTTGCGTTGCCCACATAAAACTCGACGTAGTCGGTGCCGTTGATGGGGAGAAAATCCATCTCTTGTGCCGGAAGAGTTCCTGCTTTTTCAGTCTGCATGACAATTCATAACGTGGCTGTGGTCAATTGTGATTTCTGCATTGCGGTAAGGAGTTGTTCAATCTCCTGAGCTCTGCCAATACTGATCCGAACGCAATGTGGAAGACCGAATGCCTTGAGCGGCCTGATGATAATGCCGCTTTGAAGCATTTCACTGCAGAGTGTATTTGCATCGAACTCGGATTGCAGCGGCACCATGACGAAGTTTGCTTCAGTCGGAACGCACGGCAGCCCCAATTCGGCAAGCGCGGGAACAAGGAGCGCAAGCCCGCTGGTGTTGGTTTCGAGAGAGCGATGAACAAATGAAGCGTCACGAAGCGCACCGATGCCCGCGGCCTGTGCGGGTGTGCTTGGTTCAAAAGGAAGCTTCACTTTGAGGAGATTCTTGATCAACGTGTCATGTGCGAACCCATACCCAATTCGCACACCGGCGAGTCCGTAGATTTTTGAAAATGTGCGAAGAGTTATGACGTTATCGTAACGGTAATGCATTGAATCGGGATACTTGGGATTGTCCCGTGCATATTCAAAGTAGGCTTCGTCAAGGATGATCAGTGTGTGGCTCGGAACGAACTTCATGAAATGGTCGAATTCGGCACGAGTGAAAATAGTACCGGTAGGGTTGTTCGGATTGGCGAGATAAATGATTTTGGTTTTTGGAGTGATTGCCAAAGCAAACTCCGCCAGATCGTATCTGTAATCCTTGAGCGGTACTGTAATCATCTTGATTCCCCTGGAGCGGGCAAGAACATAAAACCCGATGAAGGTGCCTTCCGAGGTTAAAACCTCGTCATCATCGCAAAGGAATGTCCGGATAATGCTTGACATGATTCCCTCTGAACCACTTCCAGTAATAACGTTGGCGATGTTTACTTCAAACCGTTCCGCGAGGACCGTACGAAGGTCGAGACCGCCATTCGGGTACAGATGGAGCGTGTTCAGACAGCGTGACATTTCTTCAAGGGCGAGGGGAGAAGAACCAAGCGGGTTCTCATTCGATGCAAGCTTGACTACGTGATTGATCCCCAGTTCCTTTTGAAGTTCTGAGGAAGGCTTGCCCGGCTTGTAGGGCTCAAGGGATTCGATATACGGAGGAACCAATCGCACTGGGGAGTTCACTGGCTGAATCAACAAAAAAAGATAGGAAACATGATCCCGAAAAGCAATCAAAAGAATTGATTTCCAGATTGGTTTCATGTAAACTCTGAATGAACCAATTGTATGATTCCGCTTCGAGATACCGTCCGGTCCAAGAGCATTCCTTTCGCGAACTACTCTCTGATCATAATATGTGGTCTCGTATTTTTCTACGAGATCTCGGCGGGGGGGCAAGTGGGTCGAATATTCAACAGGTTTGGTGTTATCCCGGCGGTGGTGATCTCCACGTTTTCTCCGCGGGGATTTGACCTGCACCCGGTTCTTTCGCTCCTGACTTCCATGTTCCTCCATGGTGGCTGGTTCCACCTCATGGGCAATATGCTGTTTCTCTACGTATTTGGTGACAACGTAGAGGACAGGCTGGGCCACTTGCGCTACCTCATTTTCTATCTTCTTGCGGGAGTGAGTGCATCACTTGTTGAAGTGTTCTTTCGTCCCGAATCGGTGGTTCCTCTCATCGGTGCAAGCGGCGCCATTGCCGGAGTGATGGGTGCATATTTTTTGTTGTTCCCAAAGGCTCGGGTCACGACCATGATTCCTCTCATAGTGTTCTTTCCTGTGGTGGATCTTCCGGCGTTCGTCTTTCTAGGCGTCTGGCTGTTGTTTCAGTTTCTCCAAGCGTCGACGGGTTATGCAAACGCTTCCGGAGGAGGTGTGGCCTGGTGGGCTCATGCAGGAGGCTTTATTGTGGGGGCGTTTCTTCTCCTGATATTCCTGCTCCTTCGCCGTAAATGAAATCACTCCCCTTGCATATTGGGTTAAACTACAATACTTTAACTCAATCCTCGGTTGGTAGTAGGGCCGCTCGCTGATGAAAAACAAGTCTCTGAATCAATTATTTTAGGAAGGTCGAAAGCCATGGTACGTTGTGTAGCATTTGTATGCCTGAGTCTTCTGATAGCAGAGGGTCTCACCGCCGCAGGAACTGGTGTTGGCACAGGTTCTTCTCGAAAACAGCTTCCTCTTGATGCTGTCCCGAATGTTGTTCTAAAGTCTCGCGAGAACAGCACGTATTTGAATGATCGTCTAATTGTTAAACTCATGCCCGGTGCCGGCATCGAGGATGTGCTGGCCGGGTCCCCACTCTCCGTTGCTAATATCCGGCCCATGTTCAGGCGACAAATGATCGAACGAAACACGACAAGCATTGATCTCTCACGATTCTATGTAGTCACCTTTGGTTCGTCTGTCGACGCTTTCTCTGTCGCGGAAGAGTTGTCCGGTTTGCATGCAGTTCAATACGCCGAGCCCTGGTACACATATCCATTGGACGTAGACCCTCCTAATGACCCGCAGTTCGCCAGCCAGTATGGGTTGACAAAAATCCAGGCGCCACAAGCATGGGATGTAAGCCAGGGTGATACCAACGTGGTGATCGGCATTGTTGATACAGGCGTTGAAGTGAACCATCCCGATCTCTCAGGAAATATCTGGCACAACCCGGGTGAAGTCGGGTTGGATGGATCTTCCAATGACAAACGCACAAATGGTGTCGATGACGACGCGAATGGTTTCGTTGACGATTGGCAGGGTTGGGACTTTGCAGGCGCGGACTACAACAATCCAATTGAAGATAACAATCCGAGCCCGGTTGGTTCCAACACCGAGCATGGAACACACGTCGCCGGGATTGCATCGGCTACGACGAACAATTTGGTTGGCGTTGCGGGAACGGGATTCAAGTGCCGGCTTCTCGCAATCAAAACGTCCGCGGATAATGATACCAGAGGACCTGGCGGAACAGCGTACTTGATTGCCGGATACGAAGGCGTTGCCTACGCCGCATTCATGGGGGCGGACGTCATGAACTGCAGTTGGGGCGGTTCAGGCGGTTCTCAGACCGAGCAGGAAGTCATCAATTATGCGACGCAGGTGGGGACACTGGTCGTCGCAGCGGCAGGGAATAGCGGGTCAAGCTCGTCGCACTATCCCTCTGCGTATAACAACGTGATCTCTGTTGTTGCTACCAATTCATCCGACGTGAAAGCAGGCTTCTCGAACTATGGTCGCACAGTTGATGTTTGTGCACCAGGCGTAAGTATTCTTAGCACAATATACCCAAGCACGTACACAAGTGGATACTCGGGCACATCAATGGCAAGCCCTTTTGCAGCCGGTGTTGCCGGCCTCGTTAAAGCCGTTAATCCAGGCTATGGCGCGCTTCAGGTTGGAGAGCAGGTCCGTGTTACCTCCGACAATATCGACGCCAGCAATCCGTCGTTTGTCGGTCTGATCGGTAAGGGACGCATCAATGCATTCAAGGCGCTCACCACAACCAGTCCGTCGATTCGCTCAAGTCGCCTCGTCATCCGCGATTCCGTCAGTGGGAACAACAACGGCGTTCCGGAGCCAAATGAGACGCTCGATATTTATCTTACGTTCACGAATTATCTCGCGGCATCAACCAATGCCTCTGTGACTCTCAGCGTTACAGGAGCCGGCTTGACGGTGACACAAGGTGTGTTTGCAATCGGAGTGTTGAACACCAGTGACACTTTGAGAAATACCGGTACTTCCCTTCGAGTTCAACTTGCAAGTAATGTTGCTCCCGGGCTAGTCGCGCAGGCAAAGCTTACATACACTGACGGTACGTATTCTGACTTCGAGTATTTCAGCTTCGTTGTCAATCCCACATATCAAAGCCACAATGTGAACCTTGTGGTAGCGACGATGGCGAACAACGGCCGACTCGGGTTCAACGATTTTCCAAACAACCTGCAGGGGAGAGGATTCATTTATCCCGCGGCGACAGACTCCAATCACTTGTTTGAAGGCGGTATTATTATTGGAACATCTTCGACGAGGGTAGTGAACAACGTACGAAACCCCGGTGGTACCCAGGACAACGATTTTCTTGCCCGCCAAATTTACCAAATGCAAGCGCCGGGCATCGTCTCCAATCAGGATGGTTCAACAGTATACAGTGATTCGTCGGCACCGGTAGGCAACCGCATAGGAATCAAGCTCAATCAATATTCCTATGCGTACTCATCGCCGGACAACGATGACTATGTTATCACACGATATGATATTACGAATCTGACGGCCACCCCAATCACCGGTCTTTACATTGGCCAGTTCTACGATTGGGACATTGCGAACTACAATGCAAACAGAACAGGGCTTGATGTATCGAGAAGCTTATCCTACGCGTGGGATAACTCAAACGCTGTAAGACCGTACATGGGTGTTCGCGCTTTGGATACATTGATCGGAGCGAGAGGCTTGATCAACGCGGGCGGTATTGTTCTGGACCGCGCAGCGAAGTGGGGCTGGATCAGTGGCGGAACAGGGACTGCCAGCGTCGGACCGGGTGACATTCACAGCGTTATAAGCACCGGACCGATTAACATTGGCGTCGGAGAAACAAAACTTGCCGGCTTTGCAATCTTAGCCGGGGCAAATCTTGCCGCTCTCCAGGCAAATGCTGATTTTGCAAAAACAAAGTGGCTGGAAATTCTTTCAACGGTATCAGTTCGTGAGGAAGGCGGCGTGACGCCGGAGAGGTTTGCGCTTTTCCAGAACTATCCAAATCCATTTAACCCGGAAACGAGAATTAACTATCATCTTGCTCAAAGCGGCTTGGTGACACTCAAGGTATTCGATGTGTTGGGGCGTGAAGTCGCAATACTCGTCGACCAGCGTCAGGATGCCGGACAATACTCTGCGGCGTTTGACGGAAAGGCGTTAACTTCCGGCGTGTACTATTATCAACTGAAGGCGGGTTCATTCTCGCAGACAAACAAAATGCTGCTTATAAAGTAAGTCGGGCATTGAAAGAAATCACGCGCCCGCCGGGATGAGCAATCCTGACGGGCGTTGTCTTTATGGGTGCTGACCATTGATTGACGTAATCTGTGTTCTTACATTGAAGTAACAACATCCGGGACTTCCATTGAAGCTGAAATTCGGTCTCTTAGCATTCTCAGCACTTGCCCTCATCGGTTGTAACGATCCCAATCAGGTTATCGATACACCCGTTATCCCCCCTTCGGGGGAGTTCTCCACGGAGATAAAACCCATCCTTGACCGGAGCTGCGGTTCATCCAGTTGCCACGGGGGAGGGCCGCGTGGGTTCGCTGGTGGGTTGGATTTGGCGTCATGGGAAGCAATCTTTCGCGGATCCCAGTATGGCGCTGTTGTTATCCCGGGCAACCACTACATGAGTCATTTGCTCCAGACGATCAATTGGAGTGATACGACGCTGAGCCCGGTTTCAAGCTTGAGAATGCCGGCAAGTCGTGATCAAATTCCCCGTTCAGATATTCAAACCATCAGTACCTGGATTGATAACGGCGCGCGCAATGATGCCGGTGCAGTCGCGTTTCCCGAACCGCGACCCTCGGGCAAAGTTTTTTTTACGTCACAAGCAGTTGATCTTGTGGGTGTGCTTGATATCCAGACGGGATTGGTGATGCGGTACATCGGTGTTGGAAATACGCTTCCATTCAACCAGCCGCCCCAAGCTCCGCACAACGTTCAGATTGACGACCAGGGTTTGTATTATTACGTGACGATGATATCGGCCAACAAACTGAAGAAGTACAACGCCGCAACGAACGAGTTTCTCGGCGAGGTTGCCGTGGGCCAAAGTCCAGCTCACGTGGTCCTCACCGCAGATGGGGGCAAGGCATACGTTACGAATTTCTTCAGAACTCTGGGGCAGGTGTTTGTTGTCAACACAGCAACAATGGCTGTGGACCGCATCATTACCCACCCGTTGATGGATGCGACACATGGCGCACGCATCTCCCACGATGGACAGTACCTGTATATCGGCAGTAATGGCAGCGATATACTTTCCATCATCCGAACCTCCAATGATTCCATCGTGGCAAACCTGCATGTATCAAACGGACTTCCTTCGCCGGGATCATTCTTGTACAAGCCGTATCAGATTGCCGTTCGCAACGACGATCAATTCATCTACATATCGTGCAACGGGAGCGTGATGCCGGATGGCAGGGGGGTGGTCTCCATTTTCCGTCGCGATGGCGATGTGTTCTCGTTTGTACGACAGGTTCCAGCGGGAATCGCGCCGCTTCAACTGGAAGCAACGCGCGACCAGCGCTTCGTTTTTGTGTGCAATAGGGGTTCCGGAAGCGTATCAGTCATCAGCGCCGACTCTAACGTGGCGTACACAACAATTGCGAACGTTGGAAAACAGCCCCATGGAATTGACATCTCCGAGGACAGTGGTACAGTTTACGTCACGTGCGAGAACATCATTGCCTCCGAGCCGCCACATCATCCCATAAGTGGGAGTACGGTTCCCGGATTTCTTGTCGCCATCAGTACGAATACAATGAGCGTTATCCGGCGCATTGAGGTTGGCGGATTTGCGGCAGGGGTTTCAGTCACGCCCGGCCGGGGGAACTAACATGCGCGCAAGCCTGGTGTTCGTGTTCTTCGTCCTTACCTTCGCACTTCCTGCGTGTGACCAGTCAGCCGGGTTCTTGTTGGACGATAGTCCCATTGTTCACCTGAGTGCTACAAATCTGCCGCGGCTTGGTGAGGGTGAGGGAATGTATTCGGTGTATGTTTCGTACTTTGATTTCAACAGACCGGTAAAAGCCGCATCCGTTCTTCACGAGGAGGGATTCATGAAGATCGGCGAGTTCAATGTCTCATCGGATGGCTCATACCTTGTGGGCGCGAATGGCGCTCCAGCAAGTTTCACTCTCCCGCCAGGAGAGGATCCTCAGTTGCTTGACGATATCGTCATAACGATTGAGTCTCGCCCCCCACCTCCGGATTCGGGGGAGACGGGTCCGATTCTCATCGGTGGGAAGTTTCAAGGCGATGAACGGACGGCGCGTTCATTTCTGACAATGTTGTATATCGACGCCTTCGGAACGGATTTCTCTGGTGTGAGAGGTTCCTACACGCTCGCCGCGCCAACTTCCGTTCCTGCGGATTCCAACTCCGGAGTCTGGTTCTTCCAGGGCTCGGTCCCGGCTCCATCGCTTCTCAATCTTCCATTGCTTCCTGACGGTTGGAGATACGAAGGATGGGTCATGGCGCTCGGCATTTCACCGCCTGTATTTTTTTCAACAGGTAGATTCCTTCGCGCCGACTCCGCTGACTATGACGGGCCAGGACCGGGAAGCGGTTCTGGAAGCGGTCTGAGTTTTCCCGGTCAGGATTTCATTACCGGAGATCTTCCGCGTCCCGATTTGAGTCTTCCGGAGTATTCCTTCGGTGTAACTGTTGAGCCCGAACCCGACAACTCTGAAACTCCCTTCTTTCTCCGGATTCTCACATCAACAACTGTTCAGGGGGCGATGAGCAACACTGCCCTTCGTTTTGCCCCTACCGCGGAGGTATCCATCTCACGGTGACGCGTATGTGCCGTTCACTCCAGCCGTATATGGTCTTCGCAGGTTTCTTGTTTGCATCGTTCGCGTCCGCGCAGTCATTTGACCGGGCGACGTACGCCATTCCGTTTTCAGATTCCTCCGGCGCCATTGAACATCCTTTTACCGGCGGGTTCTACAATCCCATTCATCAGTTTGTGGATATTGATGGCGATTCAGATGTTGATCTTTTCATTCTCGACAACAACGACCTTTCTTTTTTTTTCTACCGCAACATTGGTACCCCACAAGAAGCTATCCTCCGAGAGCAGCAGCCAGAGTTTGTGCTTCCGCCGATTCAGGGATGGTTCAGATTTCATGGCGTGAACGGGGATAATAAGACCGATCTCCTCACAAAGGGTTACGTGTTGAATACTGTGGCCGTCTACGAAAACACCGGCACCACAAGTTCACCCGTTTTTTCCCTGTCGTCTGCCGAGTTACTGGATTCCGCCGGTATTGCCGTGTACAACCAGGAGCAATGCATTCCCGATCTTGCCGATATCGATTGCGATGGCGACCTCGATTTCTTTTCGCTTAATCCCGGGTCTGGCACAATCAACCTTTACGAAAACATTGGCGGCACCGCGAATCTTCTCCTCGCGTTCCGCACGGACTTCTGGCAAAACATACGCATTTGTCCCGGATGCAGAAGTCAAACGCGTCCTGATGCGCACGGCCAAGGATCATTGTACTTTGCAGATCTCGACAACGACAATGACAACGACATGCTGTACGGCGATCTCTTTTCACCCGGGCTTTTCCACTATGAAAATGTGGGAACGTGTTCGATGGCTGTTCTTGATTCTGTTTCAGGGTACTTTCCTCCGGGAGATTCCATCGTTACGGGGGGGTTCAATCAGCCAACCGTTGTGGACATTGATGCAGACAACGACCTCGACATGTTTGTGAGCGTCCTTGGTCCGTTCCAACAGGTTGACAATCTGTATTTCTATCGAAACACGGGCACCACATCTTCATTTGATTTCGAGCTCATCACGAAAAACTATCTTACCACGGCGGACTTTGGACTTCAATCCGCACCCGCGTTTGTTGATATAGACGGCGATTCTGATCTTGACCTTGTCGTCGGCGATTTGTTTGGACACGTAAGAATTGTGCGCAACACCGGGACGACAAATGTTCCGTCATTTGCCATTGAGAATTCCACTCTCGTCGAAAGCACAACGGAGTTTGCATACGCGCCGGCGTTCGCCGACATTGACGCGGACAACGATCTGGATATGTTCCTTGGTGAGTTCTCAGGAAGGGTAAAATTCTATCGCAACGATGGCACAGCGAACACACCGCAGTTTGTTTTCACACCCTCCTTCTTCGATAGCATTGCTGTTGGAACATACGCCGCGCCGGTATTTCATGATCTCGATGGCGACGGAGACGTTGATCTCTTTGTCGGAAGAGGAAACGGAAGGATTTCCTATTATGAGAATGTCGGGACGGCCCAGCAGTACTCGTTTGTTCTGGTAACGAACACGTTTCAGAATATCAATGTAAGTTTTAACTCCAAGCCGGTTTTTCAGGATATTGATAACGATGGCGACGCGGACCTGGTGATCGGCAACTTTGATGGCGAGTTGTTTCTGTACTGGAATGAAGGGCCGGCTGGAAACCCAATGTTCACATTTGTCACCAACAACTATGCATCAATTGCCAACGCAAATGAAACTGCACCTGTCTTCGCGGACATTGACGGCGACGGTAATCCTGATTTGTTCATCGGCGGCGAACGGGGAGGAGTTGAGTTTTACAAGAACAATGGTTCAATGGATGTTGACGAAGGAGGGGGGGGAACGCTTCCATCCCGACACACTCTGTTTCCGAATTATCCCAACCCATTCAATCCATCGACGACGATCCGTTATGAAATCGGGCCAACGCCGGGAACGGGTACACATCATGCAGTGATAACAGTTCACAACATTCTCGGCGAAACGGTTGCGCAGCTTGCAGACCATCAGGCGCGTCCGGGATTGTACAGTGTGGTATGGAATGCCGACGGGTTTTCAAGCGGAGTGTATTTTGCGCGTCTCGGTGTTGATGGAAAGACGCATGTCACTCCGATGCTGTTACTACGATAGGATGAGAGACTTTATGAAGAAGGGTTTACTCGCAGTCCTGTTTTCCATTCTATGTTGTGGCAACGTACTCGCCCAATTTGAGGGCATTGTCGAGAGCAAGAATATTACCGTGGACGAGACCGGGACGAAGGTCGAATACACAATGACCTTATGGGTGAAACCTGATATGGTAAAGATCATGATGAAATCCAAGGGCGAATCGATGGGCAATACGATGATTTACAGAAACGACCTTGCGCGCATCTGGATGATCAACGAGTCGGACAAATCATATTTTGAAATCAACCAGAAGGACCAGCCGGTCGAACAGCAGGCGTTTGGCGATGATGAAAAATATGAACTCAAAAGAACCGGCAAGAAAAAGATTATCCTGAATTTTCCCTGCGAGGAAATCGTGTTGACGCGTGGAGAAGAGCGGACTGAGATTTGGGCGACACCAAAGCTGAAATCGCTCGAAGAAACTCTGGTGAAAGCGTTTGGTGTGGAAAGTACACAGGGGGTTAAAGGGTGGGATGGAGAACTTGCTTCGCTTGGACTTTATCCCCTCAGCGCGAAGATTACGTCCGGCGGCGTGTTGATGGAGCTTCAGGAGGTGAAATCTGTTGTACAGAAGAAGGTGGCTCCCACCGAATTTGATATTCCCACCGGTTACAAAAAACAAAACATGCAGGATATGCTGGAGGATGCGGAGAAATCGGGCGGGGGAGAGTAAGCAGAACCTTCGTTGGGAAGCATTGTCAGTGACAGCAAAAAACCCCGCACGCATTGCGCGGTACGGGGCTTGTACCAAAGGTCGGACTCGAACCGACACCCGGTGTGAGCCGGACTGGATTTTGAGTCCAGCGCGTCTACCAATTCCGCCACTTTGGCTAATTGAACATCGGTTGGCATTCACAACATAATCAAATCGGGTTGAAGATTCAACGAATCTGTTTCAACGATTGAAAGGAGATCATCTAGCGTCCCATCTTTACTCCGTTTTTGCATTCACGTATATTCCGAACAGATGGGTTCTCCCCACAATATCGCACATCGATTTTTTTTTCTCACCTCTTGCTTTCTTTGCCTTCCAGCTGCCTTGGTCATCTGTCAAACACTTCATCCGCTTGGAGGCCAACCTGGCGCCGGTTCATTCTTGTTGCATCCTGCGGACACCCTGATTCAGCTCCCGCATCGCTTCACAATTGAAACCAGCGAAACACTTCTAGTGGGAGATCGGCGTTTGACACGTGGCGAAGATTATGTTATTGACAACAGTGCCGGAACCATCAGGATTTTGTCAGGAACAATCGCCGGAGACTCTGCTCGGACGCTCACGGTTGTCTATCGTTATCTTCCAATTCAGTTTCGCGAATCATATTCCCGTCGGCAACTCGTCGCGGTGCAGGATTCTGCCCGCCGTGACACTCTGCGGTTTTCAAAACCATCCACGTTGTTTGACATTGACGACATCTTTGGGAGGGATCTCCACAAAAGCGGCAGTATTGTTCGCGGTTTCACGCTCGGTTCCAATCAGGATCTCTCGCTCAGTTCCGGATTTCGCATGCAGCTTGCGGGTAAACTCGCGCCGGACGTTGAGGTTGCGGCTTCCCTTACCGATGAGAACACACCGATCCAACCAGAAGGGACTACGCAAACGCTTCAGGAGTTCGACAAAGTTTATGTTGAGCTTCGCGGAACCAGCTTTGACGCCACTCTCGGAGACTTTGACTTGGGCTTTCGCGGAACGGAGTTCGCTCAGCTTTCGCGCAAGCTTCAAGGTGCGAAGGGCTCTGCGCGTTATGATTTCGGAGGCACGAGGGGTGACATTGTTCTCTCCGGCGCAGAACCGCGCGGAAAATTCAACACCAATTCGTATCAGGGTCTTGAGGGAGTGCAAGGTCCTTACCGTCTTACAGGAAGGAATGGAGAGCGAACGATCATCGTGATTGCCGGAACCGAGCGCGTGTATGTCAACGGTCAACAACAGATTCGAGGTGAAATCAACGACTATGTGATTGACTACTCGACCGCTGAAGTAACATTCGCGTCCCGGCGTCTCATCACTGCGGCGTCGCGCATTGTTATCGACTTCGAGTATACGGACAGGCAGTTCACAAGATCGTTTCTTGCAGCGCGCGCGCTCACGAGCGCCTTTTCCGACAAGGCAATACTTCAGCTTTCGTACGCGCGTGAAGCAGACAACGAGGATTCACCAATTGAGTTTGAAATCACCGACAGCGCGCGAACCATACTTCAGAACGCGGGCGACAACCGTGATAGCGCTTTTGTCAGCGGCGTGACGCGTGTTGATTCCAACGGTACATACATCCGCATTGACACGACGATCAACGGCTCTCCTCGCGAGATTTACCGGTACGATCCGGGAAACCTTGCGGCACTCTACATCATCAGGTTTTCGAGTGTCGGGTTCGGCAGGGGAGAGTATGTTCGGCTGAGTGCAGGTGAATTCGAATGGAGAGGGCCGGGCAACGGCGAGTACCTTCCGGTTGTTTTTCTCCCGATGCCGCAGAGCAACCAAATCCTGAATGCAAATCTGGTTTTGAAGCCGCTGCCGGATCTGAGCATCACGAGTGAAGTGGGAGCCAGTTTGTTTGATGCAAACAGGTTTTCGAACAGGGATGATGAGAATAATAAGGGCCACGCCCTGAATCTTGCGGCGCGCTACACCCCCGCCTCGCTGAGAATCGGTGGGACGAATCTTGGGACCTTTGACATTGGTATTCGTGAGCGGTTCATCGACGGGAAGTTCGTCCCGATTGACCGCACCAACAACATCGAATTCAATAGGCAATGGGCAATTGATCGGCTGACGAAGGACGATGAAGAACTGCAGGAGTTTTCGCTCGGGTATTCTCCGGTTTCAATGCTTCAGGTCACCGGTTCCTATGGGAGAATCCAGCGAGGTGATTCCTTTAAATCAAACAGGAAGGATGGAAGGATCACTCTGCAGGAAGAAGGTCTTCCGGCTGTTGCTTATTTCATTGAAGACATCAATTCAACGGACAATCTTGCCGTGAATTCCAGTTCTTGGCTTCGTCAACTGGGAAACGCCGCACATGCGCATGACATGATAACAGGAACATTTCGTTTTGAACAGGAACACAGGGAGATAGTCTCGCTTTCCAGCGGAGGACTTCAGCCGGGGAGTCTACAGTTTGTTGTTGTTGCGCCAGGCTTGTTGATCCGCGACCTTTTCGGCTTTCGTCTCTCCGGTGAATTTGAATGGCGCACGGACGAAGCACTTTCTCAGTCGACTCTCGCGAAAGAATCAAACACATTCACCCAAACGTATTCACTAAAACTTCCTGAAGTCGGTGGTTTGTATTCACTCACCGACGTAGCCCTGCGGTCGCGAAGGTTCACCGAAGAATTCAAATCCATGGGAAGCATTGATGTGAAGTCAGTGCTGACGCGCCACCAAACCCGGTATGCGCCATCTTCGCGCGGAATCGAAGCAGACTTTACTTACCAGGCATCCACACAGTTGTCGGCAAAACTTGACTATGTGTTTATCCGAGTTGCACCCGGAACGGGCAATTACATTTATCTTGGCGATCTGAACGGCAACGGCATTGCCGACGAGAGCGAGTTTCAGCAGACACGGTTTGAAGGAAACTTCACGCGCATCACCTACCCCACCGAGGAGCTGTTTCCGGTGATTGACGTCGGGACGAGTATGCGGTTGAGAATTACACCAAGAAGACTGTTCGGCCAGCCGCAGGTTGGACTCGAAAGAGTTCTATCCATCTGGACATCAGAGACGTATGCCCGCATTGATGAAAAAAGCAGGGAGATCGAGTTAAGGAAAATATATTTTCTCCATCCGTCGAGTCTTCAAGACGATTCCACAACGATCTCAGGTTCAACATTGTTCACCCAGGATTTTCTCTGGCTTGAGGGGCAACCCGACTTTTCGGGAAGGTTACGTTATTCACAGCGAAAAGGATTGAACAAGCTGAGCGGTGGGAACGAAAGAGTGTACGGCCGGGAGCGTTCTGTCCGCATCCGAGGCCAGCTGATCAGCGAGTTTTCGGCCCAGATTGACTTCATCAACCGCACGGATAACCTTTCGAGCGCAGGTTCCACGAGAGAACACAACATCGCCTCCAACGCATTGACGTTTGATTTTTCGTACCGGCCTCAGCAACAGGTTGAACTCGGTTTCAAGATTGACGTTGCCGCGTCCAGAGATGATCAACCGGCGTCCGCGCTTGACGCGGATTTTAACGGACAATCGGTTCGGTTTGTGTACTCGTTCGTCGGGTTGGGTCAGGCGAGAGTCGAGGTATCGCGCGAGGAGGTGATTCTCAGTCAGGCGGGGTCTTCGTTTATCTATGAGTTAACGGGTGGAAAAGTAGAAGGCAAAGCATTCTTGTGGCGCGGAGCAGTTGACTATCGCATCGTTACCTTCGTACAAGCTACGGTGAATTATGATGGAAGGGTGGAGGGAACAAGGCCCGCGATTCATTCGGCGCGGGCGGAGGTGAGAGCGTTTTTCTGATGAGAGCGACTATCAGTATGTGAGTACTCGTGTTGCGTCGGGGATGAACCCTCGTATTACTACTTGGGACAGTTCTTTGACGAACACTCTTTGCTTGCGTTTCATTTTTTGAATGTGTATACTTTTCAGCGCTTCAACCGCTTCCTGTAACAAGCAGTTCCTGCGATTCGAAACTCAACGTTCGGATACGTCTTCACATGCCCCTGGTTCACTGTACTTCTTTTGAATCCAAGATTGGTCTCATCTACGTCGCCTCCACCGACAGAGGCGTCTGTAAAATCAGCTTGCCGAAACAAACACGCAGAGATTTCTTTCGATGGCTTCGGGAACACTTTGCGGATCACGAGGTTGGCGACAGCAAATCAAGAAACAAGGAAGTAATTGATCAGCTCAACCGATACTTCAATGGGAAGCTCGCCAAGTTCACGTGTGCCACAGACCTGATGGGAACCCCGTTTCAAGTTCGAGTCTGGAAAGAGTTGGCCAAAATCCCTTATGGCACCACGATAAACTACAAACAGCTCGCGAAACGGCTGGGGACAAGAAAGAGTTTCCAAGCCGTCGGCCGGGCCAACGCGGCAAACCCTCTCCCGATCATTGTTCCATGCCACCGGGTCATTGGAGCGGACGGTTCACTCGTCGGCTATTCATGCGGGATCAAGACAAAGGAGTTCATTCTCAAACTTGAAGGCGCGTTGATGATCTAAAGGTATCAGTGAATTCATTTTCCCTCCGCTCCCTTCTTGCCTTCTCTTCTGTTTTTGGTTATCATCATTTCAAATTCACTCACGTTTCGTTCAACAGTTCATCGCATGTCCTTTCTCAACGATCTCAATCCGGTTCAACGCGAAGCCGCGAGTGCGGTAGACGGGCCGGTGATGATCGTAGCGGGCGCGGGTAGTGGTAAGACCCGCGTTCTGACCTATCGTGTTGCTCATCTCATTGAGCTTGGCGTTCCCTCTGATCGCATTCTTGCCCTTACGTTTACAAACAAGGCGGCGGGAGAGATGCGGAATCGCATCGCGGCTCTTGTTGGGGCGGGAAGCGCGGGAATCTGGATGGGAACATTCCACTCTATGTTTGCCCGTGTTATGAGAATTGAAGCGGATCGGCTTGGTTACCAGCGGTCATTCACCATTTACGACAAGGATGACACGCTCTCCGTGGTCAAGGGCATCATGGGAAACCTCGGAATACCCCAACAACAATTCAGTCCGGCGGCGATCCTCTCCCGCATAAGCGGCGCAAAGAATGCGATGGTGTCTCCAAAGGCCTATCGCGAGAAATCATTTGACTCAATGAGCGACCGGACATCGCTTGTGTATGACCAGTACGACCGCGCCCTGTTCAGAGCAAACGCGCTGGACTTTGACGATCTGCTCCTGAAACCTCTTGAACTTTTTTCACGTTTCCCCGATCTGCTTGAGAAATACCGTCAGCGGTTCACATACCTGCTCGTTGACGAGTATCAGGACACCAATCGTGTTCAATACAAGCTGATTACTTCGCTTGCAGGAAAACATAAGAACCTCTGTGTGGTTGGGGATGATGCCCAGAGTATTTACGCGTTTCGCGGCGCGGATATTCGCAATATCCTGGATTTTGAAAAAGACTATCCCATGTGCAAGACATTCCGTTTGGAGCAGAACTATCGCTCGACGCAAACAATTCTTGCCGCGGCGGGATCGGTCATCAAGCATAATAGGAATCAGATTAGCAAGTCGTTGTGGACGGAGAATGATGAGGGAGAGCAGATCATCCTGAATTCGTGCGATGACGAGCTACACGAGGGATACAAAGTTGTCGCGGCGATTGAAGAAGAGTCACGCCGGAAAAAGCTGGATTTGAAAGACTTTGCGGTTTTGTACCGGACGAATGCACAGTCCCGCGCTATTGAAGACGCGCTTCGCCGCAACGGGATTCCCTATCTCATTGTGGGAGGGGTGGCGTTTTACCGGCGCAAGGAGATTAAGGATGTGTTGGCATACCTTCGCATCCTCTGTAATCCGAGCGACGAAGAAAGCCTGCTGAGAGTAATCAATGTTCCTGCGCGCGGAATCGGCGACACGACGGTGGGCAAGCTCAAGTCGAAGGCACAAGGCGCAAACGTCACTCTCCACGCGCTCATCGCTGCCGGTGAGTTACCATCCGGAATTTCCGAGAAGACTGCGAAGGGAATCAGGAATTTTCAAGCGCTCATCGCAAAGTACGCACACCTCAAGCCGTCAATGTCGGTGAGCGAGCTGGCGCGTTCGTTGGTTGATGAGCTTGGTTTGTTAAGCGCATTGAAGCAGGAGAATACGCAAGAATCCTTGGAGCGCCGCGATAATATCCAGGAGCTCCTGTCAGCGCTTTCGGAATTTAATGCTGCAAACACGGACGCGGGTCTGGAAGAATTTCTCGAGGAAGTTTCGCTGGTGTCAGACATTGATACAGCGGAATTCGGACGAAATGCAGTTACATTGATGACCCTTCATTCCGCGAAGGGATTGGAATTTCCCGTGGTGTTCATCACTGGGTTGGAAGAGGGGCTATTTCCTCTGGCTAATGCAATCAATGAACAGGATGAGTTGGAAGAAGAGCGTCGCCTGTTGTACGTAGGGATCACAAGAGCACGGAGAAAGCTTTATCTTTCATTCGCGCAAACGCGCTACCAGTATGGAGAGCGTTCGTACTCGGTAAAGTCGCGATTCCTTGATGAAATAGATCCGGCCTTAATAAGCGCAAACGGATTGAACGGACATCGTCAGGGGTCGCCGTACAGGAGGGAGAACGGCGGGTCGAGGAATACTTTTACGCGGCAACCGCAGGTCATGCGCAAGAAAGAGAAAACGCAGACCGGATTCTTCCCTGATGCAATCCCAGATTATGATGCCGAATCACAGGTTCAATTCAGCGCGCAAGTTGGATCGCAGGTCGTGCATGAATCATTTGGTCGCGGCCGAATTGTTGCGCTTGATGGCCGCGGGGAGAATACCAAAGCCATCGTTGAGTTTGAGTCGGTAGGGAAGAAACATCTCATGCTAAGATTTGCCCACCTGAAAGAAGCGTGATGAGGGAACCTGCGTTTCATTTTGCACTTCACGCTCAATGAATCGTCTTCCGCAGCGGGTCTGGACCGAAGCGCTTTACTATGCGAAAGGTATTTTCCGTAAGGTGGGCGAAGATGACATTCTGTTTCTCGCGTCCGGACTTGCATTCAGCTGTGTTCTCACGATGATACCGATGATGCTCCTCACCGCTTCGGCACTCGGAGTGTTCCTCAATTCCTCCGACCTCGGTGTTCAAAAGTTGGAGGAGATACTGAATGCGATTTTTCCTCCACAACCTTTCGCGATCAACATCAAGCAATCGATTATTACCGTCATTCTGGACATCATTCAATATCGCACATCGTTGGGGGTATTCGGTGCGGCGGTTCTTGTTTGGACAGGCACATCTCTCTTTGATGCCGTGCGAAGCGCCCTTCACACAGTCTTCGACATAAAAAAGACACGTGGTCTTTTTCAGAGTATTGTGCATCATATTGGGTTTGTGTTCCTGCTTTTTCTGCTGTTTCTTTTCACGAATCTCTCATTGTGGCTCGTGACCTTGGTTGAACGGGTTGTCCTGAGCATTCCGGCGATGACAAAACTCGACGTGACCCCGCTGACGGATGTTATCCCGACCATTGTTGTGGTTCTGTTGACAGCGTGCATGTTCTACATCGTGTACCGCCACATTCCCGATACTTCGCCGCCGCGGGCAGCCGCGGTCATAGCAACAGCCACAGCGACAATTGTATGGGTCGTATCGGGGAAGCTATTCGCTGTGTACCTCTCCAGTTTTTCGGCCATCGGGAAGATTTACGGACCATACGCTTTCATCCTCGTTCTTCTTATTTGGATTTATTATTCCTGCGCCATCTTTATCTTTGGCGGGGTCGTTGGCCAGTTGTATTGGGAGCGGCATAGAGACGTGTCGTATCGCTAGCCGCTTTCTTGTTCTTCTTCGCTTGTTTCGTATATTAACTTCAACAGTGTCTTCCATCCAACTATTTCTCCGGTTTGTTCATGCCAGACAAAAATTCTCTTGAGTATCTCCACGCGCTGACCGCCAAAGCCTCAGAAGGTGGAGGAGCGCAACGAATCGAAGACCAGCACAAGAAGGGTAAGCTCACCGCGCGCGAGCGGCTGAACATTCTTCTCGATGAGGGAAGCTTTGAGGAAATGGATATGTTTGTTGAGCACCGGTCACACGATTTCGGTCTTGACAAACTGCGTTTCCTCGGTGATGGCGTCGTTACGGGAACCGGGCGGATCGACAGTCGGCTCGTGTGCGTATTCAGTCAGGACTTTACCGTGTTCGGCGGTTCACTTTCCGAGGCACATGCTGAAAAGATCAAGAAGATCATGGACCTGGCGATGAAGGTTGGGTGTCCGGTCATTGGGCTGAATGATTCGGGCGGTGCGAGGATCCAGGAAGGCGTTGTCAGTCTTGGTGGGTACGCCGATATTTTTTTACGCAACACGCTTGCTTCGGGGGTGATACCGCAAATTTCAGCAATCATGGGACCATGTGCCGGAGGAGCAGTATACTCACCGGCGATTACCGATTTTACGCTCATGGTGAAGAACACAAGTTACATGTTCGTTACAGGTCCCAACGTTGTGAAAACGGTAACGCATCAGGATGTGAGTTCGGAAGACCTCGGCGGAGCGATGACACATGCTTCAAAAAGCGGCGTTGCACATTTTGCTTGCGACAGCGAAGTGCAATGTCTCCAGCACATTCGTACGCTGATGGGCTTCATTCCGTCGAACAATCTCGATGATCCGCCGGCACTGCCCAATGATGACAGTCCTGACCGACGTGATACCGAATTGAACACGATTGTTCCTGAGAATCCGCTGAAGCCATACGACATCAAGGATGTGATTCTCAGGGTTGTGGATAAGAACAACTTCTTTGAAGTGCATGAACACTATGCTGCGAACATTGTGGTAGGGTTCGCGCGCCTCGGCGGCAGACCTATCGGCATTGTTGCCAACCAACCGAGCGTTCTCGCAGGTGTGTTGGATATTGACTCTTCCCGTAAGGCAGGACGTTTCGTGCGGTTTTGTGATGCGTTCAACATTCCGCTTGTGGTGTTTGAGGACGTGCCCGGTTTTCTGCCCGGGACGGATCAGGAATGGCGTGGCATCATTACGAATGGCGCGAAGCTTCTCTATGCTTTTTGTGAGGCGACTGTTCCAAAAATCACAGTCATTACCCGCAAGGCCTACGGCGGGGCCTATGACGTTATGAGCTCCAAACATATTCGCGGTGACATGAATTTTGCGTGGCCGAGTGCCGAGATCGCAGTGATGGGACCCAAAGGCGCTGCAGAAATTATTTTCAAAAAGGAAATTGACAAGGCGGAAGACAAGGGGAAAGCGCTTGCCGAAAAGGAAAAGGACTACCGGGAGAAATTCGCGCATCCTTATCTGGCCGCGAGCCGCGGCTACATCGACGCGGTTATTGCACCGAGTGAGACGCGCCCGAGACTCATCCGGGCGCTCGATATTCTCGACTCCAAGGTAGATTCCAACCCGAAGAAGAAGCATGGCAATATTCCTCTCTGAGAAGAAATAATTCCCTCCGCCTCCTCAAACGGCAGAAAAATCTTGACTCTTCCCGCTACATGGGTTATCTTCTGCTGGCATAAAACATGTAAGCGATAACATGTAAAAACCAACTGGTGGGAAGAATGACGAAAAGCATTCTCGGGGCAGGGTGTGTTCTGCTACTCGTTTTATCATCGTGTTCCTCTGATCGTGCCACGCAAGCTAACGACAGCGCGTCGTTACCCGTCCGGGCGCCGGCCCCTGTTTTCTCGATTGACGAACCTGTAACACCTATAGAAGAAACAGAAGAGCTTCTCCTTGTCAGCAGTGACTCACTGATTGCAGTGAGACTTGAGGCAGCGCGCCTTCACTACATCTCCGCGATGACGGCCCAGGACAACGGTGATTCCCTCCGGAGCGCCACACAATTTGAAGAAGCCATTGCGATTCTGAACGAACTCGGCTATGAGCCTGGGATCGAAGACAATCAGGATTTCAACGACCTTAGCAGAACAATCATTGAAGACTACGAGCAGTACATCGCGAAACAGGATAGACTCGATCCTGAAGCATCTGTTTTCGCTCTTCGTCAAAAGCTGAACCAGGTTACTGAAGTAACCGACTCTGTTGAGGCCGGTGCGGCAACCATGGTCGTTGAAGGAACCACTGTCCCTCTCGAAGTCAATCGTCTTGTTCAACAGAGCATCGCATTTTTTCAGGGACGCGGTCGCGAACATATGGAACGCTGGATCGTTCGCTCGGGCAAGTATTTTCCGATGATGAAGAAGATTCTCAAGGAAGAGGGTGTTCCAGAAGAAATCATTTACCTCTCGATGGTGGAGAGTGGGTTAAATCCTCTTGCGCGTTCATGGGCCAAGGCAGTCGGCATGTGGCAGTTCATGAAAGGGACGGGAAAACTTTACGGACTCGAGGCAAACTACTGGTTTGATGAGCGGCGCGATTTTGAGAAAGCAACTCGCGCGGCGGCGCGTCATCTCAAGGACCTGAACGAAGAGTTTGGCGATTGGTACCTTGCGCTCGCGGCGTACAATTCCGGAGCCGGAAGAGTGTACCGCGGGATCAGACGCAGCGGCACAACAGATTACTGGGCAATGCGGCGCCATATACCGCGTGAGACACGCGGTTATGTTCCGCAATACATTGCAGTGACATTGATCGGAATGAATCCGGGTGACTTCGGTTTCGGCCATGTTGTTCAGGACACTCCGCTCGAATACGAATTTGTCAGCGTTGACGATTGTATCAGCCTTGAAGTTCTGGCCCAGTGCGCAATGACAACGGAAGAAACTCTTCGCGAACTCAACCCTGAACTCGTTCAGTGGTGCACACCTCCGGCGAATGAAGGGTACCGTTTGCGCGTGCCGAAGGGCGCATCATCAGTGTTTGGAGCGGGTTACGAAAAGCTCACGGACGATCAGAAGCTGACCTATGTAACTCACTTGGTAAAGCGACGGGAAACGCTGAAAACTATTGCGGCCAACTACGGCATTTCTTCGCAAGTGATCAGAGAAGCAAATCGGATGAAGTCGGCGAAGGTATCAGTCGGCAGGACGCTGGTGATTCCGGTTCTGCGGGATGGCCAGAGCGTCGCGATGATTGCCGCGGCCTCATCTCCGGAAGCGCCTGCAACACACTCACCCATCCGTGCAAGGAAGACCAAGATACAAAAGCAGGTTATTGCCGCGAAGCCGTCCGTCCAACCAATTGCGGACACAAAAGGGAAGACCAGCGTAACATACAAAGTGAAGCGCGGGGACACCATCGGACATATTGCCGACTGGTTTGAATGCCGGGCCGCGGATATCAGAAACTGGAATGACATTTCCTACAGCCGCGCAATTCAGGCCGGCACCACACTGACGATTTGGGTGAAGAAGGAGGATGCCCAGCGCTTCGCGGCCACTGATAAGATGACCTTTGAGGAAAAGCAGGGAAAAGTTTCTCCATCCAAGTCTATTGCGGAGGAACCCGCCCAGGATGGCGCGTCAATTCACGTTGTGCAGGGGGGAGAGTCGTTGGACAAGATTGCGCACGCAAACAACATTTCTGTTTCGCAGTTGGTTCGTTGGAACAAACTGCGCTCAAAGGTGATTCAACCCGGCCAGCAGCTCATTCTGTATGCGGAAGCCAAGGAACTTCCTCAGGTGGCATCAGCGGCCAAGGCGCAGAACGCCGAAAAAGCAAAAAACCGTGTCGTCCATATCGTAAAGAAGGGTGATACTCTTTGGGATATTGCCCGATTGTATAATGTCGAGACGAAGATGCTGATTGCCTGGAATGACTTGAAACGTCAGAAGATTTATGCTGGTCAGGAGTTGATCATTTACAGGAACTAACCCCGAACTCATTTTTAACATTCTTTGACAACGCCTGTTAGCCCCGAAGGTTGACGGGCGTTTTTTGTTTGAAGTGGATTTTTTGCTGACATGCCCCTCACTCCTCTCTCCCTACTGGAGATAGGTCGGGAGGGAGGGAAAACACCTCGGCCAACTCGCGCATGCAAGAG
>Ga0187893_10001496_pt1 | contig 55849 bp, 47 predicted proteins | sample MA1701074metaG_FD_139574 | JGI IMG/M metagenome (GOLD analysis project Ga0187893, IMG submission 139574) | White microbial mat communities from a basaltic lava cave in the Kipuka Kanohina Cave System on the Island of Hawaii, USA - MA170107-4 metaG ...
CCTTCTTCTTCTCTTTTGCCTTCGGACCTTTCGCTTTTTCCATCGGCTTCTTCGCTTTCGCGATGCTGGCCTTCAGCGCTGTCATGATGTCTACCACCGGCGTCTCTTCTTCTGCCACCGTAACGATCTCTTTTCCATCTATTTTGGCCTGGATGACATCACGTAATGCGTCCTGGTAATTGTCCACCATCTCAATGTCCACAAATTGCTTCGACATGCTGTCCACAAGCATCTTGGCCATCTTCATCTGTTCCTTGTCAACCTTGACATCTTCAAGCAATTGCGGCACTTCACCTATACTTTTCACCTCATTGGGATAGCGAAGCTTGTAAAGCACGATTCCGTTCTTTTCCGGGGTCAACAGTACTACAGTTTCCCTGTCTCTCAGCACGACCCGTCCTACTCCAACCTTCCCGGAATCCTTCAATGTCTTGCATAGCAAAGCGTACGTCTTCGCGGCCACTTCTCCATCCGGACCGAGGTAATAGGGCGAATCAAACAAAGTTGGATGGACTTCGGTCGTTTTGACGAAACCTTCGATGTCAATCAACTTCGTGCTCTTCAAGCGCACCTTGCTGAAGTCCTCTTCATCAACGATTACGTATTGGCCTGGCTCGTACTGATAACCCTTCACAATGTCCTCCTGGCGCAAGGTCTGGCCTGTGACCTTGTCTTTTTTCTCGTATGCCACCGGGTTGTGCCCCTCCTTCGACAACAGGTTGAAACTCAGCGTCTGCGCGGAGTCAATTGCATTGTAAACACGGATGGGGATAGTGACCAATGAAAACCGGATATGACCTTTCCAAATCGCTCGCATAACAAAAAAAGTTTATTCGCTTAAAAAATGAATTATATAATGCTAAAGTATTGACTGTGAGTGTTCTTTCAAAATCAATTTACTTATCACTTGCATCGGCTACACACCTGAAGCCAACCGTGGCATTTCGCTCAAACCCCTGTGACACTCGGAGCAGGTATTGCCGGTAATGCAGCTCTCTCGGTCCCCCTTGCACATACCACCAACTTGAGGATGGCTTGAAATAACTCCCTCCCTTCATCATGATGTATCGGTAGCTCCCGCTTTCGTATAAGTCGTTGGTCAGTTGCCATACGCATCCGACCAGGTCCTGCAGTCCATAGGGGTTCGCCCCAGCCTGAAACTTTCCAACCTGGTACGGTATCCCATCACCAAGGTTGCAATTCTTTGGACTGATTCCTTCTATCGCCTTCACTGTAAGTGTTTCGGTGACAAATTGCTCCTTTCGCGTGACAGGTTGTGTCTGTTTCCACGGCCATTCATTTCCGGCGGGCGTCTGGGCCGCAAACTGCCATTCGGCCTCGGTTGGGAGGCGCTTGCCGGCCCATGCTGCGTAGGCCTTTGCATCTTCCCACGAAACGTAAACAACCGGGTATCTCTCCTGCCCTGCTGGAAGCTTCCCTCCCTTCCAATGAAGCAGGAAATTTGCCGGGTCAGAGGGTCTGTAAGCTGATGAGTTAAGGAATCTCCTGAATTGCTCGTTGGTTACCGGGAACTTGTCGATGTAGAATGGGGAGATCGAAGTCGGCTCACTTCTCTCCGACGGATAAGGGATGAAATCGTCGCCATGTGTGGTTTTATGTTCAAAAACTCCACCAGGAATACTCACCATTCCCTCCGGGGCTGAGGCCGGTATGGGCGTCAAACTTGATTTTGAAATCAGCAGCGGCATTCCTGGCTTGATATAAACATATGTCTCATCCACGAGCTCCTTGCCGGCAAATGCCTGCACCACAAGTTTCCCTTCGTATCTACCCATCAGCGCTCTTACATTGATCATTTGATTCCCGGCACCAATACTGACAGGAGTCTTCTCATAGCCTGGGTTGCCTGCCCAAACTTTGACCAACTGTGCATCTGAAGTGATTATCAATTCACTCCCCACCAGCTCACAACGCAAGCGCACCGGAAGTTCAGCCAAACATCCCACGCTACCCTCATTGTTAGTGCCCAGGTCGCGGCTATCAAAAGCATCCAGCCATATGTTCACAATTGGATATCTATCCCGGTCGATTACTTCAGCTTCTTCATGATGCCACAAGTCGACCCAATGCCATCCTTCGCGCCGACTGACATTTATAATAGGCCCGTGGTATCCTTCCGGCTTCAAGCTGAACACAGTGAAAATGTTTTTTGCAGCGGCAGGCCACAAATTGGCCCAGATGCTGTCGCGAAGCGTTGGAATTAAAGGCGAGCAGGCCGAGTGAAACACCGATGAGTTCTCACGAAGAATCATTGTTGTCCGTCCGAGAAAGCCGTACTGCTCCTCTTCGTGCTCAGGGTGACCCGGGGCGAACTGGTTTATCTCTGTGCCGTAACCATTGAAAAAGGACGTGGCATATTCACGACGAATGGGCTCCTTGAAAACTTCAGCCACCCGGTAAATCGTAAAGTCGGGTTTGATGAGCTTGTTAAGGTTGAGCATGGGTGGATAGTACAAGGCATTATGCACTCTTCCTGAAACAATTCCTGTCATGTCTTTTGGTACTGCCATCCCTTCGCTGTACATGATCACTCCGGGCCGCACCGCGTCGGCCGCTTGTTGAAGTTCTTTCGAGGATTCGCCTTTCGTATCAAGCACAACACCGTCGGCCGAGGTTGCCTTAATCAATTCTGCCAGGCCGTTAAGGTGCCCTTCACTCCTTGTGCTTTCGTCCCATGGATTGTAAGCAACAAAGAACTTTGTGCCTCGCTTTCGAAGTTCGTCTGCCAGCTCTCTCAGCTTGGGCAAACCACCAGGGAGATCGCGGTACATGTCGAACTGATTGCGTTGATCCAGTCCGAGCGATGGCCATGTCGGCCATAAGCAGATCACATCATCGCCACCGTAAAGAACTGCACCGCGCTCCTGGAATTTGTCCCAATTGAATTTACCTGTCCTGATATCGTAGTAATCCTTGTCCCACGCCATCATCAAATGCATGACATACGTGTCGCGGATCCATTTAAGATCCTGACGCTTGTACAGTGACTCATCAAATTGCACCACGTCATACAGCTTCTTGTCCTGGAAGCACTTTTTAAGACCAGATTGCCATGCTCCTTCAAATGAACCCAGGAACAAGTTATACTGCACCGATCCGCCGGGGTTGATTACGGTTTCAAAGCGTTTACGGGTGCCGTTCTTCCACGAGTCCCGGACCCGACGTGTAAGCGCAAAGATCTTTCTATGACCCTCCTTCAGTTCAATTGCAGTGAATCCAAGCTCCCAGGCATTGTCAGGCACAATCACATTTACCGGGACTTTGCCCGGCCTGAAGAGGTGGGTTCTCGAAAGTCGATGATTCCCTCTCCCTGTGATGTAAACATCAGATGGCTGTGGAGCCAGGGGGACAACATTGTGGGGTTAATGTGTCAGTCGACGAATTCACAAAGGTGATTACGAACGATGCCATCCCGCTGTCTGGCTTGACCGTTGAAATGGTTAGTTGTGAGTTATCGGCTGAAGTCCACCACTTATCACCCAGCTGATACGCGACCAACGGTCGATCTATTGTGATCACCCGGCCGTCCAATTCAATTTTGCCAATCTTTCCGGATTGAATGTCGTCCTGACGACAAGCGCATATGAAGGCGCATGAACCAAGAAGTAAGTGCCGGGTGTAATTGAGGAACCTGCATTTCATCGAGATCAAGATAGACCTTTCAGTCAAAGGCGCAAAGACGCCATGAGCCGCAAAGGCTCGTAACTTAACGCATTAATTGCTGCTTGACGAGCTTTGCGTGAAATGAACATAACGCAACCGACGTCTGGGCATTTTTTTCTATTTTGATACGTTATATCACCGTGAAACTGCTGTTGGTCATAGGAATTTGCGTGATACTTGGTTCCTGCTCAGGGTCCAAAACCTACCATACGGTGAGCGTGCATAAGCCGAGATACCATCACACGTGGTACAAGAAAAGCCGCTGGCATAAAAAACAAATTGGCCCGCTCCGCATCGACCTCCACCCTTTCGGCATTGGTGACAGGCAGGGGTTGAAAAAGGTGAAAATGAAAGGTTAAGAAGTGCGGAAGTGTGGATGTGCGGAAGTGGGGACAGCGTTCACCTATTACATCACATATCAACACGTCAGAACGCTACATCCCTTTTACCGCCAGTTCCACCAATCTTCTCATAAACGGCTTCGTCGGATTCACCTGGTTCACCTGAAGCGTCACCAGCGAGCCGAAGAAAACCGTCATAAGGACGTTGGTGATATCACGCGTATTGCTTGTGCGGGTGAACTCCTTTCTGAAAACACCCTCAAGGGCAAACTTCTCCATCAATTGCTCAACGCTCATGATCTCGACATTCTGGATATCGGCCGTGTCAGGAAACAGAAGTTTTTTCTCCTCGACCTTAAGCGGAAACGGTTTTGGCGGTCTCTTGGGATTAGAGAGGTAAGCCACGAGGCTCAACAAGATACCGGGGTGTTCGTCGAAGTCATCGGCAAGTTTGTCGAACAAGTAGTTGACGCCCTGCAACCCTTCGCGGGGTTTTTCACGCAGTTCGACAGTCCGCCGGAGGCACCAGATGCGAAAGTAGTATGCCAGGATGTCCTCCTTGACAGGAAAGTACTTGAACAGCGTGACCTTGGAGATCTTCACCCGCTTGCATATCTCCTCAACGAAGAGATCGTCGAACGGCCGCCGGCCAATCAGGCGCAGGGTCTGATCCAGGATGGCGAGTTTAAGACGAGCTGCTTTTTCCTTTCGTAGACTCATGTATAGTTATGGCGGAAATAATACATTTAGGCACAAATAGCCAAACCTATATTCCATGAACCGTCTTCTGCTTCTGTTGTTGACCGCCGCAGTCGTTGCATGCCAAACCCGTAAAGAACCTGTCGTTGGACTTATTGCCGATACCGCGATGGTTGTTTCGGCTCAACCATACGCGTCACAAGTCGGCGTGGATGTAATGAAGCGAGGTGGCAACGCGGTTGACGCGGCTATTGCCACGCACTTTGCCCTGGCCGTAGTGTTCCCGGCAGCCGGCAACATTGGCGGCGGAGGATTCATGGTGCTGCGCCTGAAAGACGGTACGCCAACCACGCTCGACTTCAGGGAAAAAGCCCCGGCAGCAGCGACCACCGGAATGTACCTGGACGAGGAAGGAAACATCGTGGAGGGCTTGAGTCTCTACGGGCACATGGCTTCGGGTGTACCCGGAAGTGTAGACGGCATGGTGGAGGCGCATAAGAAGTATGGATCACTGCCTTGGAAAGATCTTGTCCAGCCTGCGATTGACCTCGCTTCAAACGGAATCCCGATTTCTGAACGCGAAGCCAATTGGCTCAACGAAATCCAGGCAGACCTGGAAAAATACAACACCGTCAGGCCTGATTTTTTGATGCGTTCGTGGCGGGCGGGTGATACGATTAAATGGATGGACCTCGCGAAGACGCTGGAACGCATCCGCGACCAGGGTCGTGCCGGCTTCTACGAAGGTAAAACAGCTGACGACATCGTCACTGAAATGGAACGAGGCAATGGACTGATCACCATCGAGGATCTTAGGGACTATAAATCCGTGTGGCGCGACCCCGTAACTGCCACCTACAAGAATTACAAGATCATTGCAATGGCACCTCCTTCGAGCGGCGGGCTTTGCGTCGTACAATTGTTAAAAGCTGTGGAGCCTATGCCGCTTAAAGATTGGGGACACAACACACCAAAGACTGTTCATGCCATGGTGGAAGCAGAACGCCGCATTTTTGCCGACCGCTCGAAGTTCATGGGCGATCCGGATTTCTTAAGGGTGCCAGTGGCCGAACTGATTGACAACAAGTATGTGCGTGATAGAATGGCTACGTTTAATCCTGAAAAGGCAACACCAAGCGCCGACGTGCTGCCAGGAAACATCCCGGGCTACGAATCAGAGGAGACGACCCATTTCTCTGTCATTGACAAAGATGGAAATGCAGTTGCGGTGACCACCACCCTGAATTTGTGGTTTGGGAGCTGCGTTGTCGTGGCCGGTTCCGGTTTCTTTCTCAACGATGAGATGGATGACTTCAGTTCCAAGCCCGGCGTGCCAAACGTTTTTGGTGTGACAGGCGGAACAGCAAACAAGATTGAGCCGAACAAGCGGATGCTCAGCGCCATGTCTCCCACCATTGTCGAGAAAGACGGAAAACTTCATATGGTAGTTGGCTCTCCCGGGGGATCCACGATCATTACTTCCGTCTTCCAGGTAATTCTCAATGTCGTTGAGCACGGCATGGGCATGCAAGCTGCCGTTGACGCCCGCAGGGTTCACAGCCAGTGGTTGCCGGACGTTGTCGTACCAGAACGAGGGGCACTGCTGAAAAAAGACAGCATAACACTGGTCGGTCTTGGTCACAAGATCACGCCGCGGGCAAACATCGGGCGTGTTGATGCAATTCTTGTTCATCCAAAAGGAAAACTCGAAGCAGGGGCCGACAGGTCGAGGGGGGACGACGAAGGCAGAGGATACTAGCTAAAGGCGAAACTGCAAGAGTGCTAATGGCTTGCTTCACTCCCACTTCAAGGCTTTCCACCGGATTGGTTACGGCCGCCTGTTAAGTGTGGAACGAGACGACCATGCAATGATCCCTGCCGAGCATGCGGCAATTGTGACCACGGACGGTTGCAAGGTTCACATAGTTGATGCGAGAGCAGGAGTATGAACATGGCGGTAATGTTGAAGAGAATGACAAAAACAAACCGCCCTCCGGTCGGCCTTCCGCTCTCAAAGTTCCAAAGAAGACGCCAATCGGTCAGGCAGTACAAAAAAGACACAAGGGGGAACGGCGTATTAAACCCGGCCGGCATCCGGATCCTGACGGTCATAACTGAATTCGTATCGATCCCATAGAAAGAGCAGGATCACGACGGGAAACCCCTACAACGAGATTCCACGGGGTTATTGCAGAAAAGTAAAGATTGCGGCAGAACTAGCGGATGGAAAGAGAAATGGTCGATCGAAACATGGGTGCGCGTTACTGGTATCTGGTCACTGGTTGCTGGACTATGATCACATGATACTGATCACAGGATCAGTCTGCCACAATTGTAAACTCAACCCTCCGGTTTAGCCGTCGAGTTGCTTCCGTCTTATTGTCGGCGATGGGTTTACTCCCCCCGTATCCTTTTCCGCTGATTCGCTTGCCACTTATCCCTTTGGAAACCAAATAGTCCTTTACAACGTCACATCGCTTCTGGGAGAGTTTTACGTTGTGCTCATGCACACCCCGGTTATCGGTATGACCCGACAACTCAATCTCAACCTTCGGGTTTAGTTTAAGGAACTCTACGACCTCATCGAGCTCCTCGTTGGATTCAGGGAGCAGGTTGGGTGTTCCCTGTTGAAAGAGAACACTCTTCAGGTTTACGGTGGCGCCAATTTCAATCGGCTGAAGCTTGAAATTCAGTTCCAGGGAATTCATCTCATAGGTCCGCACGTCAAGCTTCTCAAAGTTGCCGATATACCCGGGTGCCTCGATACTAACCGCGTACTCGCTTATTGTAGGAACCTTGATTTCATAACGTCCATCGCGCCTGGCGGTGATGGTGAAGAGGGTGTCGCTGCGGAACTCAATCAAGGCCGGAACGGCGTTCCCATTCTTGGCATTGGTTACCCGGCCATATACCCTGAAAAGTTTGTCGTCGGAGGTGAGCGGTTTGTCGCGGACGATGGGTATGATCTTGACCGAGTCGGGTCTCTTTTCAATAACGGAATCCTGCAGGTTGGGGGGCGGTGAGAACACTTTGATGTCGCCATAGCCGTCGCTGTTCTGAGTCGAAGTGTACACGGCAAGTTTAGTTCCGGGAACCGTCCGATAGTGCAGCTCCCGGCCCTCTGTATTGACATTGGCCCCCATATTTACCGGTGTCGTCCAGTTGGTCCACGTGTCATCCAGTCGCTCGGAGTAGTAAACGTCGAAACTGCCATACCCATGTCTTGCCGTCGTAGAGAAGTAGAGGATCTTTCCGTCGGCCGACAAGCTGGGCGCCCATTCCTGTTGGCCGGTATTGATGGTCCTTCCCAGGTTCTTCGGCGCAGTCCATTCCCCATTCACCAGCAAGCTGACATAAATGTCTTCGGCGCCCTGCGTATCGAATGATTCTGCAGAAAATACAAGCGCCTCGACAGACGTCGAGAAGTATGCGAAAGTGTACGGGGCGCGATTCATGAAGTAAGGAATCTTGATGTACTCCGGTTCAGACCAACCGTCGGCGGTTTTGTGTGCCAGCGAAACACCCTGCGTCGTTGAATGGTAATAGTTGGCCAGGAAGATTCGCTGCCCGTCGTGTGAAAAACCGATTACAGCATCGTACCCCTTGTCATTGAGCGCCCCGCCTGCATGGATGGCTGGTCCCCAGCGATCGCCTGTCCACACCGAGTACCAGATGTCGCCAAGGTCTTTCTTTCCATCAGTATTTGCCGGATGTCCCGATACAGTGAAGTACATCACCTTGCCATCAGGGCTAATCATCGGCGCCTGCTCGTCGTATACTGTGTTTGGCTCGTCGAGTGCACGTTGCGTGAAAGTGAGCTGCGCAGTTCCACTGAAAGACAAAAAAGTAAGAGTGGCGGCTACCAGAAGAACCAACAGACTTCTGCTGAGTTCATGCTGACTGAAGAAAAAACCGGAAATGCTGAACCCGGTCGAAGCCTGAAGGTTTACAGAACTCATCCGTTGAATTATTTTGAAACCCATTCGCTATCTCTTAACGTAAAACGCCAAGGTAAGAATGCATCGCGGCCCGCATAGTCAATACCAATTCTTGGGCCAGCCTGAATTTCCCTAAAAGAAACCTCTCTTCCAACGTCTTCCAACCAAACGCGCCTGGAATCCAGGGCTTCGCCATTGTGAATACGCTCAATTCCCAATGCGCGAGTCAACTTCCCGGGGCCACTTGTCATTCGTTTAATATGTTTCGTACCGGTTCGGTGCTGCATTGTTTCGGTCCCTTGTATTGGTTCAACGGCCCGAACCAAAACTGCATCCGCCCTCCCTTCACGATTTGTCACCACGTTGAACAAATTATGCACCCCGTAGCAAAGGTAAACGTAAGCGTGGCCGCCCTCGCCAAACATCACGGCATTGCGGGTTGTTCTCCTGTTGTCCCATGCATGGCAGCCCCGCTCCTTCCAGGAGTAGGCCTCTGTCTCTACGATCAGGCCTGCCGTAATGTTTCCATTAATTCTTGTAAAGAGGGCCTTCCCCAGCAATTCACGGGCGATGCCGGTAACATCGCTCCGGCGGTAAAATGTCATGGGCAAAGGCAATGTTAACTTCAGTCTAATATTTTTTCCCTTCTCGAAACTCTCCTATTTTTGACCCTCTTCAAACGTTTTCAACAAAAGTAACATTTATGAAAAGAGCATTGATTCTGGTCTTATTGGCAGTTTCCTTGGCAACACAGGCCCAGGTGGTAATCCCGGCGCCCAGCCCCGCAGCAACCGTTTCGACAGTAGTCGGCCTGACTGATGTAAAAGTGGAATATTCACGTCCGAAACTTAAAGGACGTAAAATATTTGGTGCGGGCGCTGAATTCATGCATCCGTATGGCCAGATGTGGCGCACCGGCGCAAACGCCGGTACTGTTATCTCGTTCAGCGACGATGTGAAGCTTGGCGGCATGGATGTCCCCAAGGGGAAATACCTCATCCTTACCATTCCCAATACACCGGAATGGACGGTTATATTCTACAAGGACGTGGCCCTTGGTGGTAATGTCGACGCCTACGATCAAAAGAACGACCAGGCGCGCGTAATGGCAAAAGCTGAGGCCCTTTCACAAAAGGTTGAAGCATTCACTATTGAAATCGCAGATCTGTCGGCCGACAGCAAGTCGGCCAACCTCCTGCTGATGTGGGAAAGCACCAGCGTGAAAGTGCCGATCACTGTAGACTTCGACAAGAAAGTGATGGCATCTATTGACGCTAACACGAAAGTGAGCCCTGGCAACCTTTACCAGGCAGCAAACTATTACCTTGACAACGGCAAGGATCTGAACAAAGCCCTTGAGTGGATTACAACCGCAGCTGCGGCGCGCCCTGAGGCATACTGGATCATGCATACGAAGGCAAAAGTTCAGAAAGCTCTTGGAGACAAGAAGGGCGCCATGGAGTCGGCTATCGCTTCCCGGGCTGTTGCAGAAAAAGAAAAGGACACTTCGTATGTTAAAATGAACGATGAACTGATGAAGACTTTGAAGTAATCATCCGGCATTACAAAATTGAATCCCCTCGCCGCCAACGAGGGGTTTCTTTTTTGCTATGGTCAGTTAAACCGCTTGTCGCGATGCAAACTGAATCAGGAATGCGACAGCGACAACTGCGATACATCCGATTATATTGTACAGGAGGAATGCCACGTCGGTATAGAAGAACAAATACAGGATGATGACCTCCCCCACCAGGCCGCCAACAAACACAGCCGTCGACTTCAAGTACTTGAAGTAGAAGGCGGAAAGGAAGATTCCCAGGATCGTGCCATAGAAAAGCGAGCCGACAATGTTCACAAACTGGATGAGGTTCTCGGCCTGGTCGGCGACCGAGGCAAAAACCATCGCGAATATGGCCCACCCCACCGTAAACCACTTCGAGGCATTCACATAATGCGTTTCGCTTTCATGTGTGCGCACCGAGCGCTTGTACAAATCAATTGCCGTCACTGATGCCAAAGCGTTCAACTCGGAAGCTGTGGACGACATGGCCGCAGAGAATACCACGGCCAGCAGGAGACCAATCAGTCCATGCGGCAAGTAGGTCACAACAAAAGTGATGAAGACGTAGTCCTTGTCCTGAGTATTGGAACCGGGCACTGCCATCGTTATGGCTTGCTTTGCTTCCGTCCGAATGCCAGTTTCTTGCTCTTGCAACGATTTCAGTTTTGCTTGTCGCTCTACGATGGCAGCCTTATCTGCAGACTGGATCGCCCGCGTCATAGCGGCAGCCTGGACACGCCGCTCCTCGAATACGGCGTCGTATCTTTGCGAAAGCGAGTTGACCTGCGCACCGGCTTCAACCGCCTTGTCCATAAGAGGCCTGTTGTGGAACAACGGCGCCTGGTGAAACTGGTAGAAAACGAAAATGAGAATACCGATGTAAAGGATAATGAACTGCATTGGTATTTTCAGCAGCCCATTAAAAATCAGTCCGAGCCGGCTTTCTGTTATCGAAGCGCCTCCCAGGTAGCGCCCAACCTGTGACTGGTCGGCACCGAAGTAGGAAAGAAAAAGAAAAAGGCCGCCAATCAACCCGGACCATACGTTGTAACGGTCCGACAGGTTGAATGACAAATTAATCAGGTTGAGTTTACCCACTTCACCGGCATAGCGGAATGCATCGCCGAAAGACATCCCTTCAGGCAGCATGCTGAATGCAATTGCCCCGGCAGTGATCATACCGGCCATAATGATAGTAAGCTGGTACTTTTGTGTGATACTCACCGCACGGTTGCCTCCGGAAACCGTGTAGACAAGCACGAGGGTCCCGATCATCACAGTCGTGATGTTAATGTTCCAGCCAAGTATGGTGGAGAGAATGAGTGATGGCGCATATATGGTAATGCCTACCGAAATCCCGCGCAGCATTAGAAAGTAGAAAGCCGCCAGCGTGCGTGTTTTTCGGTCAAACCTGGCCTCGAGGTACTCATAGGCAGTATACACTTTCAGCCTGTGGTACAGCGGCACAGCTGTAATGGAAAGCACGATCATCGCAAGCGGCAAGCCGAAGTAGAACTGCAGAAACCGCATGCCGTCCTCGTAAGCCTGACCGGTAGTAGAAAGAAACGTGATGGCGCTGGCTTGCGTAGCCATAATGGAAAGGCCTACGCCCCACCACGGTAGTGATTTGTTTCCAAGAAGATACCCTTGCATGCTGTTCTGGCCGCGCGTCTTCCAGGCACCGTAACCGGCAATCAGCAACAGCGTACCAAAGAGTACCGTCCAGTCAAGCGCACTCATGCAAACGACCGGGTGATCAGAAAATAAACAAGGAGTTGAGTGAACATGACCAGGGCCACCAGCCAGTACCACTGTCTCCAGCCGTTGAACAACGGAGGCCCTTCGGCTTCGCTCAGAACAGGCCCTTCGGCTTTAGGGGCTGGCAGGGTAGACTCTTCTTCCGGTTGGTCGGTCATTTTGCGGCCTTCAGTTTCTCGCTTTTTGGCTTGGCCTGTTTCCTCAGCGAGGCGAGGTTTGCAAATAATCTGTAAGCACCAGCCACGCCCTCGGGGAGTTCACGGAAGAATGACAGACCTGTGTACACATAGTACCCTGAGCCATACTGTGCAACAAGCAGGCTTCCTTTGCGCTCTGGTTCTCCTGTGTCATTCATTGACAAGAGGGCGGTGTACTGGGGATCCCACTTGTCAGGAAAATACAAACCGCGCTCCTGCACCCACCCGTCGAAGTCCGAAGCAACTATTTTGTTCGGATAATTGAGTGCAGGATGTTCAGGAGAAAGAATCCTTACCTCGCTATTCTCTTCGGTGACCCGCTCCCTCGATATGTTTAGTGAGTATGGAGCAAACTTGTCCTTATCGATCTCAAGGTCAAAGCTGGTGTTGTACTGGGCGATCAGCGTTCCACCACCTTCCACGTAGCGCAGCAGATCAGGCATGAAGTACCTGATACGTTCATTGGTATTCAAGGCCCTGACGCCGAGGACCACTGCATCCAGCCGGGCAAGGTTTGCCGGTGTGACTTCCTCATTTTTCATCTCCCAGACCTCATAGCCAAGGTTGCGAAGCGCGGCCGGTGTCTCATCACCTGCACCAGCGATATAGCCTATTACCTGGCCGTGCTTCCTTATGTCTGCCCGCACCAGCCTGGTCTCGGCCTTTGGCAGCAAGGTTTGGAACGGGATGTGATCATACGAGATGGTTTGCACCGACCGGTCATACACCTTCCCGTTGAACTCGACTTGGGCAAAGAGGCTAAAGGATCCCTCCCCTTTGCTTGCCGGAAATACCTGGAAATCAAGCTTAATTTCCTCACCTCTTTTAAGTAATGATACAGGCGCAGAGGCGGGTTCAGAGCGCCAACCCGCAGGCAGTCTGAGGCTTGCATTACCGGTGACGGCCGCCCCGGAGGACGATTTCACAAGCATGCTGATGGTTCTTGGCCTGGTGTCTGGGAATACCACCACCGGCTCGCTAAGATTGACGAAAACAGGGGGAACCACTTCAAATGGCCTGGACAGCTCTCCCTTTACAGGGTCGGTCCACTTGTAAAGAAGCGGAACATCCATTGTCAGCCGGGCTCCGCCGACATCGAAAATGCATGTAATGTTAACAGCTGGACCGTTCTCCGGCTTGCCAATATACTCCGGTCCCGGAACAATGAAGTGTCCCTGAAGGTGATCTTCCCGAAGCCAGTACGGATCGGAATACCCTTCATTTACATTCAAAGTTTTGCGTGAGCGAAAGGTGATGAGCTTGTTGTCCGCCAGGTCGAGGCTCATAGCTGAATCCATAGAGAGCTTGCTTGATTGAATTGAGAGCAGTCTAACGGGAAAGGCAGAGCGATTGACCAGCTCGAAGCTGTTAGTTACGAGTTCTCCGGGTGACATCCAGGGTTGGTTCGTGGTTACCTCTGCGTAGAGTCCTAGGCAGTCCTGGACAAGCTGGTTCACATCGCCCAGTTTGCGATCGCGCCAAACTGAAGCCGGCAGCGATGCAATCTGTTTTCGGATCTCGAGAAGTAAGGGAACAGAACTGTAAGGTTTTTCAGGATTGAAACCTGCAATGGCCTTCTCGACCAGGGGGTGGACCTTTTCCCCGCCTTTGACACGAGACCAGGTAGTGTTTACTCCTTCGAATAGGTCGGCGGTTGTTTGTTCCCCTTTCAGATGGATAAAAAACTCCTGCGTGTCGCCGCGACGCCCGGAGGATCCGAAGCCCTGGCTCTTATGCTGAGATCTGCTTTCTGCCGCAATCTCTGAGTAAGACTTGCCAAGCAGTGCGCTGTAGGTGCCCATATTGACCACGACAACGCCCGGGGTCTTTTCGCTGATTGAGTTTTCAAAAAAGCGACCGGTGTTCATGTAGATGCGCTTGGGCTGCCAGGTACCATAGCGCTTCACCTGGTCGGGTTTGTAGTCTGCGTTAGCCGAGAGATCGAAGGCCTCGATTGCGAGTACGGCAGACCCTGTATGGTGACCATGCCCGGCGCGCTCATCGGGAGGAAACCGAGTGAGAATGATATCGGGTTGAAACTGTCGGTACACAGACACCACGTCGCTTAGGATCTCTTCCTTACCCCAGATGGCAAACGTCTCCTTGACATTCTTGGAGTACCCAAAGTCATTGGCCCGGGTAAAGAACTGCTGGCCGCCATCAATACGACGGGCAGCCAAAAGTTCTTGTGTGCGGATAAGTCCCAACTGATCGCGGAGTTCTGGGCCGATGAGGTTCTGGCCGCCGTCACCGCGTGTCATAGACAGATACGCCGCAGCGGCTAACCGATCGTTCCCCATAAAAGTAATAGCGCGCGTATTCTCGTCATCCGGATGGGCTGCAACGTAGAGTACAGACGCGAGTACGTTAAGTTTCTTGAGCTTGAGTTGGATAGCGGCAGCGTTAGGCTGTCTTACCTGGGCCGTTGCTACAGAAACGAGGAGGGCCAAAAGCCCGGTGAATAACAATCGCATAGCGTCTAATAACGTAAAAGGCAGCGCAAGGTAGCAAGATTGGATCCCAAAAATGCGGGCATGGGATGAGCGGTCTCAGAACTTGCCTCTCCTCACTCCGTTCACCAGGAACGTCCCGTCTTCCTCCACGATCAGAACCACCCTGGAAACATCGTTTCGATCGACGTCCATCAGGTAGAATGTGTATTCGTAGGCTGTGACCCGGTCTTTCATGTCTTCCGTAAACCCCAGGTCAAGCGTGTACACTTTGACGAGTTCTACTTTTTTGCTTAGCCGGTTCTTCTTGTTGTTGTCTATACATCTGACACGGACTTCATTTTCAGACAGTTTTTGAAAAGACATGTGAATGACCAGGTACGGCAGCGGTGTGATGTTGCCGGTTGTCCGTCTCTCTTTCTCTGCAACTGTTTCAGTAAGGTCAATAAAGGCGTTATCAGTGCCTGGCCTGTTCCTAAATGTGTATTCCAACTCAAGCTTGAACTCTTCCGCTGCCTTCAGCGGCGCCTCTTTTTGCTGAGGTAGCATGAGCATCAGGATGGGGAGCAGGTACATGACCGGCTATTTTCTTGTTATAGATACCCCTGAATGCGACTTTAACTGCCCCCACGGGTACGTGTATTCCGCATTTCCAACCGAGATAAAGTCAAACTTGCCGTTCACCGAACAATCTGTGAACGTGATGGAATAAGGCTGAACGTGGACAGCATTATTTGCATTGATCCTGATTTGCTCAATTTCCGGAAGGTCAACATTCGTAAGTACACCCGCAGCCTCTCCCGGCACTTCATTCACCTCAATGGTTGCAGGGTACTTGATCTCCAATTCTCCTGTGGCGGATGTTTTCAGTTCAAATTCAACCTTGATTTTCTTGTCCGGCGTGGTGTACGTCCATGTCCCGTCAGCCGTGGTATAAACCGGCTCCGGTTCAGCCTCGTTCTTCGCACAACTCAATCCAGCGATCAAGACCAACACAATCCACCCCGTCGCTCTCATAATATACAAGTTTAAGACATTTTTTCGGGACGCCTTTCCAGACGTAAGCCGCGCTACGGTACAACAACCTTTGCAACGAATCGCGCAGAGGCTGAGAAAATCTGAACAAAATAAATGCCAGGGGCCGCACCTGATACCGGAACGGTTATGGAAACATATCCGGCGGGATCGGCCTGAAAACGTGCTGCTCCGCTCAACCGGCCCGTGGCATCAACCAACCTCAACTCACCCTGCTCGTCGGCTTCCAATCCCGACACAATGATGCTAAGCCGCTCGCCCCTGACAGGGTTGGGAAAGATCTTCAGGCTGGTTTCTGCGGTCATGATCACCTTCACCATCGGGGAGTATGAATATGACCCATCAAAATCCGTCTGCCTGAGGCGGTAGTAAGAAGTTCCAATGATTGGCCGCTCATCGAAGTGCTCGTAAAGGGTCGGCAGGTTCGTGGTTCCCTGACCGGGAAGATCAACCAACTGGTCGAAAGTCTCTGCATCGGCGGTGCGCTCAAGCGTGAAGTAGTCGTTGTTCAGTTCGCTCTCCGTCTTCCAGTTCACGCGCACTTTTCCTGCGTCCGGCACTGCTGTAAAGTAAACCAGTTGAATGGGAAGCGGTGAATTGATTGCGTCAACAGAGGCGATGTGGAAGTTGTTGGCCTTGATCTGGTCAATGGTAACTGCCAGACGTTCCACCACTGGGTTTGCTATGGTGCCGCCGTTGGTCCCCGGGTTGCCCACTACCCCGACGGAAGTACTCAAGCGTAGATCGGTTACTTCCTGGATCGTCCCAAATCCCGTGCCTCCTCCTCTGAGTGCCCACGTCGCAACAGCGCCAGAAAACGTGCTTGAAATATCCCAGAACGAGTCATGCCGCCTCGTGATGGTTAGATCGTCTGCAAAGGAGACATTCGAAGTAGTTGAAAGTGTACCATCATGGAACACCGTTGTTGTGCCAGCGCCTGTCCCGGCTGGCTTGCCAATAAATAATGGCCGGTAGTTGGTAAGGGTTCCCAACGGGTAGTGGCCAAGTACATTGCCTACAGCAATTGCACCGGTAGGCATTGCTCGCGCAAGTGATCCGCCAGCAAGCCATCCATTGGTATACACCAACGACCCGCCTGCGCCAGATGTGATTGTCAGCGTGTTGCCATTCAGATTGGCAATTCCACTGGTCAGGTTTAGCGCCGTTGCAACCGTGGTGGTGCCAAGTACATACTGCGGAGGAGTGCCAAACGTGTTCGCCAGGACCAGTAAGCTGAATGACTCACCACCGGCAAGAACCGTGGAGACTGTTTGAGAAGCAAGTGACCCATCCAGCGTTACCACCTCAGTTCCTTCTTCAAATGGATCCGGGTCGGTGCTTGTAACTGTCCAATTTCCTCCAAGCGTGATGTTGTCGTTTCCGGCGTTGGGATTGAGCCTGGCCGTGCCCGAAATGAGCAGGTTTCCGTTTACATCGAGGTTATTGGTTGTTGATTTGGTGCCGCTGTTGGAAATGGTGAGGTGGTGATACGTTACAGCCACGATATTCTGGTTCCCTGCCGCACCATAAGCAAAAGTGTTTCCGCTGGCACTGCAATTCAAGGCGAAAGGAAGTTGCGCATCGAAAGCCGCCTGCACAAAGTTCCAATTCCAGATCCCCGTTGCAAGGTTATCGTAGTTACACCCTGCAACAACATTCAGGAAATCACTGGTCTGTGTTATTGTACCAGAATTGAAAACATTGAAATTGCCGTCGTTCGCATTGATGGCCACCATGGTGAGTGTGGCTCCTGGCATATTGGTGAGAATGTTGCCATCATCATTGTTGGTGCCCACCACCACGTCAGATGAAATGGTAATTGTCCTGCGATTTATAAACTGTGCATCGTCTGACGCAAAATCTCCCGGCTGATCAAAAATCAGATCATCAGCAATTGTGAATGTCCCTGAAAGGTCATTGTCAACCACGATATCATCTTGCAGGATGCTCAGGTCACCCGTTAAAGCAATTGACCCGGCGCCAGTAATATTGACCTGTGTGAGTGCTGCAGTGACCCGCAGATTCTCCGTAGACACTGTGCCATTGTTTATGAAACTGGAAATAACCCCACGGTCAAAATCCAATTGCACGCCGGTCTGGCCGTTCCGGTCGATACTTCCGCCGTTGTCGACCTGAAGGATTCCGCGGTCAATGTTAAGGTCAATGGTGCCCGCTGTATAACGCAGCGTTCCGGTGTTGCGTATCTCTATGCCTCCTGCCGTAGCGGAAGTATTGATGTCTACGGCATTGGTGTTGCCGATGATAAGATAGTCAGTTGCAATCGGGGCGCAATTGCAAGAGACCCCGCCAAGAGCAATAGCAGACCAGGTGCTGTTGCCTGGAGTTATGTCATTCCAGTTGCCGGATTTCCGGCTGTAGAGTGTATTGATTCCCGTTATTCGGATGTCGTCCATCGTGTAGGAATCAATGCCAAAGAAGTCCCCATTGGTGGTGGCTCGTGCCACGATTTCGATCGTGTTTCCAGTGACGATGGCCGATCCTGTAAGCGTGAAGCTTGCGATGGTGCCAGTCTGTTCAAAGAAAAGGATTTCCGGTCCGCCATCAACCCTGTAGAAGAGTCGTATGTAGTCTCCCGCACCGGTAAAGAGCCCGACAACGGTTGTTTCCACAATGGCGCGTCCCGTGCCAGCGATGGAAATTGGCCCCGCCATATTCCATACTCCTTCACCATCCGTATCGGTGATCTGGAAAAGGTTGAAGCCAAAGGGGCTTTGCTTGGAGAAAGTCCCGGCGCCACCATAAGTTGTTGTCCAGTTGCCGCCAATCGTGCCGCTGGCGGTGCCGGAAGTCGCTCCGTCTGCCTCAGCTTCAAAATCCTCAAGCCAAAGCACCTGTGCCCCGGAAGACAGGGCGGCAAAGAGAAGCAAAAAAAGGAATCCTACGCGCATGGGGTGTCTCGCGCTAAATAGTCGCCAAACTCTAAAAGTAACCAAAATCAGGCTTTTTGGAGATCCCCCATTTGGATCGGAAAAAATGCCGGGGCAATGAATCTGCCGGAAGGGAGAGCCCCCTGTCGGAATCGAACCAACGACCTACTGATTACAAGTCAGTTGCTCTACCAGCTGAGCTAAGGAGGCGTAAATGAGCGGCAAAAATAGGGTAAAGTGAGTGGATCGCAAAAGAGCGGGAAGTTTATGGCGCATGCTAAACGGGTACCATTTTCCGGTTGCCCGAACCGTGGCCCATGAACTTGCCGTCTGCCTGCTTTCCAAAAGTAGTTGGTCGATAGAGCTGCTCAAGGGGCTGAACAACAAAGTGATTCATGACGAGATCATTACGCACAAAAAAAGCATTCACCGCTACCGAATCACAGCCGATGAGGATGTAGCCCTTTTGTTTGCCAAGGTTATACAAAGCCAGAAGACTGGCGCCGTAGAAATTCGTTCCGTCCCATTGAGCATCCGGCTCATAAGGCCTCACCAGGCTCTCGGTGGGAGGAATCATCGCATTGTACTCAACCACAACCACCCTGGGTTGAAATGCATTGATTGCCTTCCAGACCCAATAATCGTTTGAATCAATGTCGATCGACAAGAGGTCGAATTCTGCCGGTACTTTATACTTGGTAAGCAATTCACTGATATTCTCAGCCGTTATGAACTCCGACTTGATCTCCTGACCGTCGCCGTTTCCATCCATCATGAGGCAGTTCCATCCCCGCTCCCGCAGGTAAATTGTGTTCCCCTCCTCATAGTGAATGCCGAACTCCACGCTGTGTCGATTGGTCTCCCCGATGCGTTCAAATATGGCCCGAAGAATCCCGTCCTCGCCATTCTGAGAATAGAATTGCTGCTCATACCGGGAAAGATCAGTAATAGGCTTTCCACGCTCTTGCTTTCGCCGTCGTTCGGCCAGGAAGTTCTTGCCAAAATTCTTGATCCGCTTTCTGTAGGAAGATGCACGACGGCTATCCTTAACCAGAAAATTCAAGATTGCTCGCAGCATATTACTCCGTTAGTCGTCAGTCCGTGTATGGACAAGTTAAATTAAAAAACCCAGGCAGATGGACACACTACTGCCTCAGAACGGCGCGGATTTCCTTCAACTGGCTCTTTAACCCGGCGATCTCCACCTCTTGCGCAGCGATCTTTGCCCCAAACTCTGCCTTCATCTTCTCGGCATTCTTGCTGCGGCCAAAAAACTCGAGGTTGTTCTTCAACAAGGCAAGATCATCCTCTTCTTTTTTAATCCGCTTGCGAAGACCCATTTCGCGCTGCTGCAGTTTCTGCATGCCTTCAGGGTCGCGTTTTAGGGACTCCAATTGAATCTCCAGCATCGCTTTGTCCTTCTCAGCCTGACTTGCTTCAACTGTGGACATAGCCTGCTGGAAAAGATTGGTGAACCTGGATTTGATATCGCCGGCCTGTCCGCGCGGTACAAAGCCTATTGACTGAAAGGCGCGCTGCTTCTCCCGCAGAACGTCGAGCGTGGCACTCTTGTTTGTTATCAGGTCCTCGAGTTCTGCGCAGACTGCTTCTTTCATGGCAAAGTTTTCTGCCTCTTCCTTAACCGCCGCATCGATGCGTCCGCGTCTTTGCCCGAAGAAGTGATCGCAGGCGGTCTTGAATTCAGTGTAGATCGATTCGCGAAACTTGTCCGGGACAGGTCCGATCTCCTTCCAATCTGCCTGGAGCTTTCTCAACGCGGCAGATGTCTTGTCCCAGTCCTTGCTCTCCTTGAACGCCTCGGCCTGTTTTACCAACTCGCGTTTCTTCTCAAGGTTTTCTTTTCTCGATTCTTCCTGCCTGGAGAAAAACTTACCCTTCGAACTGAAGAACGCTTTGAATCCCGACCAAAACTGTTTGTTGATTTCCTTCGACTTGCTCCGGGCAACGCCTCCCACCCCCTCCCAAGTCTTTTGGATAGCCAGTATCTCCTGGGTCTTCTGATTCCAGTCCTTGATCCTGTCCGACTGGAAGGCAGCCAGCACAGTGACTTTGCCAATAAGTTCTTCCTTGAGGGAGAGATTTTTGGCCCACTCCGCATGCTGGGCGGCCAGCACCCCGTCGCGGCGTTCATACACCGCGTCAGTTGCCCTTTTGAATCGCTCCCACAAAGCTTCTTTCTCCTCCCTTGGTACCGGGCCAATATGCTTATACTCTTCGTGCAGGTCGTGCAGCTCGCGCAGAGCTGCCTGTACGCTCTTTTCTTGAGCAAGTTTCTCAGCCTTGACGCAAAGCTCGGTCTTCGCTTCCAGGTTTTTCCGCCGGTCGAGTTCTTTCAGTTCAAAGTATATGTGCTGGTTGTCAAAGAAGCGGTCCACCAGTGCGTGGTAGCTTGCCCAGGTAGGACGAATGTGTGCATGTGGAACGGGTCCCACTTCCTTCCACTGCTTTTGAATCTCTTTGAACTTGTCGAAAGCATGACGGTCTTCCTTGCCATCGATCAACTCGCGAAGCTTGTCGAGCAACTCTTTTTTAATCCGGAGGTTTTCGTCTTTTTGGCTCTCGATATTCCGGAAATACTCCAGTCGCCTTGTACGCAGCGTTTTGAAGTTGGCCTCGAAGGCGATGTCAAGCACATCAAGCCTGTAATCGAAGTCTTTGATTGTGCCTCCGTTTTCGAGGAACCGTTTCAGGGCATCGGTTTTTTCCTCGTGCTGGAGGTCTTCAAACCTGTGCCGCAGCACTCGCAAGGAGGCTTCTGACCGCAGGAAATCATTGGTGCGAACCATTTCCTTCAGCAGGTCTACCAGTTCCTTTTTCGTGGATTTGGAATAGTCAACCTCATGCAACTCCTCGGACAGGCCGTCGTTTTCTTCGTGCACACTTGCGGAAGCATCACCCGCCACTTCCAACCCTTCTTCTTTCGCTTCGGTTTCCATTTCCATTTTGATCTTGCCGGAAGGCAAAACTACCGATTCCGACGCTAATTCAACCGCGGGTCTTTTGGATAATTTGAGAATATCGAGAAGCGGCCGCCCATAATCTTCAAGGTCTTCTTCCACATCCCCTCGGGCTCGGTATCAAAAATCAATTCTTCAGTGGCCTGGTCAGAAACAATCCATGAATCCTGTTTCAATTCTTCATCCAGCTGTCCGGGTGACCACCCGCTGTATCCAAGGAAAAAACGGATATCCTTGTGTGGTAGCTGCTTCGTTTCCAACAGAAAAAGAACGCGCTCAAAACTCCCACCCCAAAAAACGCCATCAAGAATCTCAACTGCATCCTCAATCCCCTTATGACGATGCAGGTAGTGCAGGGTGTCTTGCTGAACCGGGCCGCCCACCATGGCCGGCGTGTTGTAATCCTTGATGTCATCCATCACATCGCTTACATTGGCGAGGGAAGGTTTGTTCAGGACAAATCCAAAGGATCCCTCTGCATTGTTCTCGCACAACAGTATGATAGTGCGTTCAAAATTCGGATCGGGCAGGAACGGCTCCGAAATGAGCAGCCTGCCTTTCTCAGGCTTTACCTTGTTATTGTACTTGAAGAAATCCATGGTTTTCATGACCAAGAAACTCATCATTCAGGAAACCGGCAAGTGAACTTTTAAATATTAAATCCACGCGCCGAGCGAGTTTAAAAGAAGTCACCATCTTTGCGGTAAACTTTGCAGGCATGCCATCTCTTGCTGATCTCCGGAGAGAATATTCCCTTAACACGCTGGACGAGGCGTCGGTGGCTCAGAATCCGTTCGAACAATTCGGAAAATGGTTTGATGAAGCCGGCAAGTCTGAAGTGCTGGAACCCAACGCAATGAACCTCTGCACCATAACCGAGAAAGGAATTCCCTCGTCGCGCATTGTGCTGCTTAAAGGCGTTGAGAACGCCGGTTTTATCTTCTATACAAACCACCAGAGCCACAAAGGCGTGCAGTTGGATACCACACCGGTTTGCACGCTCACATTCTTCTGGCCGGAACTCGAACGCCAGGTGCGCATTACAGGCATCGCGAGCCGTGTGGATGAAAAAACCGCCACCGCATACTTCCAGAGCCGCCCGCGCGACAGCCAGGTAAGCGCGTGGGCTTCTCCGCAAAGCTCGGTGATTGCAAGCCGGAAGATCCTTGAAGAGCGCTTTAAAGAAATTGAAGAACGCTACGCCGGCATGACTGCGCTCCCCAAACCGAAGCAGTGGGGCGGTTACAGCGTTGAACCGTATAGCGTCGAATTCTGGCAAGGCAGGAAGAGCCGTCTCCATGACAGAATCTTGTACAGCAAGGAAGAAAGCGGCTGGAAAATCAGCCGCCTGGCGCCCTAGATCAGATCTGTCAGCGACCGCACACCTATCCAGCGGCGGGTGACGAATCCTTCACCGTATTTGACGCCCAATGCGTGTCCCAGTTCAAGGGCGCGCGACTCAAGCATACGGAGAAATTCAGGTGTAGAGATATATGTGACCGGCTCCTTGCTCGACGGATCGAAGAACTGGGTCTTGAACGCTTTGATCGCCATCATCTTTTGCTCCCACTGTTCCGAAATATCGATCACAAAATCAGGCTTTAAGAACTGACTTTGAATGTAGTGGTACAAAACTCTCGGCCTCCATGGTTCCTGCTCATTCCCGGACGCATCGGTGGTTTTTAGTTTGACCAGCCCCGCCAGGAACCAGGCACTGTGCGCCACGTCGGCACCTTTGGGATGATCGGGGTGGCGATCCTCCGGCGCATTGGCCAGCAGAATTTCCGGTCGGTATTTGCGTATGGCTGTTACAACCCTTTTGACATGATCCTCGGAACTCCCGAAGAATCCGTCAGGCAAACCCAGATTTTCGCGAACCGACAGGCCCATTATTTTTGCTGATGCGGCGGCTTCCGCCGAGCGGTCGGCTGCGGTGCCACGAGTACCCAACTCCCCTGCAGTGAAATCCACCACGCCAACCTTCAAGCCTGACTTAACATGACGAATGAGCGTCCCCCCGCAGCCAAGTTCGGCGTCATCGGGGTGTGCAGAAAGGGCAAGGATGTCGAGTTTCATGCAGAAACTGCCTCGTGCTCACGGGCAGCAAGCCACCTTTCAGCATCAAGAGCCCCATACAGCCCGTTCCTGCCGCTGTTACCGCCTGCCTGTAAACGCGGTCTGCAGCATCGCCAACAGCAAATATACCTTCTACACTTGTCCGGGTACTGCCAGGCTGCACTTTAATGTATCCTGTTTCATCCAACTCCAGTTGGCCCTTGAAAATGCCTGTGTTGGGCTGGTGACCGATGGCGACAAAGAAGCCTTTGACGGGCAACTCGCGTTTCTTCTTTGTCTGATTGTTAACCACGCGGATGCCCGTTACTTCGTCGTCGCCTAGTACCTCTTCCGTCTCCGTGTTCCACAGGATCTCGATCTTTGGATTTGACAGGACTCGCTGCTGCATGATCTTCGAAGCGCGCATTTCATCGCGACGCACAATGAGGTAAACCTTTGGGCAGAGTTTGGAGAGGTAGGTCGACTCTTCTGCGGCGGCGTCACCGGCCCCTACCACGGCCACTTCCTTCCCACGGAAAAAGAAGCCATCGCACACGGCACAAGCCGAAACACCTTTGTTCTTGAACTTCTCCTCTGATGGAAGGCCAAGATATTTCGCACTGGCTCCGGTGGCTACGATAACCGATTCTGCTTCAAGGTCAATACTGTCATCCACCTGGAGTTTGAACGGGTATTTGCTTAAATCAATCCTGGTTACCAGTCCATCACGCACCTGCGTATTAAAACGCTCTGCCTGGGCACGCAGGTCCATCATCATCTGCGGACCGTCAATGCCTTTCGGGTAGCCCGGGTAGTTCTCGACCTCCCCGGTAATGGTAAGCTGGCCTCCGGGTTGGCCACCGGTATACAAAACCGGGTTCAGACCAGCTCTTGCGGCATAAATTGCCGCTGTGTAGCCGGCCGGGCCGGAGCCAATGATCAGGACTTTTACTTTTTCTACGGTCATAATCGGATTCACGCTTACAAAAAAGGTCCCGCGACGAGACCCACTTTATTACTTCTGCTTTTGCTATTCTTAACCCAGGTAAGGCTTTAAGGCCTTGCTCCGGGAGGTATGACGCAGGCGCCGGATAGCTTTTTCCTTTATCTGGCGCACGCGCTCACGGGTGAGGTTGAACTTCTCCCCGATCTCTTCCAGGGTCATGGCATGCTCGCCGTTGAGCCCGAAATAGAGGGCAATCACATCAGATTCACGCTGCGTAAGGGTTGACAAGGCCCGCTGGACCTCGCGGCGCAGGGAGTCGGTCATCAGTCCCTGGTCGGGGGTGTCTTCACCATCATTCTCAAGCACATCAAGGAGGCTGTTCTCCTCGCCCTGGACAAAAGGTGCATCCATGCTGACGTGGCGACCGGAGATCTTCATGGTGTCCACCACTTCTGCTGTAGTTACCTGCAGTACTTCCGCCAACTCCTCCGGAGAGGGTTCACGCTCATATTTTTGCTCCAGTTCAGAAAATGTTTTCGAGATCTTGTTCAATGAGCCAACGCGGTTGAGAGGCAGGCGTACGATTCGCGACTGCTCGGCCAATGCCTGCAGGATAGACTGCCTGATCCACCACACGGCGTAGGAGATGAACTTGAATCCCCTCGTTTCATCGAATCGTTGTGCCGCCTTGATCAGGCCCAGGTTGCCTTCGTTGATCAGGTCGCCCAGGGAAAGCCCCTGGTTCTGATACTGCTTGGCAACTGAAACGACAAAGCGCAGGTTGGCCTTCGTCAGCTTCTCAAGAGCGATCTGGTCGCCTTCCTTGATCCGCTTGGCCAGCTCTACCTCCTCATCGGGAGTAAGCAGGTCAACCTTGCCGATCTCCTGGAGGTATTTGTCCAGCGATTGGCTTTCGCGGTTGGTGATCTGCTTGCTGATCTTCAGTTGTCTCATCGTGCTCTTTAAGCTATTCTGAAAACGTCTTGTTGATAAATTAGTTCCAAAAAACTTTGCCGGCAACTACACCTGGGCCGGTTCCTCTTTTTTGGGAGGCTTCGGGAGCAAGACCTTGCGGGAAAGCCGGAATTTGCCTGTTTTCTTGTCAATTTCAATCAATTTGACCTTCACCTCCTCGCCCACTTCCATCACCCCGTCCATCGTCTCGAGGCGCTCCCACTTGATCTCAGAAATATGCAGCAACCCGTCCTTGCCTGGCATGAACTCAATGAAGGCGCCAAACGGCATAATCGACTTTACGATGCCGTCGTAGACCGTGCCTACTTCCGGTACGGCAACGATGGCACGAATGCGCTTCAATGCAGCTTCCATAGACTCCTGGTTGGTAGCAAAGACGCTGACATGACCACGCTTGTCTTTCTCTTCAATCACCACCGTTGCGCCGCTGGTATTCTGGATGTCCTGGATCACCTTCCCGCCAGGGCCGATTACGGCGCCGATCATCTCCTTGTCAATGGTCATGGTGAAGGCTCTCGGGGCGTGCGGCTTGAGATCAGGACGAGACTGACTGATCGTTTTGCTCATCTCTTTCAGGATGTGAAGCCTTCCGTCACGCGCCTGCAAAAGCGCCTCCTGCAGGACATCAAAAGTAAGTCCTTCGACCTTAAGGTCCATCTGACAGCCGGTTATGCCTTTCTCGGTTCCGGTTACCTTGAAGTCCATGTCGCCCAGATGATCTTCATCACCGAGGATGTCTGAGAGAATTGCATACTTGCCTTTGTCTGAGATCATGCCCATGGCGATGCCGGAAACCGGAGCCTTTACCGGGACACCAGCGTCCATCAGCGCCATTGAACCGGCACAAACTGTGGCCATGGATGATGAACCATTTGATTCGAGGATATCGGATACAACCCGAATGGTATACGGGTTGGCCTCATCGGCGGGCATTACCTGCTTCAGTGAGCGGTAGGCCAGGTTGCCGTGCCCTACTTCCCTGCGGCCAGGGCCACGGTTGGGTTTCACTTCACCGGTAGAGAAAGCCGGAAAGTTATAGTGGAGCATGAATTTATTCTCACCGGAGAACATTGCTCCGTCAATAAGTTGCTGGTCTAGCTTTGTTCCCAAAGTGACGGTGCTCAATGACTGGGTCTCTCCACGCGTAAAAATCGAAGACCCGTGTGCGGAAGGGAGATAGTCCACTTCTGTCCAAATAGGACGTATTTCGTTGGTTTTTCGTCCATCGAGGCGAACCTTCTCATTGAGTACAAAGTCGCGGCATGCCTTTTTCTGAATGTCGTGATAGTACCGCTTCACCATTCCAGGATCAATCGTGGTGTCTTCGGGCAGCTGGGCGAGATACTCATCAACGATTTGCGCGAATGCTTCTGAGCGCTTTTGCTTGTTCGGTGTCTGCTGTCGCGCAACTGCGTACGCCTTGTCATACATCAGTTTGAAGAGCTCTTCCTTGAGGGCCGGATCGTTGGTTTCGTGGCTGTACGTACGCTTTTCAGTCTTGCCGGTTTCCCTGGTAAGTTCGATCTGAATTTGGCATTGCCTCCTGATGGCTTCGTGAGCTGCTTTCAGCGCCTCGAGCATGTCTTGCTCACTCACCTCCTTTGCTTCACCTTCCACCATGAGGATATTGTCCATGGAAGCCGCTACGATAAGGTCCAGGTCGGCGTTCTCTTTCTGCTCAAGCGTCGGGTTGATCACAAACTTGCCGTCAATGCGTGTCACGCGCACTTCCGAGATGGGTCCCTGGAAGGGGATATCTGATACCGACAAGGCCGAGGATGCCGCAAAGGCCGCGAGTGAATCTGGCAGCGCATTCGGATCGCCAGAAATCAATTGAATGTTTACCTGGGTTTCGGCGTGGTAGTCATCTGGAAACAATGGCCGAATGGCCCTGTCTACGAGGCGGCTTATGAGGATCTCATAATCGGAGAGCCTGCCTTCGCGGCGAAGGAACCCGCCCGGGATCTTGCCCGTGGACGCAAACTTTTCCTGGTAGTCGACAGAGAGCGGGAGAAAATCTGCACCATCTTTGCCTTCCTTGTTTGATACGACTGTTGCCAGGATCATTGTGTTGGCCATTCTGAGCACTACGGAGCCATCGGCCTGGCGGGCAAGTTTGCCTGTTTCGATGGTGATTTCCCTGCCGTCAGGTAGCTGGCAGGTCTTAACTATTGGATTTGGTTTCATACGTTTCGCTGGGGTGGCCGGTACGGCCTTTACAAAAGCGAAAAGGGAACCTTGATGGGTTCCCCGACCGCCTTTTGGTTATGTTATTTTCTAAGGTCCAGTTCGGCAATAATCGAGCGGTACCGCGCGATATTGGTCTTTTGGAGGTAGCTCAGTAGCTTTTTCCGGTGGCCGACCAGATTGAGCAGGCCTTGCTGTGTTGAAAAGTCCTTCTTGTGCCCTTTTAGATGTTCAGTCAGGGAGTTGATCCTGTGGGTGAACAGGGCAATCTGGGATTCGGGGGAACCGGTGTCTTTGGCTGATTTTCCAGCTCCGTGCTTGGTGAACAGTTCCTTCTTCTTACTTGAATCGAGTTGCATCGCTTGATTTTTACGCTTTCGTCTTTTTTTAATCGCGCAAAAGTAAGCGAAATGGGCCTATTTCCCAAACAATTCAGCGAACAGGGGCCTCCGGAGGCATGCCTGAAACTCTGGCCTTGATCTTATCGATAAGGACCTGGTAGTAGTCGGAATCAAACAGGCGGGCATCCAGGCGAGCCTGCCTGAGGAAGAACAGTCCGACAAGGGTAAGGAAGAAGTCAGCCGCCCAAATCCCCTGTGGCACCGTAATGCGTCCCTGCAACGCCCACTTCTCCCCGGTGCTCATGAACAGATAGAAAAGAATGAAGAAAAAGATCGAGAAGATCACTGGAAATCCCAGCCCGCCCTTTTTTATAATGGCTCCCAACGGGGCTCCGATAAGGAACATGACAATGCAGGCAAGGGAGTTGGACCAGATTTTGTGCCACTGGATTTGAAACACCTTTCGCTCATGAGTGAAGTTTACCCGGTTCGTGTTTAGGTTGAGCAACTGAGCCTTCAGTGAGCGCGTCGTGTTTAGCGCCAATGCAAGTTCCTCTCCGGAAGGTGACGGGGCAAAGAGACTGTCTGAGTCCCGGTGCGTTTTCCAGTTCACCACTGCCACAGGGACCACCCTGAATTCAAGTGGAAACCGGGCACGGTAGGGGTCTCGAAGGTCGTCAATGGAGTCTTGCATGCGCTTGAATGACAAGATCGTCGCCGGCGTCTCGAGTGTGTCGCCCTTGCGGTGATAATTGAACATGCTGTGCTGAAGCTTGTGGCGAGACAGGTCGGTTAGATTGATCTGGTGCGTCAGAGAATCCATGTCCGAATCCAGTTCGAAAACACTTCGCATGATTCGGTTCCCCTGGAACCATCTCTTGTCTGTGCGGGACAGTCCAAAGGATGCAAGGTCAAAAACAATCTCCGTCTTGCTGAAGTGAGTCTTTCGAAGCGACTCCTGACTCCCGATGTCCGGTCCCATGCGCTGGCCATCGGCGCCTTCTGAATAGTCGTATCCGCTGAAAAGTTCGAGCTTGAGGTATTGATCGCCAAGAATGGTGTACATGCGCCCGGAATCAGCGATTGTTACCTGCTTGTTCCCAACTTTGCCGCGGTGATCGTAGATGATTACGTCTTTGAGCGACACGCCATCTGGGTATTTCCTCCCCACCTTGATACTGATGTCAGGAATTCCGTTGTAGAATGTGCCCTCCTGGAGGTCGAGTGCCGGCTTTTTCTGCTTGATATCGTACAGGAGGCTGTAGGCTTCCAGCGCGGCATGGGGCACCCAGGTATTGTTGACGTAAAACGCGAAACAGGTAAGGGCGATTACCATCAGGAAGATCGGGACAAGGCTCCGCGTAAGGGAGATGCCAAGAGACTTGATGGCGGTAATTTCAAAATGTTCGCTCAGGTTGCCGAAGGTAATGAGAGATGAAAGCAGAATGGCAAGCGGCATGGCCAGTGGTGTCATGAAAATGGCGAAGTAAAACAGCAGTGTGCCGACAACATCCCACCCCAGGTCCTTGCCGATAATATCGTCGAAGTACTTGAGCATGTGCTGGAGGAGCAGGATAAACACCACCACGAGGAAGGTGAGGATGAACGGTCCCACGAAAGACCTGATGATAAGCTTGTCGATCTTGCGCATGCCTCAGAGAGCGCTCAAAAATAGCGCCAATTTGTCCCTTCACTCTCCCAAATGGCAAAAGTTTATAAATTTGCGCCTCCCTTTTGGCGAGGTAGCTCAGTTGGTTAGAGCATCGGATTCATAACCCGAAGGTCGGCAGTTCAAATCTGCTCCTCGCTACCACAGATTCGAACAAAAGCGCGCAGTGGATTCATATCCGCTGCCTGGCGGTCGGCAGTTGAGCCGGATGACGATCGGGACAGCTCCTTGCAACGATCCCAGCAACGCTTCGTTGCGGGATTTTTTTACCTGCCCTGAGCCCTGAGCTTGACGAAGGGTAGAAGGGTTGATTTGCCCCATAATTCTTAATTGGACGTTTGTCATTTGACGGTCGGGAAAATTCGTATATATTCCAATCGAATCGGCGGAGATGGAAACGAAAATGGCCAGGAAGCAACTTTTTACGGCAGACTATGAGTTGCATGCGTCCGTCAAAATGCTATACCCCTACATCCAAACGGCGGGAGGACTTTCAGAATGGTTCGCCGATGATGTGCGAATCAGCCCTGAGAAAGTTTTCACTTTTGTATGGGACCATGAAGAGCACAAGGCCATCATGAGTTCACATCGCACCAACCATTTTGTGCGCTTCGAATACCTGCCCGAATCGGCGATCGACAAGAAAGACCCCTCCTACTTCGAGTTGCACCTCGATGTAAATGAACTCACACAAATGACTTTTCTCAAGATCTATGACTATTCCGATTTTGATGATCTCCGTGAGCTACAGGACCTGTGGGATGGATTGATTGAGAAGTTGAAGACGGTGGTAGGGGGTTAGTTTGGTCACCAGCGACCAGAAGCCAGCGACCCGCCTTCGCGAGACGCTTCCGCCTGCGCTAAAGTTTCGGCGGACAAGCCGGCAACCAGATGCTAGTAGTAGTGCTGCGTGAGTCGGCCTCCTTCCAGGAACTAACCTCATCAATACCGTCTGGCAGAATTGGGTCGGCTTCCCTGTGAATGGCGACCGAAGGACGCTGTCCCTGCGGCTGCGCCCAGGTTCCGGCAACGGATACTGTGACAAGGATACCTGGGAGCAGCCACATCTCGTGGATAGAAAGAAGCAATAAGGCGTTCACAAAATAAATCAGGATGAACGGAGTATTTGCATCTACTCTGGGCGTTCATCATTACTTTTGCCGACCATCACACAACCTATGCTCCCAGTAGTCAACCCGGCCGAGACCCAGGCATGGCGCAAACTTACTGCCCATTTTCTTGAAATGCAGGCATTCTCTGTCCGCGACGCTTTTGCCTCCGACCCAAACCGCTTTGACAAGTTCCATCTGCTCTTCGAAGACATCCTTGTTGACTACTCGAAGAACAGCCTTACCGAAGAGACGTTGACGCTCTTTTGGGAGCTTGCTGAAGAATGTGCGTTGCGGGACTCGATCCATGCGATGTTCAACGGCCACCTGATCAACCAGACTGAAGGACGCGCTGTGCTGCATGTGGCCCTGCGCAACCGCGGCAACGAACCTATGATGGCCGGCGGTGAGGATGTCATGCCGGAGGTGCGAAAGGTACTTGCGCAAATGAAATCGTTCTCCACACGCCTTCTGGACGGAGAATGGAAAGGCTACAGCGGATCAGCGATCACTGACATTGTCAATATCGGTATAGGCGGTTCTGATCTCGGACCGCTCATGGTATGCGAAGCACTCAGGCCATATCAAAAGAACATCCGTCCGCATTTTGTTTCCAACATCGACGGAACACACCTCGCCGAAACGCTCAAGAAACTTGACCCGGCCACTACCCTCTTCATCATCGCGTCCAAGACTTTCACAACCCAGGAAACGATGACCAATGCAGAATCTGCAAGAACCTGGTTCGTCGAAAAAACGGTAGGCCGCGGCGATGTAGCCAAACATTTTGTTGCTGTTTCTACAAATGCTAAAGCCGTTCAGGCCTTTGGCATCGCGCCGGAAAACATGTTCGTGTTCTGGGACTGGGTAGGTGGACGTTATTCACTGTGGTCTTCCATCGGTTTGTCAATTTCATGTGCCATTGGGTTTGAGGCATTTGAGGAACTCCTAGCCGGGGCGCATGCCATGGACAAGCATTTCCATGACGCGCCATTCAACAGGAACTTACCTGTACTGCTTGCCATGATCGGGATCTGGCACATCAACTTCTTTGATGCCCAGAGCGAGGCGATCCTTCCGTATGACCAATACCTGCACCGGTTCTCGGCCTACTTCCAGCAAGGAAATATGGAAAGCAACGGAAAGTCAATCGATCGTGCAGGGCAGCCCGTTCTGTATCAAACCGGCCCGATCATCTGGGGCGAGCCGGGCACAAATGGACAGCATGCTTTTTACCAACTGATCCACCAGGGAACAAGGCTGGTCCCTTGCGACTTCCTTGCTCCCGCCATCAGCCACAATCCTGGGGGCGATCACCATGCAAAACTCCTTTCCAATTTCTTTGCCCAAACGGAAGCGCTTATGACAGGTAAGACTCCGGAAGAAGTTGCAGCGGAACTGAAGCAGCAAGGAATGAACGACGAGCAAGTGATGGTTCACATGCCCTACCGCGTTTTTCCCGGCAACCGTCCAACCAACTCTATCCTTTTTCGCCAGTTGACACCACGCACATTGGGCAGCCTCATTGCCATGTACGAGCACAAGATCTTTGTGCAAGGCGCGATCTGGAACATCTTCAGTTTCGACCAGTGGGGTGTTGAACTTGGCAAGGTGCTTGCAAAGAAGATTCTGCCCGAACTCACTACGTCTGGGCAGGTAACGACACATGATGCATCAACCAACGGTTTGATCAACTATTTCAAACGATTGAAGAATTTGTTGTAAAAAAAACTTTGCGCCTTACTCCGCGACTTGGCGAGCTTTGCGCGAGATTTATTGAATTAAGGTTTGGAAAAAGTTAAGAACATGATAACGAAACTTGGCGTGCTCACCTCCGGTGGCGATGCCCCCGGAATGAACGCCGCCATCAGGGCGGTTGTGCGTGCTGCCAACTTCTACAAGGTAGAATCATGGGGTATCAACCGGGGATACGAAGGCATGATCGAAGGTGACATGTCAAAACTAGGAACGCGTTCCGTCGGCAATATCATCCAGCGTGGCGGCACAATCCTGAAATGCGCAAGAAGTGACAGCTTCCGAACCAAAGAGGGTCGAAGCCAGGCTATCGCGCACCTGCGCAAGAACAAAATCGACGGATTGGTGGCCATTGGAGGAGACGGGACGTTTCGCGGACTGCATGCGTTTACACAGGAGTCCGGGATTCCGGCAGTTGGAATTCCAGGCACGATCGACAACGACATTGCAGGTACAGACTATACAATCGGCTACGACACGGCCACCAACACCGCCGTGGAAGCAATCGACCGGATACGCGACACGGCGCTCTCACATAACCGGCTGTTCTTCATTGAAGTCATGGGCCGGCACTCGGGGTACATCGCCATAAACAGCGCTATTGCAGGCGGGGCCGTTGCGGTGATCATTCCTGAAGCGGAAACAACATTTGACGAGTTGTTTCAGTTGCTCGAGCAGACCGGTAAGGCCAACAAGAAATCCAGCCTTGTGGTTGTCGCTGAAGGCGCCAAACTCCCTGCCATGGAACTGGCCCGTTTGGTTGCCGAAAAGTCAAGCTACTTCGACATCAAGGTTACAATCCTGGGACACCTTCAACGTGGCGGCTCTCCCACCTACTTCGATCGTGTGCTGGCCAGCCAGATGGGCCTGGCAGCCGTGGAGGGTTTGTTGAAAGGGAAAAAGGATTGCATGGTGGGCACAAGCGGCGGAAAAATTGTGTACAACCAGTTTGAGGCCATCATGAAGGGCCAGTCGCACGGTATTGACCCGGAGGCCTTGCGGCTTGCCAAAATTCTTTCTGCTTAACCTTCGAATGAGACCCTACACCGTCGGGATCGATATTGGCGGGACCAATTCAAAATTTGGATTGGCGGACCGCGAAGGAAACGTGTTTGCACAGGGAAGCCTTCCGATGAGCGACTTCGAAGACTTCCGTGATTTTTTTGATTCACTTTCTGATGCCGTCCGGCAATGTGTGGGCACCTCGCCAAAAGACCATCAACTCGTTGGCATTGGTGTGGGTGCCGCAAACGGCAACTACTATCAGGGAACAATCGAGAGCGCTGTAAACCTCAAGTGGAAGGGTGTTTTACCCATTGGGAAACTCTTCACAGAAGAATTCAAAGTTCCTTGCCTTGTAACCAACGATGCCAATGCAGCTGCCGTTGGTGAAATGATCTACGGCAACGCCAGGGGAATGAAGGATTTTGTAATCATCACGCTTGGCACAGGATTGGGCAGCGGATTCGTCTGCGGTGGTGCACTGATCAACGGGCACAATGGCATTGCGGGCGAACTTGGTCACACGACGGTAAATCAAAACGGTCGCCATTGCAACTGCGGCAAGCGCGGCTGCCTCGAAACCTACGTCTCGGCAACTGGCATCAAACGTACCGTGTATAAGCTGCTGGCAGATCACCTTGAACCCAGCGAATTGCGGGGAATCAGTTTTGAGGATCTCAACACCAAAATGATAACGGACGCCGCAAATCGCGCCGATGCAGTTGCGAAAGAAGCCTTCGAATACACCGGCCGGATCCTTGGTATGAAACTGTCAGACACGGTGGTCCACACCGACCCGGAGGCAATTTTCCTGTTTGGCGGACTGGCCCTTGCCGGACCTCTCATTTTCGAGCCGACCATCTATCACCTGGAGAAGAATCTTATGCCACAGTTCCGCGGACGTGTTAAAGTGCTTCCTTCCGGGCTGGAGAACCAGAGAGCGCCGATACTTGGGGCGAGTAGTCTTGTGTGGGATCACTTAGAAAAGCTAAAGGCTAATGGCTACTAATGGCTAAAAGCTAAGGTCACTTCCCGCCGTTCGACTGCAAATCTGAAATGCAATTTGAGTCCAGCGGGGGTGCACTTCCCATTCCGAGCAGCGCAGCGATACCATCGCTGGTCTCAGCCTGGTAGTACATGAGGCAATCGGTGTTGTTACAGTGCTTTCCGTGGGCAGTATCCTGGTGCGAAGTGGTGGTTCCTGTCCCGTTGTTCACCAGCCCAAGCAGGTGACCAAACTCATGGTTCATTACAGTGGTTTCCAGGTCTGCCACTGCCGGCTGCCCCAGGGCCCCTGAGAATTCCCTTATCGTTTTTTCGAAGATCACAACCGAAGAAGATCCATACGCAATCCCAAGCACCTTCGAGTTCCCTGAATTCCCTGCATAATCAGAGTCCACTACAAGATAAAACGCTGTGGACGTTGTGCCGGAATTTTGCTGGGTGCGGTGTGTGGTCTCCAACGCTTTGAGCTGGTCCAGTGTCAGCGCTGCCCCACCGGGCGAAGCAATTGACGACTGGGAGACAGTGATCCCTGAGGGTTTATTCAACCTGGCCTGCAGAAAACTCTTAAGGTTGTTGACCGCCGTCGCTGTTGGCTCAAAGCCGGTGACTGCAACCAATTCGATGGAAAGAGAAGTGTATGTTTCGCCGGAAAGGAAATTGCGCGGTCCGCTGGAAGAACCAGGTCCGGATCCTTCTTCCTTGCAGTTCATGACCAACAATAACAGTCCGACGGCGGCAAGGGAATTAATGGAAGTCCTCATATTTGGCTACAAACGTAGATAACTAAAGGGAGACTGTTGTAACCGACAGAAGGGATTCGCGGGTGTTCGAATAAATCCTTTAGCGAAGTCCGGGGGTATCCAAGAGAAAGCAATGTCACTAACGATAACTTCTTTCTCATGACAATCAAACTTTTGGTTTTTGCTTCATTATGATTATTAGAAAAGACACATAAATATCCAGTTCTTGAGAATTTGGTCTTCAGGCAATCACAAAGAAAATGGCGCAGTCATTGAACTATTCCAGCGCCCAAAACACAAGCGGGTAGAATAAGTTATTGAAGTCACTATGAACTTGATTCTGCCAGTTATTTTTCATGACGTGATAAGCGTATTCGCCATTAATATTGGTTTCAAAAAAATTGACTGCGAGCTTTCCTACATTCGCAATATGGACCTAGGCATTTACCTTATCGCCGGGGTAAACATTTATGCTCTTCTAATGGCCCTGGACAATAGACTTCCCGTTACCAACGCAACCACACTCAGCGCCGTTGCCGGAACAAGGCTGTGAATCCCCACGTCAACTACAAACTCGAATACCAGCCACGCACAAAAGCCTGCAACCATCGACAGCATGGCTCCAAATGCCGTTGCCCTCTTCCAGTAAATGCCAAAAACAAGGGGTGCAAGGAGCGTTACCATGCTCAGCACAGATGACTCTCCGACCAATTCGTAGATGTTCGTCCGAAGGCAGGCCATGATAGTTGCCATTATGCTGAAGAGCAACACTGATCCGCGCGTCAGCCAAAGCATTTGCTTGTCGTCCAGTTTGCGCTTGAGCAAGGGACGAACCAGGTTCTCTGAAAAAATGGACGCCGGCGCCAGCATCGCAGAACTGGTTGTGCTCATGATCGCAGAAAGCAATGAGCCAAAGAAAAGTACCTGCACCCCTGTGCCGGTGTGCTGCAGGACCATTATCGGCAGGGTGAGTTGGGTGTCACCTGTTACCTCGCCCGGATAAAGATGCTTTGTGCAGAGACTGATGAATAGTGGAAGCATTGCCACGGTGAGGTACAGGATGGCCGCGTAGTAGCATGAACGCACGGCGGTATTGGCCGAACCGGATGACATTGCACGCTGAAAAACATCCTGCGAGGGGATGGAGCCCAATCCCAACACTGACCACGCGGCCAGCCAGGCAGTAACATCCTTCCATTCACCACGCGGAAAGAACCTGAAAGTGTCAGGATGCACCTCCTGGAATACCACCGATGCCCCGCCTGCCTTGTCGGCCAGGACAACAGCCAGCAATATTAAGCCAAGGATAATGATGATGCTCTGGATAAAGTCGGTGATTGAAATCGCCCACATGCCGCCTACGTATGTGTAAAAGGTGACCACTGCAGCACTGCCGACTACACCGACCCAGATGTCTATGCCCGAGACAACATTCAGGATCAACGCCATGGCCACGAGCTGAGCAGCGATGTAGCCCATATAGGGAGGCGCCATGAACGCGCTGGCAAGAAGTTCCGTTCTGGCACCGTAGCGTACCTCGAAGTAATCTCCGAGTGTCAGAAGGTTCATGTTGTAGAGCTTCCTTGCAAAGAAGAGTCCGAAGAGGATCAGGCAGAGCGCTGCGCCAAACGGATCCTCAATGACAGCATACAACCCGCCCTTTAAGAATTCCGATGACGCCCCAAAAACAGTTTCCGATCCGAACCACGTCGCGAATAGTGCAGAGGAACTCAGGAGCAGTGGAAGGCTCCGGCCGGCAAGCATGAAGTCGCCCGAGGTCTTGACGCGACGGGCAGCCCAGTAGCCGATGAGTACCGTAAGAATTAGATAGCCAATGATGGAGGCAAGAAGCACGGGTCAGGGTTCCATAAAAATAAAGCGAAGTTGCTTCAAGCACCAAGCACCAAATCCCAAACAGGCTCAAAAGTCCAAATTCAAAAATCCAATAGCACGAACCCTTTTTTGGATTTCGTACTTTGGATTTTGAAGCTTGTCTGGGATTTTGGTACTTGGAATTACTTGGAATTTGGTGCTTTCACCTTACCCCCACTTCTTTTAACTGAAAAGTCCGCGTGACATTGAACCCAAGGCTGATGTCTCCAGCAAAGAAGTCACCATTTGTCTCCGTGATGTATGCCCGCTCGGTAAGTCCGCGCGAATTGGTCATTACAAGCTGAAAGACGTGGCCACCGGTTTCTATGTCAATTCCAAAACCTATTGGATTGTAATATGGGCTTCCGATTGGAACATCTACGCGGTAGTAGTATTCCGTTGTAAGCGCAACGCTGCGTGTCAATTTTAATCGACCGCCAATGCCAATAGCCGCCTGGTTGTTCTTTTCAATCGTTGGATCGACGGCATTCTTATGAACCACGCTGGGCATCAACTGTAGGGTCAGGTTGCTGTTGAACTTTCTTGCCACCAGCAACTGGCCGACGTACGACAGCCGGTCTACTGACTTGATCTCGTAATTAACATCCTCTTGCTTGGGAGAGAATTTGTAGCCGGTAATGCCGAAGGCGGTAACCGTAACGGGCGATCCGCCCCCGGTCTGCTGTCGGAGGACTTTGTAGCGCAGGTAGGCATCCACGGTCTTATCTTCTGAGTTCCTGCCGAACCCCGCACCAAGCCTTTCTGTGATGCCGTATTCCAGACCCAGGCGTACAAAAGCCTGGTCCAGGCCGTATAACTCATAAGCCCCGCTGCTGATGGGGCCAAACCTGTGGGCGAAAATAAACTCAAGTGCGCCTTCCCCCTTGGTTTCAATGGTCTGCCCGTTTACCAGGCGCGTCCCCTTGAAACTTGCTGACACGTATTCAGGTTCGTTGGAAGATTGCTTATCCAGCTCAGCCAGGAGATCCTGTGCGCAAAGGTTTGTAATGAACAATACGAAAATCACCAGTAAGCTATTTTTCATAAGGCTTCAGGGTAAATTCAATGGTTACTTCAACCGACTCGGCAATGTTGCTCCACAAGATTTGGGGGCGCTTCACTTTATAGTCTTCAAGGGTGATTATAAACTTCGCAGCTAAAACATAGCGATCATCTTTTTTCTCAAAGGTTCCCGAAATGTCAATATCCTTCGTGACTCCATGGATGGACATCTTGCCCTGGGCGCGCGCCGGTTGTGCACCTGCAGCATCCGCTGAATACCCGGTCAGCTTTCCCTGGAATGATCCCTTGGGGTACTTGTCAGACTCCATGTACTTTTCGTTGAAGTGCTCCTGCATCAAGGCCTTTTCGAAAATGAAATCCTTGATGGGAACAGAAAATGCAATGTCCCCCGAGGACAGGTCGAGCATGCCCATTGCTTTTTCATTCCTGGCGGCGATATCCTCAATGGTGGCCTTGGAAAAGAAAGTGACGGTACTCTTCTCGGAAATGTACTTTTGTGCCTGCACGCACAGCGGCAGCACTAATACCAGAAAGAGGTTGAATGACTTCATAGGTTAATTGTTTTTTGCACCATCATCTACCCAGCACCCAATGATCTTGATCTGTTGCGGAGTGAGATCGGGTTTGCCGGCCGGTGGCATTGAGCCGCTTGCGGTCCTTGATTTGATGCTGTTGGCTTGCGAAGCAACGCCCGCATAGGTGGTAAAACTCGGGAGCCCGCCTCCGGTATGGCAGCCTGCGACGGCACAATGTTGTGCAATGATTGGATTGACTTCAGCCGAGAAGCTTGTGCCCGTATCTCCTCGCGGAACCGCATCGCCGATTGTAACCGTGCAGCCTGCGTCATCCTTCACTACAACGGTATAGTTTCCGGCCTCCAGCGAAGTAAACACCGTATCCGTTCCGAAGGCGCCGGTACCGAACTTTACCTGGTATGGAGGAGTTCCTCCTGACGCAAGGACCGTAATGGAGCCGTCATGCGGCGGAAAGCACTCGGTGTCAGCGACTATTTCGGCGGTAGCCAGGAGTGTCGAGCCCGTGGTGTTGACAGTAACATCGAATTCGATGGAGCATCCGCGGGAATCTTTCACGATGATTGGATACAGTCCCGCGGTACGTCCTGTGAAAACCGGGCTTTCCTGGGGCGAGCCAAAGTTCCACTGATAGGTATACGGCGGTACACCACCGGTAGCGGTGACGGTAATCTGGCCGTCTGCGGCAATGCAAGACGATGCGTCTATTACTACTGCCGTCGGCGTATCAAGCGGAGTTTCGCCGCAGTTCGGCCCTGTCGGAATTTCGTGATTGACGCAGCCCTGCAACGTAAAAAGCAGGATGAGGGCTCTGCTGGTGGATTTGGGGAGCATAGGGAAGGATCGAAGGCTACAGGAAAATTATCAAAAAACGCCTGCTTTGACGACAGGTAAAAAAGAAAATCCCCCAAAGTCCTAGACCCCAGGGGATTTTCCTGTCTATAGTTGGCTTTAATCTGAATCTAAGATACTGGCGCCGCCGCGCCGCGTAAAAGCAGGAACGACGGAATGGGTCTAGCGGGGCCGAGTGGCAGATTTCGCCGACGAATCGCTCTTTACGGTGTCTGCTTTCACTTCGTTTTCGGTCTTTTTCGCTCCTGGGAACGTAGTCCGACGACTGATATCAACAACCGTGAAGACCATGAAGGCGGTGAAGACCGCTGCGCCTATAAGAAACACCTTTCGGGAGCGCGTCATGCAAAACGTTAATGGTTAATCGTCAACCGTAATCCTTTTGGTCGCTACCCTCAACTTGTCGATAGCAAACCGACGAATAATATAACGAATAACGGATAACGAATAACGGATAACGAATAACGGCTAGCGAATAACGGCTAGCGATTGACTATTTCACTTTGCTCACCACCTCGGTAAATGCTTCCGGGTGGTTCATTGCGAGATCGGCCAGCACCTTGCGGTTAAGGTCGATACCGGCTTTTTTCAGCTTACCCATCAATTCGGAATAAGACATTCCGTGGAGCCGGGCGCCGGCGTTAATTCTTTGGATCCAGAGTGCGCGGAAGTCGCGCTTTTTGGCTTTGCGGTCGCGGTAGGCGTACACAAGGCCTTTCTCGACGGCGTTCTTGGCTACCGTCCATACGTTCTTCTTTCTCCCAAAGAAACCCTTGGCGAGTTTGAGCACCCGCTTGCGCTTGGCGCGGGATGCTACGTGGTTAACTGAGCGTGGCATAACTACATTTTTTGGCTGGAGGCGATCCGGCTAAGGCCGGATTCTTGTGGCACTGCAGCCGGGTTCAACATAAACCGTCCCGACCCTCGGGACTAGATCGCATAGGGAAGCATTGGCCGAATATTGCCTTCGTCAACCTTCTTGACGACGGCGCTGTGGCGAAGCCTTCTCTTCTGCTTTGTTTCCTTCTTCGTCAGGATATGACGCTTATAGGCGTGCTTGCGCTTGATCTTTCCGCTTCCGGTTATTTTGAAGCGCTTCTTGGCGCCTGACTTGGTCTTCAACTTCGGCATAACAAAAATTTCCTGTTCGTTAGTCTTTCGATTTTTTCGATCCGCCCGCCTTGGGGGCTACCATCATATACATTCTCTTTCCTTCCAACGCCGGCATCTGCTCAACCTTCCCAACTTCCTCCAGCGTAGTGGCAAAGCGCAGCAGGAGAATCTCACCCCGCTCCTTGTACACAATCGAGCGTCCTGCAAAGTGCACGTAGGCCTTTACCTTGGCGCCCTCCTTGAGGAAGTTGACCGCGTGCTTCACCTTAAAATTGAAGTCGTGGTCGTCGGTATTTGGCCCGAATCTGATCTCTTTTACAATCGTCTTCTGGGCATTGTTCTTTATCTCCTTCTGCTTCTTTTTTTGTTCGTACTTGAACTTGGAGTAGTCGATGATTTTGCAAACCGGCGGGTCGGCATTCGGGGAAATCTCAACCAGGTCAAGTCCCTGATCCTGCGCCATGCGCAGCGCTGTCTGGATCGGGTAAACATCCACTTTGATATTCTCCCCCACCACACGGACACGGGGCGCCGTTATCCGCTCATTCACTCGATAGGGTTCCTCAACCACCCGGGGACGAAAGCCCCTGTTATATGGACGGTTGCCTCCCTGCGGGCGGTTGCCCCCCGGAGGACGACTACTTCCCGGATAAAATGCCACTCGTTGGGTTTACGTTAAACATCAATAACACACGTTCAGCCATTACAAAAGGCCACAGGCCAATTTGCAGGGCCGCAAATATCAGTAAATTTTCACTCTTTCCATGTAGAAGGCTTGAAATTTTGACCCGGTTGGTATCGTAAACCATGGGTCAGTCGTTACATCCTCTCACCACGGAACGGAATCCAGATTCGGCGGCGATTACGCCGGCATCGCAAAATCCTTCGCTGTCATTGCGATAAACTCATCAAGCGTAACAGACCCTTGATCCCCCTGGCCATGGCGCCTGACGGCCACACGGGTTTCGGTTGCCTCCTTTTCACCCACCACCAGCATGAAAGGAACCTTGTTCACTTCGGCATCACGGATCTTGCGGCCGATTTTCTCATTCCGGTCGTCTACGTATCCCCGCACGTCACGATTCTTCAACTCCTGGATCACTTTACCCGCGTAGTCGTTGAATCGTTCTGAAATCGGCAGCACTGCAACCTGGTCGGGCGACAACCAAAGCGGGAAGTTGCCTGCACAATGTTCGATAAGTACAGCCACAAAGCGCTCCAGGGAACCAAACGGGGCACGGTGGATCATCACCGGACGGTGCTTCTGGTTGTCTGAACCAATGTATTCCAATTCAAATCGCTGAGGCAGCTGGTAATCAACCTGGATGGTGCCAAGCTGCCAGCTTCTTCCCAACGCATCCTTTACCATAAAGTCAAGTTTCGGCCCATAGAAGGCAGCCTCTCCCTTCACAGCAACTGTCTTCAGTCCACGTTCATCTGCCGCCTCCTGGATTTCGCGTTCGGCGCGATCCCATAGTTCGTCACCGCCTAGGTATTTCTCCTTGTTGCTCGGGTCGCGCAACGATGCCTGTGCAGTATAATTATTGAAACCAAGCGCCTCGAAAGCGTGAAGTACCAGGTCAATCACCTTGATGAATTCCTCCTTCACCTGGTCAGGTCGGCAAAACACATGCGCATCATCCTGTGTGAAGCCGCGCACTCGCGTGAGTCCGTGGAGTTCGCCACTCTGCTCATAGCGGTACACTGTGCCAAATTCGGCAAAACGGATCGGCAAGTCCTTGTAGGATCGTGGTTTGACCTTGTACATCTCACAGTGGTGCGGGCAATTCATCGGCTTCAACATGAACTCCTCTCCTTCGCTGGGCGTCTGTATGGGGCGGAAAGAATCTTTGCCGTATTTCTCCCAGTGGCCGGATGTTATATACAGTGCTTTGCTTCCGATATGCGGCGACACAACCGGGTCGTAACCGGCCTTGACCTGCGCTTTCCGCATGAATTGTTCGAGCCGTTCCCGGAGGATCGTACCCTTGGGCAGCCACAATGGCAATCCCATGCCAACATTTTCAGAGAAAGCAAACAACTCCAGTTCCTTGCCAAGCTTCCGGTGGTCTCTCTTCTTCGCCTCCTCGAGCATCACCAGGTACTCGTCCAGTTCTTTTTGCTTTGGGAATGAGATGCCGTAAATGCGCTTTAGCATTTTGTTCTTCTCATCGCCCCTCCAGTAGGCACCTGCGACGTTGAGCAGCTTGACAGCTTTGATGAGGCCAGTATGCGGGATGTGCGGTCCGCGACAAAGGTCTGTAAAGTTCCCCTGGTGGTAGAAAGATATGGTACCGTCCTCCAACCCGTCGATCAATTCAAGTTTGTACTCATCGCCTTTCTTTTTGAAAAACTCAATTGCTTTGGCTTTGCTTACCTCTTCACGGGTGAAGGCGCTGTTCTTTCGCGCCAGCTCTGTCATCTTCGCCTCCACCTTCGCCAGGTCTTCTTCACCGAAAGTTTGATCGCCAAGATCCACATCATAGTAGAAACCGTTCTCGATCGGCGGTCCTATTCCGAATTTCACCCCGGGATACAGCGCCTCCAGGGCCTCCGCCAGCAAATGCGCGGAAGAATGCCAGAAGGCATACTTGCCGCCCTTTTCGGACCAGGTAAATATCCTGAAAGAGGAGTCAGTGGTGATCGGGCGGCTCAAATCCCAAAACTCGCCGTTTACTTCAACGGCAAGTGCGTTGCGCGCAAGGCCCTCGCTGATGTTCTGGGCGATAGCCATCCCGGTAACACCAACCGGATATTGCCGCGACGAACCATCGGGCAGTGTGATCTTCAAATCACTCATTGAGGCGCATAGATAAGGCAGCAAATATGCAACTTTTTGAAGGAAGGTGCCGGACACGGTTTGCAGACGCAGGCCGGATAAATCGGACCTGCTAGATTTGCAAGCTGCATTCCTTGTGTCAGGTCGCTGGGGTTCCCGAAGCCGGCATCAGAGCTTAAACTGAATCGTTGCAACGATGCCGAATGGCCTTGCATCAGGGTTGTTGAGGTAAGTAAGCCGGTGAACAAAGTCGACCCTGAAAAAGTGGAAGATGTTCTCCACGCCCCAGCCCACTTCTACGTAGGGCGTCCCCGCAAAGTAGCCCGTTGGATAGGTAGACTGGCCGTCGGGCGTTTGGTTGGCGATCAACTGCTGGTTCTCCTGGTTCAAGTCGCCATAGATAATATTCGTTGTTGCCAGCAATCGCCATTTCAACTTGTTCATTAGCGGGATTCGGTTCAGAAAGAGGCCCTCAAAGAACTGGCGGTAACGCAACGTGACATAACGGTCGCTGACAAACTCACCGAAGTTCATCAGGTTGTAAGCATACTGGCTGTAAAGAATGGATTGGTTGCCCAGGTGTACGGCCAAAAGCGGATACGGCAGCACGTCCGGAATGTATTCACCTGCGATTGTCATAAATCCAACCCCGAGCGGCCCCATTCGGATACGTTTGTCGATCTGCAGGCGGAACTTGCTGTAGTCAAAATCACCGCCAAGCATTCCCTGTACGCCACGCGTGTACCGGAAAGAAATCGCCGGCCATTTTCTAAGCCCAAGGCTTACGCGTTCATTTCCATTTTGAATGAATGTTTCGTCGCGGGCATAGCGTGATTCAAGGAAAAACTCGGAGGTCTGGAACTGAGAGTAAGTTGGAGCTCCCGGCACCGTTGCGTCGCCAGGTTCCCTGTAGTACGCAAAAGGATAGGTAGGCTCGAAGGTGTGGTAACGGAAGGCAACGCGCTGTGTGAACCCCTTGAACAATTCACGCTTTAATGAAGGGAACACCTCATTGAAATAGTAGGCTCGCCGGTATGTGCCCCACCGTACTGCGGTCAGGAAGAGTTGGTTGCTTGCCAGGAGGTCGTCATCGATGCTGAGCCTGAGGATTTCGCTTCGTGCAGATAAACTGAAAGTAGTCCATTTCTTCCGGTCAATGATTCGCTCTACAAAACCGGATGCCTTTACCCGGTGATCGTCAAACCCGTAAGCCAGCATGGCACCGTACATCATCTTCCTGCTGAACTTCGAGTTGGTCTTAAAACCACCCTGGATGCGAAATCCTTCCACGGAGTTCCAGGTGAAAGTCCGCAGGTACGGTCCCACCTCGAAATTGCCCAGGCTGTAGTAACCGTCCACAATGGCCTTGAATATCTCTGTGTATGTTCTCACAACCGGTATATTTTTCAATGTGTCGATCATCTGGTACACGTTGCGCTCAGTTGCAGTGAGAGGCTCGTGCCGCAGCGTGTCCCAGAATTTCTCCTCGTCAAAAACGGTAGCATCCTCAGCCACGTTGACGCGGCGCTCATAAAAAGCCTGGTCCTTGGGCTTGTTGATGACAAAATTCCTGTTGCTTGAATAAAACTTTGCCAGCAGGCCCACAGAGTTCTTGCTGAGTTCGCTGATGTTGATTAGCACGCGGTTTTTGAGCGGCAGCCATTGCCCCGCTTCCGTCTTGGCGAGTTCCTGCTGGATCTTGATTCTGTCAATAAAGTTTACATTGGCCTCCTTACCTATCCAGGCGTCAATCTGCTTCAGGGCATATTCCTGCCTGGTAATCCACATGGTACCGGTGAAGGCGAGTTCCAGCGGGTTCTTCGGGTAGAAATCGATTCGGTAGCAGAAGTCGTCGCCCAGGTAAAGGCTGTCGAGGAGCTCAAAGTCATAGTACAAGCGCCACCCGTCGGCCAACGGACTCGCAATATTCTTGTTTACGATTGGTACCCAATTCTGGTAAAAATTGTACTCCATGAAGGTTGAACCCACCAACTGCGATACCATGGTACCGTCGTCGATTCCAACGCCGTTGATTTTACTGCGGAGTATGGTTTCTGTGCTGAGTTTCGGGTGTTCACGGTAGTAGAACTTTGAAACGCTTTCTGTAATAAACAAGGGAAGCAGCGGTTTCCCGTCCTCGCCCATGATCCGGTCCATGCTGTCCAGGACTGCGGCGATTTTCTTCATCACCTTCTTCTCCCGGAACTTTTGTGTAATGTTGTCGACATCCACTTCCGTCTTGGTATACACGTCGTACTCATAGGCTTCTAGTCGCCGTTTGTCGTTCAAATCGCGACTACGGACAATACCCCTGAGAATTGGCCATGCAGGGTTTTCGCCGGACTTGATGACTACCTCCTGTAGGGTGGTCTTCTCTTCCAGCAATTGAAAGTTGATAACTTGTTCTGCTCCCTTCCTAACAGCCTTGGTGCGTGCGCTATAGCCGATGTAGCTGGCAACTACCGAGTCGGTGGGTTTGGAGGTGCGAATGAGAAATTTACCGTCAAAGTCGGTAGTAGCGCCGATCGAGGTACCCTTGAAAACTACATTGACGAAGGGCAGAGGATCGCCTGTTCCGGCGTCTGTCACCTTTCCGCGAATAACGGTTTCCTGGGCGAGCGAGACGGTGGTGGCGAAAAAAATGAAAAAAAACGTTCGAAAAATGCCAACGGGAATCTTCAACTAAAACTGTTTTATTTGGGGTCGCAAAGTTGAGATGAAATATTCAATATAACAAAATCGTCAACTTGGAATCAGGTATCCGAAGCATGAGCACTCCCCCAATGATAACCCGGCTATGTCCATCCGGCTCCTGATCTTCTCTCTACTCATTACTGCAACCTCTGCCTATTCACAGCAGGAAGAAAAGAGCACCGAAATCAGTGCACTTCCAAAGTCAATCGACTCCTCCAAGGTCCTGTACAAGAACAAACTGCTCATCTTTCCCATTGTTGCGCTCGCAACTGAAACCAGCTGGGTGTTTGGCGTGGCTAACGCCTACATCTTCAAGACATCCAAAAAGGATTCCACCCTGCGGACGTCAACGGTACCATCAGGAATCCTGTACACGCTGAAGGACCAGGTCCTTATTGCATTGGGCGCCAATATTTTCCTGCCTAAGGAGAAGTACATTATCCGCTTCGAAAACTCTTTCAGCAAGTTTCCCGACAAGTTCTGGGGTCTTGGCAATGAAACTCCCGAAGACGCCGAAGAGCCTTACACGTTCACTCAGTTCTACATCAATCCTGCCGTCAGCAGAAAAGTTGCCCGTAACCTATTCTTCGGTTTTGGAATGGAATACCAAAACGTATTCAACATCAAGTACGAGCCCGGAGGCAATTTTGAAACAGATGAGGTGGTGGGAATCTACAACAAGGAGGACTACTCAGTATTTGGGCTGAGCGCGTTGCTAACTTACGACTCGCGGAACCACGCATATACGCCCAACAAGGGAACCTTGTTTCGCGTCAAGTTTTCGAATTTCAACAGCAACTTTGCCAGCGATTATAGCTTCAGGTCGTTTGACGTTGACTACAGGAAGTTCTTCCAGATCAAGCCGAGATATCACTTTGCCTTTCAGTACTATGGACTCTTTTCCTTCGGCGAAGTCCCCTACCGCAACCTGGCCATACTCGGTGGAAGTCAGATGATGCGTGGTTACTATGCCGGCCGCTACCGCGACAAAATGTTCATGGGTCTGCAGGGAGAGTTCCGCTTCCCCATTTACTGGCGCTTCGGAGGCGCTGCATTTGCCAGCGCCGGCCAGGTGGCAGGTGAGACATCTTTTAATATCAACACAGTGCATTATGCTGCCGGCGCGGGTTTGCGTTTCTCAGTACTGCCTCGAGAGAACCTTAACCTTCGCTTTGATGTTGCCTTCGGAGACAAGGTCAATTACTACGTCGTGCTTGCTGAGTCCTTCTGACCACAGATTACACTGATTGCGCGGACCACAGATTACGCTTATACGCGGAGGATTGCGCGGATTTTAGGCAGAGGAATCTCCTGTTTTAAATGGCGATGGGGTGCTTCTCGCCTAGGTGCTTGGGTCCCAACTTGAAAACATAGAGATCCAGGATCGCTTTTGCGCGGGCCAGGTACTCGCGCACATGCATACTGACCACCGGCTCATTGCTGGGTTCGGGTGCCACGAGCGCTACCGCCTCAATATGATAGAAGCGGCTAATAAAAAGTGCCCGGTATGAATGGAAAGGCTGTGTGATGATGGTAATTTGATCCTGGCCGAATATCTCCTTGCTGCGAACCACCGAATCCAGTGTTCGCAGCCCTGCGTAATCGAGTGTGATTGCCCGCTCCGGAACACCAAGTTCGATCAGCGCTTTCTTCATTGCGAGCGGTTCATTGTAGTAACGCGTCCTGTTGTCGCCGCTGACGATTATGTGCCCGATCTTTCCCAATCTGTACAACTCCGCGGCGGCCTGCATGCGGCTGTGAAAGTACGGATTGGGCCTGCCGTTGGCACGTCTGCTGCTTGTGCCAAGTACCAGCCCAACGGGGTTCGAAGGAATATCAGTATAGCTGGTAAAAATACCAGACGAGGTGCTTTCGATCACCCAAACATTGGCGGCCAACACAAGGCCGGCTACGAGCACGCATCCCGTTATCCCCCAACGCCACAGTCGTGTCATCCGGATTCAGATTAAAGCCTGTACAAAGTTATGCAATGGACCGCAGAAACTCGCGCTCAATCAACTCGGCGTTGCGAACAGTTTTTTTGTACCACTGAAGCCGCAGCACTTCCTTATCACGCTCGGTCAGCTCCCATTCATACCCCGAATTGCGTAACCTGGCAAGTGTCACCTGCAGACATATCGCAGCACTAACCGAGATATTCATGCTTTCGGTAAACCCGGCCATGGGTATTTTCACAGTGAGGTCTGCGTGCTCCCTCGCATAGGGTGAAGCACCATGTCTTTCGTTACCCATCACAATCGCCAACGGCTTGTCAAGCGGAACATCAGCCACCTGAACCTCGCCGGTAGGATCGGTGACTGCAATCCGGTAGCCTTCTTCCCTTAGTGAGGCGAAACAGGCCTCTGTGTTTTTCTTTCCCTTTTGCCTGTACCTGCGGATATCCAGCCATTTGTCAGAACCTTTCAGCACAAGCTTGTTAGTAGACCACGAACTCATCATTTCGATCACATGGACTTCCTGGAGTCCAAGGCACTCACAGGTGCGAATCACCGCACTTGTGTTTTGAGATTGGAAGATGTCTTCCAGCACCATGGTTACATATCGCGTACGCATGGCCAGGACCCTTTCCATAAATGCGCGCTTGTGCTCAGTAATAAACCGGCTAAAGTGTTCCTTTAATAACTTTTGTTGTTGAAGTTCATTCATGAAACTTCAAATTAATCTGTTAGTTACAGACAAACGGCAAGACAAAACTTGAGGTGGACTTTTGCGTAAAACACAGGGCCATTCCTTGCAAAATAGGTATCTTTGCCCCGATTATTTAGTAGTCCTTCCTGGTCTTAACCCCTTGTTCACACAGACCAGGACTCGTCCGGCAGATTAGTCTATAGGTTTTTTTGCGCCGGATTTTTGGCTATGGCACGAAATTCCTGTCTAACAATCGTTTGCATTTTAATCGCGGGCCTGAGTCATGGTCAACGTGCACCGCTTTCTGATGACGAAGTGTCGGAACGCGAAGGGCGTCTGGTCAACTTCTCACAGCCTGTGACATTTCGCATTTGGGAGATCGTAGAGGATACGGTCGATCAGTGGAGAGAGTGGGACCAGGTTCACAACTACTCATTCGGCATAAACCGCGGACCCATATCGATGATCAGCGACCTTGAGTCTCTTCATCCCTATTTCAGGGACAGGGTCCTTGAACTTGTTCGTCAATGCAAGATCCGGGGTGTCGAATTAGCCATCGTAGAAACATACCGTACTCCCACCAAGCAAACCGAGTACCGAAAAATGGGAAGGCGATATACACGATCGAACGCGGGTTACTCCAAGCATCAATATGGCCTGGCTGTCGACGTTGTTCCAATGGTCGACGGCATCCCCCAGTGGCGAAACATGAAGCTCTGGCGAAAGGTCGGCCCCATTGGCGAACGCCTGGGACTCCGGTGGGGCGGACGGTGGCGCAGACTCTTCGATCCAGGACACTTTGAGTGGACAGGCGGTATGATGGCTGCTGATCTTGTCAGGGGCAAACTGCCCGCTGTGCCTCGTCCGGAGCATTATCCTTGCCTGGAGGAAGACATCAAGGAACTGCGACGTCACTGGAAGGCCTGGGAAAATGAGCAGGCGATTATTGCCTTGCGTCTGAAAAGGGAAAAGATGCTCTCCACATCTGCGGCCTCCAAACTTGTATTGCGCGGCGGCGAGGATTAGTTTTGAGACCCCGGATTCTTAATCCGGTGAAATAACCCGTGATGAATCGCCGATTTCCTGAGAACTTTATTTTCGGTACCAGCACTGCTGCTGCACAAATCGAGACTGCTTACAACCACGATTGGCAGGACTTCCGTGCCCGTGACGGTCACATTTTCAATCGTACGACCGATCACGAACTACGCCTAAAAGAGGATGCTGAGATCATATCGTCACTTGCGCCGGCTTATCGCATGGGTGTTTCATGGAGCAGGCTGCAACGGGGACCCCTGGCGCCCTTGGATTCCAAAGTTAGCGCTGCATATATCAGCTTGCTCCAGGACCTCCAGGACAGGAACGTGACCGTAATGATGGTGCTTCATCATTTCACCAATCCCCGTTGGTTTGCTGAACTGGGCGGATGGGAGAAACCGGAGAACATCCGATATTTTCTCGATTTCAGTAAAAAGGTTGTTCAAACATTTGGCGCTTACGTAAGCCAATGGAACACGATCAATGAACCCAATGTGTATGTAAGTTATGGTTGGCTGACTGGCTTCTTCCCGCCTTTCAAAATCAGTCCCTTAAGGGCATTCAGGGTTCTAAGGAATCTCGGTACAGCGCACGAAAGGGCTTACAAAATGATCAAGCAAACTTTCCCTGGACACCCTGTCGGCATTTCACACAATGCTGTGGTCTTTGGCGCTCAGAATATGCTCGGCAAGATTCCGGCAAGTTTGTCCGATTGGTGGTTCATGGAATATGCACCGTCTTTTTTTGAGTTGTCCGATTTCTTTGGGATGAGTTACTACGCCCGGGTCACGCACGATCCGTTGCCAATCACTTATCTTGATACACCGGAAAAAATCCGCAAATACGGGCTGCCGCACGACGACATGTGGGAGTATCACCCCGAAGGACTCCGCACTTGCATTGATCGCTATTGGAAAAAATACCGCAAGCCCATTATCATTACTGAGAACGGCGTTTGTGATGCTGCCGATGAGCTTCGCCAGCGTGCCATAATTGACTACGCAACCATCATTCACCAGGCAATCGCCGACGGGATTGACATTCAGGGTTACTACTGGTGGAGCACCTGGGATAACTTCGAGTGGCACCTTGGTCCAACGCGACGGTTTGGACTTTATGCCTGCGACCTGGAGACCAAAAACAGGACGCCGAGACCCAGCGCCAGGACTTTTGCTGCGTTGGCGCATTCCGGCCAAATACCGGAACTTGCCTAAGCAGTTCGATCGATATTCAAATCATCACCGTCAATGAGAGCCAGGTGGATCATCGTTATTGTTATTGTGCTTGCGTTTGTTTACCTCGTTTTTGACACGCTCTTCGTCGCCGGCAGCTTCAAGACGATTGAGAACCTGTCTGCCGGAGAAATTGAATCAATTTACACAGGCATCTACGGCCCGGAAGACATGGAGGTCGATGAGGCCACGGCCAGGCTATTTATCTCCTCCTGCGATCGCAGACGGATTCTCGAAGGTCCGCGGGCTGACGATGGAATTTGGGTATTGGATATTGATTCAGGCGCTGCGCCGAGGAAAATTCCCAGCACCTACTCGGAAGAATTTCATGCACACGGAATTTCGCTTCTGCGCCGCGATTCCACCCTTTACCTGTTTGCGGTCAATCACAATTCATTCGGTGACCATATCGAAACCTTCCTGGTCCGGCACGACACGCTCGTGCATTTGCGAACTTATAACGACAAAGATCTGTGCTGTCCGAATGACGTGGCGGCTGTAGCACCAGAGAAATTCTACGTGACCAACGACCATGGCAATCCGTGGGGCCTTATGCGCACCATTGAAGAGTATGGCCGACTGCCTCTTTCATCAATAAAGTATTATAACGGATCAGGATTTTCGACTGTCTGCGACGGATTGCAATATGGGAATGGAATTAATGTCAATGCCGACGGTACAAGAGTGTTTGTCGCCACAACGATCGGCAGGCATTTGCTTACTTATGACAGAAACAGAGAAACAGGGGAACTTAAGCACTTGGCCTCACTATCGCTCGACACCGGGCTTGACAACATCGATGTCGATGCCGATGGTAACCTTTGGATCGCGGCCCACCCCAAACTGCTGGCTTTCGTCGGCCACGCTAAAGACGCTTCACGACTTTCGCCTTCACAGGTGATAAGGTTGCGGCCCACGACGGGAAATGAATACGAGGTCGCAGATATTCTGGTCGATGACGGCACGCTTCTGTCAGGTTCCAGTGTAGCGGTCAGGTACAAGGATTGGCTGTTTGTTGGGTGCGTGTTTCAACCCAGGATCCTTCGCATCCGTCTATCAACACATTCCCTCCTTAAGTGACTCGCAGATTCATTCTCAGGGCCGGACTCGGGGTGATTGCATTGTTCTTCGTTGCATATGCAGCGCTTTATTTCCTGCAAGACCGGATCATCTTTCAAAGGGTGAAGCTGGAGCCCCTTTACGGCGGCTACAAGTTCGACTACGGGTATGAGGAGTATTTTATTAAGACCGGCCCAAACATGTTGGACTCGATTAATGTGCTCGTTTTCAATGCAGGGGACAGCGTCAAATCTGATAGCATGAATAGCAAAGGCCTAATTCTATACTTCCATGGGAACAGGGGAAATCTTCAGCGGTGGGGACGTTATGCGCCGGATTTCACGCAATACGGCTATGATGTGATGATGATTGATTACAGGGGCTATGGGAAGAGTTCCGGAACGCCCTCTGAAGAGAATCTTTACTTTGATGGTGCGGCGCTTTATCAGTTTGCAAAGCGCAGGAATGCCGAGCGATTGATCATCTACGGTCGTTCGCTGGGTTCGGCTGTTGCCTCCAGGCTTGCTGCTGATCAAAGTTGCGACCTGTTGGTCCTGGAGACTCCATTTGACAACTTGCGCGGCGTGATCCCGTCTCCGTGGAACTTCCTTGCGCCCATTCTACCCCTGCGGCATCGCATGTCAAATGTGGATCACCTGAAGCTGGTTGACGAAAGGGTTGTTATCTTCCATGGCACCGAGGACCCGATTGTCCCGCTTAATTCCGCACTGCGGCTGAGGCCACTGCTCAAGCGTCCGGACGATTTCATTATCATCCCCGGCGGCAGGCATCGCAATCTGGGCAGAACGGAACCCTACCAAAAGAAGATTCGGGAGCTACTGGAAACTCCATAGGTCTCGGCTTTTAGCTTTTTGTTTCCTATTTTTTCATTTCATGGTAACGGCCCTCATTTCAATCGCAATCGCCTACATCCTGCTTTGCGCGATCTTCTTCTTCACCCAACACTTTTTCTTTTTTAGACCGGAAATCCTCGCGCACACATTCAGGTATCAATACGCCTTCCCGTTCGAAGAGCACAACTTCGACACACCGGACGGCGGCCGCATCAACGCGATCCATTTTAAGGTCCCCAACTGCCGTGGCATTATTTACTACTTAAAAGGGAACTCCCGAAGTATCAAGGGCTGGGGAAAGTTCGCCAAGGACTTCCTTAGCAACGGCTACGATTTTTTTATGATGGACTATCGGGGCTTCGGCAAAAGTACAGGTAAGCGGACCCAGGCTAAACTGCTTGATGACGCGCAACTTTTGTATGATTGGCTGGGCGGACATTACTCTGAAAGCAGCATTGTCGTATACGGCCGTTCACTGGGCACAGGAATTGCCGCATGGATAGCATCACAAAACAAGCCGCGGATGCTTATCCTCGATTCGCCTTACCGCAGCTTCTTTCGGAACGCCAACCGGTTCGGCTTCATCCTCCCACTGCGTTGGCTGCTTCGCTATACACTGAAGACCGACGAGTACTTGAAGTCCGTGACGTGCCCGGTTCATATTATCCATGGAACGAACGACAAGCTGATCTCTTTTCGACAGAGTGAGGAGCTTAAGGCATTGCATCCTGACAAAGTAACTCTACATCCTGTTGAAGGCGGCCATCACAACGATCTTCCAGAGTTTCCTGAATTCTTCGAGTTACTCTACGACATCCTTTACGTGCAGCCAAAGAAGCCTTAAATTAGCCGGACGACATTCATTTCTTCTTGGAAACCGGCACAGACTTCACACGGGTCTTTGATCTTCTTCCTTACCAGGCGAAAAGGTTTCCGCAATCCCGTGCTGCCCTCGCATTCCACGACGGTGTGTGGCGTCCGTTTTCCACAGGCCAACTTCAGCAACTTGCAGATGCGGTTTCTTCGTGGCTCATCAATACGGGCGTAAACCATGGCGACCGGGTGGCCGTAGTTCCCAAACTCGGAAGCCCTCAATGGCTCGCAGTTGACTTTGGGTGTCAACAGATAGGTGCTATCGTGGTACCGCTTCACCCGACAGCCAACACAACCGACATGGAATTCATCCTGCAGGAAACAGCGGCTTGCTGTTGTATAACTGCGGACGAGACGTTGGTAGAAAAAGTCAAATACACTCACGTCGATACGGTTCCCTTTGTTCATCACTTGGGATCTTTTGAACCCTTGCACTCCGCCGTCGCCGTTCATGAGTCTCTCCCTGATCGCAAGGCCCGGGTAACTCCGGATGATGTGGCGGCCATCATGTACACATCAGGAACTTCCGGCACACCAAAAGGCGCTGTGTTGACTCATGGAAACATCGTTGCCAGCATCAAGTCAGTGCTGACGCTGTTGCCGCTTGAACCCGGCGACCGCGTGCTCAGCTTCCTGCCCTGCAGCCACATCTTCGAGCGGGTGGTGTGCTACAGCTACCTTGCCCTTGGTGTTTCCGTTTACTTTTCCGCATCACTGGAAGGACTTGCCGGGGATTTTCGCTCGGTACGACCGCTGTTCTGTACCGCAGTTCCACGAACGCTGGAAAAAATGTTTGACTACCTGGAGGAGCTGCGAGAGTCCAGCAGCTTCTTCAAGCGTTGGATCATTGGGTGGGCAATGAACCTGGCGTCGAAGTACAAAGACAAGGCTGGCATTGGATATCAATTTCAACTTACACTGGCACGGTGGCTAATCCTCTACCGTTGGCGCCGTTCTCTCGGCGGAAAAATAAAATACATGATTGTGGGGGCTGCAGCACTAAGACCAGAGATCGCCAGACTGTTTTCAGCAGCAGGCATCCTCACGCTCTCTGGCTATGGCATGACAGAGGCCTCGCCTTTTATTTCAACAAATCGTACGCAGCCCGGACTTAACAAGTTTGGAACAGTTGGAATACCCGTGCCTGGTGTTGACGTAAGGATTGACGCCCAGGGGGAAGATGGAAGCGGTGAGATTCTTGTTCGTGGTCCCAACATCATGAGCGGCTACTACAAGCGCCCGGAGCTGACTGCGGAAGTAAAGACACCGGACGGATGGCTGCGGACCGGTGATGTTGGCAAAATGATAGAGTACAGGTTCCTGGCCATTACCGATCGGAAGAAGGATATTTTCAAGACTTCAACGGGTAAGTATGTGGCGCCACAAGCTGTCCAGAATCAGCTCAACTCCTCGCCCTTTATCGCGCAAAGTCTCATCATTGGATTCAACCGGCCATTTGTAACAGCTATCATTGTCCCTCATTTTCAACTACTTATGTCCTGGTGTGAGCAACATAGCATTCACTGGACCTCGCCTCCCTACATGGTCCACAACATCAAGGTTGTACAGAAATACCAGGAAGAAATTGACCGCATCAACAGGTTCCTGGAGAGTCATGAGCGGGTGAAGGGGTTTATTCTTTCTGAGGAAGAATGGACAGTTGAGGGTAGGGAACTAACAACATCCTTCAAGCCCGTCAGGTCCAACCTGATGGAAAAGCACCTGGTGCAGATTGAGAAGTTATATGAGGCCTAGGCGCTGGGTGCACGGTACTCGGCTTGCCCCGCCGTAGCGCTTCGTAGGCGGGTACTCGGTGCTTGGTACTGGGTGTAAAGAGCGAGAGCCGAGAGCCGAGAGCCAAGAGCCGAGAGCCAAGAGCCGAGAGCCGAGAGCCAAGAGCCGAGAGCCAAGAGCCGAGAGCCAAGAGCCGAGAGCCAAGAGCCGAGAGCCAAGAGCCGAGAGCCA
>Ga0187893_10001497_pt1 | contig 55848 bp, 36 predicted proteins | sample MA1701074metaG_FD_139574 | JGI IMG/M metagenome (GOLD analysis project Ga0187893, IMG submission 139574) | White microbial mat communities from a basaltic lava cave in the Kipuka Kanohina Cave System on the Island of Hawaii, USA - MA170107-4 metaG ...
CCGGGTAGTCCGTGACGAAGACCGGGTTGACGAGGTGCTCCTCCACCGTCGCTTCGAACAGTCTGTTCGTCACCAGGGCCGGATCGAGGCCTTTTGTATCGATCCCTTGCCGCTGGGCCGCGCGCCGCACGGCTTCGGGGTCGCGCGGATCGACGCCGGCGTGTCGCGCCAGCAGGGCGCCGTATGATTCCCGCGCGAACGGCGTGGCGAAGTCGACTTCCCGCCCGCCGAACGGCCGCCGCAGCCCGCCGCCGATGCGGTCGATCGCCGCGCGAATCATGCCCTCGGTGATCTCCATCATGTCCGACAGGTCGCCGCAGGCCTGGTAGACCTCCAGCATGGTGAACTCGGGGTTGTGCCGCGGACTGATGCCCTCGTTGCGGAAGTTCCGGGAGAACTCGAACACCCGCTCGAAGCCGCCGACCAGCAGCCGCTTCAGGTGCATTTCGGGCGAGATGCGCAGGTAAAGCGGCATGTCGAGGGCGTTGTGGTGCGTTACGAACGGCCGCGCCGCCGCGCCGCCGTAAAGCGGATGCAGCACGGGCGTCTCGACCTCAAGGAAGGCCCGTTGCGTGAGGAAGGTCCGGATGGCATCGATGATCTCGATGCGCTGGCGGAAGACGCGCAGCACCTGTGGGTTCGTGAACAGGTCCACGTACCGCTGGCGGTAGCGCTTCTCGACATCCTGCAAGCCGTGCCATTTCTCCGGCGGCGGGCGCACGCACTTGGCCAGCACGGTCAACTCGTCCGCCCAGACGGTGATCTCGCCCGTCTTCGTGCGGCCGAGGCGTCCGCGCACGCCCAGCAGGTCGCCCAGATCGAGCAGTGACAGCAGTTCCCATCCGGCGGGGCCGACGGCGGCGCGCGATACGCCGATCTGGAGGTCGGCCTCCGAATCCCGCAGTTGAAGGAACGTCAGTTTCCCCATTTCGCGGAGCAGGACGATCCGCCCGGCGGCCGTCACCGGTGCGTCGTCGGCGGTCTGCCCGGCCGCGATGCCGAGGCGCTCGGCCTTGGCGCGGATCATTGCGTTCGGCAGGATGCCGGGGAAGCGTGCGCCGTATGGATCGTGGCCGAGGGCGACGATCTGGTCGCGCTTACGCAGCCGGTGCTGAATCAGATCGTCGGACATGGCGGGGGGCGAGCGGGTTGCGTGCGTCGGGGCGAACGGTGACCGGCACGGCAGTCCGCGCGGCCGCGTCGGCGAAGGTCCGCGCGCATCATCCGGCGGACGGTTCCGCCGCGGGCTTGGGGGCGCGCCGCGCGCGATACTCTTCCGCCGCCTCGGTCCACATCTTGTAGGCGGTGGCCCGGTCGCCCTTGCGCCACGCCTCGGCGGCCTGTCGTTTCTTGCGCTTGATGTCCTTCGTCTTACGCATGCATTCCCTTTCGTGACGGACGCGCCGATCACCCCTGGCGACTCGCTGCGGCGAGCGGCGCGGGTCGCGGGCATTATACGGGAGTCTTCGCGGGCCGCGAGCCGGCTTGCATCGGCCGGCCGCGTTCGGCCAGCGCGGCGACCATTCGCGCCGCGGCGGTCGATAGAGCCAGATCGTCCAGATCGTCGAGGCGTCGCCACGAACCACGCGGGACGCGGGCCCGCCCGGATGCCCGGCAGCGGTGAAGGACGAACGTGATGTCGCGGTGCGTCAGGCGGCAGCGCAGTTCGCACATCGGCCGCGGATCGACCGAGACCGCACGGCATCCCAGATTCGCGAGGAGGCGGCGGGCGGCCGATGGTGCAGGGCGTCCGTCGAGCGGCGCGGTGGGCAGTTCCCACATCCCGCCCCAGCGTCCGCGCAATGGTCGGCGCACGAGGAGCCAGCGCCCGCCTTGCTGCACCGCCGCGACGACGAGGCGTTCGGTCTGCACGGAGGCCCGTCGGGCCGTACCCGGGATTTGGTCCGCACGCCCCAGGGCCCGCGCCCGGCAGACGCGCCGCAGCGGACAACGCGGACAGTCGGGCGCGTTTGGGGTGCAGATGGTCGCGCCCAGTTCCATCAGCGCCTGGTTGAAATCGCCGCAGGGGTTCGCGTCACGGTCGACGCCGTGCGGGTCGCAGCGCGGGAGCAAATCCTCCGCCGCGCGCCAGATTCTGTCCCGCAGGCGCGGCGTTCGGGGGTCGCCCGACCATGCGAACAGCCGGGCCAGCACGCGGACCGCGTTGCCGTCGACCGCCGCGGCCCGACGGCCGAACGCGATCGACGCGACGGCGCCGGCGGTATATCGGCCCACGCCCGGGAGGCGGCGCAGCGCTTCAACGGAGTCCGGCAGTCGGCCGTCGTGCTCGGCGACGACCCGCCGGGCCGCGGCGTGCAGGTTTCGGGCGCGGGCGTAATACCCCAGGCCGGCCCAAAGGCGCAGGACGTCGTCGAGCGGCGCGGCGGCCAAGGCGGCGACGGTCGGGAAGCGGGCGAGGAACCGGCGATAGTAGGGAACCACCGTGGCGATCTGCGTCTGCTGGAGCATGGACTCGGAGAGCCAGATCGCATAGGGATCGCGCGTTCGCCGCCAGGGGAGGTCGCGGCGGTTTCGGCGATACCATGTAAGGAGCGGCCGCACGATCGTTCGTGCGGTCGAGCGCCGCATTTGAACGGTCATTGAACGGACTCCCGCGTCCCGTCGTTCGCTCCCGTCCGGGGGCCGCCGGGTTCGGCCCGCGGGGCAATCGGCAAGGCGGCTTGTCGCCGCGGCATCGGCAGACGGCGCGGCTCCGGTCGATTACCCTACCGACCCGTTGACGAGCCGACCATGAGCGCTGACTCGCTGACCCTGATCTCGACGGAGCCGGAACCGGCCGCTGCACCGGCGACGATGTCGGGGCGCGTGCGGCGGCTGGCGCTTTGGTACGAGGAACACCGCCGGCCGGGGTGGGTGCTGGCGGCGCTGGCGCTCGTGTTGTACGGGCCGACGCTGCTTGTGCCCTTCGTGGTCGACGATTACCGCAATCTGCGGGTGATGGAGGCGTACCGCCTCGGGGAGCGGCCGCGACTGGACCTGTACCGATTCTTTTCGGCGGATGGGAACGGGGCGGCCCAGCGAGCCGCGGGCCTGACGCCGTGGTGGGTTTCCGACGGGCTGCGGTTCGAATACGTCCGACCGCTGGCGGAGTGGAGTCTGTATCTCGACTACCTGATCTGGGGCGGGCGGGCCGCAGGGCACCGGCTCGCCGCGGTGGGGCTGTTCGTGGCCGCCGTGTGGCTCGTGCTGGCGCTGATGCGCGCGGTGCAGCCGGACGAAGCCCGGGCGCGCTGGGCGGCGCTGCTTTTCGCCGTCGCGTCGTGCCACGTCGTGACGGTGGTGTTCGTGGCGGCGCGCTGCGACCTACTGGTAACGGTGCTGAGTGTGGCGGCGCTGCTGGCGGCGGTGCGCTTTGTTCGTGGCGGGCCAGTGTGGTGGCTTCCGGCCGTCGCGATTCTCTACCTCGCCGCCCTGCTCTCGAAGGAAACCGCCGCGGCCTTGTGGGTCGCGGTCCCGGCCCTGTGCCTGGCGGCGGCTGCACGGCGGCGGGCGCCGGCCGCAGGTCGGACAGTCGTTGTGACGGCGACCATGCTGGTCGTGGCTTGCGGGTGGTACGCGTGGTATCGGGCCCAACAGACGGAAATCAACGTGGCCTGCCTGCTCGACCCGCTGGCCCGGCCCGGGGAGTATATGTTGGAGGCCCCGCGCCGAATGATCTCGGCCCTTGCGACGTGGCTGATTCCCTTCAACCCGGCCCTGCTGCTTTACGACGGCTCGCGATCGTGGTTCGCCGACGTCCTGCTGTTGGTGGGGGCGGCGGCGCTGCTGGCGGCGGCGGGGTGGCTCGGACCGCGTCTGAGGCACGACCCGGCCGCGCGGGCGGCCGCGTTCTGGCCGCTGCCTTTTGTGGCCCTGCTGGTCTGCACGCCGCCCGACGACCGGCTGATGATGCTGCCCATGGTGGGTCTGGCCTACCTGGGCGCGGCCTGGCTTCGCCTGCCGTCCGAAGGCAGGCGCCTGGTCCGACCGCTGCCGGCACTGCTGTTTCTCGCGGTCCCCCTCGTGATCGGCCGGGCCACGTCGGCCGGGATCTTTTTCGTCGAACGGCAGGCGCGGATGGAACTCCGCGCGGTCCACGACGACACGCGGTCGACGGCGGTCGCGCCCCGCCCGGCGTCCGCGGATCAAGAGGGGGCGGATGACGGACGGCCGTGCGTCTTTTTCGTCAACACCGGTCAATTGTTCAGCGCGATCTGGGCTCAGGACCGGGCGCGGTATTTTCTCGGCGACGAGGCCCCGCACGTCGCGTTCCTGTGCGACCTGCCGGTCGTCGAAGCCGAACCGATCGACGAGCGCCGTTTGCGCCTGAAAAGCGTCGGGCAGCCCTTCCTGACGACGCTGCTGGGGGGGTTCGGCCTGCCCCGCGGCGCGCGGGTCGAGCGCGGACAGCGTTTCGCGTCGCGCGAGTTCGAGGTCCGGGCCGTGGACGTGAAGGACGGCCGTCCGACGACGCTGGAGATCACGTTCCGCGAGCCGCTGAACCACCGGCGGTATTACTTCTATCACCTCAATGGGTTTGGTCTGCCGCGCCGCTGGCGGCCGGAGCCGGGCGATGCGCGGCGCTTTGGCCTCGCGCAGCCGTCGGGTGGACTTGATGTCTCCGAGGCGGCGGCGCCCGCGGGCAGAGAACAGCGTTTTTGATCTTGCAAAGCGGAGGGGTATTCTTCAGCGCGCGCGGCCTTCCTCGATCACCGCCTGGGCCGCCGCGAGCCGCGCGATCGGCAGACGGAACGGCGAACAACTGACGTAGTCCAGCCCGGCCCGGTGGAAGAACCGGACGCTCTCGGCGTCGCCGCCGTGTTCGCCGCACACGCCGATCTTCAGTTTCGGCCGGGTGGTGCGGCCCGCCCTGACGGCCTGGAGGACGACTTCGCCGACTCCCTCGCGGTCGAGTGACTGGAACGGGTCGTGCGGGAGGATGGCGGCCCGCTCCGGGTCGACGTACTCGGGAAGGAAGCGGCCGGCGTCGTCGCGCGAGAGGCCCATGATGAGTTGCGTCAGGTCGTTGGTGCCGAAGGAAAAGAACTCGGCCACCTCCGCGATTCCCGCGGCGAGGAGCGCCGCGCGGGGCGTCTCGATCATGGTGCCGATCAGGTAGTCGATGCGCAGGTTGGCCCGCCGGAGCGCATCGTCGGCGGCGGCGCGGGCCCGGTCGGTCAGCAGCGACAGTTCGCGCCGGTCCATCGCCAGGGGGATCATAATCTCGGGACGGACCTTCACGCCGCGCAGCGCGCACTGCACCGCGGCCTCCAGGATCGCCCGCACCTGGGTCTCGAGAATCTCCGGGTAGGTGATGCACAGGCGGCAGCCGCGGTGGCCGAGCATCGGGTTGGTCTCGTGCAGTTGCTCGACTCGCGCCGTTACCGCCTCGATCGAGAGGTGGAGTCGCTGCGCGAGTTCGGCCTGGCCGGCCGGGTCGCGCGGGACGAACTCGTGCAGCGGCGGATCGATCAGGCGGATGGTCACCGGACGGCCCGCCATGGCCTCGAAGATGCCGATGAAGTCCTGCCGCTGGAAGGGCAGCAGGCGGTCGAGGGCCCGGCGGCGGTCGGCCTCGTCGCCGGCCATGATCATTTCCTGGATGGCGAAGCGCCGCTCCGGCGTGTCGAAGAACATGTGCTCGGTGCGGCACAGGCCGATGCCCTCCGCGCCGAGCCGGATGGCGTTCGCCGCGTCGTAGGGCGTGTCGGCGTTGGCCCGCACGCGCAGGCGGCGGCGGTGGTCACACCACGACATCAGCACGTCGTACTCGCGCGGCGCGTCGGGCTTGACCAGGGGAAGTTCGCCGTCATAGACGACGCCCTCGGAACCGTCGAGCGTGATCCGGTCGCCCTCGGACAGGACGCGGCCGTTGACCGCCAGGGTCCGCCGGTTGTAATCGATGTCCAGGCCGCTGCAGCCGACGATGCAGCACTTGCCCCAGCCGCGCGCGACGACGGCCGCGTGTGACGCCTTTCCGCCCGTCGCGGTGAGGATGCCGGCGGCGGCATGCATCCCGCCGACGTCCTCGGGGGAGGTCTCCTTGCGCACGAGGATGACGCGCGCGCCGGCCTGGGCGCGGCGCTCGGCCTGCTCGGCGGAGAAAACGATCTCACCGTTGGCGGCGCCGGGCACCGCGTTGACGCCCGCCGCCAGGCGCCGGCGGTCCAGTTCCGGGCGTTCAATCTGCGGATCGATGACGGGGTAGAAGAGCCGCTCGATGTCCACGGCGGTGATCCGCGCGATGGCCTGGTCGCGGGAGATGAGCGGACGGGAAGCGGCCTGCGCGAAGCGGGCCGAAAGGCAGCGCTTGCGGACGAGGGCCGTGGCGTCGCGGCGCGTGAGGAGGGGGCGGGTGGCCTGGTCGACGGCGATCTTGAAGGTCGCGGCGGGCGAACGCTTGCCGGTGCGGCACTGAAGCATGTAGAGCGTGCCCCGCTCGACGGTGAACTCGATGTCCTGCATGTCGCGGTAGTGGGCTTCGAGGATCGCGCGGATGCCGCAGAGTTGGTCATACGTCGCGGGCATTTCTTCCTTCAGGGCGGACAGGTGCTTCGGCGTGCGGATGCCGGCGACGACGTCCTCGCCCTGGGCGTTGGTCAGGTAGTCGCCGAAATAAACGTTTTCGCCGGTGCTGGGGTCGCGCGTGAAGCAGACGCCGGTGGCGCTGTCGGGCCCCAGGTTTCCGAAGACCATCCGGCAGACGTTGACCGCCGTGCCCGCCAGGCCCGTGATGTGTTCGACGCGGCGGTAGGTAAGGGCCTTGTCGGCCATCCAGGAACCGAAGACGGCGTTGATCGCGCCGACCAGTTGGGTCCACGGGTCCTGGGGAAAGTCGCCGCCGGTCTGTTCGCGGAAGAACTTTTTGAACTCCGCGCACAGTTCTTCCAGCCGTTCGGCGGGGATGTCCGCGTCCGAGGAGGCGCCGGTGCGCTCCTTTACGGCGTGGAGTTTGGATTCGAGCACGTCCTTGGACAGGCCGACGACGACGGTGCTGTACATCTGGATGAACCGGCGATACGAGTCCCACGCGAACCGTGAGTTGGCGGTGAGGACCGCCAGTCCGCGCACGTTCTCGTCGTTCAGCCCCAGGTTCAGCACGGTCTCCATCATGCCGGGCATCGAGCGCGCCGCGCCCGACCGCACCGAGACAAGCAGCGGGTCCTGCGAGATCCCGAAGCGCTTGCCGCTGACGCGCTCCAGTCTCTTCAGTCCCTCGCGGACCTGTTTCTCCAGGCCCGCGGGCCAGCGCCGGCCGGCGCGGTAGAAGCGGTCGCACGCATCGGTCGTGATGGTGAAGCCGGCGGGGACCGGCAGGCCGATGCGGGTCATTTCCGCCAGGCCCGCGCCTTTGCCGCCGAGCAACTGCCGCTGCGCGCCGCGACCTTCGGCCTTGCCGTTCCCAAAGAAATAGACGTACTTCGTGGCCATCGGAATCCCGCGCTTTCCGTTCGGTCTCGGCCGGCCGCGACGCAGCCCCGGCCGGGGCTCGAAAAACCGCGTCCCAGCCGGCGTCGCGGGGCCTTTCCAGGGCCGCCCAGACCCGCCCGGCGGGTGGGGGCGGTTTCCCCGGGCGACCGCTTGCCTTCCGGCCGGAGGGGGTTATACTACCGCCATCGGGTGGAAGTGACGATCGGGACCGAGAGACGGCGTCTTCCCCGAAGACGCTCTTGCTTCTTGCCTGCCTCGCCTGCTCCTACCTTGGGGCCGTTGTCGGCCCGTTCCAAGCGGACCCGGAAATGAACATTGGGTCTGAATGCCCCTGAACAGGAGTCAATCTCCATGGGCAAGAAGTTGTACGTCGGAAACCTGTCTTACTCGGTGACCAGCACCGACCTGGAACGGCTGTTCTCCCAGCACGGGAGCGTGCAGTCGGCCCAGGTGATCTCGGACCGCGAGAGCGGCCGCAGCAAGGGCTTCGGCTTCGTCGAGATGGGATCGAACGAAGAGGCCCAGGCCGCCATCACGGCGCTCAACGGCTACCAGCACGAAGGCCGTGCGCTGACCGTCAATGAGGCCAAGCCGCGCGAGGGCGGGCCGCGAGGCGGCGGGGGCGGCGGCGGCGGTCGCGGCGGACACGGCGGCGGCGGCGGGCGGCGCTGGTAGGCGCGGCCCGGCCCCGGCCGGCATCCGTCTCATCCCCTTCTTCGGGACTCTCTGAGCGTGGCCAGCACCGGTGCGCGCGCTCGAGAAGCGATCCGCGCTGCGGTCGCCCGCGCGCGGCACCGGCCGGCGATGGTGGTCTGGATCAGCGCGCAGCCCACGAGAGCCGTGCGACGAAGCCGCCGTCGCGCCAGAGGCGCCCTTCGCCGCCGGGATCGGGGAGCGTCAGCCGCGAGGTCTCCAGGCGCCAATTCGGTCGGCGGATGCAGAATCGCTGCACGACCTGTTCGTTTTCTTCCGGTTCGAGCGAGCAGGTGCTATAGACCAGGGCCGTGCCGGGTCCCGAAAAATCCGCGGCTCGGTCAAGCAACCCATCCTGCACCCCGGACAGCCGGGCCAGTTCGGCCGCGCCGAGCCGGTACCGGGCCTCGGGCCTGCGGGCGAAGACGCCGCTGTTGCTGCACGGGGCGTCGACGAGCAGCAGGTCCGGAGGGCGGCCGACCTCATTCAGCGCCGCGGGCAGCCGCGCGGGCGGCACGCAGCGGATACACGTCAGCCCCAGCCGGGCCGCATTCTCCCGGAGTTGGGCCAGTCGCCGGGCGTCGCGGTCGCTGGCGAGGACCACGCCGCGGTCGGACAACAGTTCGGCCGCATGGGTCGCCTTCGTGCCCGCCCCGGCGCACAGGTCGAGGACGAACTCGCCCGGAACCGGCGGCCGCAACAGCAGTACCGATTGGGACGCGAGGTCCTGCGGCTGGCACAGTCCCTTCTCGAAGACGGCCAGTTCCCGGATCGACACGGCGCCGGCGATCTGCACCGCACCCGTCGGGTCGTCGCGCAGCGCGTCGAAGCCGTCCGTCCGAAGCAGGCCTGACAGGGCTGGGGCGTCGATCCGCGCCCGATTGGGCCGGAGCACCAGCGGAGGACGACGGATGCCCATTTCGCAAATCCGCCGGCAATCGTCGGGACCGAAGCGGTCAAGCCATCGGCGGACGACCCACGCGGGATGTGAGGTCGTCAGCGAGATGAACTCGACCTGCCGGGCGGTCGGGTCGGGCCAGATCGGCGCGTTGAGGACAAAGCCGCCATCCGCCCCCGCCGGGAGCCAGCGCCGTTCGTCGAGGTCCTCCGGCCGGGATCGTCGCGCTCCCCGCCGCCGCAGGAACTCTCTCAGCACGGCGTTGACGAGTCCGGCGGCCTTGCGACCGCCGACGGCCTTGGCCTGGTTGACGGCCTCGCTCACGGCGGCGAAGGGCGGGATGCGGTCCATCTCGCAGAGTTGCAGCAGCCCGATTTCCATGACCGCGCGCAACGAGCGGCTGACCCGCGACCAGTCGGCGGTGGAGCAGGTGCGGGCCAGATGGGCCAGCGTCAGGCGGCGTCGGAGCACGCCGAGCACGATGGCCGCGGCCAACGAGGCGTCGGGACGGGACAGCGGCGTCTCATGCTGAAGGCGTTCGAGCAGCACGGTCGCCGGCGTGACGTCGCGCTCGAGTTGCAGCAGAACGCGGAGCGCCCGGCCGCGTGGCGTCTGCGGACCGGCCGCGCGGCGGGCCGCCTGTCGGGTCGGATGGGCTTCAGTCATGCGGGGCCCCCGGGCATTCGAAACGATCCCCCGGGCGGACGCGACGTCCGTTGACGAAATCGCGCCAAGTCATCAGTCGCGCGCCGGCGGGCCTGATTTCCCGTATTTCGACGGCGCCGCGGCTCGCCTCAGCGATTCGCCCGTGGCGACCGGCCGCGAGCGTCAGGTCGGCGGTGACCACGCCCGGCGGATCGCTCGCGGACGATTCGGGGAGCGGGACGGCCCGGGCCAGCAGTACGGTCTCGCGGCGTTTACCATCGGCCGATTGAAACTCGCACGCCGCCGCCGGCCACGACCACAATCCATTGATCCGCCGCGCCACGCGCTCGGCGGGTTCGTCGAAGCCCACCGAGCCGTCGGACTTTCTGAGTTTTGGGGCACGGGTCACCTGCGCCGGATCCTGCGGCTCGCCGGGGTCGGACGGGTCGCGCGACAGTCGATTGAGCGCCTCGCGGAGGCAGTCGCAGCCGATGCGCGCCAGGCGGTCCGTCAGTTCGTCGGCGGTCTCGTCGTCGCGGATCAGCGTGCGGCGGCGGGCCAGGACGGGGCCGGCGTCCATCGCCTCGACCATGCGGAACACGGAGACGCCCGTTTCGCGCTCCCCGCGGATCATCGCCCATTGCACGGGCGCGGCCCCGCGATAGGCCGGCAGCAGCGAGCCGTGCAGATTCACGACTCCCAACGGGAACAGGGCGAGGAGGTCGGGTCCCAGTTTCTGACCGAAGGCCGCCACGTATCCGAGGTCGGCCTCCACGGAGCGCAGCGCCGCGATGACATCGGGGGCGTTGACGTTCTCGTCGGTCCGCACGCGGTGCCCGAGCGATTCTGCGAAGACGCGCAGCGGCGTGGCCGACGGCGCCTTTCCACGGCCGGCCGGGCGATCGGGCTGCGAAACGACGGCCGCGACCTCGTGGCCGTCCGCGCACAGAGATTGAAAGGTCGGAATGGCAAAGTCGCCGGAGCCGAAAAAGGCGATGCGCATGATTGTTCCGGCGTCCGGCCGCACCGCCGGCGCAGTGAATCCGCTATCCGCCCCGGCGGGCCGGCCGGTGCGCGCGGCGGAAGTCTGTTTCCAACTGCCGGAGCGTCTTGCGCGTCGCGACGCGGTCCGCCTCGGACATCCGATCGAGGATCAGCCGGCCGTCGAGATGGTCGACTTCGTGCTGCCAGCAGCGGGCCGGCAGTTCCGTTCCGGTCCGCTCGACCGGGCGGCCGTCCAAGTCGGTCGCGACGATCGACGCCCGCGCCGCGCGGCGAATCGTCACGGTCACTCCGGGGATCGAGAGGCAGCCCTCTTCGCTCTCGATCTCGCCCTCAAGGTCGGTGAGGCGCGGGTTGACGTACACCTGGTCGTCCTGCGGCTCGCCGGTCAGATTGCACACGAATAATCGCCACGAGAGTCCGACCTGGGGCGCGGCCAGCCCCACTCCCTTGTGTTCCCGCATCAGGTCCAGCATCCGCTCCGCGACGAGGCGGATCGTCTCTGTCACCGTCGCAACGGGCGCGGCCTTCGTGCGGAGGCGCGGATCGGGGTACTCAATAACGGTAAGCCGCGCTATCTGACGCTCGGTCATCAGTCTCCCCGGCCGGCCCAACGGGCGACATAATCGTCAACGCGAAAAAGGAACGGCATCGTTTACGCCGCTGTCAGCGACGCCAGGCGCGTCAGCACCGCGGGGACGATCTCCAGCGCCCGGTCGATCTCATCGTCGCTGGTATAGCGCGACAGACTGAAGCGGATCGCGCCGTGGGCGAAGCGCGGGTCGATCCCCATCGCCTTCTGCACGTGCGACGGCTCCAGAGAACCGCTGCTGCACGCCGCGCCGGCTGACACGCAGACGCCCGCCTCGCTCAGCGCGATCAGGATGGCGTCGGCCTCCAGCGACTCGAAGCCGATGTTGGTCGTGTTCGGGACGCGGGCGACGCGGTCGCCGTTGACGCGGGCATAGTCGATTCGTTCCAGCAGGCGGGCCTCGAGCCGATCCCGCAGGGCGGCGATGCGGGCGGCCGTGTGGGGCAGTTCGCGTCGGGCCAGGTCGGCCGCGACGCCGAAACCGACGATGCCCGGCACGTTCTCCGTTCCCGGGCGGAGGTCGCGCTCCTGGTGGCCGCCGATCTGCCGCCCGCGCACCCGCACCCCGCGGCGCACGAGCAGCGCGCCGATGCCCTTGGGCCCGTGCACCTTGTGGGCCGAGACGCTCATCAGCGCGATCTTCGACGCCCGCACGTCCAGCGGCACCTTGCCCGCCGACTGCACCGCGTCGACGTGCAGCGGCACGCCGCGCTCGGCCGCGACCTCGGCCAGGCGCTCGACCGGGAACATCACGCCCGTTTCGTTGTTGGCGTGCATCACCGAGGCGACGGCCGTTTCCGGCCGCAGGGCCGCGGCGAACTCGTCGACGTCGATCCGGCCCTCCCGGTCCACGCCGACGTACGTCACGGCATAGCCCTCCTTCTCCAGCCGCCGGCAGAGGTCGAGCACGGCCGGATGTTCCACGGCGGTCGTCACGACGTGCCGCTTGGCCGGCGCGGCCGCGAGCGTGCCGAGGATCGCCAGGTTGTCGGCCTCGGTGCCGCCGCTGGTGAAAACGATCTCGCGCGGCTCCGCGCCGATCAGGGCGGCGACCTGTGCGCGGGCCTCCTCAATCGCGTGCTGCGCGGCCTGGCCCATCGCGTGCATGCTCGAGGGGTTGCCCCAGCCGTCGCGAAGGCAATCCGACATGGCCGCCACCACTTCGGGTGCGGGCCGCGTGGTCGCGTTGTTGTCGAGGTAGATCGCGTCCATCCGGATCGGATTATAGCGGACCGAGCGCCGGTCCCAGGTGCCCGATCCTTGAATCGGTTCGGGGACGGATCGGACAGGCGCGGTTTACGCGCCGCTGGCCGAACAGCGCTTCAGTTCCGTTTGCAAGCAGAACCGCGGCGCGGCGATTCCCGCGCCAGCAGCGCCAGCGGGCAAAACCTGCTTACTGCTGCGTATGCCGCGCCATACGTGCCGTGAGCCGGCGTTTGCGGCCGAGCACGAGGCCATGCCGGGTAGTTCTGATTTCTGCTTGACATGGAACGAAATATGGGTTCTACTGATAGTCGTTCGAAACGGAGGGCACGCCATACTTCGGAAGGCCCTGTCCCCGCTGTCGTTGGTGTTCCTCGCGGCCTGTTCGGCCACACCGCGCGGCAGTCCCGCCCCCCAACCTCGCGCTCGCCCGACGCCGAACGCGATCACACAACAGCCGCCTTTCATCGATCCAGCCGTGGCCCCTGTTGAAGCCCGGCCGATACCACCGCGGTCCGGCAAGCCGGACGCTCCCGCAGAGGCGGAGGCCTTTCGGTACAGGCAGCGCATGGATGAGAACGGCCGGATTCCGGCCAACGCGCTCATGGAGGCCAAGCGCCAGAAGGACGCGATGATCGTCGCGGAGCGGAATGATCCCGCGCGGGATGCGGGCCTGACACCGGCCTCGTGGACGTGGCTTGGTCCGGGCAACATCGGCGGCCGTGTGCGGGCGCTGGTTATCCATCCCACGCAGCCGGGCACGATGTGGTGCGGCTCCGTCAGCGGCGGCATCTGGAAGACGACGAACGGCGGCAAGCCCTGGTTTCCACTTAATGATTTCCTGCCGGCCCTGACCGTCAGTTGCATGGTCCTCGATCCAACGAACCCGGACATTCTTTACGCCGGTACGGGCGAAGATTTTTTCAACGCCGATGCCCGCCCCGGCGCCGGCGTCTTCAAGTCGAGCGACGGCGGCGCGACGTGGGAGCAACTGGCCAGCACCGTCCCACCAGCGGGAACCGACCCGCGAGTCCACCCGTGGGGATACGTCAATCGCCTGGCGCTCAGTCCGACGGACGGCCGCGTTCTGTTGGCCGGGACGCGCCGCGGCATTTTCAGAAGCGCGGACGGTGGCGTATCCTGGTCGCAACGAAACAGCAACCGTACACTGGATGTGGATTTTGACCCGATGAACGGGACGCGAGCCATCGCCGGGCAGATCGGCGCGGCGATGTATTCCACCGATAGTGGGGTGACATGGCTAACCGCCAGCACGAACCCGCCTCTCGGCGTCGGGCGAGTCGAGGTGGCTTACGCGCGGAGCGATCCCAACCGTGTCTATGCGTCCGTTGACGACGGTAGCAGACTCGATGTATCCACGAACGGCGGAGCGGATTACCGTCGGATCGCCGTGAATTACGAAGGGGCGCCCCCGGCCGGCGGCTACCTCGAAGTGGTCGGCAGCTATGCGAACACCGTCTGGGTTGATCCGACCAATCCCGACAGGATCGTCGTTGGCGGTTTCGATTTATGGCGCGGAAACGTCAACATGGGCGTCTTTCCCGGCGTAACACTGGCCAACCTCACCAGGTGGCGAGCCTCGGGGTTGAAGAATGTGCCCTGGTGCGACCAACACGCCGTCGTATCTCATCCCGGTTTCAACGGCACGACGAATCGGACCGTCTTTCTTGGGAACGACGGAGGAGTGTCCAAGGCGCGGGACATTACGACCGTCGACCATACCAAGTGGGAAAAGTTGAATGTCGGCCTTGGCATCACCCAGTTCTACGGCGCTGCTGCGTGTCGTAACGGCATCGTACTGGGAGGAACGCAGGATCGCGCTACCGTGGTATTCTGGCCGACGAACTTCTTTCGCCAATGGGGACTAATTGATCCGTCGGACGGAGACGGGGGTTTCTGCGCATGTGATCAGGGCGCTTCGGCCGATCTCGCCCATGCGCTGCTCTATCTCTCCGGACAGTATGGAAGGATACGCCGCAGCACGAACGGCGGCAGCACCTCCGAGGCGATCTTTGCCGGAATCCCGGAAGCGGACAATCCGCTGACATGCGCGTTCGTCGCGCCCTTCATTCTCGATCCGAACAACAACGGCCGGATGCTCGTCGGATGCAGGTCATTGTATGAATCGTGCGACCCCCATACGGGGGCAAACTGGCGCTGCATCAAGGATCCCCTAACCTCATTTTCCAAGATCTCCGCCATTGCGGTGGCCCGCCGCTCGCCGCGTTCGGCGACGATCGGGGATCGCATTGCGGTCGGATACGCCAACGGCGAGGTATGGCTGACACGTCGCGGTCATGTCCCGCCCGATGCGCCCTGCACCACCATGATTGTGGCCAACGATTGGGAGCGAGTTGACGGGAACAATCTCTTCATGCCGCCCCCGGACTTGCTGCCCGCGCGTTATTGCTCGCGTATCGCATTCGATCCGGCGGACTCCTCCAGGATTTTCGTCACCTTCATGGGATACGGCCTCCAGCCGACCCCACCGGGTGCGCGCCCGCCTTCGGCCGGCTCGAGGTATTGCAACATCTGGCGCGGAAAAATCGACTGGGCGCACGTCCCCAATCCGACGGTGGCTTGGTCTCCGATCTGCGGCCCCGCAGTTCCCGGCGACGCGTATACTCTTCCCGCGGTTCCCGTCACGTCGATCGCGGTTCATCCCCGGCAGGCGGGCTGGGCCTACATCGGCACGGACATCGGCGTCTTCGCCAGCCAGAACGCCAACGACATGGTCGTTGCCGGCACACCCGGCAGCGGTCCGCGCTGGCACGTGTACGACGGTGACCCCATCAGCGGCGACGGCCCCGCCAACGTTCCGGTCGACGAGGTCTTCTTCGGCCACGGCGATCCGCCCGATCCCAATCCCCAACTTCCGTCCAACATCCTTTATGCCGCGACCCACGGGCGCGGCGTCTATAAGGCCGAGGTCGTGCCGCCGCCCGCGGGCCCGCCGCGCACGACGCGCGTCAATCTGTCCTCCGCTCCGGCCAATGCGCAGACCGCTGCGGGGACGTTTTCCGGGTTTGGATCGATTTCTCACGATGGGCGCTTTGTCGCGTTCACAAGCAGCGCGGCCGCGCTGGTCGCCGGGGGTACGCCGGGCCGAATGCATGTCTACGTGCGCGACCGGCAGACGCAGCAGACGACGCGGGTCAGCGTGGACAATGTCCTGGGGTTTCAGGGCAACCGGGACAGTTTCACCGGACAAATATCCGGCGACGGTCGCTACGTGGTCTTCTTCAGCCGCGCCACCAATTTCGACGGCCCCATAACGCCGGGGCTGCCCGGTCGTTTTCACGTTTATGTCCGCGATCGGCAAACACAATCCACGTCCCGCGTCAGTCTGGGGATGAACAATCAGGAAGCCAACGCGGATTCGACCAACTGCTCCATCTCCGCAGATGGAAGATTCGTCGCGTTCAGGAGCCAGGCGACCAATCTGGTGGCCAACAACACGGGCGGACGGTGGAACGTATTTCTTCACGACCGGCTGGCGCGATCCACCGTGCTGGTCAGCCGGACGCCGGGCGGCAACGGGGGGAATCAGGACAGCAGTCTCGGCTTTATTCCCGTGATATCGGGGAGAGGAAGCTTTGTGGCTTACACCAGCGTGGCGACCGACCTGGTGCCCGAGGGCACGAACGGAAGAAACCAGGTATTTCGTTACGATCGCCTGTCGGGTCAGAACGAATTGGTCAGCGTCCGTACCGACGGAACGGAAGGGAATGATCACAGCACCCAACCGTCCATCTCCGCGAACGGGGGCTACATTGCTTTTCGGAGTCTGGCCGCCAATCTCGCGCCCGGCAACACGTTTGGTCAGCCGCAGATCTACCTGCGCGACATGAACCTTCGAACGACTGTTCGCGTCAGCGTGAACGCGCAGGGTGACGGCGGCGATCTTCCCTCCAGCATCGTTCCGTGGGCCCTTTCTCCGGATGGCCGTTACGCGGCCTTCGAGAGCGAGGCGAGCAACCTGCACCCCAGCGCCACTGGCAGAATTCACATTCTTCTGCGCGATCTGGAGGCGTCATCGTTGTCCGTTGTGACCGGCAACGCTGCCAATGGAGACAGCAGCGAAGGAGTCGTCTCGCAGGCGGGCTTCGCCGTGGTGTTCAGCAGCCAGGCATCCAATCTGGTTGCGGGTGATACCAACACCGTTCAGGACGTCTTCGCGTATGACCAAGTCTGTGCCCTGGTCACGGCCCAGCCCGTGGACCAGGTTGTGTGCTCGGGCTCGCCGGCCGTCTTCAGCGTCTCCGCGCTGGGGGGGGTCGCGCTGAATTATCAATGGCGGAAGAACGGCGTGGACATAGCGGGAGCGACCAGTTCGACGTACGTCATCAATCCGACCGCCGTCGCGGACGCCGGTGACTATACCGTCCGAATCTCCAGTATATGCGGCTCGGCCGAGACGGTGCCGGCCGATCTTTTCGTGGTCGAAAGAGGCAGCGGGGATGTCAACCTGGACTTCGTCCTGGATGGGGCGGATATTCAGGCCTTTGTTACGATCCTGACGTTGACGCCCGACGGCCCGGCGACGCCGTCCTTCTGTGCGGCCGATATGGATCGCAACGGCCGCGTGACGGCTGCCGACGTTCCGCTGCTGATCGCAAAACTTCTGAATCCGTGAGGCCCGCCGCCGGCGCGGAGGGGTTACGCCCCCACGGCCGAGTAACGCTTCAGTCCCGTTCGCCAGCAGAATCCCAGCGCGGCGATTCCGGCGGCGAGCCACGCGGCCTGGCAGAGCAGTCCGATCAGGGCCGCCTCGCGCGAGAGTTGCCCGGCCAGTAGTTCGGAGGGATAGGCGTACATCCAGCGGAAGGGCAGGGCCGCCGAGAGCCAGCGCAACGGCCCGGGCAGCAGACTGATGGGCACAAACCGCCCGCCGAGAAACATCCCCAGCCCGAAATACAGTTCGGAAAACGAGTCCATCTTGGTGACGAAGAAGGCCAGGGTGGCGATGACGTAGCCCCACACGAACGCGACCAGCCCCGCCAGGCCGACCGCCACCGGCGCAAGCAGCCAGTCGAACGCGCCGGCCTGAAAGTCGGGCCGGACGAGGACGGCCAGCAGGAGCCAGATCGGCGCGAGCAGGGCGAGGGTGACGAGTTTGTAGGCGACATTGTCGGCGAGAGACTCCCAGATCGGCAGGATCGGCTTGAGCAGCCGGGCCGACAGCGCGCCGGTGCGGACCAGCCAGCCCATCTCATAGACGTCCCACGCCGTCGTCAGGTGGCCGACGATCATGGTCATGTAGAAATAGGCCAGCAGTTGCCCGACGGACAGGCCGCCGACTTGGCCGGGCGTCGCGGACCCGTGCGCCGCGGCCGTCCAGACCGCCATCAGGACCGCCGGCGAGACGATCCCCCACAGCGCCCAGAGGGCGACCTCGGCGCGATACTGGATCATCGTCGCGATTGATAGGCGAAACATCACCGGCAGGGCCGAAACGACGTGATTCATCGCCGCTATGCCCCCGTTCCGGAGCCAGCCGTTCCGTCGGCCCCGGCCTGCGGCGACGCGGCCCCCGGACGCTCCATCGCGTACATCCGCTCGATCACGTCCTCAATCGGCGGGTCCCCGATCGTCAGGTCGAGCACGGGCAGGTCGGCGAGCAGCCGGCTGGTGACGGCGGCGGCCGCGTCCTTGGGCACGCGGAGCGTGACCTTCCGCGGTTCGCAGCCCAGCACGTCGCCGAGCGCGGCGAAGTCGAAGCCGTCCACGTCGCGGGTCAGGTCGATCTGGATGAACTTAAACGGGGCAAGCCGCGCCGACAGCGAAGACAGCGGTCCGTCGAACAGGATGTGCCCGTGGTGGATGAGGATGATCCGCCGGCAGAGGGCGGTCACGTCGGCCATGTAATGGCTGGTCAGGATGATCGTTGCGCCGGACCTGCGGTTGTACTCGGCGACGAACTGGCGGATGCGGGCCTGCATGGTGATGTCGACGCCGATCGTCGGCTCATCGAGGAACAGCACGGCCGGCCGGTGGAGCAGCGAGCCGCACAACTCGCACTTCATCCGCTCGCCGAGGGAGAGGTTGCGCACGGGCTTGGTGAGCAGCGGGCGGAGGTCGAGCAACTCGACCAGTTCGTCCAGCGTCTGCTGAAAGGCGGCGCGATCGACGCGATAGACCGCGGCGTGAACGAGGTAGGAGTCCATCACCGGCAGGTCCCAGTTGAGTTGGGAGCGCTGGCCCATGACCATGCTGATGCGGCTGAGGTAGGCCGGCTCGCGCCGCCACGGGACGTGGCCGAGCACGCGGGCCTCACCGGAGGTGGGGTGCAGCAATCCGGAGAGCATCTTGAGCGTGGTCGTCTTGCCCGCGCCGTTGGGGCCGAGGAAGCCGACGATCTCGCCGGGCTGCACGGTGAAACTGACCTGCTCGACGGCGTTGACGGTGCGGTACTGGCGGCGCAGGAGACTGCGCAGGGCGGCCTTCAGCCCGCCCTCGCGCTGCGGGACGCGGAACGTCTTGCTCAGGGACTGAACCTCGATCAGCGCCACGGCAACACTTTATCACACCGGTCCGCCGCCGGGGCGTAACGTGCCGAACCGGGGAGACAGCCCCCCGCGGCCCGGCAAACGGAACGCACGTCCCCCCGCGGGCGGTTGCGGCGGGACGCGGCAGTCGCTTCAATGACAACCCGCGCGCGGGCCGGAGGTGCGCTCGGCCCATCGTGAAGGAAGAATCGGAGGATCTCTGCCCATGTCGCTGTCCGGTTTCGCCGTCGCGAATTGTCCGCGAATTGTTTTCGTCGCCGTCGCGCTGATGCTCGTTCGGGCGGCCGCGGTCTCGGCCGTCCCTCCACCGGTCGACTTCGAGACCCCGGTGGTCATTGAAAACGCCCGCATCGTTGTGGAAGCAGGGCGGACGATCGAGCGCGGGTCCATCGTCATCGACGGCGGGCGGATCGTCGCCGTCGGAGAACGCGTCGACGCCCCGCCGGACGCCGAGGTCATCGACGCCTCGGGCCTGACGATCTATCCCGGCCTGATCGACGCCTGTACGCACGCCGGCATTACCTTCACCGAGCCGGCGGACGACGACCGCCGCCGCCTGGAGGATGAAAGCCCCGACGTCCGCGACGGCCCGCAGTCGGCGACGGTTGAGGCCCACCGGCGGCTGGTGCATCCGCGCGTGCTGGCCGAGGAGCATTTTGATCCGGCAATGGCGGGGCGCGACGAGATGCGGGCTGCGGGGTTTACGGCGGCCCTCGCGTCGCCGAAGCCGGCGGTCTTCGCCGGAAGCAGCGCGCTGCTCCAGATGGGCGACCGGCCGCTGCGGCGGTCGGTGCTCCGCGCGCCGGTGGCCCAGCACGCGGCGTTCGTCACGGGACGGGACCGCGGCGACTTTCCGCGCTCATTCGAACGGGCCTTTGAAATGCCGCAGTATCCCACCACGATCATGGGCGCGATGGCCGCCTTCCGGCAGATCATGCTCGACGCCGCCTGGCAGAAGGACTGGCTCGACTGGTCGCGCCGCAACCCCGCCGGCCCGCCGGCGCCGGTCGACCGAGACCTGGGCGCACTTCAGGACGTGCGCGACGGCCGCGTGCCGGTCGCCTTTTACGCGCAGACGGAGAATGAAATCCACCGCGCGCTGGACCTGGCGGCCGAGTTCCGGCTGCGGCCGATCATCGTGGGCGCGGCGGAGGGCTGGCGGGCCGCGGAGCGGCTGAAGCGGGAGTCGGTGCCCGTGATCCTGAGCGTGAAGTGGCCCGAGGAGCCGAAGCCGCCCGGCCAGCGAAAATCGCGGAAACCCGGCCCGACCCCGGCGGACGAAGAAGGTGGGTCGAGTACGACCCACCCTACAACGACTTCGCGCCCCGCCGGCGCGCTCGACCCCGTGTTCGACGACGAGTGGGAGGACCAGCCCTTCGAGCCGCAGCGATTGTTCGAGGAGCGCAAGCGGCTCTGGGAGGAGCGGGTCGACAACGCGCGGCGGCTGGAAGAGGCGGGGGTGGTTTTCGCCGTCGGCTCGTACGAGATGAAGTCGGCGACTGAGGTCTTGAAGAACCTGCGGAAGGCCGTGGAGCGAGGTCTTTCGGCGGATGCGGCGCTGACGGCGCTGACGCGCCGCGCGGCGGAAATCGTCGGCGCGGGCGACGCGCTGGGGACGATCCAGTCCGGGCGGCTGGCGAATCTGACGGCCGTAACCGGCCCGCTGTTCGAGGAGAAGACCGAGGTGCGCTGGGTCTTTGTCGCGGGCCGGCGCCACGATGCCAAGGCCGCCGACTCGCCGCGCGGCCGCGGCGAAGGCCGCCGCGGCGGAGGACGCCGTGGGGCCGGGGCCGCGCCGGCCGGGGAGGAGTCGGAGCCGGAGGAGGAAGAAGGCGGGTCGAAGCCGACCCCACCAAACGAGACGGCGACCGGCCCGGCGACGACTACTTCGACCCAGCCCGCCTGGCCGACGTTCCGCTGCGAGATCGAGGCCGACCGCGCGCCGCGCCTCCGCACCGGCGGAAACGTCCTCATCCGCGGCGCGACGCTGCTGACGATCACGGCCGGCGACCGCCCGGAGACCGATCTGCTGATCGAGAACGGCCGCATCGCGCGGATGGGAAAGGGAATTGCCGCGCCGCCGGGCGCGACCGTGATCGACCTGCCCGGCTATTTCGTCATGCCCGGCATCATCGACCCGCACTCGCACATGTGCAGCGACGGGGGGCTGAACGAGTTCTCGCTGTCGGTCACGTGCGAGGTCCGCGTCCGGGACGTGATCGGCCACCGCGACGTGCAGGCCTTCCGCGCGCTGGCCGGCGGCACGACCACCATCCACACCATGCACGGCTCGGCCAACACCATCGGCGGGCAGAACGTCGTATTGCGGCTGAAGTACGGCCGGCCGGCGGCCGAGTGGGTCTTCCGCGAGGCGCCGCAGACGGTGAAGTTCGCGCTGGGCGAAAACGTCAAGCAGTCGAACATCGGGCGGCGCGGCACGCGCTTTCCCAACAGCCGGATGGGCGTGGAGGCCGTCATCCGCCGCAGTTTTGACGCGGCGCGGGAATACCGCGAGGACTGGTCGCGTTATGACTCGGACCGCCGGGCGGGGAAAGACCCGCGCCCGCTTCGCCGCGACCTGCGGCTGGAAGCGCTGGCGGACATCCTCGAAGGACGAATCTGGGTGCACTCGCACTGCTACCGCGCGGACGAGATCCTGCGCCTGCTGGACGTGGCGGAGGATTACGGCCTGCGCATCGGCGTGCTCCAGCACGTGCTGGATGGCTATCGGCTCATCCCCGAGATGCGCCGCCACGGGTGCGGGGCTTCGACGTTTTCCGACTGGTGGGCGTACAAGATCGAGGCCTACGACGCCATACCGCATAACGCCGCGCGGATGATCCAGGGCGGCGTCGTCGCCACGGTCAACTCCGACTCGCCGGAACTCGTGCGGCACCTGAACCTCGAGGCGGCCAAGTCGATGCGCTTCGGGGGGCTGGGCGTCAACGACTGCCTGCGGCTCTGCACGCTCAACGGGGCGATCCAACTCGGCGTCGAGCGTTATGTCGGCTCGATCGAGGCCGGCAAGGTGGCCGACCTCGCGGTATTTGACGGCCACCCGCTCGACACGTTCTCTCGCTGCGTCCTGACGCTCATCGATGGGGAAGTCTACTTTCAGCACGAGGCGCTCGGCGACTTGGCTCAGCAGCAACTTCGCCCTGCAGCGCGGCCGGCGAAACCATTCCTCGGGCCGCGGGCGCCGCTGCGGGTCCGGCCGTCTCCGGGCGGCCGATTCATCCTTCGCGGCGGGGAGGTGTTTCCCATCGTCGGGGAACCGATCGAGCGCGGCGAGGTGCTCATCGCCGACGGGCGGATCGAGTACGTCGGCCCGGTGCGTTCGACGGCGTCCGACGCGGAGGCGGCGGTCATCGATACGACGGACCTGCGCGTGTACCCGGGCCTGATCAACGGCGGCTCGTCGCTGGGCCTGACCGAGATCGAGTCGGTCGCCGGCAGCGTTGACGCCGGGGACATCGGCCGGTTTCAACCCGACCTGGTGGCGGCCAGCGCATGGAACCCGTTCGCCTCGGCGATCGAAGTCGCGCGGTCCGAGGGCGTACTGGCGACGCTGGTGGTGCCCGGCGGCGACATGGTTTCCGGGCGCGGGTCGGTGATGCGTTTGGACGGCTGGTCGATGCCGGAGTCCGTCGTCCGCTCGCCGTTCGGGTTGTTCGTGTCGCTGCCTTCGCTGCCGGTCGAGTTCCCGGAGTGGATGCCCGAGGAGCGCCGGGCCGAGCAGAAGAAGGAGACCCGCCAGCGGCTGGCCGAAGTGGAGGCGTTTTTCCGGCAGGCCCGGCATTTCGCCGCCGTGGCCGAACTCGCAGGCCGCCGCCCGGGCTATCGCTACCATGCCGAGCGGCGGCTCGAGTCCATGATGCCGTTTGTTCGCCGCGAAGCGCCGGTGTTCTTCCGCGCCGACGGCTACAAGCAGATCCGCGAGGCCCTGCGTTTCGCCGAGCGATACGACCTCTGGCCCGTGATCTACGGCGGCCGCGAGGCGTGGAAACTCGCCGACCCACTGGCGGCCGCGAAGGTCGACGTCGTCATCGTCCGGTCGATGGCCTATCCCGGCGGCGACCATGAACCGTGGGACAGCGTCTATCGCAACGCCGCGGTGCTCGACCAAGCGGGCGTCCGCTTCTGCTTCGCCACCGGCGGGGCGAGTCTGGCGAAACTGCTGGGGATCGAGGCGGGCATGGCCGTCGCCTACGGGCTGGACGCGCGCCGCGCGCTGGAGGCCGTCACGATCGACGCGGCCCGCATCCTCGGCGTCGATGACCGGCTGGGCTCGCTGGAGCGCGGCAAGGCGGCGGACCTGATCGTCACCAGCGGCGATCCGCTCCAGGCCGATAACAGCGTGGTGGCCGCATTCGTCGCCGGCCACCCGGTTGACCTGTCGAACCGCCATACCCGGACCGACCGCAAGTTTCTTTCCCGCCCGACGCCATCGCTGGAGGACGACCCGACGCTCCGCGGCCCTGCGCCGATGCGGCTGCCGCCGTCGGACGACGGCACGTAGCGGATGCCGTATCGCCGTCGGACTGATGGGTTATAATGAGAGGATTCGTGGCTCGGATCATTGTTCCAGCCCGAGGCGCGACAGCGCCGGGCTGGAGCCGGAGTACGCCGTCAGCACGATGCAGCCCGCCGCCGGCCGCCGACCTGCCCGAAACAACCGACTGGTTGAAGGTCCTTCCGACGAGTTTGCCGGCGCGCTGCGCGGCGCGCGGCGGCTGATGGTGGTCGGCCACGTGACGCCCGACAGCGACTGCCTGGGGGCCTCGCTGGCGCTGGTTCTCCTGCTGCGTCAGGCCGGCCGGGAGGCCGCGCTGCACCTGCCGCGGCTGGCGGTCGCCAAGAAACTTCGCTTCATGCTGTCCATCGCCGACGGCGAGATGGCGGGAGCGCCCGGCGCGCGAAACGTGCCGCCGGTCTCCGCGGCCACGGCCGAATGGCGCGGCGACTGCGACGCGGTCGTCATCGTCGATACGGCGAACGCGCGGCGGGTCAACGTCGACGGCGGGGCGGACGCGCTGGCGGGCCGGACGACGCTGGTGATCGACCATCACATCACCAACCCCGATTTCGGCCGGTACAACTGGGTGGACCCTCACGCCAGCAGCACGAGCGAAATGGTGGCCGGCCTGGCCGGCCATCTGAACTGGGCGCTGACGCCGACCACCGCGTCGCTGCTCTACGCCGGCATTCACGGCGACACCGCCGGCTTCTCCCTGCCCAACACGACGTCCGGAGCGCTCCAGGCCGCCGCCGGACTGATCCGGGCCGGCGCGGACGTCACGCACATCGGCGAGCAACTTTGCCGCTCGCAGGAGCGGCACGACTTTGAGTTGTTGCGCCGCGTCTATGACCACACGCGGGCCACGGAAGACGGGCGGATGGCCTACAGTTTCCTTACGTACGACGACATCACGGCGTCGGGCTGCACGGCGGAGGACATCGACGACCAGGTTTCGATCCCGCGGGCGCTGGCGGGCATCCGCATCGCCCTGCTGTTCACGGAGGGCGAGCCGGGCGTCGTGCGCGTCAACCTGCGGGGCGAGGGACGCACGAGCGTGCTCGAGATTGCCGAGCATTTCGGAGGCGGCGGACACACGCAGTCGGCCGGCGTGCGCATCCGCAGCCGGGGGATGCCGCAGGTCATCGAGGAGGTCCTGGCCGTCGCGCGACAGCACCTGGAGCGCAGCGCCGGCGGGTAGGGCGGGTTCAGGACGCGACGAGACTGGCCGATCCGGCGGCGGCGGCCGAGGCCGATCGGGCGGCGCGCTCGGTGGCCAGAACCTGCTCGTGCGTGGCGTGCTCCTCGCCGAAGCGAACCAGCCGCGCGCTGTTGAAGACCACCACGAAACTGGAGACCGTGTGCAGGATCGCCGCCATGATCGGCGCGACGATGCCGATCGCGCCGAGCGTGACGATCGCGACGACGAATGCGACGCCAAACACGAGGTTCTGGACGATCACGCGGCGGGTCTGCCGGGAAAGCCGCACGAGGAACGCGAGGCGGGACAGGTCATTGTTGAGCAGGGCGATGGAGGCGGAATTGATGGCGACGTCGGACCCGGCCGCGCCCATCGCCACGCCCAGGTCGCCCGCCGCCAGGGCCGGCGCGTCGTTCACACCGTCGCCCACCACCGCCACGCGGTATCCCTCGCGGCGCATCTGCTCGACCAGTTCGAGTTTCTCGTGCGGGAGGCACTCGGCCTTGAACTCCGAGCAACCCATTTCGCGCGCGACCTTCCGCGCGACGGCCTGGCGGTCGCCCGTGAGCATGGCGACGCGGCGGACACCGGCGTCGACCAACTGCTGGACGGCCTCCCGGGCGGCGGGGCGCGTGCGATCCTCGACGCCGACGTAGCCGAGACAGCGGCCGCCGCGGGCGACGAACAGCAGCCCGACGCCCTCCATGCGCGAGGCCGAGGCGCTGACCGTCGAGACGTCGACGCCGCGGCTGCTGAGGAACGATTCGCGGCCGACGACGATCTCATCGCCATTGAGCCGCGCGACGACGCCCTGGCCGGCGATCTCCTCGAAGCGGTCGGGGCGCTGGAGAGCGACGTTGGCCTCGCGGGCGACGTTGACGAGGGCGCGGGCGGCGGGGTGGTTGCTGAGTTGCTCGGCGCTGCCGGCGGAGCGGAGCAGGTCTTCGGCTTCGGCCCCGGGCGCGGGGACAAGGCGCGTGACGGCGAGTTCGCCGGTGGTCAGGGTGCCGGTCTTGTCGAAGACGATGGCGGTGAGGCGGCCCGCCGACTCCAGGTGCGCGACGTTCTTGATCAGGATGCCCAGCCGCGCGGCGCACGACAGGCCGGCGACGACGGCCGTGGGCGTCGCCATGATCAGCGCGCAGGGGCAACTGGCGACCAGCATCGAGATCGCCTTCTCAAGGCCGTCGGTGCGGTCGCGGTTGAAGTAAAGAACGAGGCCGGCCAGCATGAGGACGACGGGGGTGTACCACACGACGTAGCGGTCGATGAGGCGCATGATGGGGATGCGGGTCTTTTCGGCCTGAAGGATGAGCCGCTGGACGCGTCCGAGCGTGGTGTCGGAGCCGACCTTCGTGACCTCGATGTCCAGGGCGCCGGTCAGGTTGCTGGTGCCCGAGAAGACGGCGTCCCCGGGGCCTTTGTCCACGGGCAGAGATTCGCCGGTGATGTTGGCCTGGTTGACGATGGACTGGCCGGAGACCACGGCGCCATCGACGGGAATATTGTCGCCGGGCCGGACGCGGACGTGTTGGCCGACGGCGATCTCCGCCACATCGACCTCGCGCTCGGCGTCGCCGTCGAGTCGCAGGGCCCGGGTGGGGGTGAGCCGGATCAGCGATTCGATGGCGGCCCGCGCGCCGATGGCGGTGCGGGTCTCGATCAGTTCCGACAGCAGCAGGAAGAAGCCGATGACGCCGGCCGCGCGGTAGTCGCCCTTGGCGAAGGCGGCGAGGATGGCGAGCGCGACCAATTCGTCCATGTGCAGGTGGCCGCTGATGAGATTGCGCAGCGCATGCCAGATGATGCGGATACCAAGCAGGGCCGCGCCGACGGCCGCGACGAGGTCCATCTGGAACTGGTATTGATAGACGACGACCTTGCGCAGGACGCCGCCCACGAGTTGCTCTTCCTCGGCCTGGGGGCTGAACCACTGAATGTAGTAACTGGTCAGGACCAGCAGGCCGCCCATCAGCGTGGCGACGACGCCGATGCTGGCCCGGCTGGCGGCGGCCGCCGCTCCGTGGTCGTGGTGCGCGTGGCGGTGCTGGTGGTCGTGTTCTTCGGCCTGGCTCAACCCGAAGAAACCGTGGGCGGGCATATCGACCTGCGGCCCCCTCTTGTTCCGGTTACGTCCGACCGAGTCGGCCGGTTCGGACGGCGGACATGGTAGCCGCCGCGCGGCGGGCTGCCAAGCGCGGGGGGGCGCGCGGGGCTTTATTCGAACCGCAGGGCCTCGATCGGGTCGAGCCGGCTGGCGCGCCACGCGGGGTAGAACCCGAAGAACAACCCCACCACCAGCGAAAAAGTCACGGCCACGGCGAGCGACCAGGGCGTGACGGCGACCTCCCACTCCTTGTAGCGCTGGAGCGCCTCGGCCGTGCCGACCCCCAGCAGCACGCCGGCCAGACCGCCGGCGCAGCACAGGAGGACGGCCTCGACGAGGAACTGGCTCAGGACGTGGCGTCCGTCCGCGCCGATGGCCATGCGCAGGCCGATCTCGCGGGTGCGCTCGGTCACGGAGACGAGCATGATATTCATGATGCCGACGCCGCCGACGATCAGCGAGACCGAGGCGATGACGAGCAGGAGTTGGCTGAAGGACTCGGTGGTCTCTTCCTGGATCTGGGCGTTCTCCGCGAAATCGACGATGCGGAAGTCGTCGGCCTCATCGGGCCCGAGCCGGTGCCGCTCGCGGAGGAGTTCCCGCACGCGCTCGTGGACGACCGTCATGGGGACGCCGGACCGGGCGGCGACGAGCATCGTCGCGGAGCGCTCCTGTCCGGCGATCTTGGTCTGAAAGACGCGGAAGGGGAACAGGATCAGGTCGTCGTAGTCGCGGCCGTCGGACGAGCGGCCCTTGGCCGCCAGCAGCCCGATGACGGTGAACGGGGCGCGGTTGACGCGGATCGTCTCGCCGACGGGGTTGACCGAGCCGAACAGTTCCCGGGCGGTGGTCTGGCCGATGCAGCAGACCTTGGCGAGGGAGGCCTCGTCGTCCTCGTCGAAAAGACGTCCGTGCGCGGCCCGCCAGCGGCGGATGTCGAAGAAACTGGAGAAGACGCCGATGACCGAGGTCTGGTAGTTGGCGTACTTGGAGGAGACTTGGAAGGTCATGCGGTTGGACGGCGTGGCGGCGCGGACAAGCGGGCACTGCCGCAGGATGGCCTTGGCGTCGTCGGTGGTCATGGTGGGGCTGGTGCCGGCGGCGGTCTGGATGCCCTGGCGCTGGACGCCCCAGGAGAAGATCAACAGCCAGTCGTCGCCCAGCGCGGCGATGTCGCGCTGCACGCGGCGGCGCGTGCCCTCGCCCATCGCCACCATCGTGATGACCGATGCGATGCCGATGACGATCCCGAGCGTGGCCAGCGAGGTGCGGACCTTGTTCTTGCCCAGCGACTGGATCGCCTCACCCAGGATGCCGAAAACGGTCATCGTTCGGTTCCGATCGGCTGTTTCGTCAATACCCCAGGCCGTTGCGGCGCAGGTGGACGTAGGGGGTGCCGTCCTCATCGCCCTCTCCACGAATCACCTCGCCGACGTAGAGCCAGTGGTCTCCGGCGTCGAACTTGTTCCGGACGCGGCAGGCCAGCAGGCCAACGCCGTCGATCGCCACGCCGCCCTCCACGTCGCGGGCGTCGAGTCCGGCGAACGCGTCCTGGTCGAGCGTGAATCCGCGGCCGAAGTGCCGAAACATCGCCGTCGGGTCCGTTCCGACGACATTCAGCGCAAACCGCCGCGATTCGTCGATCAGCGTCTCGATCGGTCGGCCCTTGCGGACGGCGACGCTGACCGTCGGCGGATCAAAACCCGCCTGCTGCACCCAGGACGCCAGCATGCCGGTTCGACCGGCGGCGGAGCGGGCCGTCAGTACGAACACGCCGCTGGGAATTCTTCCCAGAACCCGGGCGATTCGATCTCGTTCGGCGTCGTTCATCGAGGCGGTCCCGCTGCATCGTCGCCGGAGCGGGCACGGTTCAACCGGCCCGCACCGTCGGTCTCCGGCACGCGGATTGTATCCTCGCCCCGCGGGCCGGTGTAGCGCCGGTTCATTGTCCAACCGGGTCGACCCGCGGACAATCCCGCCCGCGGCGGCGAAGAGGCGACCGATTGCGACGGACACGATGATGCGGACGGCGAACCAACCGACGGGTCCGGCTGCGGACGAGAGAGGCGTCGCGTCGTCCGAACCCGGGCGCCGAGGCGCGGCCGGTTCTCTCTGGCCGGGCGTGGTGCTGACGGCGCTGGTGGTGCGGGGGGCGCTGGTGACCCAGCCGGCGTGCATCGATCGAAACGGCGTCCAACTGGTCACGTTTGCACAGCAGATGGCGGCCGATCCGGTTGAAGCGATGCGGGTCACGTCGCGCCAGCCGGGGTTCGCGGCGCTGCTGCTGGGGGCGCGACGCGCGCTGGGCGGCTGGCTCGGCGACGGGCCGGAGGGCTGGCAGCGGTGCGGCGAGTTGCTGGCGCTGGTCGGCGGCGTTGCCGCGTGCGCCGCGGTGTACCTGCTGGCGGGGCGGCTCTTCGACGAATCCACGGCCCGGCTGGCGGCGCTGCTGGCGATCTTCTGGCCGCAGGGCGCGCACCTGTCGGCCCAGGTGCTGTCGGACATGCCGCACCTGGCCCTTTACCTGGCGGCTCTTCTGCTTGTGCTCCGCGCGATTCAGCGCGGCCATCCCGGGCGCCTTGCGGCGAGCGGGCTGCTGATCGGCGCGGCGTACTTGATCCGGCAGGAGGCGCTGGGGCTGTTGCCTGTCGCGGCCGTCGGCTGGTGGCGCGCGCCGGGTGTGGTGCGACGCGGGAGGGGCGTGTTGCTGCTCGTCGCGGGCTTCGTGATCGCGGTCGCGCCTCATTCCCTGCTGACGGGGCAGTGGATGCCGAACAAGAACCCGCTGGACGCGCTGGAGCGCGTTTCGCGTCACGCTTCGGGCGCGGCGGGCGGATTGCTCGCCTACGGCGTCTCGTTCCCGAGCGCTCCCGTCCGAATGCTCGAGGACTGGGCCCGCAGCGGCCGGTACGCGATCTCGATCCTGTTTTTGGTCGGAGCGCTGGCGCCGGCCGCGGCGCGCGCGGAGCCGTCCGGCCGGCGGCTGATTGCGATGGCCGCCGCGGCGCACGTGGCGCTGATGCTCGCGCGCGCGGCGGTTTATGGCGAGAGCAGCGCGCGGTACGTCGCGATACCGGCGGCGCTGTGCATCCCGTGGGCGGCGTCCGGGTGGTCGTTGATCCTGCGCGGACTGCGAAGGATAGGCGAAGGGCCGCGGACCGGGGGCTTGCGCCCGCGGCTCGGACACTTTACGGCGCAACTCATCGCTTTGGCTGTGCCCATGACGCCGCTTGTGCTTTACGCTGCGGAGCCGGTGTACGGCAAGGAGGCCTACCGGGTCGCGGGCCGCTGGCTCGGCCGGCACGCCGCGCCGGACGAGCGCGTGCTGTCGCACGAGCACCTGGAGCAGGTCCTGTACTATGCGGGTCGAACCGGGCCGGGCGGCGCGTGGGACCGTTGTTCGCGCGGAGACTCGGTGGAGCGGATCGCATCGATCATCGAACGGTTGCGGCCCGCGTGGTACGTCGATGCGGAACGGTCGCACGACGAAGAACTGGACGAGGCCGCGCACGTCGCAGCGCTGGAATCGGGCCGGGTCGCGGCGCTCGAGCCGGCGCTGAGCGTCGGACCGGCCGGGCGTCGCGTCCTCGTGTTTCGCGTCCGGGCGGCCGATGGACGGCCGTAGCGCACACCCGTCCGCGGCAGGGCAGCCGGTGTCGAGATTGCGACCGTTTGTGAGCGACCCGCGCCGGCGACTCTGGGCCGTCGTGCTGATCCTGTTCGCCGCGTACGGCGCGGCGGATTTTGCGAAGTTCCAGCGGTCGATGCGGACGCGGCTGCCGACGTTGAAGCGCTGGCTGCCGTACGCGGCGGAGGTCGGGCGCGACGATCGGCTCTACGACGACCACCCCGATTACCTGTACCCGCCGTTCTTTCTCGTAGCGCTGCGGCCGCTGACGCACGTGCCGCCGGCGGTCGCTGCGGCGGTCTGGCAGGTTGCAAAGTACGCCTCCATCGTGCTGATCTTCGCAGCCGCCTGGGCGGTGGTGCGGCGCGGCGGCACGATCCCGGACTGGGCCAAGATTGCGACGATCGTGGTCACGGCGCGATTCGTGCATTCGGACCTGCGTCACGGCAACGTGAACCTGTTCATTGCGGCGCTGGTGGTCGGCGGGGCGTGGCTGTTCGCCGGCGGCCGGCGCGGGCTGGCCGGCGCGGCGGTCGGACTGGCGGCGTGCGTGAAACTGACGCCCGCATTGTGGCTGGCGTGGCTCGTCTATCGGCGGCAGTGGCGCGCGCTGATCGGGGCGGCGGTTGTTGCCGTGATGGCGGTCGAGTACCTGCCGCTGCTGGTGATGCCGGGGGAGACGAATCATCGTCTGCTGCGGCGGTGGTACGAGCACGTCGTCGGCTCCTTCGTCGCCGAGGGACGAATCGACTCGGTGGGCATGAACCAGTCGCTTGCGGCGGTGACGAACCGAATCCTGGGCCGCTCGGGATTGCCCCAAGAAGAAGGCCGCGCGACGCTGATCGACCTCGAAGACGCGACGATTCGGCGCGTGCAGCGCGGCGCGGCGCTGGCGCTGCTGGCCGTGGCCGCGTGGGCGTGCCGCGGGCGGCTGCGGGCGGAGGGGGCGCTCGACGGCCGGGCGGCGGAGGCGTTCGCGCTGGAATGGTCGATTCTCGCGCCCGTGACGCTCGCCGTCTCGGGCTACACCTGGACGGGGCACTTCTGCCTGCTCATCCTGCCGGTCTCGGCCCTGTTCGCGCACTGGGCGCGCGGCCGCGAGGCCGGCGCGCTGCGGACGCTTCGTGGTCGGGCGGCGGTGGTGCTGACGGCAGTGCCGGCGCTGGTTTTTGTCGCCTCGTCGGACGTGCTGACCCCCGCGGGCAGGGAGTGGGCGGTGCGCATGGGCGTGCTGCTGTGGGGCGCGCTGCTGACACTCGCGGCGCTGATCCTGGCGCGAGAGAGTGCCCGCGGCGCGGACACGATCGCGGGCGGTCCTGCCGGCCCCCCGCTACCCGGGAAACTCCTTCGTGCGGAGTCGAGCCGTGACGGATGATCTGCGCGGATCGTCGACGGACCTGTCGGCCGCGTCGGCATGGCGAATCCTCGCGGCGGTGCTGGTCGTCGGCGCGGGGCTGCGGATCGCGTCGGCGGCGCGGCTGGGCTGCATCAGCCGCGACGGGGCCTTTTACGTCGCCTTCGCGCGGCAACTGGCCGACGATCCGGTCCGGGCGATGCAGGAACAACTCGCCCAGCCGGGGTATTCCGCGATGCTGCTGGCCGTGCACGGGCTGGCGGGCGGCTGGATGTCGCGCGATCCGGTGCTGGCGTGGGAGCGGTGCGGCCAGTCGATCGCGTGCGCCGCCGGCGCGGCGGTGATCGCGCTGTTGTACGCGCTCGGTCTTCGTCTGTTCGACCGCACGACGGCCCTTGCGGCGGCGGCCCTCGCGGCGGTCTGGACGCAGGCGGTCGAACTCTCGGCCGACGTGCTGACCGACATGCCGCACCTGGCGCTCTACCTCGCGGCGGTGCTGCTGCTGTTGGCGGCCGTGCGGACGGGCCGGCGGGCGACGCTGGCCGCGGGCGGGTTCATCGCGGGCATGGCCTACCTCATGCGGCAGGAGGCGCTCGGACTGCCGTTGGCGGGAGCGGCCTGCTGGATGTTGAGTCGGTCGGCCGGCGGATGGCGGCGGCGGACGGCGGGCGTGGCGCTGCTCGCGGCGGCCTTCGCCGTACCGGTGGCGCCGTACGCGCTGGCCACCGGCAAACTGATGCACAAAAAGAGCATCTGGCAACTGTTGCAACCGCCCGCCGACCCGGCCGCCGATGACCCGGCGGTTTCTTTAATTGAGCCGCCAAGATTTTCGGTAGACATGCTGCCAAGTTCCCCAATAGACGACCCGCCAAGTTCGCGCGTAGACGAGCCGGCAAGTTTCGCCGTAGACGAGCCGCCAAGTTCCGCCGTAGACGAGCCGCCGGGTTTATCCCGGCGGTCCCACCGCGCCGGCTCGGTCACGATCTGGTCCGCGCCGTTGCACATGCTGGACGGCTGGGCGCGGTCGGGGCGATATGTCCTTTCCACGCTGGCGGTGCTGGGCATGGTCTGGCCCGCCGTTCGCCGCGCGGAGCCGACGGGGCGGCGGCTGTTCGTCGTGCTGGTGGGCCTGCACGTGGCGGCGGTCCTGCTGCGCGGGCGGAGTTTCGGCGAGATCAGTTCGCGCTACATGGTCGTGCCGGCGGCGCTGTCGATCCCGTGGGCGGGCGCGGCGCTGGCGGAGATGGCGCGGCGGATGGGCCGGGTCGCCGGTCGTCCCGCGGCACTGGCGCGCGCAGCGGGCACGACGCTCGGCATGGCTGCGCTGGTTGTCATGCTCGCGCCGCTGCGGTCGGGCGTGAATGCCGACAAGCGCGGCCTGCGCGACGCGGGTACCTGGCTGCGGGCGCATAGCCGGCCCGAAGAGGTCGTCATCGCGCCGCGGAAACTTTCGCCGCTGCTCTTCTACGCCGATCGGGTCCATTTCTGGCCCGACGCGGCCCGCGACGACGAAATTGCGGCCGCGTTGCGCGCGGCCGGCCCGGCGTGGTACATCGACCACGACGAATCGCCGCGGGGCGACGTCGCGGCCGACGCCGTGCGGCGCTGTCTGATCGGAGACAGGCCGGCGTCTCAGCCGGCGCACCTGTTCACCGTGGGAAGCGGGCGAACGGCGAGAATCTACCGATTGTCCGGGCCGTGAACGACCGGCGCGCGCGTTGCCCGGCGTGCCGTCGCCCCCGGCCGAAGCGGGCGATCAGAACAGGGCGTAGATAAACGGCGCGGCGGCCGTCCCGCCCAGGAACACCAGTCCGGCCACGAGCAGCAGCACGGCCAGGATCGGCAACAGCCACCACTTCTTGTGGTGTTTTAAAAAGTGCCAGTATTCGGCGACCAGGCCGGTGTGCGCGGCACGGGCGAGTTGCCGGAGTTCATCGCGGGGCTTGTTCGATTCGTTCATGGGGTCCTCTCTCCGGGCATTCGGCCGATCGATCAACCGAGCCGCCGACTGAGCCGGCGGCGTCCATGATGGGTCACGACTGGCGGAAGTATCGCGCCACTTCCGGAGCGGGGCCCTTGCGGACCCAGTAGGTCTTCGCGTCGCGGTCGAAGCGGCGCGTCATGGCGTCCCGCCCGATCAGGCGAAACACCAGCGCCATCAGCGTAAACAGGCCGTAGAATACGATGCCGAGGATGACGTACGACAGGACAAAGCCGATCGGCAGCGCCAGAAACGTGAGGCCGAGGTAAAGCGGCCGCAGCGCCGCAGGCGCGGCCGCCGCCAGCAGCCCGCAAAGACCGGCCGCGCCCCAGAGGACGTAAGCCGTCCGCTCCGCGGCGGCGGGGCTGAAGTCGAAGAACAAAAAGTGATGCCGGGCGAAGATCCACGCGCCGAACCCGCCGAAGGCGGCCAGCGCGATCAGGCCGAAGTTCCGGAGCGTCCGGCGGTCGGGGGACCAGTTGATCTCGATCATCGCCATCGGGTCAATCCAGGTCGAACTGGGCCAGGTATTCGTCGATCTCGTGCTGTTTTGCCTTTGGCTGCTCGGCCTTGTGCAGCACGAAGTTTTCCAGCACGAGCACGTCCATGTTCGTGGCCATGAAGCAGCGGTAGGCGTGCTCCGGCGCGCAGACGATCGGCTCGCTGCGGACGTTGAAACTGGTGTTGATCATCACGGGGCAGCCGGTCTTTTCCTTGAAGCGCTGCATGAGCCCGTAGAGCCGCGGGTGCCGCTGCGGATCGACGGTCTGGACGCGGGCCGAGAAGTCGACGTGCGTGATGGCGGGCACGGTGGAGCGGACGACCTTCAGCAGGCGGTCCACGCCGGTCAGCCCGTCGAGTTGCCCGTCGAGCGGCAGCCGCTTCTCGTTGCGCACGTCGGCGACGAGGAGCATGTAGGGGCTGTCCTCGTTGGGGCGCATGTCGAACCATTCGTGCACATGCTCGCGCAGCACGATCGGGGCGAAGGGGCGGAACGACTCGCGGAACTTGATCTTGAGGTTCATCACCGACTGCATCTTCGCCGAGCGCGCGTCGCCGATGATCGAGCGGGCCCCCAGCGCCCGCGGGCCGAACTCCATGCGGCCCTGCGCCAGCCCGATCACCTTTTCGCCGGCGATCTCGTCGACCAGGGCCTCGTTCAGGGCCTGCTCGTCTGCGTACTCGTGGTACTTCGCGCCGATGCGGTCGAGGAAGGACTTGATCTCGTCGCGGCGGTAGGCCGGGCCGAGCAGCGATGCCTTCTGAAGGTCGTTCACGCCGTCCACCCGCCTCGGGTTGTCGAGCAACTGGTACCAGACGAACAGGGCCGCGCCCAGCGCCCCGCCTGCGTCGCCGGCGGCCGGCTGGATCCAAATGTTGTCGAAGATGCGCTGCCGGAGGATCTCGCCGTTGCCGACGCAGTTCAGCGCCACGCCGCCGGCCAAAACGAGGTTCCGCTGCCCCGTCTCCCGCGCCACGTGGCGCGCGCAGCGCAGCATGATCTCCTCGGTGACGGCCTGGATGCTGGCGGCGATGTCCATCTCGCGCTGGGTGAGACGGCTCTCCGGGTTGCGCGGCGGGCCCTCGAACAGCGCGTCGAAGCGCCGGTTCGTCATCGTCAGGCCCTGGCAGTAATTGAAGTAGGACATGTCCATGCGGAAGGAGCCGTCCTCCTTGAGGTCGAGCAGTTTGTTGAGGACTACGTCCCGGAAGCGCGGCACGCCGTAAGGCGCCAGGCCCATCAGTTTGTACTCGCCGGAATTCACCTTGAAGCCGGTGAAATAGGTGAAGGCCGAGTAGAGCAGTCCGAGCGAGTGGGGGAAGTGCAGTTCGTGCGTCAGTTCGATGCGGTTGCCGCGGCCGACGCCGTACGCCGCCGTCGCCCATTCCCCGACGCCGTCGAGCGTCAGGATCGCGGCCTCCTGGAACGGCGAGGGAAAGAACGCGCTGGCGGCGTGGGACTCGTGGTGCTCGGTGAAGATGCAGCGGCCGGTGTACTGGTTCTTCAGGCCGCGGGCGATCTCGCGCGGCAGGTGCAGTTTCTGCCGCAGCCAGAGCGGCATGGCCGCCAGGAATGACCGGAAGCCGACGGGGGCGTAGGCGAGGTACGTCTCCAGCAGCCGCTCGAATTTCAGCAGGGGCTTGTCGTAGAAGGCGACAAAGTCGAGTTCGGCGGGTGTGATCCCGCCCTCGGCGAGGCAGTAGTCGATGGCGTGCTGCGGGAAGCGGTAGTCGTGCTTCTTGCGCGTGAAGCGTTCTTCCTGCGCGGCGGCGATGATCTCGCCGCCGCGCACGAGACAGGCGGCGCTGTCGTGGTAGAAGGCGGAGATTCCGAGAATGTTCATCTAAGGCCTTCCCCGAACGACGGATGGGGACGGGATGCCGGCCGATCGTCCGCCGCCTACAGCATAGCCAGCCGGCTCGCGTCGGGTCAAAGCGCCGAATCCCGCCGTGCAACGCCGCGGGGGCAGGGCCATGCTATTTCCCTCCGACCTGGATCACTTCGCCGGAAAGCATCCGGACGACCCATTCCGCCATCGCTCTTCCGGCCGCGGCGTGGCCCAATTCCGAGTAATGGTTATCGTCCGGGTACCGGTGGCTGCGCCCGGCTCGCGAAACGGCGGCGCGCAAGGGATCGGTCAGATCGAGATACGGGATCTGCAGCCGCACACAGATCGGTCCGACCCATTCCCGGCCCATCTCGCGCGCGCGGACGGAAAGGCAGTAGGGGTCCCGATCGGGGGGCGGTCGAGACGGGTCCTCCGGTTGCACCGGATCGTCGATTTCGTCGGCCCAGCCGCGGAAGGCGACGGCAAACAGCGCACCGCGGGCGCGGCATTCGTCGCGCGCGGCGGCCAGCAGTTTCTCGACCAGTTCCCAGGTGCGGGCCTGCCGCTCGGCCATCGGCATCTTCGCCAAACCGGGAACGAGCGGGTTGCGGAAGTCGGACACGTCTTCCCGCAGCGGCAGACTGCCGACGCCGCGGACGATTTTTCCATACCGCAGCCGGTTCTGGATCAGCCGCTGGATGGCGAAGTAGCGCACCAGCGCGAACTGCGCCCCGACGCGTCGCCACCAGATCGGCCGCCACTCGGATGGTAAGAATTTTACCAGTTCGCCGTGGTCATCGAGGACGTAGCGGACGACGTGCGGGGGGAGGTCCACGATGTAGGGCGAGGTGTCGTAGGGATCGTTCTGCACGAAGAGCATGATGACGACGTCCGGACCGTACTCCAGCGCGTAGTGCCGGATTACCTCGTATTCCTGCGCCGTTCCGTAGCCGGAGACGCCGAAGGCGTACCACTGCGCGGGGACGCCCGCCTCGTTCATGGTCCGCTCGGCGACGGCGTACATCGTGTCCGCCGGGAAGACCTGCAACGACTCGACCTGCGAGTCGCCGACGAGGCAGACCCGTCGGACGCCCGGCCGCCTGGAAACAACGTAGTCCTCCGGGTGGTTCCAGCCCTGGGCGTTGAAGCGGTATCGGCCGTGGACGTCGTTGCCGACCTTGTATCGGCCGGACTGGTTGGGCGCCATGCGCGGACCCACGACGGGGTCCCAGAAGACGAACGAGACGTCGGTGACCTCTCCGAATGCCCGCATCCCGAGTTCCACCGCCGCAACGCCGAACAGAAGAACGAGTCCGATGCACAGCAGCATGATGCAAAGCCGGCGCGAACGGGAAACGCGCCGCGGCGACATCGCTCCTCCGCGCCTCCGCTGACCCAGGGCGGACTGCGGCAGGTCGGTTACAGGGGGAACGCTCATCATCGGTCGCCATCCATTCGGTGCCGAAGGCGTCGCGGTCGGACCACGGGCTTGCGCCCGTGGCTCGGATCACTCCGCGGCATCGCTGAACCGTCGCATCAGAACAGCGTGTAAATAAACGGCGCCGCGCCGGTGCTCGACAGGACCATCAGCACGCCGAACGCCAGCAGCACGGCGATCAGCGGCAGCATCCACCATTTCTTGTTCTGTCGCAGCAGGTAGATGAAATCGCTGACGAAGCCGGATCGCCCGGCCTCGCCCTGTCGGGCGAACTCCTCCGCGCCGGGCGCGGGCTGGTCGGAATCGTGGTTCATCGGATTACTCCGTGGCCGGCGCGGAAATCGTGGTCCGGCCCGCGGGCGCCGGCCCACGGGCGCCGGCCCGCGATGCTCTTTTCCGGGCCGGTCGCCGCGGCGACCGGTCCACCGGCTGGCGCCCGTGGCTCGGTGGCCACCCTGTCGCGCCGCGGAATGTCTCTCGGTGGATGCATGTCACGCCTGCCGGTAATAACTCAGGGGGCTTCCCGGCTGTTTGAACGGCACCCAGTAGGAAGATAGATTCGGGCGCTTCAATTGCAGCGGATCGCGTCCCAGCACGCGCATGACCAGCCCGACGGGCGTGAACAGTCCGTAGAAGATCACCCGCAGCAGGATGTTCGACACGAGCCACCCGATCGGAAACGCGACCGCGCACAATGCGACATAGACCGGGAGGATCAGCGTCGGGGCCGGAAGTCCGCCCAGAAACGTCAGCGCGCCGAGCGTCCACAGGACGTACGCCGCGGTCGAGGCGCTGAACTGCCACCGGGCGATCACGCCGAGCAGGCCGAAGCCGAACAGCGCAACGACGGCGAACTGCCGCAGTTGGCGATTCGTCGGATACCAGGTGGGCTGGAGCATGGCTAGTCGCGCCTCCGGGCGATCATGATGTAAAAGCCGCCTTCCTGGTTGCCGGTGGCGATCATCTTGGCCTGGGCCAGCCCGCGGTCGAGGGCGGTGCCGCGCGCGGCCGGCTCAAACAGCCGTTCGTTGGAATCGAACCGGTCCCAGACGCGCGGCTTGGGCACGCCGTTCACGAACTCGAAGCCGGTCTCGTCGAACCAGCGGAGCACTTCGCCCATCGTGTGCTTGCTTTCGTGCGGGTGCAGGTACTGGTCGTGGAACCAGGCGTCCTGCTTGCCGGCGCTCATCCGCGTCTTTCGGATGTAGGGGTCGATCCACTTGAAGCGCCCGCCCGTCAGGCGGAAAAGCAGGCGGCGGCTGTCGAGCAGCAGCCGGCCGTAGCGGTTGTACAGGCCGATGATGACGTGCCCGCCGGGCCGAACCAGCCGGGCGATGCTGCGGAACCCTCCGAAGGGATCGCTGGTGTGGTGCAGCACGCCGTTGCAGAGGACGACGTCGAACTGCGCGTCGCGGAAGGCGGGCCGGAAGAGGTTCATCTGGCAGAATCGGACGCGCGTCAGGCCCTGGCTGCGGCGAAAGTTTTCCGCGAGGCGCAGCGAATTGAGGCACAGGTCCGTGCCGACGACGGTGCGGCAGCCGATGGCGAGGTAGTTGGCCAACTGGCCGGTGCCGCAGCCGATCTCCAGCACGCGGCTGTTGTAGGCGATCTGTTCGGCGAGCAGTTTGGCATAGATGCCGCGGCGCGATTTCCGGATCAGCGAGGAGAGCGAGTCGGTATCGTCGTAGTTGGGGAAGGGGTGTTCCTCGTAGAACTGCTTGACGACCTCGGTCACGTCGCCGTCGATCCGCTCGTGCGGCCAGAACAGCCGCCAGATGCCGTCATCGTTTTCAAAACGCCGTCCGCACCCGGCGCACGTCGCGTGATGTTCGTGGGCGGTCAGTTCGCCGCCGCACTTCGAGCAGGCCCACAGCGCCTCGAGCGCGGGGTCGCATTCCTCGCCGTTGCTTCCGGGGCGGCGGGCCTCGGCGTTCGCCCGCTGGCGGCGCTTTTCCAGCAGGCAGTTCTCCAGAACCAGCACGTCGATGTCGGAGGACATGAACGTGCGGTAGGCCTCGGGCGGGCTGTTGACGATCGGCTCCCACGAGAGGTTGAAACTGGTATTAATGATCACCGGGCAGCCGGTCTTCTCGTGGAAGCGTTCCATCAGCAGGCGGTAGCGGCCGTGGCGTTCCAAGTCCACCGTCTGCACGCGGGCCGAGTAATCGACATGCGTGACGGCGGGGATCTTCGAGCGCGGCGCTTTGAGCAATTCGATCCCGGTCAGGCGTTTCTGATCGTCGGAGAGTTCGAGCCGGTGTTCCGCCTTGACGGGGGCGACAAGCAGCATGTACGGGCTGTCCTCGCGCGGGCGCATCTCGAAGTATTCGTCGACCTTCTCGGCCAGCACGCACGGAGCGAACGGCCGGAACGACTCGCGGTATTTCACCTTCAGGTTCATCAGCGACTGCATCTGCCGGCTGCGTGCGTCGCCGATGATGCTGCGGCACCCGAGCGCCCGCGGGCCGTACTCGCTGCGGCCCTGGAACCAGCCGATGACGTGGCCCTCGGCCATGAGTGTGGCCACGCGGTCAAGCAGGGCGTCCTCTTCCAGTTGTTCGTAGGCCGCACCGACGCTTTCGAGAAACGCCCGCGCGGCTTCGTTCGAGTAGGACGGCCCGAGCAGCGATCCGCACTGAGCGTCTTGGCCGTTGACGCGGCGCGGCTTGCCGAGCAACTGGTGCCAGATCAGCAGCGCGGTGCCCAGCGCGCCGCCGGCGTCGCCCGCGGCGGGCTGAATCCAGATGTTCTCGCAGTCCGTCTCGCGCAGGATGCGGCCGTTTGCCACGCAGTTCAGCGCGACGCCGCCCGCCAGCACGAGGTTCTTCGAGCCGGTCTCCTTCATCACGTGCCGGGCGGCCTTGAGCATGATGTCCTCGGTGACGGACTGGACGGAGGCGGCGAGGTCCATGTGGCGCTGGCCGACCCGCTCGTCCGGGTGCCGCGGCGGACCGCCGAAGAGGTCGTGGAACCGCTTCGACGTCATCGTCAGCCCCTGGCAGTAGTTGAAGTAGGACATGTCCATCCAGAACGAGCCATCCTCTTTTACGTCGATCAGGTGGCGCAGGATCAGGTCCTTGAAGGTCGGCCGGCCGTAGGGCGCCAGGCCCATGACCTTGTATTCGCCCTCGTTCACCTCGAAGCCGGTGTAATACGTGAAGGCCGAGTAGAGCAGACCCAGCGAGTGCGGGAAGCGGATCTCCCGCCGCACCTCGATCCGGTTGCCGCGGCCGTATCCATAAGTCGCCGTGCTCCATTCGCCCACGCCGTCCATCGTCAGGATGGCGGCCTCCTCGAACGGCGACGGGAAATACGCGCTGGCGGCATGCGACTCGTGGTGGGCGGGGAAGACGTAGCGGCGGCGGCCCTTGAGGCCCAGGGCCTTATCCATCTCGCGCGGCAGCCACAGTTTCTTGCCCAGCCAGAGCGGCAGCGCCTCGCGGAATGAACGGAAGCCGCCGGGCACGAACGCCAGATAAGTCTCGATCAGGCGGTCAAACTTGATCAGCGGCTTTTCGTAGAAGCCGACGAAATCCAGTTGTTCGGCGGAAATCCCCGCCTCGCGCAGGCAGTAGCGGATCGCGCCCACGGGGAACGACGAGTCGTGCTTCTTGCGGCTGAAGCGCTCTTCCTGCGCGGCGGCGACGATCCGCCCGTCCTCGAGGAGGCAGGCGGCGCTGTCGTGGTAGAACGCCGAGATGCCGAGGATATACATGCCTCATCCCCGCCCGCCGGTGGGGCAAAGCCGAAATTCGGCCTCACCCGCCGGTGCAGGACCCGTCCGGAACGAACCGAATCATAGGAAATGCACCGGCCGCGCGTCAAACGCCGAATGCCGTTAGTCCATACTGCATCGGATATTATCGCCGCGGACTTGCGCTGAATGTCTTCCAGGTGGTGCCGACCGCGCGCTTCCCGGGTGCGGCCGTGCGGCTCCACCGGTCAATAAACGGGACGGTCGAGTTCATGATCAGGATGGACCAGTAACACTCCGCCTCAACAATTCCGTAGAGCCGCATGACGATCGTGAGCAGCCCGACCCCCGCGGCAAAGACGATCCGCCCCCGCCGCCTTAACGGCGTGGCGAGCATGTCTCCCGCCAGCAGGAACGCCCCGAGCATCAACTGGCCGGAGGTCAGATGATACAGGACGTAGAGTGGGCCCACGGCCAGGCCGGCCTCCCCGCGCAGTCCCGGCCACGCAATCCTCGTCAGTTCCCCACCGGTTCCGACCGCCGCGATCGGCAGGGCGGTTGCGGCCAGCCCCGCCGACGCTAGCACGAAAACGGGTACCTCCCACGGCAGATGACCGCGATAGACCAGATAAAGACCGGCCAGGATCAATACGATCGTGCACGTTTCGCCCAGGCCGCCGGGCACGACGCCCCACAGCGTGTCGCTCCACGGCGGAAGACGGTCACGGATCAGTCCCGTCAGCAGATCGTCGTTCCCCGCGACCTCGTCCCCACGCGCCGTTCCCGACACGGCAGGGAAGAACGCAGCATCTCCATCGGCGGCGCGCCGCAGCCAGTGGACCGGCCGGGCGGTGCGCAGCGCTTCCGCCGTTCGCGGCAGGGGCGTCCGGCGCCAGCCGAGGTACGGGCCGTCCGCGATGGTTTCGGCCGCCGCCAGGTTTCCCGTCAGAAGTGCCCCCGGAGCGAGCACCGGGGCAGCCGGCTGGTGCGCGAACGAGAACTCCGAGGCAAACAGCGCCTGCACGACGATGCGGGCCACGATCGCGGGGTGCCAGAGGTAATGCCCGAGGCCTCCGAACATCCACTTCGCCAGCAGGATCGCCGCCGCGCTGCCGACGGCCGGCACGATGTTCGGCACGGTCGGCGGAAGCGTCAGGGCGAACAACGCCCCCGTCAGTACGCCGTGCAGCGTCCCGCCGCCGACCCCGCGTCCGGTCATCAGTCCCATCGCAGCGTCGCACACGGCGGCGGCCAGCACCGCCACCGCGACGATCCGCAGCGCGTCCGTGCCGTACAGCACCGTCCCGGCTGTGGCGGCCGCTCCCGCCGCGAGCAGCCACGACCGGATGATCTGGCGGTGGCTCTGACCGCCGCGGACGTGGGGAGCCGGTCCCCCCGATCGGACGCGGACCGTCGGAACGGGCGGGGGCGCAACCGTCACGGGCGCGTTCCCCATCGCCGCCGGGACTGCGCGAGCGTTTCCGCCAGCGGCAACTGCGACGGACAGACGTAGGTGCACAACCCGCACTCGATGCACGCGGCCAGCGCCGCGCGGTCGCCGGCCGAGCACTGCTCCGCCCACTCCAGTTGCGCGAGGCGCGACGGGTCGATCCCCGCCGGACAGTCTTCGAGACACCAGCCGCAGCGGATGCAGGGGATCGGCTCGTCCTGCGGCCGGCGACGCAGCACGAGCAGCGCGCTGAAATCGGCGCTGGTGACCACCTCGTCATGCGGCAGGCAGACGCCGGTCATCGGTCCGCCGGCGATCAACAGGGCATAGCCCGCCCCTTCCGCGCCGCGATCCATGCCGACGCCGGCCTGCGCCAGCAGCCGCCGGACCGGCGTGCCGAACGGGACGATGAAGTTGCCGGGCCGCTCGACGGCCTCTCCGGCGACGGTAACGACGCGCGAGACGTGGGGCCGGCCGCGACGAAGCGCGTCGCCCGCCGCCATCGCCGTCGCCAGCGGGAGGACGACGACGCCTACGTCGAGCGGCGCGCCGCCGGGAGGCGGCTCGCGGTGGGTCAGCACCCGAGCAAGCAGCCGCGGGTGGCATTGCGGATACTTGTCGGCAAGCGTTTCGACGAGAACGGACCGCCCGCGCGCGAGGAATGTCATTCGCCGCGCCAGTCGGCGATGCCGGAACGGAATCGCCAGACGCACGGACCGGATGCCCAGCGCGGCCCCAAGGGCCTCGGCCGCTTCAAGCACGGCGTCGGGCTGTTCAACGAGCGTGCGCAGGTTGGCCGTCAGGTACGGCTCGGTTTCCAGGCCGTTGACGATCAGCGTATCGGCCCCGGCCGTCGCGGCGCGGGCCAGCAGGCAATGAAGCGGGAGCCCGCTCGCGACGTCGACGACGCCGCAGACGCCCATGCGTTCCGCTGCCCCCTCCTCGCTTCCCCTTGGCAAGGGGAGGGTGGGTGAGGTCTCACCGGAGGTGGGGGGGGTCGTAGCGGGGTTGGGGTCCGTTGTACGTCCCCCGAGGTCGTCGACCGGCTCAATCGTGACCGCCGGGATGTCCGCGTGACGGGCGGTCCGAACGGTGCAGAACCCCGCGACGCGCCCGGCGAGCGGCGACAGGATCGCCGTCGCATCCGGATGAACCGCCTGAGCCAGCAGATCGCCCGGACCGACGGTCGTGCCGACGGCCACCACCCGCCGCGTGGTGCGGTTCGCGTCGAACTGCAACGGGACGTGCAGTGCGCCGACCGGGGGCAGCGGCTCGATCGGCCGACGCGCGGTCGCCGCCTTCTCGTCCGGCAGGTACAGCCCTCCGTCGAACATGGGCGGCCAGCCGAGTAATCGCGTCCACAGGCCCATCGAGGGACCGGATGATACGTCCGGCCGCGCGGCGTCGGTAGGGCGCCGATGATGTCTTTGTCCCACGCGGCTGTACAATCCCCGCGCGGCGCCGACGCCGGCGGGGCGAACATTCCCATTGCTTCCGCCGGCGGGGCGGGCCGTGGTCCGTCGCGCTGAGAGCAATGCTATGCGCCTCGTCATCGCTCTGGGGGGGAACGCCCTCAGCGCCCCGGGCGAAGCCGGCAACATCGACGACCAGTTCCGCCACGCCCGGAACACCGTGCGGCGGCTGGCAGACCTGATCGTCGACGGCCGCCAGTTGATCCTCACCCACGGCAACGGGCCGCAGGTCGGCAGCATCCTGCGGCGGGTCGAGATCGCCGCTCAGCATCACGTCTATCCGATCCCGATGGAACTGGCCGTCGCCGACACGCAGGGCGGAATGGGCTACATGATCGGCCAGTGCCTGATGAACGAACTCCGCGCACGGGGCCGGCCGCGCGTCTGTTCCACGCTCATCGCGACGACCCTCGTCCGGGCCGACGACCCCGAGTTCCGCCGTCCGACCAAGCCGATCGGCCCGTTCTACACGCGCCCTCGGGCCGAGGAACACCGCGCCCGCGACGGCTGGACCGTCGTCGAGGACGCCGGCCGCGGGTTCCGCCGCGTCGTCCCCTCGCCGCAGCCGCTGGAGATCGTCGAGATCGACCTCATCCGCGCCCTGGCCGAAGCCGGCGAATTGCTGGTCACCTGCGGCGGCGGGGGCATTCCCGTCATTCGCAGCGAGGACGGCGACTACCGCGGCATCGATGCCGTGATCGACAAGGACCGCACCGCTGCGCTGCTGGCGCTCGGCGTCGACGCGGAAGGGTTGGTGATCCTCACGGGCGTCGAGCGCGTGTGCGTCGGCTTCGGGACGCCGAAGCAGCGTCCGCTCGAGCGGCTCACGGCGCAGGAGGCCGCGGCCCTGCTGGAATCAGGCGAGTTCCCGCCCGGATCGATGGGGCCGAAGATCGAGGCCGCCGTCCGTTTTCTCCGCGACAGCCGCAAGCCGGACGCGTTTGTCCTCATCACGTCCTGCGAGCGCGTGCTCGACGGCCTCCGCGGTGAAACGGGGACGCGGATCGTTCGAAACTAGTCACGTTGCGGTTTGAAACGCAGGGAAAGGGACAGCCGCGCCGATGCGGCGGCGGGGGGAACGGGACGCCGGGTATCCCGCGCGGTGGTTTTCACTTGCTGCTGGACGACCAATCTCCCGGCTGCACTTGAATGCCGCGGTCGTAACGGTTCCCCTGTCGAATGACCCTCGCGGCTACGACCTCCCAAAACTCAGAATCGGTCGGTCCCGGCGATTTCTCGGACGATCATTTGATCCCTTGACAAATGCATTGAAAAAGGTTACCATGATCCAATTATTGCCGAGGCCTGGGGAGAGGGCCTAGGCCGAAGGAGAGGGAATCCTTGCCACGATATCACACGATCCTTGGCAGTCTCGCGGTACTGACTTTGGCGTCACGGGCGGGGGCGGCGCCGCTAAACCTCATTTTGGAATGCCGGCCCGACATCACGTCCGGGTTCATCGACGTTGAGTACGACGCCTCCTCTGATATTTTAAGCGCGAACGGTTTTGCGCTGTCGATCGTGGACAATTGTGCCAATCCGTCGGTTGATTTCGATGTCCTCGGCAGTTTTGACATAGCCGCGACGGTCGATGGCGTCGGTGTCGCCAGTGCAGGCACACTTAGCATCACCGGGGAAGTTCTGGGTTTCGGCCCCAACCTGCTCTCGGGCACCCTTTCGGCATTCGGGTTTCTCGATGCCCCGGGCGGCGATATTTTCGAGTTTCTTTTCACCATTACGGGGGGCGACTTGGCCATTCCTGCCTATTTCGGAAACCCCGGCAATACAGTCGGTGTGATCCTCAACGCCGCCGGCAGCGGGTTTGACGGGACCTTCGGCTCCAATTTCAACAATAACGGGGGGTTGCCGGGCTACGGCTACGGCGTTTCAGACACCGCCCCGCCCGTTCCTGAACCGGTCACATGTGCCTTGATGCTCGCGGGCGCCGTGATGAGTGGCCGCAACCGTGCGCTTCGTCTGCGGGGGCGCTGATTTCCCTTCGCTTGGAACCAGTCGAACACTCGGGAAACCCCGGATGGCCCAGCCAACCCCGGTACCTCAACAATCCCTAGGTTTGGGCCGTTTCTAGCCGCCATTGACTGCCGCAGAACCTGCCTTAGGCACCGCCCCGTATTCCGCCGAGAAAACCAAAACGTTCCTGGCGTTTGAGTGATGATTGAAGAAAATCCATTTGGTATGGCTTGACTCGGTGTGTCGCATTCCCTTAACATGGTCTTCGTCCGGGGTTGGGACTCCTCGCACCGTCAACCCCGGGGGCCCGTCCGCGGTCCGATTCTGGATCGGATCCGAGAACAGGCGGTCGCACTGGGATTCTGAAATCGACCTTTAATCAGGAGGAATGGAACCATGAATAATGGCCGTGCGGTCCTGCCGGCTGGCATCGTCGTCGCCTGTGTCACCGGCGTGGCCTTCGGGGCCCTGCTGGGGGTGATGCCCGGCTTCCCCGTCTTGACGTATAACGCGACCGGGAGGCTCAGTTATTCTGCGGGCGCGCAGACGTTTTCGCTCGGGGCCTCGCCCCTGGCAATCCGTTTTTCCCCCACGACCCCGCCGCGCCTCGTCAACCCCACTGGTGACCCTCCTTCGGAAGTGGTGTCCATTACGGTTCGCGTTGACAACGCCGGGGCCCTTGTTGGCGGGGTTGCCGGCGACGATCTTGTGATCCGCGGCCAAGTAGACGCCGACGGCAACGGTACGATCGACTACGCGGGCATCCTGTTGACCGGCGAGGCCCGGGGGTTTGGCTTCCAGGACACCGGTACGGCAACCGACCAGTACGATTTCCGCTTCACCCCCACTGGCGGCTCGCTCATGCCGTTCTTCGTCGGACGGGACATCGGCGTGGTCGTCAGCAGTGAGAACTCTTCATTCGTCGGCACGTTCGGCAGCGATTTCGGCGGCGGCGCCAAAGGCAGCGCCGGTCCGATCGACCGGCTGAACGGTCCGCCCGTCTGCGACGCGAATGGTCCCTACGACGTCCAGTGCGCCGGTGGGGTCACCACGTTCTCGCTTGACGGAACGCTTTCGAGCGATCCGGACGGCGACACCCTTATGTTCTCCTGGTCCTCCAACTGTCCCGGTGCATCCTTCAGCGGCGCCAACACGTCGACCCCCACGCTTTCCATCGATACCTCGAGCGGCTGCGAATTCACCTGTGATATTACCCTCACCGTCAGCGACGGCTTTAACCCTTCAGTCTCGTGCACGACGACCGCCCATGGAACCGATTCGTCCCGCCCGACCATCGACTGCCCCGCCAGCGTGACAATCAGTTGCGACGAATCCACCGACCCGGCCCGCACCGGCGCTGCCATGGCCCGCGATGAGTGCGACCCCCAGCCGGTCGTTTCCTATTCGGACGCCGAATCGCCGGGAACCTGCGCCCATGCCCGAATCATTTCTCGCACCTGGTCCGTGGCGGATCGTTGCGGTAACGTCGCAATGTGTGATCAGACCATCTCGGTGGTCGATACCTCGCCGCCGACCATTACCGAATGCCCCGCGGACCTTGACGTCGACTGCCACGCGGGCACGGATCCCGATGTGACCGGAGTGCCGACAGCAGTTGACAACTGCGACGCGAATCCGACGGCGACTTACGTTGATGTGACGTCCTCTGCCTCGTGCCCGGCCGTCAGCATCATCACGCGGACCTGGACCGTGCGCGATGCCTGCGGCAACGCCAGTACCTGCGTTCAGACGATCCGCCTTGTGGACAACTCCGCGCCGATGGTTCATTGCCCGCCTAACGTGACAATCGACTGCACGGAATCGACGCAGCCGTCGCGTACGGGCACCGCTTCGGCCACCGATTCCTGCGATCCCAGTCCCGCGGTGTTTTACGTCGACACCGTCTCGGGCACCTGTCCGCGCGTCATCACGCGCCGCTGGAAGGCCCGCGACGTCTGCGGCCAGGTCAGCCAGCCGTGTGACCAGATTATTACCATTGTCGACTCCACCCCGCCGGTCATCGCCTGTCCGCCCGACCTGACGCTCGTGTGCAGTGAGCGGACCGATCCGGGCTATGCGGGTATGGCCTCGGCGACGGACAACTGCGACCCGAACCCGGAGATTTCCTACGCCGACACCGTCAGCGGCAACTGCCCCGGAACGATCACCCGCGTCTGGTCCGCGCGGGACGCCTGCGGAAACGTGATCCGCTGCACCCAGCGCCTCACCCGCGTTAGCATCGCGCCGTGTCCGGCTACCCCCGGCTACTGGAAAAACCATCGCTCACGTTGGCCCGTCAACTCGCTGACCATCGGCGGCGTCACGTACAACGCCACCCAACTTGACAACATGCTGAACAACAAGAAACCCAACGGCGGCAATGCGACGAGCGACGCCGCGGTCATTTTGGCCAAGTTCGTGATTGCCACCACCTTTAATCTGTTGTCGGGCTCCGATCCTGCGAACATCGTCGCGGCCCTCCAGCAGGCCGATTCGCTGTTGGCCTCCAATCCGCCGGGCAGCAACCCGCGCGGCGCGGTCCGCCAGCAGATGCTCGACGTCAAGGATCTGTTGGACGCTTACTGCAACAGCAATCCGGCCGGGTGCCGCGAACGTAATTAACGGGCGGCCGGCGGCGTCCACCGCGAAATCCCTACCCGGCGGCCCCGCGTCGTCCGGGTCTCCCGCGGGGGCGCGCCGGTGCGGCGAGCCGATTCGCTTTTTCGTCGCCACGCCTCGGCCTGGCAGCGACCACGGCGTCATTCATTGCCGCGGCGACCGCAACGCGCCGGGCGCTTTCCGACTCGCTGATCCAACGCGAGCCTGTGGACACTCATAAGGTCTCGTCGGGCCGCGCTCCATCCGTTTGGAGTAACCTCATGATCCGCGCGAACGTCTCGCCGATGGGCGCGCGGATGACGAAGTCGGCCGCGTCATCCAGAGGCGTCGGATCGCGGTTGACGATCGCGAGCACCGCGCCGGCGTCCCGCGCCAGGACCGGAAGCGACGCCGCCGGCTGCACGACCAGCGACGAACCGATCACCAGGAACAGGTCGGATTCCCGCGCCAGACGGGCCGACTCGGCGAGCACGTCCGCCGGCAGGACCTGTCCGAACGACACCGTCGCCGACTTCAGCCACCCGCCGCATTCGTCGCAGGTCGGCACGTCCACGCCGCCGACCAGCCGCTGTTGAATCTCGGAATCGCGGTATCGCCGCGCGCAGTCCAGACAGGCCACCTCGCGCGCCGTGCCGTGCAGTTCGAGCACGCGCCGGCTGCCGGCCTGCTGGTGAAGACCGTCGATGTTCTGGGTGATGACCGCCGCCAGCCGCCCGGCCGCCTCCAGGTTGGCCAGCGCCCGATGTCCTTCGTTCGGACGCGCGCCGGCGAAGGCGTCGTAGGCCTCGCGGCGCATCCGCCAGAAGCGGCGACGGGCCTCCTGGCTGGCGACGAACTCGTCGAACGGCACCGGCTGGTATTTCGACCAGACGCCGCCGGGGCTGCGGAAATCGGGAATGCCGCTTTCGGTGCTGATCCCCGCGCCGGTGAAGGCCACGGCGCGGGAAGCGATTCGAATCTTTTCCGTCAGTGGCTCAATCTGGTGCAGGGTGGTCATGGAGATCGGCAATCGCCCGGCGGCGCCCGCCCCGCGCTCACGCGAGACTCCGATAATACTCCGCCAGCAAGCCCGACGTGTGGAAGCCCGCCCGCTCCACGAACCGCCGCGCCGCGGCGTCGTCCTCCGGCAGCGACGTCACCAGCAGCCGGGGTGAAAGACGCCGGGCCATCAGGATCACGTGGTCCAGCAGCGCCCGTCCGACGCCGCGGCCGCGGAACCCGCCCACGACGTACAGGCCGCGCACCGCCGCGATGTCGCCGACCTCGTGGTATCCGACCCGTCCCGCCGGTCCGTCGTCCAGCATCGCCACGAATACGTCGTAGTTCGAGTCGTTCAGCCGTTCCTCTGCCTCGTCGGCGAGGTCGCTCTTCGCCGTCTCATCCCAGCGCGGCTCCGAGGGATCGAGGTAGGTGGCGCGCAGCGCCCGGCGCATGGCCCGGGCCGGCAGGATACGCAGTCCGGCGGCCCGCTCCGCCGGCGGAGCCCAGTCGACCATCGCGAAGACCCGCTCGTCGCGGCGCGTCCAGCCGCGAGCGGGAAGCAACCCGTCGAAGGGCCTCGCGTCCTCGTTCAGCGCCGGCACCCACCTCTGGCAGGCGAGTGAGCGATGCGAGTAGAACCGCTCGACGGATTCGTAAACATGGGAGGGGTCCCGGCCGCCCAGCGCGATCTCGCGCAACTGGTTGCAGTCCGCCGAGGCCGGAAACCGGCCGGACGTGAACGCCGACGCGAAATCGAGCGCATCGACCTGCGCGATCTGCTCGTAATACGCCTGGTCGGCCCGGCGAAGCGCCGCGACGGCCTGTTCCGCGCTGTGACGCATGTCCCGCCTCCGGCGTCATCGGTGCCCTACACTACCGCATCGCCGGATCGTTCGGCGCAGCGTACCCCAACGGACCGGCGTGAGCCATTCGAATGAACCCCGCGTTGTCGCACCGGCAGATCGATCTTCGCATCGTCGGGATGACGTGCGCCGGCTGCGTCGCCTCGGTGGAGAAGGCGCTGCGCGGAGTGCCGGGGGTGGCCGGCGCGTCGGTCGATCTGCTCGCCGAGTCCGCTTCGGTCCGCGCTGCGGATCCCGCGCCTCCCGTCGCGCGACTGGTCGAGGCCGTCCGCGCCGCCGGCTACGACGCGGAGCCGCTGCCCGGCCTCAGTGAGTTCTCCGGCCCCGACGACCTCGATCCGCGCCACCGCGAGCGCCTCCGCCGCAGTCGGCAGACGATGGTCCTGGCGATCGGCGTCTCGCTGCCGATCCTTGGCCTGGATTACGCCGGGCACCTGCTTTCGGCGACACATGGCGCGGGGGCGTTCGGCTGGCGGCTGATTCAGATGGGACTGCTCACCCTGCTGCTGGCCGGCCCCGCCGGCGCGCCGATCCTCGCCGCCGGATTCCAGGCCCTGCGCCACGGCGCGGGCAACATGGACCTGCTGATCGCCCTGGGCGTCGGCACCGCCTACGCGGGCAGCGTCTTTGGCACGCTCGCCCAGCGGCCCGAGTTCGTCCATGCCCACGCGGCCGCGATGATCCTCGCGCTGGTCGCCGTCGGCCGGCATCTCGAACTCCGCGCGCGGCGACGCACCTTCGACGCCGTCGCCCGGCTGGCGCGCCGCGCGTCCCGTACCGCGCGCGTGCGGCGGGACGGCCGCTGGGTCGAGATCCCAGCCGCCGAGGTCGCCGTCGGAGACCTGCTCTCGGTCCCGCCGCATCAGGCGGTGCCGGTCGACGGAGTGGTCGAGGCCGGTGAGGCCGCGGTGGACGAGAGTCTTCTGACCGGCGAACCGATGCCCCTGCGTCGCGTTCCCGGTGATGAGATTGTCGGCGGGTCGCTCGTAATCGAGGGTACGCTCACGGTCCGCGCGACTCGCCGCGGCGACCAGTCCACTCTCGCGCGGATCGCGCGGCTGGTCCTCGAGGCCCAGCGAGGGCGCACCGAGATGCAGCGCCTGGCCGACCGCGTCTCGGCCGTGTTTGTCCCGCTGGTCGTGGCGGCGGCGGCAGTCACGGTGGCCGGGCATCTGCTGGCGGCGGGCGGGGGCTCGGCGGGGCGTGCCCTGAGCGCGGCCGTGGCCGTTCTGGTCGTGGCGTGTCCCTGCGCACTGGGGCTGGCGACGCCGGCGGCCATCGTCGTATCCAGCGGGGTGGCGGCGCTTCGCGGCATCCTCACGCGGGACGCGGCAGCGCTGGAGGCACTCGGCCGCGCCGACGCCGTCGTGTGGGACAAGACCGGCACGTTGACGCTCGGCCGGCCGGTCATTTTCGAGGTGCATTCCTTCGATCCGGCCCGTTGGCCGCCCGAGCGGATCACCGTTCTGGCTGCCGCGGCCGAACAGTTCTCGCAGCATCCGATCGCGCGCGCCATGGTGGACCGCGCGCGGCGCGACGGCCTGCCGGTGGGTAACGCGGCCGACTTCGAGTCGCGCCCCGGTCTGGGCGTGGCGGCCACGGTCGAGGGTCTGCGCGTGGTTGTCGGACATGAGCGGCTTCTCGCGGAGCGGGGCATCGCCGCCCCGATACCCGCGGTCACGGCGACCGCAGGTCCCGGCGAGACGCTCGCTTTTGTCGCGGTGAATAACCAGCCGATCGGGACGCTGCGCCTCGCGGACTCGCTCCGTCCGGCGGCGCGCGACGCGGTGCGGCAGTTGGCGAATCTCGGAGTCACAAGCATCATGCTGACCGGAGACCGCGGGTCCGCGGCCGCGGCGGTCGGCGAAGCCGCGGGCATCCGCGAGTTCCGCGCTGACGCCTCGCCGCAGGAAAAGGCCGGCTTCATCGCGGACCTGCGCCGTGCGCGTCGTCGCGTGGCGATGGTGGGCGACGGCATCAACGACGCCCCGGCGCTTCGCGCGGCGGACGTGGGCGTCGCATTTGCCACCGGGGCCGACCTTGCGGTCGAGTCGGCGGGCATCAACGTGGTCGGTTCGTCGCCGATGCGGGTGGTCGACGCCGTGGTCATCGCTCGCGCGACCGTCCGCGTCATCCGCCAGAATCTCGGCTGGGCCTTCGGCTACAACGCGGCGATGATCCCCCTCGCGGCCGTCGGTCTGCTCCCGCCATCGCTCGCCGCAGGTGCGATGATGGCCAGTTCGCTGACCGTCGTGCTCAACGCGCTGCGTGTGCCGCGCCTGGTGGCCCGCCGCCTCGGGACCGATCCGGCCCGGCCGGATGTCCCGTCTCAGCCTCATTTGGCGCACCTTTCGGGCGACACCGCCGCCGCGTAGGATCACGCCCCGACCCGCCACGGCGGGCCCCAGGAGTCCCGGCGTGAGCGTTCCGACCGATCGGCGTTTTCTGAAGTCGCATGAATGGCATCAGCGCGTGGACGACCTCGTGGTGATCGGCATCACCCGCTTCGCCGCCGACGCGCTGACGGACATCACCTACGTCTCGTTGCCGGCGGTCGGCAAGGAGATTTCGGCCGGAAAACCGTTCGGCGAGATCGAGTCCGTCAAGGCGACAAGCGATCTCTACAGCGGCGTGTCCGGCAGCGTCGTCGCCGTTAACGACGCCCTGGGCGCCGCGCCGGAACTGGTCAACAAGGACCCTTTCCAGGCCGGCTGGATGATCAAGGTCCGCCCCGGCGATCCGAAACAGTGGGACGCGCTGCTGACCTCCGAGCAGTACGAGGCGCTGCTGAAGACCGCGTCGTTGTAACGCGCCGCGCCGAACGCGAGCAGACGGTCGATCCCGGCGGGCGACGCCGGATCATCCCTCCGCGCACCCTGACAGCCCCGGTATCCCCGCTTATCATCGCCCGTTCCCGCGCGAGGCGGGCGCTGGAGCCACGATGTCCCAGTCCTCGAAATCAGCGCACCGGACCGCTGAACCGTCCGACGCGTTCGCCCCGCGCCACATCGGGCCGAGCGAGGACGATCGGGTCGAGATGCTCCGCGTTCTCGGATGCGCCTCCCTCGACCAACTGATGGACCAGACCGTCCCCGCTTCGATCCGGCTGCGGTCGCCGCTCGACCTGCCGCCGCCGATGGGCGAGGAAGAGGCCGTCGCGGAACTGCGCGGGATGGCCGCCGCCAACCAGGTCCGCCGCTCGCTGATTGGCATGGGGTATTACGACTGCGTCCTCCCGCCCGTGATCCAGCGGAACGTGCTGGAAAACCCGGGCTGGTACACGCAATACACGCCCTATCAATCGGAGATTTCCCAGGGGCGTCTGGAAGCGCTGCTCAACTTCCAGACGATGGTCGCCGACCTCACCGGCCTGCCGCTGGCGAACGCCTCGCTGCTCGACGAGGCCACCGCCGCCGCCGAGGCGATGCAGATGTCCGCGCGGCTGCCGGGGTCGGACGGCAGGCGGGCGTTTGTCGTCGCGGGCGACTGTCATCCCCAGACCCTTGCCGTGGTGCGGACGCGGGCCGTTTTGCTGGGGATCGATGTGCGCGTCGTCCGCGTCATGGACCAGGGCCTCGATCTGCGGGATGCCTTCGGCCTCCTCCTACAGTACCCTGACACCTTCGGGGAGATTCACGACTACGCCGCCCTCGTCGAGCGCGCCCGGGCGGCCGGCTGCCGAGTCGTCGTCGCGACCGACCTGCTGGCCCTGACGCTGCTGCGCCCGCCGGGCGAATGGGGCGCCGACATCGCCGTCGGCTCCGCGCAGCGCTTCGGCGTGTCGCTGGGATACGGCGGGCCGCACGCCGCGTTTCTCGCCACGCGCACCGAGTGCGCGCGGCAAATGCCCGGCCGGCTGGTCGGCGTGTCGAAGGACGCGCACGGCCGGCCCGCGTACCGCCTCGCGGTCCAGACGCGCGAACAACACATCCGCCGCGAGAAGGCCACCAGCAACGTCTGCACCGCGCAGGTGTTGCTGGCCATCCTCGCCGGCTTCTACGCGGTGTATCACGGACCGGAAGGGCTGCGGCGGATCGCGCGCCGCGTCCGGGGCTGGACGGTGGCCCTGGCGGAAGGACTGCGGCGGCTGGGACTCGACGTCGGCCTGCGGCCGTTCTTCGACACGCTGCGCGTCCGGCTGACCGCGCCTGCCGCCGCAGAAATCTGGTCGCTCGCCCGGGCGCGGGGCCTCAACCTGCGCCGCTTTTCCGCCGACGCGCACGCCCTCGGCCTTTCGCTCGACGAGCGGACCGACGAGGCGGAGATCGCGGCGCTGCTGGAGATCTTCAACGGCGGTCGACCGCCCGCTTTCTCGCCGCGCGACCTCGCGCCGCAGTCCTCCGCCGACCTGCCCGCGCCCCACGCGCGGGGCAGCGCGTTCCTCTCGCACCCGGTGTTTCACCAGTATCACAGCGAGACGGAGATGCTCCGCTACCTGTTCCGCCTGCAATCGCGCGACCTGTCGCTGGCGCATTCGATGATCCCGCTCGGCTCGTGCACCATGAAACTCAACGCCGCCAGCGAGATGCTGCCCATCACCTGGCCGGAGTTCGCCCGCCTCCACCCCTACGCCCCGCGCGACCAGGCCCGCGGCTACGAGGCGATGCTCAAACAACTGGCCGGCTGGCTGGGCGAGATCACCGGGCTGCCGGCGGTTTCGCTCCAGCCCAATTCGGGAGCGCAGGGCGAGTACGCCGGCCTGCTCGTGATCCGCGCCTACCACGCGTCGCGCGGACAGTCGCGTCGCGACGTCTGCCTGATCCCGACCTCGGCCCACGGGACGAACCCGGCCAGCGCCGTGATGGCCGGCCTGCGGGTCGTGCCCGTGGCGTGCGATCCGCACGGAAACGTCGACCTGGCGGACCTCGAGGCCAAGGCCGCCGAACACGCTTCGGACCTCGCCGCGCTCATGGTGACCTACCCGTCGACCCATGGCGTCTTCGAGCCAGGGATTCGCACCGTCTGTGAAATCGTCCACGAGTACGGTGGGCAAGTGTACATGGACGGCGCGAACATGAACGCCATGGTTGGATTGGCACGACCCGGCGACGTCGGCGCCGACGTCTGCCACCTCAACCTGCACAAGACGTTCTGCATTCCTCACGGCGGCGGCGGTCCGGGCATGGGACCGATCGGTGTGGCGGCGCACCTTGCGCCGTTCCTGCCCGGTCACCCAGTCATTCCGCAGCCCGGCCGCACCACGTTAGGCGCTGTGTCCGCCGCGCCATGGGGCTCCGCTTCAATTCTGC